>CENV01000323.1_pt1 | contig 10462 bp, 12 predicted proteins | sample 530231 | NCBI WGS metagenome assembly CENV01 (sample SAMEA2619815, study PRJEB7988) | marine metagenome | biome: marine biome (ENVO:00000447); feature: surface water layer (ENVO:00002042); material: "saline water (ENVO:00002010), including plankton (ENVO:xxxxxxxx)" | depth 5 m | reverse complement strand
TTATTCTATTATTGGTATTCCTTTCATCAAGTAATCAGATATTTTGTTAAGATCATCTGGATTTGCTTCAATAATTCTAGTTAAATTATCTTCAAATTGTTTATTTTGTGCTTGAATCTTTATTTTAGACAGTCCAAGTAATTCTTCGTAGTTTGCAATATCTGCTCTATCAATACCTATAGACTCTGCTACTTTTAAATCATCAGCTATAGATTGTTCTAATTCTTTTTTAATAACTAAATACCTAGATATGACATCAGTCGGTGAGGTAAATAATCCAAATTGATTTGTTAATTTTTCTGCTCTTTCAATATCTCTTACTGCTAATCTATCTTTATCTTTCAATATGTTTGCTAATGCATAAGCTGATAATAACTCTGTAGCTCTTAAGGTAGCTTGTTTTCTAAGAGTGGAATCGTTTTTCATATCTCCTGCAATACCTATTTGTTCCTGTATATTACTGAAAAATTTATTTCCTGCTTCTAATTCTGCAGCTGCATCCTCCTCTGATAGAGTGCCTGCCTCAACTCTTTTATTTATATCTGTTGTATATTGTTCTTTAGATTCAGCAAAATCTTCAGCTAATTTACTGTATTCTGTTTCACCAAAATATTGTTTAAAAACATCTGCACCTCTTAAAATAAATCCTTGTAAAGTACCTCTAGAACCAATCAATCTTGGATCATCAACAGTCAGTTTAAGAGCTTTGTTAATACCTCTTAAGGCTCTAGCTTTTACAGATATATTTTTATTTGCTTTTTCAATAGCATCGGCATCTGGTATATCTAACATTTTATATTCATAATTAGTTATATCCATATATCCAAAGGTCTTTCCATCCTTACTTGGTACTTTAACTCTTACATTACCGTTTTCTGAAATACCTCCCTTGAATGTTCTCTCTTCAAATGATCCATCTTTAAAAGGTATCTTTACTTTAAAAATTTTATCGTCAGCGCTAAATTTTTCTATTGCATCTTTTTTCTTCATATTAGCTAGCATTGCTTTTTTTAATTCTATCTCATCATCACGTCTAGCTGCTTCAAGCGATAGAGCCATTGGTATTACGTTTTGTCCTGCTTGACCTAAAACATCTAAAAATCCTTTAAATCCAGGCTGATCAGTTCTGCCTGTTATTAAGTTAGCTGCAAGCTGTAATAATAAAAGCTGTTTTGATTTTTTATTATCTGGACCCATTATATCATCGACTGCATCATCTAGACTTAATGCTAAAGCACTTCGTTTAGCATTATTACCACCAACAATATCTCCTAAATTTTCAAAGTATATTTGTTTAGCTTTTAAATCTTGATTATCTCTATTGTTAATTTCTGTGAGTATTTGATCTTCATTCAAATCAACAGTGGACTCATCTTCATTTACAACTGACGTATCATTTTGATTATTATCATTACCAGTTTGATTTAAATTGATTCCTTCCATTTGACCATTCTCTTGAGCTTGTGAGATTATTTCTGGAATAGCTTGTGACTGCATTTTGAGACCACTATCTACCTCATTTTTTGTTATAGACTCAATTATTTCAGAAGTAGACATATTAGGAAAATCTTTTTCTAATTGACTTGGTATGGGTTTTTTAACTTCAGGCGTGTCTTGACTTATATTAACACTATCTAAATAATCAATCGCTGGAGTATCTGCACTTCCGGCTAGAGTTCCAGATGCTCTTATAGCAGGACCGGCTTCTTTCGCCATTCTCTCTGCATATTCTCTATCAAAATCTGAGCCTGGGAGATTTGACATAAAGTTTGATATTGTTGGGTTTTGTGCTGCATAACTTAATCCGTATAAACCTAACATGTATGGATTTCTTAATCCTAAAAATTTTCCAGTCTTACTTATAGGTGTTCTTATGATTCCAGGTAAAGAAGCGTATCTTTGTTGTAAACCTAATTTAGAAAAAAGAGGAGCTTGATTAAATACTTGAGGTACGTTTGGTGAACTAGGAGGTAGTGGTAAAGATCTAATACCTCCACCGTTACTTAGTTTTTTACTTGTTACTTTTCTTCTTAATTTATTTATCACGTCTAGTTACCCCCTAAACGCTGCGTATGCTCCTAAGCCAGTTCCAATAGCTTGACCTAAAGGACTTGGTTGTGGTGCAGTGGATTGAGTTAATCTTGCTTGAGATGCACTTGGGACACCTGATTGTATATCAGATACAAAAGCCACCCTTTGGAAAGGTTCTTGGATTTTTTGAAGTTCTGTTTGTCTTGCTGCTTCAAGTTCTGCTTGAGCTATGCCTCTTTGCAATCCACCAGTGCCTGTCAGCCCTGCTAGTTGTTGTTCTCTTTGTTGAAGCTGTTGACCAGCTAAAGCACCTAAACCTTGAGCTCTATTTAAAGCAGTTTCAACTTCTAAACCTCTTTGTGTTTGCAGTTCTCCAAGTGCTGATTGAAATCCAGATCCATATATTTGACCTAAAGTATCTGCTTTACCCCTTTGTAATTCTGCTATTCCAACACCTTCTCTACCGCCACCAAAATTTCCAGAAGCTATTGCTCTCGCTGCAAGATCGGTTTCTTTTCTAGCGTAATCTTCACCAACTCTATTTATAACATTTTGTATAAAAGGATTCATAGCCGCTTGAACGTCTTTAGCAGTAAATGTTTGACCTGCTGCTGTTCTTGCATCAGATAAAGCCGCCGCAGAATCAGTAATCATTTGTGCACCTGCTGGACCTGATCTAGCTAATGCTAAAGCTTCAGTTTCTGCAGTTGACATTGGTGCGATTCTAAAAGCAGGAGGTGTAGTTTTTTTTTGTGCTAATTCTTTAGCAGCATCCATCAAACCTAATCTTCTTGCTTCTATTTCAGGGGCCTCTCTTATAGTTTGAACTTGTGTGGTGTTTGCAGGTACATTACCTCCACCACCTCCGCCTCCGCTACTCATGCTCGACCTCCTATGTATTTATCTAATTGTACATGTGATTTTCTATAACCTTGTTTACTTAAAATTTTTTCCCAACCTGGTCTAGTATAAAACTCCATTTTTGTTACTCCCTCACCTTTAGCCCAAGACTCTATTGGTTGTATTAAATGTGTCCACTTTTCCATGTTCTCTCCTGTTAATATCCTAAAGTTTAAAGTTTTGTACTTTGGATATTGTGTAATTTCTGTGACTCCAACTGCGTAGACTTTTCTATCTTCTTCTTCCCACGCAATCCAAAGCTGCATAAGATTTTTTTTAATCCTGTCTTTAATGTCTTGATGATCAGCATAACCGCCAGATCGATCAAGAGACTTTTGTATATAGTCTTCAACAAAAACCCAAACTTTATCAATTTCTTCTTCCTTCCATACTCTAAACAAATCCATTAAGAAGACATTCTTTTAGCTAACTTATCAAAGTCTGCCATTTGTTTATAAAAAAATCTAGCTCCTAATGTTCTTTGCTCTTGTTTATCATTTGGGTTAGCACCCATTGCTATACCTGCTCCTCTAACAGCTTTTGATTTTGTAACAAATTCTCCATCTGCTAATTGAGCTAACATTGTATCTTTTTCTTCATTACCTTTACCAGCTGCATCCACAACTAACTTACCAGATGTTCTTTTGTAATTAGCCGTGTTATTTTCATCTGTATTTGTTTTACTTGGTAATTTATCAACTAAAGCTCCGTCTTTTGCCATCATCATTGGTTGAAACATTTGTCTTGGAGTTATTGATGGTTGCATTGGTGGTGGAGGCATCATCGGTAATCCCATTGGAGGAGGCACCATTTCCATGTCCTCTGAAGTAGATTCTTCAACAGACTCTATTGGCATGTTGCTAGCTCTGCCACCCATTTGTAATGACATTATTCCGCCAGCTTTTTTACTTTCTTTATCAGCAAGATATTTATCTAAAGCATCTTTTTCCTCTTGTGTTGGTCTATAACCTTCCATCATTATTTTTTTAAATATTTCTGCTGGATCTAAATCAATATTTTTTACAGGACCACCCTCATCAAAAGATGCTATACCACCCTCTTTAATTCCTTTAGTGTTTGCATTTATATACCTTTCAATTACTTCATTATTAGTGCTAAATGCAGATTCATTATCTTTACCCATTTTAAATTCAGTAACTGCTCCAGGTATCATTTTACTTAACTCTCTTAAACCTTCAGGAGTTTTTTTCAATTTTTCAATTTTTTTTCTTAAACCTACTAATCCTCCATCTTCTAGAGATGCAATACCACCTTTTTTCATGTTACTATAAGGTGATCCTTCTGGATATTTACTGTAATCTATTGGATCAATATCTGGATCATCATATGGCATAAACATGCTTGGATCTGCTGCATAAAATCTATTGTATCCTGGATATTTTGGATCTTCTGGTTCTTTTGGATCAAATGCACCTAAACCATATAAAGCACCAGCTGTACCTATTGATGCTAACCCTACTTTAACAGGATCGGTTTCTCTTCTTGTCATCGTGCTTCCATCTGCACCTCTATAAGTAACATCTCTTTTAAAGAAATCTGCTGTCTTTTCGAAACCTTCACCAGCTCTTTGAAATATATTTTTTCCATCAACTGGATTTTGTTTACCTCCAGCTGCTTGAAATAACATTGCATCTTGAGCGTCCATACCACTTAAAGGTCTTTGAGACTGTGAAGCAAAATTCATTCCTGCTTGTGTTTTACCACCTGGCATGAAATTACCTGTGCCAAGCGCTTGCATGGTCAAAGCCTGCATAGCTGTGTCGCCAAAAGCGCCTTTAAATAAGTTAGAACCTCGTTTACCTTGTAATGCCCCTATGCCAGTATTAATGGCATACATCATGGCTAGTTGTGTGATTGGATCCATATTTCTCCTGTAATACGTATTTAGGACAATTTACTTAATTTTTTCGCCTTCGTCAATAAACCTTCCACGATAACTATAGTCTCCGTGGTGGGTTATATAAGCGTCTACATTGGCATAGATCTTACCTCCAATGTCTGTCCATCTTTTACAGAATGCAAAGTCCTCACCCATAAAGGTGCCTTTTTCTTTATCAAATTCAGTGTCCCAAAAGTTCCAAAAATGCTCTGTTTCTCTCATTTGTTGGTTTAACATAGTTTGTTGTTTAATTTTCATATCAGGATAAGCTTTTGCCATTCTTTCAAAAACCTCTCTTTTGATTAACATAAACCCAGCAGGACCTCTTTTAATTTCAGTAATACCATCTTTACAATCAATGTTTTCTTGATCAATAAAAGCCATTGGAAAATAAAATCCGCACTTACTTATATGTCTGCCTGATTTTTGACTAATGTTAGTTGCCTTATCCCAGTCAATAACTTTCATAGGATACGGTGTTAAAATTATATCTTTATCAGCTTTTAGCATTGTCAGTAATGATGTTTCATCAAACTCTATATCTGTATCTACAAACAACATATGTGTGCAATTAGATTTCATAAAAGCTGCTGTGCAAAGATTTCTACCTTGAGTAACAATAGAAGATTGTATTAAATGAAACGTGACAGGTATCTTGTGTCTTTGTAAAAGTGCTTGTAGTTCAAGTGTCGCTCGTACATAATGAATATCAACACCACCATGACAAGGAGAAGTAAAAAATAATCTAATCTGATTATCTTTTTTACTCCAATCCAACACCTCGTTACCTTTGTTAGTATTTTGTCCAAATATTGTTTTTTCATTTATTAAACTTTTATCGTCTATTCTATGCATAACCCTTTTGTTTTAATAATTGATTTAGTAAACTCTCCCATTCTTTTACCCGCACATCCCAATTATAGAATGTTCTATAATATTTCATTTGATCAATAAGCTTTTCGTGTAATACTGGTTCATGATAATTATCAGCTACAAACTCTATAACTGCCTTAAATTTTTTAGCTAGTGTGTACATGTTTGTCTCATAATTTACATAGTGTGCATACTCAGTGCAAGTCTCGTAGAGTGCACCAAAATTAGTCACTATCGCCATATTACCAGCTGCCATTGCTTCTATTGCAGATATACAGAATGTTTCCTCCCATATTGAAGGATATGCATATATGTGTGTATCTTGCATAGCATCTATTACTTGTAGATTTGGTGTGTATCCCATGTTATTCACATTTTTTAAGCTATCTATTTTGTCAAACATTGGTTTAAATTGTTTTTTGTTTTGTAAATCAAAAGCATCACCATAAATTTTAGTAGAGCTATAAACATCTAAAATAATATCATCTCTTTCAATAAGTTCCATAGCACCCAATAAAACATTGAGACCTCTCCAGGGTGTAGACGTATGTATTAATTTTATAGGATCACCTTTATTAAATTTCTTTTTAGGTCTCCAATCGATATCCGGTAATGCATTTTTTATTACACAACACTTATGTGTAGGTAATCCAAATAAATATCTAAACTTCTCATAAGTCCAATGTGAATTAAAAACATACCAATCATACTTTCTATGATTTTCTTTTTCAGAAAACCACGGAGCAATGTTTGGTTGATCGTAAGAATTTTTTTGCCACAATATACTTATCTTATCTGGATCTATTGGTTCTTTTTCAGGAACTGATGTTGTTATTTGAAACTTTTTAAAATACGAAGGATCTAATCTTTTTTCTAATTCTGCGTATTGTAGCTCTGTTCCACCCTTAGCTTCCATTATACCTTCTTATGTGTTCGTCTTATTGCGTTTTTACCTTGTCTAAATATTGATGCTACTTGAGCTTTACCCATTACTTTAGCTCTTTGTTCACCAACAGTTAATATTTGTATCTTTCTAGCAAAAGGTTTATTTACTTTTTTAACTTTTGCAACAGTTTTTCTTGCATCTGCAGGTGTTTTGAATTTAATTCCGACTGTATCACTCGGGTTTTCGTCAGTATATAGCCTTCTTCCACTACCCTTAGGTTTTTTACCAGTTCCTTTTTTTGGATCTGCCATTACTTTAGTGGTTTCTTTCCAAAAACATCGAACCCTTTTGGAACAATTATTTTTACATCAACTCTTATGTCTTTTTTATCATCAGCTTCAGCATAAGCTTCTTTTTGTGTTTTATAAACTTTACCTGTTTTCATATTTGTAATTGTTTCTTCAGACTCGCACTTAATCCTAGGTATTTTTTCACCATTAACAATAGCGAAGTCACTCATGTTCTATCCTGTTCTAATATCGCAACAACACCAGTAATCATATTAGAGTGTGCAGCTGTAATATTTAATGAATCATTTTCTTCAAACACTTTAACACCAGTCAATAAATCTGATGTCTTGCCAGTTGCCATGTTTCGTCTTGAAAAATTAAATGTAGATGATGCTGAATTATCCGTAATGCTAGCAGTTACAAGAACACTACCAGAACTAACATTTAAAACTTGAACACTTTTTATCATAGCCACATTTTCAGCAGGACAGGTATATACAGATACCGCATTTGTTGTGTTTAGATTAAATTGTCTGTTTACGAATTTATTAGCCATGACGACCTTGTCTGTTATATTTCTTATAATCTCTTTTTTCTGATTTTGAAAGTCTTTTTTTGTGTCTTCGTGGGCGTTTTCTAGGCTTTGGCCTTGGTACGAAGTTTACAAATTTTCTTTTAGCCATTAATCATTAAGGAAAAATGACACTGCTTCAACATCATCTTTAATATCCTGTGGGTAAGTTGTATTAAGTTTTTGAACAACATTATTAATATCTCTACCAAATTGATTTAAGTTTTCTGGATTGTATTGTGGTGTCGCTTGTGCAACAATTTGATTTACTTTAGCCATTATCTTTTTCCTTTCATATAAGCTTTACCAAAACCTCTCTTTGCTATACCACCTTTTTTCATTTTTTTTTGACTTGGTGTTGGCATTGTCTCAAGATCTAATTCCTTTGGGTTTAATTTATTAACTTCTTTTTCTAAATCTTTACCTTTATATTTACCTGTCTTAATAAAATTTAAAAAGTTTTTTACTTTTTTTGTACCTTTTTTTCTACCGTGTTTAAGAATTTGTTTTAATAAAAAATTAGCAGCCATTATCTTCTTCCTCCTACATGTATGTCAGCTCTAAAAGTTCCATATCTCCATGATTGACCTGTGCCTGTGTTTGCTATTTTAAAAGATGCAGCTCTGCCTCTTGTTCTTGTAAACACTTGCGTTGTTGATGAATTTACTGTGAACGGTCCAGTTATTAAAGGTCCACTAGAAGATGATGATCTTGAATTAGAAGGAAAGTCTCTTAATTGTATTGTTACCTCTGCATCTCCAGTTTGATTTTTAAAATCAGGTATAAATCTACTTATTCTTAACATAAATTCTCCATCACCAGCGATACCTCTTTGATCTAAATCAAAATCACCAGACACAATATTTGCAGGAATTGCCGTAGTACCTGCTGTTGTTATTTGATCTGTACCAACCTCGTGTGCATAGTATGTTGTAGCTCCTGCCGATACTCCACTTATAGAACCTTGTGTTGGTGTAGCTGACTGATTAAAAGCCGTAGCATAAGGTTTACCATAAACACCTTGATCAACCCAAGTTGTTCTTGGAAACAATGAATTATCATTTGTTGTCCAAACACCACCAGGTATGCCTTGACCGTCTCTTGTATTATAGGTTACAGATCTATCAATAAAGTTTGAAGTTGAAGATGGAAAAAACCAAGTAATCTCGTTAAATTTATCATTGACTCCAGCATGAACAATAAGTTCTGAATTATTATTTAAATTACCAAATACATCATCTTCGACTAAACAAGGTAATTTTTTTACAGCTGCACCATCAAAGTAAAAGAAACTATCTTCTGACATCCAATAAATAATACCATCAACTTCTATAGCTGCGTGTTGACCAATCAATCCACAGTTAGTACCAACTTGTTCAAAACCAAACGTAAAAGGTGGACCAATAAATCTCATTGTAAATAAAGCTGTATCAGACCAGATATAATTACCATTTCTACCCCGTAGAGCACCAATAATTTTTGATCCATCAGCTAATCTTTGAGTACCCGCTGTGTTAGTAGCTGTTGGTGTATATGTATTTATATCCTCTTGATTAGAAAATCTAATAAACATATCATCTTGTGTATTAGGCGTTCCAATACTAGTTTCAGTTCCAAAGAAAACTAAGTGTCTATCTGGTGTAGATACTAATAAATCTCTTGATGCAGTAGGAGCTCCTGAAACTAAAGTAGCTCTTAAAGGGGTACTTATTGCACCAGTAGCAGACGGATCCCACTCTACTGCTACACTATCAAATATTAAAGCAATAAGTTTTTGACCAAAGTTTGTAAGTCTCCATTGTCCAGGTTCAATATCTACTCCTAATCCACTAGCTTGACCCCATGGTACAAAATTAGTTGCATCTGTTACTAAAGACCCATCAGCATGTGTGGCATCAGTCGTGCCTTGTGCACCTCTTCCTAAAGTCTGTAAAACATTACCAGCTTTACTAGCATATGTAATCAATTCTGTGCCTATTAAAACAGTTCCTGAATTAGGAAAACTTGTAGCGTTTGTTAAAGTCACAGATGTAGTGTGACCCGCAGCTAAAACACCACCGTTATTCATTGTGGTTGTTGCTGGACTTAATGTTGTACCACTCCAATATCCTGTACCCCAACCAAAACCAGGGACTTGCGTTGAATTACCTACAACATAGTAAAAGTTCAAGGTCGCAGTTCCGGTTGTCGAAAATGCAGTTGATGCCCCCTCTGTTTTAGGCATTTGTATAGTAAAAGATGTTGTTGTAGGAGTTGTTTTAACTTCAAATGTAGCTGTAAAATCTGCTGCTGTAAAAGCTGATGTGCCAGGTATACCACTAACACCAGAGAATATTATTAAGTCTCCTACATTCAAATTAGTGCTTGATGGACAACTAACTGTTACTATGTTTGAACTATTTGTTGTAGTAAAAGCATTTGTTAATGACTGTTGTCTAGATGCCTCTAGTGGATGGATATCGTAAAAAGCACCCTCATAATAAATATATAATATCTTGTTAGTGCCAATGGCTGCATATTTATTACCTTTCAAATCAAACCAGGTATGTTGATCTCTTGCAACTCCCACTAATGTATTAGATCCAAGTTGTTCCCATCCCCCTATTTTTTCAGGTAATCCGTATCTAAACCTAACATTTTCACCGTCAACCCATCTACCTTCAGCACCGGTTTCTGTTAATTGTTTATCAAATCCAGGTATTAATTGTACTTTCGCTAGAGCCATAAAGCTAATATACAGAAAAAATTATAATTTGTAACCCTTGAACCATGCAGGTAATCCTAATAAAGGTCTTTTATCAAGTGCGTTTTCTTTAGCGTTTTTAGACCCTGCTTTATTGTAATGTAAAAATACTTGACCACAGTCTTTACCAGTAAATTCTTCTCTCCAATGTTCTAAGTCACATCCAGAGTATATCAACATATCACCTGGATTAAGATTTACTTTAATACCAGCTTGTCCTTGTTTACCAGTCGGGTCTAAATATATTGGCCAGTCATCACCACCTAAG
>CENV01007192.1_pt1 | contig 10465 bp, 21 predicted proteins | sample 530231 | NCBI WGS metagenome assembly CENV01 (sample SAMEA2619815, study PRJEB7988) | marine metagenome | biome: marine biome (ENVO:00000447); feature: surface water layer (ENVO:00002042); material: "saline water (ENVO:00002010), including plankton (ENVO:xxxxxxxx)" | depth 5 m | reverse complement strand
CCGCGTGGAGCGGATTAAGCAGCACATCCTCAAGAAAGAAAAAGATATCAACAAGCAGATTCGCGACATGGTGGGCGAGGACGTTGAGATATGGGCCGGCAACTCCCTTGCTCGCGCGTTTGAAAAACAAAGCATTGCATTTCCAAAGACCGAAAGAGGCGCTCCAAGCTTCACCAAAGCGTTTCTCGCAGAACACGAGCACCCGCTTCCGCAACTCATCGTGCAAGCGCGTGAGTACAACAAGATCAACGGCACGTTCATCGACTCCATTCTGCGCTATGTAGCATCCGACGGGCGCATACACGGCCACATTAACCAGATTCGCTCTGACGATGGCGGCACCGTGTCCGGACGGATATCGATGAACAATCCAAATATGCAGCAACTTCCTGCGCGGCACCCGGAACTCGGACCTATGATCAGGAGCGTCTTTATTCCAGAGGATGGGGAAAAGTGGACCAGTATAGATTATTCGCAGCAGGAACCACGCATTCTCGTCCATTATGCGGAGGTGTTCCGCCGCGCTAAAAACATAAACATGCCCGGCGTCAGCGAGTTTGTAGATGGCTATCGCGAAAACCCTGACATGGACTTCCATAGCATGGTGGCCGAAATGGCCGACATACCGCGCAAGCAGGCCAAAGTAATCAACCTGGCTATGATGTACGGCATGGGACGCGCAAAACTCGCCGCACAGCTCGACATCGCCGATGAAGAGGCGAAAGACCTCACTGACAAATATCATGAGCGTGTGCCTTTCGTTAAAAAACTGACGAAAGGTGTGCAGATGCGGTTGAGTGACCCCGCGGCCCGCGGACAGATATTCTCGCTTCGCGGCCGGCGGTGCAGATTCAACCTTTACGAGCCCGAGGGCTTCGGTATGCACAAGGCCATGCCGTTAGACGAGGCTAGGGCTCACTACGGGCCGACTACGAAGTTGCAGCGGGCTATGACTTACAAAGCTCTGAACCGGCTTATACAGGCTTCTGCGGCCGATATGACGAAACAGGCGATGGTAGATCTCGCAGACGCGGGCTACCTTCCGTTGCTTCAAATACATGATGAATTGGCATTCAGCGTAAAAAGCAAAGAGGACGCTGAGAAGATTGCAAAGATTATGGAAGACTCCATACCGCTGGAGGTCCCAATGAAGACAGATATCGAGATGGGTGACAGCTGGGGAGATTCCATGTAACAATCGCGGCGCAAGTACCTTCTGGCGTATTTGCTCCCTGTAGAGAACTGGCCCCGCTTCGGCGGGGCCTTTTTTCACTTGCCAACGTATGTAAACATCACTATATCTTGTGTGTCGGCTCCGATTATTCCTCCCGGAGATTGATGGTTGAGTCTTGAGGGGTGTTGTATATGTTACTACACCCCTCTTTTTTGTTGATAAGTTCCATAGACTACTATATCTTGTGTCTCAAGGGTCCGTGGTTTAACCCGCACCGACCGCGGACCCACCAAATTTGAGGCGAGAACCATGAATCAAAAGAAATGGAGATCGATCCTAGTGCCCGTGGATGTCTACAAAGGCATCAAAGCTGTCGCTGCCTTGGAACAACGAAAAATATCCGGGCAGCTACGGCACATGTTTCACAGATATCTGGAAATGGAAGGAATTGAGCTTCAACACGACGATGACAAGGAAGAAGCCCGTTAGAATTGTGCTGTAAGTAGGCCTGAAGAAGGACGAAAACACCACATAGGTCAGGTGATTGAGGCTATGGAGGCCTCTTTCACTTGACCGACTCCTCAATCGTAAACCTCTACCGATCCGATCTTGATGAATCTAGGAACGCAGTAAGCTGTAGCTCGATCTCTTTTATCCAAGCCTCCGGACCCGCTGAAGTTGCCGTAACGCTTGGATAACTCTTTAGCAAAGTAATTACATCGTGTAATTGATTCGAAGTACATGTCGCCGCTGACCAACTTTCGATCTTCCCCGACTCCCAGATACACCATCAATAAAAAGACGTGCATCATTTCATGGCGTCACGGATGGATTCTAATGTTTCTTTGATGGTGGGGGGTCTTTTGGCGTTGGGTTTATATTGACATTGATACTCTCTGGGGAACCACTCTCCCTGCCTGAAGGTCATCAGCTCCTGAGTATTGTTCTGGCCTCGATAAATACAAATACGCTCGTTTCCGCTCGACTCACACAATACCAGGCGACACGTCGTGTAAGACTGGGCAAGTGGTGAGGCGTTAGCTGCATGAGTTTTCAAAAGCAATACCAGCGCAGTCAAAACGGCGATTCCCGCACCGCCGACCACGGTCCAACCTATATATTCAATGATCTTCTGTCGTCTTTGTCTGGCGGCATATATAGCTTCCTGTCTTTGTTTTCTTATCTGGCCCTCCATTCGAATTAATTCCTGCCACGCACTACGGCCCATGGTCAAACTAATGTATTGTTTTAATTCGTATCTTTGTTCTTCTAATTTTTTCTTGGCCGTGAATGCCTGGAGAGCAAGTGATTCGACCGACTTGCCCTTAGTCATCTTCAAAAATAGACTAGGATTCTTAGCTGATTTCTCGATGTGATCTACATCGCTGACGGCCGACATCCATCTCGAAAGGTCTCCCGACATCTGTTCGATGTCCCTTCCGATGGCAAAGCCTTGTTTCAGCAATTTAAAGGCAGAGCTGGCGGCGCTAACCGCCGCTCCTATCGTAATTGGATCCATGACCGCACCTCATCATGCGGCCACTATAAACGAAAAGGAGATTTTTACAAAATGACCAAGACTCTTCCAAACCGGCGCCCTTGTGTAACAGAAGAGATCGGCATGGGGATCAGTGTCACCGTTAGCTTCCACCCAGAAACAATGGCACCAGTGGAAGTTTTCCTGTCAGAAAGAGGCAAAGCCTCCGACAACCCAATGCAGGAGGCTTTGTATAATCTCGGCGTTGCTGCATCAAACTTGATGCAGGGAGAGGGACAAGAACTCCTGTCCCTTGAAGATTTTATGAAGAGCGCGTCGAATCAAACGTAAGCTTGCAAGACTTGCATTGAGCCTTACCAGACTCGTCTGACTCGACTTTGGTAAAACATTTGGGGCAGCACCCCAAATCTATCCTCCGTTGCAAAACGCCCGGCGCTCCAATCGTGGAAGCCGGATACTGTAGCTCCCGATTAATCGGTCTCCTTGGAAAAGTAGTCCTTAACTGCATGGAACCTGTCTCCGTGAGTGATTAAACGCATAGTCCCTTCGACAACGTAGAGAGCCTCAAGAAGCCTATTCAGCTCTTCTTCAGCGTGAACCGCTTTGTTGTGAACTTCATCCGCAGCATCCAATACTTTCTGACTTTTAATGCTGGCGCTGCTGCCGAATTTCCTTTCCTCCTTCCAATAATGGTCCTTCATTTCCTGCAACAAATCACCTGTTATTTCAGCGGCTGCAAAGACAGTCTCCATTGCAGCTCGGAAATCTGAGTTACCTGACATTTAAAAACGAGGCGTGTACTCCACGCCCTCCTCTAGCAACTTGTTCATACGCTGATATTCCGCGTACACCGCATCGCACTTGGCGGGCTCCTCGCCGCTGAAGTGCAGCTCCACCCAATGCTGGTAGAGCCGGCGGCGCTCTTGCGCCACCGACACCAGGTTAGGGTCATCCGCTGACCGCCGCATAAAGATCGATCTGATCCAAGCGATCAATTAGGATACCCTCCACAAGCGATGAAAGGTTTGACCATTCTCTTCGATCTTACGACGAGTCAGCTTACCGGGTTGACCGTTGAAGCCGTACTTGCGCACAGCTGCATCAACCTTGGTTGCTTCCGCTTTTGTCGATACCTCGATCATATCACCAACCTTCCAGTCGTTGATCCAAGCATATTTGCGAGTGCCCCGAGGTTTGATAGGGTTTTGCACTGGTGGGATTGCTACCCCGCTTTTAAAAATAGGCATGATAAGCTCCTTTTTTGCCCTGTTTTGACGTTGAGGTATAGAACATTATCGTGGTATTAATATAAATCAACCCCCGAGGTGAAAAAAATGTTAACAACGGATGATGTGGAAATGCTGACCGCAGATGGTTTCGAAGATGCAATCATAGGTGTAGCCGAGCATGGACCTGGAGAACCCGTAATCGCATACGACTTCGATAAGTGCGTGAAGATATTAATGACCAGAGATGGCATGGACCCCGAGGAAGCCGTCGAGTTCATGTACTTCAACGTCACCGGAGCTTGGCTCGGAAAGAAAACCCCGATCTTCGTCCACCTCGGACAACCGTTCGAATGTAATTAGGTGCGACACTATGTCGCATTTACTTTATGTAAAAAGTATGATACACTACTTGTAACAATAACAGAGTGCGAGCTGAACCGCACCCGCTATTTGATATCGTTAACTCAACCGTCATGGAGGAAAACATGACAAACACCAAAGATTGGGTGTTGCCAAACGGCGGCACCTTTCTCGCCTGTACTGCCGGTGCCTATGGATCATGGGCCAAAGCTAACAACCCGATAACCGCGGCCCGCGATGCAGCCACAAGTTGCAGTAGCCAATACCCGCAGTTCGTTCAAGTGTGGTACTGCCCCACTAATCGAACTTCTGTCGGGGGCATGGGCAACCTGTCCTGGCACTCGGAGGACGCCGAAAAAATAATTCCTATCGGCTTCTTCAAAGTAACCCGCAGCTCGATGACGCCATCTAAAGATAAACGACTCACGCATGAGGAGTTCCAAAAAGATTGGTGCAATCGTCTCAAGATCTCTCACGAGGCACATCTGGAGGAGCTGCAAAATGCGTGAAGAGCGGCAGATTGGAATGCTGGAGTACGAAGAGTTAGTCCGGCAGAAAAATATCGGCCATGCAAAAGAGATCGTCCTGTATTGGGACGGTCTCTCGCATGACGCTACGTTTGTAGTCCGGTTCTATGAGTGGGAACCAAAATCAAAAGTGAAGCTTGTGTTTCATTTGACGTGCCGCTCTGAAGGCTACCAAACCTACTGTCTGCATCCCGATGGAAAAAACCCGTGGGATCATGCGTTGTTACAGTTTCATACAACGCATCGAACCAAGAGCACCAAGCTGTTCGCGGATTGTTTAACTTATCTGCGTGAACAGTTTACACCGTTCGGCGAGAAGGAGAGTCAGTACGTTTCCGTATGACCGAAGAAGACTAAAACAGGGGGCGTTGTTTCGGCAGCGCCCCCTTTATTGTGGCTGAACAAAAAAATATTTTTTTTCTGTGAGAATGACGTAACAGACGTAACAGACGTAACAGTATATGTAAGTCACTAATATACAAGGACTATTGTGTTACGTTTTTTGTGTTTCACCATTTGTGTGGAGACGAAACATAATAACAAGGATTCGGTTAACTTTTGTTTATCGGTTTACTGTTCACCATATCTTGTATCTAATGAAGCTCCACACACAAGGAGTGCGTCATGGATAAACGAAACCAAGAGGGCACGGTGCCGAAAAAGTACAAAGGCTTTTCAAAGCTGCCCGAAAAGGTGCAACAGAAAATCAGCCCTCGTCTTGCAAAGAAATACAAAAAAGGTGGAGCCGTCATGGCGGGTCGAGGCGGTACATTCAAAGGTATCTTGTAAATGACAAATGTAATCAAACGGGGTCGAGGTCGCCCACGCCTTACTGCTTCTTCGCCACTGACTCGCCGGCAAGAAAAGTTCGTTAAAGAAATGGTTTCGAACGACGGTATGATTACAAAGAAGGAAGCCGCCACCCGAGCGGGTTATTCCGAAAAAACCGCGTCGGCGAAAGCCACGTCTTTGACTAATCCTGATCTTCACCCTAATGTGTGTGCCGCCATCCAAAGGTATCAAGCTGAGCTAGATCAAAAATACGGCATTACCTTTGCTCGTCATGTCCGTGACCTTCAAAGGATCAGAGACCTGGCATTAGAAAACGGCGCGTATTCCGCAGCCGTTCAAGCTGAATATCGTAGAGGTCAGGCGCAGGGGAACATTTACGTCAACAAATCTGAAATCCGGCACGGCTCGATTGATTCGATGTCGCGTGAGGAGGTCGAGAGGGAGCTGCAAGAGATACGCAAGGCTTACGGGAACGACGTAATCGATGTTACCCCAATCGAAAAAGACGAAAGGTCCTCTGCCGTCAGAATCGAGGACCTATCAAGATCTGCGGAAATCATTGAACTCGAAACGGAGCGAACTCCGGCTGACCCGTCTTGAGACTTGGGCGCAGCCCGGCGTGCCAGATCTTTTGGTTTGCGATCATCAGGGCCGGTTTCATTTTATCGAGCTGAAGGTAAGCAAGGGGCGCAAAGTAAATCTGTCGCCTCATCAGATTGCTTGGCTTACAAATCATAATCACGCCAGTGCTTGGATAATCGTGCGCCATCGCCACAAGGGCGATGAGCGCATGAGCTTGTATCATGCAAAACAGGCGATGTCACTTGTTGATAGAGGTCTCGAAACAGCTGCGCGAAAATCGGTTGAAGATAAAAAAGACTGGCACACACTTTTTGACTTGATTGCGCCTATCTAAGTTTTTATATATGGAACCTCAACCATTCAAAAGGAGGATTTAATGAAACAGGTTGTAGTTCCGGAAGAGCAGTCCCGTGTAGGTGTTATATGGGTTGCGCTTAACAGTGTTAATTTCACTGGGAATAAAGAAGCGGTCCGTGAGCATCGTCGGCTGCTGCTTGAATATCGTCGCAAGATCGCGAAGATTGAACAGTGCAAGCCTGATGAGGTCGAGAGTGAGATGCTGGCCTATTACGACGAAAACGCCAAGTTTCTGAAAAAGCGCGGTTTGGAGTTGGTGTAATGAGTGTCCGTATCATCGAGGCTAAATATCAGGTCACAACCGTGCAGTTTTGGGAGATCAAGCACATCGAGGACTGGCCGGTGAACGAATCTGGCGAGCTGCGTGAGCTGTATGAGGCGCATGACCACTTCATTAAATGGGGCAGGTTGTGCGTGAAATGGGACAAAGACGGCGATTATGTCGAATACGAAGCCACTTCTGAAGAAAATGGCGAAGGCGACGAAATGAAATGGCCGGATTTTGAATATCACGATGGAAAGGAAATTGAATGATGCAGCGAGTGACCTTTAAAATCACCGAGGTGAAAGTCTATGAGCATTCCGTGATTATGCCGAGGGGCTTTTCTGAAAGAGCTGCGCGAAAGAAAGCGCGGGAAACTTGGGACAGCATCAACAAGCTTTGCAACAATTCTGAGAAAGGAACGATGATAATTCATTCCGAAGATCAGTTTGTGTTGGAAGGCATTTCAACCATTCACGGTCCTTTGCCAAAAAGGCGTCGGGCATGATCGATCTTGGCGAAAAATGCGTTGAATGCAAAGAATCCGTCGCGGCAGGCTCTGGTCGTTTTGTAAATCGCATTCCGGCCGACAATGGGGACCACATCGGTTTTCTTTGTCCTGATTGCCAGACTGTTGAATGCGATGAGTGCGGCCACTATGTACTGGAGCCGTTCTACACGGAAAACTGCGATGTCTTTTGTTCTGAGTGTTTTGAACGACAAGGCTTCAGCGTTGAAAACTATGGGGGCGCAATCTAACATGTTTTTGTTGCGATTAGTTGCTCGGCTTTGGTTCGGGCATTGGGGCGAAAACGACCCACGCTTGCCTCGGTATACTCCGTTCCATGAATTGAAAAAGAAAAAAAAGAAAAACCGGCCTTGAGCCGGTTTTTTTATTTGTTATATTAATTTTTCGATACCCGACCATCGAGGAGGTTTTATCATGTTGCAAACAATCGAGACAAGCACCGGCAAAAAAACGCGTGGCTGCGCTGTTACATACCGCGCCGGAGCTGGTGAAAAATTCGGAACTTGCCCGAAAACATGCGAGCTGAACCCGAGCGGTAAAGGATGCAAGCTCGATCAAATCGATCAAGAATATTTAGACGCTGTTTTAGACGCTAAGCCCCGGCGTGGCTTTTCGTTTACTTACACCCACTTTAATCCGGTTTACTGGTCCCATAAATTGAGCAGTGACAAAACTGTGATTAATTTTAGCGCGCATAGCCCGGAGGCAGCTTTGCTGTTTCATGAACAAGCGCCTACCGTTACCGTCGTTCATCCGACTTACTGGATTAGTGCGCCCGCTTATGAATACGAAATCGGCGTGGCGGGCTTAAATAAATATCGGCGTGTCGGCGGCGTTCGCGTCGTCCGTTGTCCGGAGGAGTACGGAGCGGTCGGCGGTTGCGCCGATTGTGGCGGCGACGATGGGCCTTTATGTGCTCGTCTTCACCGCGATTATATAATCGGTTTTTCTGCCCATGGTCGCACCGCAGCAGCTGCGGCAGATCCCGAAAAACAAGGCGGATGTTATGCAGCTGGCGGTAATGTCAACCTTCACTGGTCAAAGCTTGCCGATCAAAAACAGGAACAGACCGACGGGGAAAAGCTTAAAACTTTTGTTCGTTCCCTGTCGCCTCGATCTATTATCCGGCACCACGTCGCCGGGGACATCGGGCTTGATTCCGAACGTTTATAACGTTCCGGTTCCGGTCGTTTACTGCGAGGCCGGGACCAACTGCAAAGGCAACCCGGGCTCGATCCCCAAAAAAACCGGAACGACCTGGTCAAAAAAAACCGGAACGACCTGGTCAAAAAGAACGGGCCCGCTGCGGGCCCGTTTTTGTTTGCGCGTATGTTAAAAATTTCATATTGTGTTGGGGCGCGTTCTAAACGTGCTTTTTCAACCATCGAAAGAGGATAAAAAAAATGAACTATCAAAACATGGTCGACAAGCTCGACAATCCTTCCGGTAGCTTTGGGCGATTCATCCGAAAGCTTGGCGAGGATCACGCCCGGAAACAGGACTTCATAGTGCCGACGGCGTCAATGTCGATTCACACTGGCAACTGTGACAATACCGCGTTGATGATGGAAGGTAGCGGAGGCGTGCCAACGCAAACTTTCATGATGAACGGGCATTGCTTCGACCAGATGGCAAAGCATATCGGGATCGAGACCCGGACAGCCCGCCGGCTGCGTGATCAGTACGGGGAGGAATTTGATCAGCTCGCTAACCGTATCTTGCGGGACGATACATCGACCCGCCTTGTTCGAACTTTCGACAGCACAGATGAACACCAGCTCGGAACCGCCCGTTCTATTTTGTCGGATCGATTCAAAGTTTTCGATCACGTCAATTTGATCGAATCAGTTTTGCCCCCGCTTGCTGATAGCCCGGTCAATTGGGAGCTGAAAGACGGAGTGATGACCGACCGGAAGCTTTATCTGCGTGTAATGTCCCGCGACATACAGGCGGAACGCCCGAGCCCGGACGGGCGGCGCGTCGGGGACGTCATGGCGCTTGGTATGTTTCTCCGGAACAGTGAAACCGGGGACGGATCGGTCGCCATTGGCAACATAGCTTGGACGCTCGCTTGCCTGAATGGAATGGAGCGCCAGAACCAAAAGCGCTTTGCCCACCTCGGCAGCGCGAAGAGTGACGGCGATGTCTGGTCGAAGCTTACACAGGAAACGAAAGACGCAGACAATAAGCGCCTTTCCCTGATGTTGCGCGACCTCGCCCGTGCTTATTCGAGCCGGGAGGCGTTTGACGAGATCATCGAGGAAATGACAGCCGCAGCCGGGGACCAGCTCGATCAGGACACTGATCCGCAAAAGGCGGTCGAACAGCTCGGCACGATCCTCAAATTGACGAAGGCGGAAACCGGCGCGGTTATGTCCGGCCTGTTTTCGACAATGGGACAGCCCGGCTATGCGGGCGAGCCGGTCAGCCGTGCGACCCTTGTTAATGCCGTGACGGCCGCAGCTCACAAGGCGCAGCCGGATGATGTGACGACATGGCAGCAGCGCGGGGACGCGGTCCTGACAATGGCGAAGAACCAATGGGCCTCGATCGCAGCAGCCGGTCCGGCAATGGTGGCGGCATGAACGCGCAATTCATGGCAACACCGAAAAGCTTTGACGGGCGCTCGATCACCTTTGAAGGCGTCCGGCGAGCTGAAAACCAGCTCAGGCGAAACCCGGATTTCACGCTCGAATATGAGATTCCGGCCGAGGATGATTTCCTCGATCTAGTCCGGTTCTCGCAGGACGTCGGGCGGCTGATCGGACAACCGCATATTTTCACCGTTGAAAATGGCCGTATAACGACGCTAGAGCCCGTTTGATCCCGGGCAGCCCCTAACCTACCGGCCCGCCATGCTTAGCGCTTGGCGGGCTTTTTTGCGGCTTTAATCGATTAATACTTGCCCCGGGCCGTCGATCGATCACCGGGCAAAACGTATCGAGAACCGCGAACCGCGATCGAATAGCGGCGAATCTCGCGCAGCTCAGCGCACTATGGCCCCTCGATCGTTGCTCAGCTCAACCACAGACGCGTTTTTATCGCCGGATCCGATCGTTTATCCCTCGATTCCGGTTGTTTGCGCCCGATCCGCGAACCTCGATGCTTTGCAGCTGGCCCGGTTCGCCTAGGTAAAAACGCGTTCGACCTGGTCA
>CENV01087480.1_pt1 | contig 10469 bp, 7 predicted proteins | sample 530231 | NCBI WGS metagenome assembly CENV01 (sample SAMEA2619815, study PRJEB7988) | marine metagenome | biome: marine biome (ENVO:00000447); feature: surface water layer (ENVO:00002042); material: "saline water (ENVO:00002010), including plankton (ENVO:xxxxxxxx)" | depth 5 m | reverse complement strand
ATGTCCGGGAACAGGTGGTGCTCGATCTGGTGGCTCAGGTTGCCGCTCATGATGTGGAACAGCGGCCCGCCCTCCAGGTTCGAGGACCCGAGCAACTGGCGCAGATACCACTGCCCGCGGCTCTCGTTCTCGATGTCCGCCTCGCTGAACATCTCCGCGTGCTCGGTGAAATGGCCGCAGAAAATGATCAGGTAGGCCCACAGGTTGCGGGTCAGGTTGGCGCTCAGGTTGCCGGCGAACACCAGCGGGAAGAACGGGCCCGCCAGGGCCGGGAACAGCAGGTAGTCCTTGAGCACCTGCTTGCGCACTTTCTTCATGATCTTGCGGCGCTGCACCCTGTACTCGGCGAAGCTCTTCTCGCCCTTGAGCAGCTTCTCGTACTCCAGGTCGTGGAATGCCACACCCCACTGGAACAGCGCCGCCAGCGCCCAGTTATAGGCGGGCTGGGCCAGGTACAGCGGGTTCCAGGGCTGGTCCTCGGACAGGCGCAGGATGCCGTAGCCCACGTCCCGGTCCTTGCCGACCACATTGGTGAAGGTGTGGTGCATGTAATTGTGGGAGTGCTTCCACTGTTCCGCCGGGCAGGTGTTATCCCAGTCGTAGGTGGACGAATCCAGGGCCGGGTCGTTGAGCCAGTCCCACTGGGCGTGCATCACGTTGTGGCCGATCTCCATGTTCTCCAGGATCTTGGACACCGACAGCAGCGCCGTGCCGGCCAGCCAGGCCGGCGGCAGCACGCTCAGGAACAGCAGGCCACGGCCGGCCAGTTCCATGCTTTTCTGGGTTTTCACCAGGCGGCGAATATAGCGGGCATCCTGCTCGCCCAGGTCGCTCATCACTTCATCGCGGAGCGCTTCGATTTCCCGTCCGAAGGCCTCCACCTGGGAACGGGTCAGCCGCACGCCCTGGCGTTCAAAAATCACCGGGTCGAGGTTTTCTACCTTGGCATTCATCGCGGATCTCCTTACCAGTCCGGTTCCAGGTTACAAATCCAGTTCCACGTCGCCGTCGGCGCCGTGCATGCAGATACGGATTTCCTGATTGTTCAATTCGCGGTGCTCGCCGCTTTGCAGGTCGCGCACCCGCCCCCGGGCCACCCGGCATTTGCAGGTATGGCAGATGCCCATGCGGCATCCGTGCCGGGGCCGCAGGCCGGCGGCCTCGGCGGCTTCCAGCAACGACTGGCCGGCGGCGGCCTCGGTCTCGCCGCCGCTGCGGGCGAAACGCACCCGGCCGCCTTCGCCGCCACCGCTGGTGGCTTGCTGAAACCGTTCGTGGAACAACGGGCCATGGCCATGGCGGCCGTGCCAGTCGATCACCGTGTCCAGGAAGCCCTGGGGCCCACAAACAAACAACGGCAGCGCGGCGGCCTCTTGCACCTGTTGCGTGAGCCAGTGTTCATCCAGCCGCCCGGAAAAATCGCCTTCCCGGGGCGTATCGGCGCTGAGCACGAGACGAAAGTCGAGACGATCGTCCAAGGCCAGCTCACGCAGGCTCTCGCCCAGCAACAGCGAGGAATAATTCCGTTCAAAGTGCACCCAGATCAGCCGTCCCGTCTGGCCGGACGACAACCAGGACTTCACAATGCTGTGAACAGGTGTTACTCCTGAGCCGGCGGAAAGGAGCAGAATACGCTCTGGCGCCGGTTCCGGGATCACGAAGTCACCGGCCGGGGCGGACAGGGAGACCAGGTCCCCGGCGCGGCAACGATGCACCAGATGGTCGCTGACCCCGCCGCCACCGTTGGCCTTGACGGTCACCGTCACGGGCCATTCGCCGGGCGCCGAGGACAATGAGAAGCAGCGTTGCTGACGGGCCCCGTCGATGTCCACGCCGAGCAGCACATGCTGGCCGGCACGGTGCTGTTTCCAAAGGCGATTGGGCTCCAGCTCCAGGGTCACGGCCTGATCACTTTCACGGCGTACCCGGGCCACCCGCGCAAGGATTTCCCGGGAGGAATAACGGGCATCGAACAGGGCCAGATAGTCCTCCGGGTCGAACGGCGAGGCCAGGGCGCGGCCCAGCCGGCGCATCAGTCCGTTTCGCGGTGAAGAGCTGTCCAGGTGCATGACAAACCTCATTTGTTTACACTTGTGCACTTTTTACGCGGACGCGGCCTTTTAGTCAACACCTGTTCACAAATATTTTTTTACATAGGAAAATCAACTAGTTGTATGTATCCGGGAGGGGAAATTGAATAACATGGCGGCTTCTGACCGTATAAAGAATCATCATCGGGGAGCGAAACCATGAGCAGAGAGACAGCGGCCCGCGGACGCCGCCCCAAGCGCGGGCGCACGCGGCAGGCGCTCATGGACGCCGCCCTGGATCTGGTGGCCAAAAAAGCCCCCTTCTCTTCCCTGAGCCTGCGCGAGGTGACCAAGCGCGCCGGCGTGGTGCCCACCGCCTTCTACCGCCATTTCCCGGATATGAGCGCGCTGGGCCTGACCCTGCTGGACGAGTCGTTCCGCACCCTGCGTCAGATGATGCGCGAAGTGCGCCAGCATGAACTGCCCAGCGAGCGCATGATCCGCGGCTCCCTGGAAACGTTTTTCACCTACGTGCGCAACAACCGCACCCATTTCCTGTTCGTGTCCAAGGAGCTGTACGGCGGCTCCGCCACCATGCGCCAGGCGATCCGCCGGGAAATCCGTCTGTTCGTCAGTGAACTGGCCATGGACATGGCGCGGTTCCCGTTCCTGACCCAGGTGAGCGCCGAGGATCTGCAGATGATGGCATCGCTGGTGGTCAACGGCGTGGTCGCTCTGACACAGGAAATGCTGGAACTGGACGAGGACGACGAAGCCGGCCAACACGAAATGCTGATCCTGGCCGAGAAGCAGGTGCGTCTGATCTATTTTGGCGTGGCCCAGTGGCGCTCCGGCAGCGACCAACCCGCCAGTGCCTTGAGCGCGGAGTAAACCGCCCGGTCCCCGGGGCTGCTGGCCGATAGGCTCTTGCAGCAACCTTTCAGGCGGCAGGGCCAATCAGGCGCCCGGATCGCCTCCCTATACTGTCCCTCTGTTGATTTCCGTCCCGTTTTTTCAGGTAAAAGGACGCTGTTATGAGTGATGTCCAGTTCCGCGAACTGCGCCACGCGCCGGCGATGCCGGTCAATTTCGCCAAAGCGGTACTGCGTGCCGGCGTCAAACCCGGCAAGAATCCGACGTTGCCCAAGGTGGGGCTGCGTCTCAACGACGTGGGCTTGGACAGCAAGCACCTGAAAGCCTATCGCAAGGTCTGCGGGTTCAGCGCCGACGGCCGGCTGCCGGTGACCTACCCGCACATCCACGCCTTTCCGCTGCACATGGCACTGATGATGGAAGACGGCTTCCCGTTCCCGGCCATGGGTCTGGTGCATGTACGCAACCGCATTACCCAGTACCGGCCCATCGCCGAGCGTGAGCAGCTCAATATCAAATGCTCCCTGGGCAATCTCAATCAGGTGGAAAAGGGCTGGGAGTTCTCCATTTTCACCGTGGTCACCACCGCCGGCGAGCGGGTCTGGTCCAGCGAATCGATCAACTTCTTCCGTGGCGGCGGCCATGGCCGCAAGGACGAGAAAAAAGCGTCCGGCGAGCCCGCCCCGGCCACCGACACCATCGAGTGGAAGGTGCCCGGCAATACCGGCCGCCGCTATGGCGCCGTGTCCGGCGACCGCAACCCCATTCACCTTTATCCGCTGACCGCCAAGCTGTTCGGCTTCAAGCGCCAGATCGCCCACGGCATGTGGTCCAAGGCCCGCGCCCTGGCCCATCTGCAGTCGCAGCTGCCGGAGGAAGCCTTCCGGGTGGACGTGCAGTTCAAGCTGCCCATGTTCATTCCCGCCACGGTGAAGTTCGAGCAGCGGCCGGCGGAGGATGGCCTGGATTTCCGGGTGCTGGCCCGCGACGGCGTCAAACCCCACCTGACCGGTCAACTGCGCCCGCTGGGCGAGTGACCGGCCCCGACCTTACCGTTGAGGACCACGCCGTGGTCCCCATGAACGAGCCCGCCGCACCCCGGCAACTGGTGCTGGTGGGCGGCGGCCACAGCCATGCCCTGGCGCTGCGCCGGCTGGCGAAAACCGCCCCTCCCGACCTGCGAATCACCCTGATCTCCCCGGACCCGCTGGCGGCCTACTCCGGCATGTTGCCGGGCCTGGTGGCCGGCCATTACGACGTGGCCGAAAGCCATGTGAACCTGCCCCGCCTTTGCCGGGCCCGCGGGGCCCGTTTCCTGGCGGCCCGTGTCACCGCCCTGCGGCCCGACGCCCGCCAGCTGGTGCTGGATAACGGCGACACCCTGAACTACCACTTGCTGAGCCTGGACGTGGGCGCCACCCCGGACCTGCAAACCGTGCCCGGCGCCGCCGACCACGCGGTGCCGGTGAAACCGGTGAGCGATTTCCGCCGCCGCTGGCAGGATCTGCGGGCCACCCTGGAAGACCATCGCGGCCCCCTGGCGGTGACCGTGGTGGGCGGCGGCGCCGGTGGTACCGAAATGGTGTTGGCGGTGGCCCGGGCATTGCGCCGGCGGGGCCGATCCGCCACCTTCAATCTGGTGACCTCCGCACAGCTGCTGCCCGGCGCCGCCAAGGGCGTGCGCCGGCGCATGGCGCAGCGGCTGGCCGCCGACGGGGTGACCGTGCTTGAGCACCAGCCGGTGCGGCGGGTGGACGCCGGCTCCGTGGAAACCGACGCCGGCCCGCTGCGCCACGACTTCCTGCTCTGGTGCACCGGCGCCCGGGCCCCGGCCTGGCTGGCGGCCAGCGGCCTGCCCTGCGACGAGAACGGCTTCCTGCGGGTGGAGGCCACCCTGCGCAGCCCGGCGGATGCCCGGGTGTTCGCCGCCGGCGATTGCGCCGCCTTTCCCGGCGGCCTGCCCAAGGCCGGCGTGTACGCGGTTCGCCAGGCGCCGATCCTGGCGCGCAATCTGGTCGCCACGGCGCGCCAGCGTCCGCTGAAACCCTATCGCCCCCAGCGCCGTTTTCTGTCGCTGCTGTCCGCCGGTGACCGCGACGCGGTGGGTAGCCGGGGCCCCTGGCCCACCCTCTCGGGTCCCTGGGTATGGCGTTGGAAGGACCATCTGGACCGGGCTTTCATGGCGCGTTTGGATGCCTCCGATGAGCCCCCGGGCTCACCGTGAAGCATCCAGACGGTTGAGCCTTTCTCCCGGGCGACTGTAAAAGATCACAAAGCTTTGCTCGCCCTGCCTTGGCCTGATAAGGCGTCATGCTAGTGTTTGGGCATCCTTATGAAGCGGAGCGATACCCAATGAAAAAGCAAATTACCGGCGTTCTGACCGCCTTTGTGATGCTGTTTACCCAGGGCCTGTTCGTGCCCGCCGCCCAGGCCGCCATGGTCACCACCGACGGCATGGTCGCCAATGAGCAGCGCGCCGCCATGGAACAAAAGGTCATGCGTCTGATGGAACAGGATGCCGCCGCCAAGGTACTGGCACAGAACGGCGTGACCCCGGACGACGTGCAGAAGCGTCTCGGCCGCCTGAGCAATCAGGAGCTGCAGAAGCTGGCCACCAAGGCCGACCAGATGCCCGCTGGCGGTAGCGTGCTGGGCGTGGTCCTGGCGGTGATTCTGATTCTGGTGCTGCTCGACCTGCTGGGCGCCACCGACGTCTTCCCGGCCATCTAACCGCGCGTGACGACGCTCAAAAAGGGTGGCGGCCGCGCGGCCGCCGCCCTCTTTCTTGCCCCCTTGCTGGCGCTGATGCTGAGCGCCTGTCAGACGCTGCCGCCACCGCAGCGTGCCGATTCCCCGCCCCGACAAACTCTCGACGTGCCGTTTATCGCGCAGGATGCCTACCAGTGCGGCCCCGCCGCCCTGGGCATGATGCTGCAATGGAATGGCCTGCCCGGCGACAAGGAAGAGCTGGTTCACGAGGTGTGGCTGCCGGAACGGCAGGGCGCCCTGGGTATCGAACTGAAAGCCGCCGGCCGTGCCCGTGGCCTGTTGCCCTATCCGGTGGAAACCCCGGACGCCCTGTTCAGCGAAATCCAGGCCGGCCATCCGGTGCTGGTGCTGCAGAACCTGGCCTTGAAACGCTGGCCGGTGTGGCACTTCGCGGTGGTGATCGGCTACCGGGACAACGGCGAGCGCATCATTCTGCACAGCGGCACCGACGAAGCCACCAGCAGCCACTGGAACCGGTTCGTGCGCACCTGGGCGCGGGCGGATTACTGGGGCTTCGTGCTGCTGCCCCCCGGCGAATTGCCGGCGCGGGTGGAACCGGAACCCTTGCTGCGCGCCCTGGCGCCGATGCAAATCGATGCCCTGCCCCACTGGCGGGCGGCGGTGGCGCGCTTCCCGGACAATGGCCGGCTGCGTTTCGGACTGGCCAATGCCCTGTGGGCGGCGCAACGCCAGCAGGAGGCATTGGACGCCTACCAGCGCACCGTGGCCCTGGCTCCGGATCTGGCGCCGGCCTGGAACAATCTGGCCTACGCGCTGCGCCGGGCCGGCGACGACCGGGGCGCCCGCGAGGCGGTGTGCCGTGCCAGCGAACTGGCCCCGGACAGTGACAACATCAAGGACAGCGTGGCGGACATCACCGACGGAAACGGTTGCTGACCGCCCCACCGTCCGGCTGCTAAGCTTCCGTCACCGCATAACCGGAAGGCGACACCCCCGTGTGGATTCGAGTGCTGCTAGTGGCCCTGCTGTGCGTGGCGGTCCAGGGCCGGGCCCAGATGCCCGGCTCCTTTACCCTGCCCGGCATCGGTGACCTGGAAAAACAACTGGCCGGCGAGGACAACTCCGGCGACGATCAGAAACAGGGCAACGGCCAGAACAGCGACGGCGACTCCGAACACCGCCAGATCCTGGAACAGACCCTGGCCCTGCGCCGCGAGATCGACACCAATCGGCAGCGCATCGAGGACCTCAAGAAGCAGGCCAACCAGGCGCCCCAGCAAAGCACTCAAATGCAGCGGCAGCTGCAAAGCGCCCGCCGCGAGCAGCAGCAGGACTGGCGGCAGCGCTACCAGGACCTGTCCCTGGCCGCCCTGGTCAACGAACTCACCGGCCAGTTGGATGCCCTGGAAGACAATCAGCAGACCCTGGCCCAGGTCAGCGCCGAACTGACCCGCGCCCAGACCCTGCCGGAACGGGCCCAAACCACCATCAGCGACAGCCTGTCGCGGATGGACGATATCCGCCAGACCCTCAACCGCCGCGACGAGACCCTGGAAGACGCGGAGCGCACCCGGCTGCAAACCGAACTGGCGGCCCTGGACACCCGCATTCAGCTGCGCAACCAGGAGCTGTCCGTGGCCAGCACCCTGGAAGAGCTGTCGCGGTTGCGCAAGCGCGTGCTGGAGGCCCAGGAAGCGGTGATCCAGCAGCGGCTGGATGTGCTGCAGCCGATGATCAACGACCGCCGGGACGAATCGCTCAACGCGGAGATCGACGAGGACGCACCCACGCTGCCCGACAGCCTGGCCAATCACCCGCGTCTGGAAGAAGCCCGCCAGCAGAACGACGACCTGCGCGATCAGCTCAAGCAAACCAGCAGCGACGTCAACGATCTGATCCGCGAGGTGATCAACGCGGAAACCCGCCTGGACCGGGCCCGCTCCCTGTCCAGCACCGTCAACGACCAGATCCGCATGCTCGACGGCAGCCTGCTGCTGTCGCGCATCCTCTACGAACAGCAGAAAAGCCTGCCGGAATACAAACCCCGGCCGGGCCTGGACAAACTGATCAGCGACACGCGGCTGGCGCAGTTCGATATCCGCCAGTCGATCCAGACCCTGGAAAGTGAAAAGCCGGAGCTGGGGCAGACCGACGACCTGGACCCGGACCAGCGCCAACAGCTCAGTGGTGCTCTCACCCGGTTGCGCGATGCGCGCCTGGAACTGCTCAATCAGCTGGACCAGGAGCTGGGCCGCAAACTCAACGTGCTGGTGCGCCTGAACCTGTCCCAGGAACAGTTGCAACGCATCACCAATGACCTGCACGACACCATTTCCGAGCAGACCTTCTGGATGCCCAGCACCCAGCCGATGCCGTCCTGGATTCAGGATTTTCCGGCCCAGGCCGCCCGCGAACTGAAGGACATTCCCTGGCAGCGCATGAGCAGCGACGCGGTGGATATGATGCGCGCCAAATGGCCCTGGCTGTTCGTGCCGTTGCTGCTGGCCGGCCTGCTGGCGCTGGTGCGCGGCAAGCTGTGGGCGCGCATTCGCGCCCTCAATGGCGACATCGGTTTCCTGAAACGCGACAGCCAGCGGCACACGCCCCAGGCAATCATCTATACCGCCCTGCTGGCGGCGCCGGTGCCGCTGGTGCTGAGCCTGGTGGGCTGGGGCCTGTGGGCGCAACCGGGCACCCTGAGTTCGGTGCTGGGCGCCGCCCTGGCCAAGATTGCCCTGCTGTGGCTGGTGTTCGAACTGTGCTACCGCCTGCTGGCCCGGGACGGCATCGCCCAGCGGCACTTCCGCTGGAGCGCCCAGGCCAACCAGGTGCTGCGCCGGCGCCTGCTGGTGGTGGGGCTGGCCATGGTACCGATGACCCTGGTGATCGCCTTCGGCGAGGAATGGCCGGCCCAGCTCAGCAATGATCGTATCGGCCTGCTGATGATGCTGGCCTGTCTGCTGATCATCAGCGCCACCCTCAGCCGCGCCGCCCTGGCCTACCAGGCGCACCGCTACTCCAAGGCGGTCAAGGGCGGCGCCGTGTTCCTGTGCTGCACCGCGCCCCTGGCGATGGCGGCGCTGATCGTGGTGGGCTACTACTTCACCGCCGTGCGCCTGTCCGGCCGCATGATCGACACCTTCTATCTGTCATTGCTGTGGATGCTGCTCGACGCCACCGCCGTGCGCGGCCTGGCGGTGGCCGCCCAACGGCTGGCCTACAAAAGGGCGGTGGCGGAGCGCGAAGCCGAGCCCAAGGAAAGCGTGGAAGGCGTGGAAGTGGAAGAGCCGCAACTGGACCTGCAACAGGTCAATCAGCAATCCCTGCGGCTGATCCGCCTGGCGGTGCTGGGCCTGTTCGCCGCCCTGCTCTACTGGGTGTGGGCGGACGTGATCAACGCCTTCTCCTACACCGACAACATCGTGCTCTGGCAGAGCACCGAGGGCAGTGGCCTGAACGCCACCAACACCCCGATCAGCCTGGGCGACGTGATCACCTCCCTGGCCATCGGCATCGCCACCTTCATGCTGGTGGCCAACCTGCCCGGGCTGCTGGAAGTGCTGCTGCTGTCACGCATGAATCTGCGCCAGGGGGCCAGCTACGCCATCACCACCCTGCTCTCCTACGTGGTGATCATGGTGGGCGTGATCGTGGCGCTGGGGTCGCTGGGGCTGTCCTGGAGCAAGATGCAGTGGCTGGTGGCGGCCCTGGGCGTGGGGCTGGGCTTCGGCCTGCAGGAAATCTTCGCCAACTTTATCTCCGGCATCATCATTCTGTTCGAGCGGCCGATCCGCATCGGCGATGTGATCACCATTGGCAATCTGTCCGGTACCGTCAGCCGTATCCGCATCCGCGCCACCACCATCATCGATTTCGAGCGCAAGGAGATCATCGTTCCCAACAAGGTGTTCGTCACCGAGCGGCTGATCAACTGGACCCTCAGCGACACCGTTACCCGACTGACACTCAAGGTGGGATTCGCCTACGGCTCCGACCTGCAGACCTGCCACGATCTGCTGGTGCAGGTGGCCAAGGACAATCGGCGGGTGCTGCGCGATCCGGAGCCGCTGATTCTGTTCATGGCGTTCGGCGCCAGTACCCTGGATCACGAGCTGCGGGTTTATCTCGGCGAGATCGGCGACATCCTGTTCGCCACCGACGAACTGAACCGGGCCATCGACAAGGCCTGCCGGGAACGGGGCGTGGAGATCGCCTTCAACCAGATCGACGTGCACCTGCGCTCCACCACCGACGATCTGCGCATCGCCGACCTGGACGGCGACGACGAACCGCCGGCGGCGGCGCCCAGGCGCGGCAAAGGGGATGTGCGTGGCCACTACGGCAATACCCGCGGGCACTACAATGACGACGGGCAGGATAACGAGGGGCACGACCCCGACCGGGACGGCAAGCCCAAGGGCACCGGCGAGGACGACTGAAGCCGGCCCCACCGCCGGGGATCAGGAATCGCCGCCGCTGTCCGGCGGCGGCGCGCTCAGCTCCGGATAGCGTTCCCCCAGCTCCCGCCGCCGGGCCTTGAGGCCTTCCAGCTTGCGGCGCCCCTCGGCCAGTCGCGCCGGCGGCAGCCCTTCCCGTTCACCGCGCGCCACCAGGGTTTCCAGCTCGCGGATCTTGCGCTCGGAAGCGGCCATGAAAGAGGCGTACACCGCCATCCGCTCGCCCTGCTCGTAGAGCCGGTAGCGGGCCGGGTCGTCCAGTATCTCCGGCGGCGGCGGCTCACGGGGCTCGGTGGGCGGCGCCAGGGGCGGGGTACGGGGGTCGCCGTTGCGGCGGGCCCGGCTCAGCGACTCGGCCACCGCCGGTGACACCCGGGGC
>CENV01024116.1_pt1 | contig 10471 bp, 6 predicted proteins | sample 530231 | NCBI WGS metagenome assembly CENV01 (sample SAMEA2619815, study PRJEB7988) | marine metagenome | biome: marine biome (ENVO:00000447); feature: surface water layer (ENVO:00002042); material: "saline water (ENVO:00002010), including plankton (ENVO:xxxxxxxx)" | depth 5 m | reverse complement strand
ACATCAAACGCCGCTTCTTCATTGACGCGGCGTTGTCTGTTTAAAATGCAGACTAAAGTATGTGATTTCTTGCTGCTCACCCGCCATTTTGGCGGGTTTTTTTGTTTTCGAAAACTGTTTGCGTCGCCGGTGCGAAGAAAGCTTACAAACCGTGTTGTCTTTGTTCTTCGCGAGCATTGTTTAATTTTTGGCTGGCTGTATCTATTTGCGCTTTCGCATTGGTTTTGGCATCTGAAATGATTACGTTTGAGCGTGACTGAGCTTGGACAATCTGTTGCACTTTTTGAGAGTTGGCCTCATTAATTTTTTGTTGTGCATCGACGATAGTCGCTTCACGGGTTTTTTCTTCATCTTGAATTAGTTTATCCCCGTTTTTATGTGCTTTTTCTATAATTGTCTGGGCTTGGGCTTCACTATCGTTCAAGAGTCCCTGAGCCTGTGAAACAAGAGTTTCTGCCGCTTGTCGTGCTGCTATAATATCTTGCTCTGATTTTTCAATCTCTAAACGGTTAGCAGTAATGGCCTCTCGCAGCGCTTTGTTTGTCTCGCTAAGGTGTAGAGCCAAACCTGATCCATTTGGATAAAGGCCAATTTTCAATAACTTCAGGCTTGAGGAGGCGCCTGCTTTATACTGGGTTAGCCAATAGGCGTTCTTACTTTCTGGTATTTCAATTGTGAAAACATCATTTGACAGGCCATCAATAGCTAAACCTTGCACAAGCCCAGGGTTTTCTAACTTGAACAGTTTAGAAAAATCTTCCCCGTCGAAGTTACAGCGGCAAATTTGATTATAATTAAAATCGACCCAATAAATGTACTTATTGACATCATCGACGCTAGCAAAGTAAGGCATGGCACCTGTAATGGCGAATATCTTTTCGGGATTGTTTTGTTCTTGGCTTGTATCAAGCTTGTAGATTGATTTTCCATCAGCCCAAAAAAGATGAAATTTATCGGACGTGCATCTTCCGCCAGCAATCTTCATGTTGCTAAGATCAAAATAGGTATCAGGGTTTAGTGTTAACAACTGCTGAGCTCTATCGCTGCCTGAAAAACTACCCCGCATGATTTTTGCGGAGTTAGATGGCCAAAATATTTGTTGTGCTTTCGTGTCTGTCGCCAAAGATTGAGGTGCGAGAGTATTATATAAACACAGCGGAGAAGCTCCATTGTCCGCTAGAGATAATGTCCAAATCTTGTCCGAAGATTTGCTGGCCCAAAAAACTTGCTCAGTGTTGTCATCAAACGAGATGTCTGAAATCCTGTTCACAGAGCCATATAGTTTGGAGACGCCCGAAGATGTTTTTGGTGTCCAACAGCTCAGTGACTTCTTTTGCGTAAAGTAAACCTTCTGAACAGCACTGACGATTACGGCTGCCTGAGCCGTTGCCGCATCTATTGAGCTTTCGGCTGTTTGTTGAGCTTTTAAGACTTCCTGATCGTATATCGTTCGGGCATTTGAGACCTTGTCTGCGGCGAGCTTGCGAGCTGTAAAAGCCGCAGTCGGACTTACGCCGGCGGGAAGAGATCTATCATCACTCATGGTAGTTCCTGCTTATTGCGGGGTTGAGCTAACATCCAATGACCTTCTTCACGCTCTGAAGGATGCTCTGTGCTATTTTTTTCAATTCTTCTGCAAGTCTAATGGCTGCATCTTTGATCTGTTGGATATGTGCCTGTATTTCGTTCAAAATCTTGTTGGTTTCCTGGGTGATTTGATTCACCTGAGCAATTGCGTCCTCGGCTATGCTTGCGGCCTGTGCTTGTGCCGTAGACACAATATTTGCGGAATCTTTTGACGCCTGTGAAACGATGCCTTCGATCTCTTGGGATGCATTCTTTGCAATTGTTGCCGTTGCGTTAGCTATGGTGGTTGCATGGCTTTTCGCAATATCGGCAATTCGTGCTGCTTCATCCTGAGCTGAGGTCAATACGTTGTCAGCATTCAACGTCAAATCCATGACAGTATTTTGAGCTGTCGTATTGATCTCGATAACTTTGGCAGTTGTTTTTGCCACAGCTTGCGCTGTTTGCTGTGTCAACTCGGCAATTTCCTCTGCGATTTCATCTGGTCGCCCAGACGCTATCGCATCGGCTGTTTGGAGTATTTCCTGGGCTTCGTTTTGTGCCTCTGTTGTTATGGTTTCTGCCATCTTCGTAGCATTACTAATAAGCAATTCTGCTTCAGCGTCAGCTTCCGAGATGATTTTTTGAACAAAAGCTATGGTAGTTTTGAATAGATCCTCATAGTTTTCCTCTATCTGGTTGATGATCAACTGATAAAGGCTTCCGAAAGATGCTGGCGGGCTGGTAATGCGGAAGGTCGGAATTGTTACAGTTTCACCCTCGAAATCAAAATCTCCTGACACATCCATGAGAAATTCATCCGCAGAAATGCCAAGTTCGACCTTTGCCTGAACTTCGGAGATCACTCTGATATGCAAGGGGCCAAATTCTTCATCTATGCCAAAACTAAGATCACAAGAACCGGAAAATGTTGATGCATCCGTTAGGCTACAATCCATCGTAACCTGTTCGATTTTTGCGAAATTGTATTCTAGCTGAAACTGGAATGCGCCCGACTGACTTATCGACGCCTCTAGCTGTTCGTTCCGGATATCCATCAGGGATACGATGACACTGACATGACAGTAGGGGGCGGAGAGGGTGCTGAGTTCGAGCACTATACCATCAGGCTTTACAAGTGTGTGTTCGCGCGACTTAGTATACGGTTGATTTTGTAGTGCGTAACTCAGTGTTTCCCACTGATCATTGACATATATTTGTTTGACTGTAATACCAGTTCCATCCCCGGAAATAGAAAGTCCTGGCAGTTTTATCGGCGATATTTGAATCTGACCATTGAATCCTTCGTTTTGAATGATTTGAACTGAAGCATAAGCGTCAAAGTCAAAAATGCTGATGATGCCACTAAATGCAAACCCCGGCATCGTAACCGTGCCATTGGGCAGTGTTGACGCCACTTCGCACCAATATAATGTGAGGTCAGATATTTTGACGTCATTCACAAAAAATGGTGTTTGGATCGACGCACCAAGAAACGCCGTGGCCAATACCTGCATATCGAGTGTTTCGAGTTCGATATACAGGAATGTCGGATTTGGTACCCCATCTTCCAAGTCGACAATGATACCGAATTTGTCAGCGCCATACGGCTCTCCACCGATCTCGAACGTCCCGAACAATCCCATATCAAGACCAAAAGGAATAAATTGAACACCAATTTCCCCGCCAATACTGTCAAGCGTCAGTCCATTGATGCCAAAGGGGTGTGCGACACAGGCGGGCACAGAAGTGCCCCCCGAAACACTAGGATTGCTAGTTAGCAGAGTGAAGCCCGCGTCTGCTTCTGTATCGTCTACACTGAGCATGGCTTGGGCATAGAAGGTTTGGTCGCCGATTGGGACTTGGATATCTCCGGCAACCTGAAAGGCGAGCGGTGCTTCTGTATTTTTCGGAGTCAGGCGTATATTGACGCAGGCATCTTCAATATCAAGATGCGGGCCGTCCGGGACGCCGACGCAAACTGATGCTCCGTCCAGACCTGCTTCCAGTAAGAAAGACGGATTCCCCGGTTCCAGGCTAATAAGACCGGTTAAGGAAGATGTCGGTAACATCGAACCGATATGCTTAATGATCGAGTTTGTTGAATGACCAAAGTCGATCTTTGCTGCAAGCGTCAAACCCTCCGAAACATTTATCGGATGGACACTGATGGGGGCAAAAGCACTGTCGATGTATCCGGTAATGGTTGGCGGTACAAAGCCTTTGATTTGTCCTGTTGAAAAAAGAAAACAGATGCAATCAACATCGAGAATATCGAGTGCCGCCAGTTCAGAGGAGAAACCGCCAGGAAGATTGGAAAAATCCGTTCCAGAGGGCATAGCAAGACCAAAGACAGCCTGATAGCTGTTTTCGAATGCTGTCATGCCAATGACTTTGCTTATCTCAATGAAAACGCTCTTCTGCGACGTTGTTGTTGCTGCAATTAGAAGTTTATCTTTCGCAGGGTCAATTTCGATTGATACGTCTGAAAATGTCGTGTCCATCCAATCTGGAAGAGACAACGAGACCGGGTTGTCAAAAGCGTCCAGCAAGTCATCAAGACTAATCGTTTCACCTGCCTCGCCATGCCACGAGGCGCTAAATACAACCACATCCTCGGGTATCGGAAATGTGACATTAAATACGGCATTGCCGATCTTATAGTCTGCACAAAGCTTCGCGAATATGTGGCGATGACCATCGACATATTGATTTAAGGTTGCCTGCAACGAGAATTTTAGCCGCCAATTGCATAAATCCAATATCGGAAAAGAGATCGCCTTGGCCTGACCAGATACAGAAAACTCTCTCGAAGCATAATTGTAGTTCAGTGCGACGAATGTCAGTTTTGCCGAGGGGGTAAGCGCACCAAGTGGTGCCGTAATGTCCAGCATACTCAGTGTATGTTGAAGAAACGCAATCATATCAAAACCAGATGTGCTGGCGGCGTTCCCGGAAAAATCCCACTCACCCTCTGGTAGTCTTGATGCCTGCACTGTGAAATTTATATCACCGATCACAAGCTGGCCCCCCATCCAAGCGGTCAGAGTTGGATGGTCAGGTGAGTTGTCCTCCCGGGTGCAGCTTAGGGTCAGATTGGAGATATTTACGTTCGAATTCGGCCCAAAGCCGGGGATGGAAAATTCCCCATTTATCGAGCTTGTAAATGAATATGTCCCGCCTAAAGGCCCGACAAAAGCAGTAAAGCTTTCGACATCTGCGTTGGCACTAAAACCGGGTATGGGTTCAAAGAATGTGTCAAGAATACCGCTAAGACTTATGTCCGTGGACGGTGAAGGGATTGTATAGGAGCAAGGATAACATATTGATATGTCAATTTCCGGCTCGACCGTAACATGCAAGTCTGTCGGGCTGCCTGCCAATGTTACCATGCACCTGAAGCTGGCATAATTCAGCATTTCTTTGCTGAGGTCGACAGTGAACTCGGCCGCTTGCATTGTGATATCGTCAAGCCCCAAGCGCTTGATTTCCGATGTGATCGCCTCTGTACGGTCTTGCGTTGCACCGATTAAGCCAAGGACGGATGCGACATCGGGCAGCAAGCCTTCTTCGTCGGGTGTGAGGCGGATCTGGATGGATGGCCATGAGAACAGGCTGGTTTCGATCCCACAAATCATATGGTCGTCAATCGATATTTGCCCGGCTATGGCACCACCATAGGTGTAAAACAGTTCGTCTTCCAGCGGCAGGGCACTGTTGGCCAAAGTAAGGTTTGATCCATCAACCACAAACGCAGTTTCGCCGAGCGGAGAAAACCGCGGTAAATCAAAATTTACTTCAATATCTGATCTGAGTATTTGAGCTGGGTCGAATGAAACTCCAATAAAGCCAACTGAAGTTTTATAGTTTTGTTCAAAACGAAAATATTGCAGTATTTTATTGATCAAAGCGATGTCTGGATCAAAAGGCCAGACGAAATCAATCAGGTCAGAAATCACGAATGAATGCGGTTTGCCGAGATTGCTTTCAAGTAGTATGCGCCCATCAGGAAGCATAAATCCAGATAGGGTGATTTCTGGTGACCGGTCCGACAAACTGAACAGGAATTCAGGAACAGTAACTTCTGTCTCGATCTCGTCGGGCAAGGCACCCGGCGAAAATTGAATGGTAATCGCGACGGGGGAAAGTTGAATGTCTGAAAAACCGGCGATCGAGAAGACTTCGCATACAACGCCGCTCAGACAGAAGGTACCATTCGTACTCTTTTCCTCGATGTTACTGAGGGTACCATTCGTACTCTTTTCCTCGATGGTTACGTCGCGTAGAGAAAGTGTCTCGCGCGGGAGCCTGCCAATCAATACAGTTAGGCAGCTTTGAGGAAGGTTGGCGTTCCCCAGCGAAATGCAACCGTTTGCCACAGAGTGTTGTAGGTGAGTCTTTAGCTTGAAGATATTCATGCTTTCGCTCCCCGATTTTCTGCTCTGTTTCTCTTTGGGCCGCTTTGGGTGCCCAACCCAGTCGGACGGCTGTTCCTCCCTTTTACTGAAGTTTGTCCTGCTGCCAAATGGGTTTCGGTTGTTGCATTACCAGTTGCATCGACTTTTACGATGACATTTACCAAAAACAGGGGATTAATTAAGGGGTCTTCTTCGGCGCGTTGGGGTACGAGCGACTTGGGCGAGGGTTCAATCTTCTTCGTATCTTCGTTTGAGAGGGCGGGGACACCTTTTTGTTCGGAATATTTTGGCAGAGAGCCAGTTACGAAAACTGTATTAACACTTTCACAGCGCGCAAGGCGTTTTATGGTTTCAGCACTTGGGTGTGGGTACTGATTGTTTAATCCATTCGAAATAAAAACGGCTTCGGGAGCGAGTTTTTTTAGAAAAACCTTGGAAGTTGAATGTTCGCTGCCGTGGTGGCTCGCCTTCATGTAAAAGGTTTTGCCTCGGCGTTGTTGTATGTAGTCAATTAAATTGTCTTCAACGTCTGATGTTAGATCACCGCCGATATAGTAGGTAAAACTTCCAAAATTAACTAAAAATGCGAGGCTTTTGTCATTTTTTGGATCTGTTGGATTTTTACGTGTTGTTGAAAGCGGCGGGGGAAGTACCTTTCCTGTTTTGTTTAGTGCAGCATAATGTTGGTTTGCAGCTATACATTCAATCGTTGGTGCTCCTTTTGGGATCGTACCTTGAGGAGGGATATTATGCGCGCGTGCAGGTTGGTATGTGCATGACAATGAAGTTAGTGCCGCAGGAAATACACCTGTTGGAGATGACGGTTGTTGCCAAAAAATTTCCTGATAAATTAGATGTCCGCTAGAAAGAAACCCCCCATCCGATAGACTCAATGGGTCACCTTTTTCGACTTCGCAATCAGATGATACCATCTTGGTGGGGTGAACACGGTCATATATTGAACGAAAGTAATTTGTGGTTTCTGTTCCTGGAGATTGAACTGTTGCCACGTATGATGGATATTCGGATTGATGAGATCTTGTTCCTTCTATTACTATGTTTCCAGGTATTCCCTGATCGTGTATTGTTGAGTAAGATGAAATATTTTTACAGTTATTTAATAAAAATGTTATTCCATTGAGGTGATCTGCGTCGTAGTGCGTGTTGATGACAATATCTATTTTGAAATTTTGTCCATATTTACTTGTGATGAAGCTTTTTGTAGCTGGAAAATCTGTGTAGCGCCCCCCGTCAATCAACACCGATCTTTTCATTTTCTTGCCGTTGCTGGCAACGATCAGAGTGGCATCACCAGACATAGTTAAACCAATATGAGAAATCTCGAGTGTCCAGGTCATCGCATTCTCCCGCGTTTACACGTCAAACAATGATCTTCGCATTACGCGAATTTAATCGTGCACTCACCCATCTGAACCAGTTTCTCCTCAGAGGTGATGGAGAAATGGCTCGCGGGTTTGGCGTAAAGATTCAACAACCGGTCATTTTCTTGGTCTTCTGAAAATTGGCCGCCGTTGGATGACCGCATGAGCTTGACCTTGAGCGACGCGCCCGTCAAAGAAAGGGGCGCATCGAAGGGGCACTCGATAGTAACAGTGAGCGGTGCGGTAAGCTCACCTTCCAATGTGACTGGTATGTTCCAGGTATCGTTTTCAGGATCAACTATGGTGTGGCTGGTATTGATTGGTGGATTTACGCCCGCTGCTTCACATGAAAAATGAATACGGGTTCCTGGTGAGAAGTTTTCGCTGATGCCCTGAATTTGGTGTTTCTCCTCAACGGGATCAGCGTTTCCAAATTCAAACGTAAAGGCCTGCTCAATGCTTGGGGGGCCGGAAACAAGCGTGACATTGCGCCACGCCATTCCGGGATTGTTTCGGATCCAATCGGTAAAGGCCCCGGAGTTGGCAAATTTTTCTCTCGGAACTGGGTTAGGGGCTTCTTCTGTTGTGACACGTGCGATTAGGCAATAATGATCGCCTTCGCCAATCTCTTCGGGGAGCCATTTAAATGGGTTCTGGGCATACAGATGTTGCCCATTTTCCGACGCAATCATGAAGGGTGTTTGCTCAGGGTCTTGCGGCGGAATTATGTTTCTCTGCCAGGTTTCAGGGAGCAACAGCAGGGTTGCCTTCGTGTAGTATAGGTGTATCTCCCCCTTTACATCCTGGCCTTCGGGGATGTTCATGCTTGAACCGCGGATATAGACATAGTTGCGGTAGTCCTTCACCACGGGGGTGTTGATGTCCTTGTTCCAGTCCTCGACGATCAATTCGTTGGGGTCGTTTAGGGGGTTTATGCCGTATGTTACGATGTCTGGTGACACACAAGCAGTTTCGGAAGGGGAGGGAATTGATCCGTCATCTTCAAACGTGTCACGGATAAATATCTGATAATTATCGGTCAAAGCATCACCATTATTCAAAATGTTTATTGCATCATACTTTTCAATCTATGGTTACATTTTAAAAATATCAATTACTTTGTTTTTCATGATTGGGGGCCGGGAACCACCTGATCCCATCCCGAACTCAGAAGTGAAACCAGCCTGCGCCGATGGTACTTTGTCTTAAGGCACGGGAGAGTAGGTCACTGCCGGGCCTTCTAAACACAGCTTGTTCCCTATCCAACGATATTTAAAACCCCTGACCTTCATTGGTCAGGGGTTTTGTCGTTTCAGGTGTCTATCACTGGGCAAAAGAAGGCCCGTTTTCTCGCTGCTTTCCAAAGACCACCTCACGCCAGCGTGAGATTAAACCATACATCGCCTCACAGCGGTTTGATGACCCGTGTGTGAAAGGTGCAGTGACCGTTTGCAACCGGGCCGCTAGGGTCAAGGTCTGGACGATGAACGCTGACTTGCTTTCACATAGAGGGAATAGACGATGAAAAATGCATTGATTTTGGGCGCAGCATTGACCGCCGCGGTATCATTGGCCGCAACCCAACAGGCCGCAGCACAAGGTGCCAAAGAAAAATGCTACGGCGTTTCAATGGCAGGCCAGAATGATTGTGCCGCCGGGCCGGGGACGACCTGTGCCGGGACCTCTACTGTCGATTATCAGGGAAATGCCTGGAAACTGGTGCCGGCGGGAACCTGCGAGGACATGAGCTTTACCACGACAGATGGCCGCGAAATTATGGGCAGTCTCGACAGGCTTGATCGCGATATTCCTAAAGGTTGATCGGCTTGTCGATCCACAATCATTCTTCCAGATTGAGGGTAAAGGACTTTAAATGACACATCTGTCCGCATGTGCCGGTGTCGGCTTTAAGGCCGAACACGCAGGCGAGATCCTTGGCGGCAAGGCATCCGTTGGCTGGTTTGAGATCCACCCTGAAAACTACATGGTGGCTGGCGGACCACGTTTGGCGATGCTGGCAGATGTGTGCGCGCAGTATCCTGTGTCCATGCACGGGGTTGGGCTGTCGCTGGGAGGCGGAGATCCGCTTGATGCGCGTCATCTGGCCGACCTTAAGCATCTGGTGGACCGGTTCAACCCCGCCATGGTCTCCGAACATATCGCATGGTCATCGCATGAAGGTTTGTATATGGCTGACCTTTTGCCGACCCCGATGACAAAAACATCCCTTGATCAGTTGGTTGCTGCGATTGATACGGTCCAAAGCCATATCGGCCGTCGTATTCTGATTGAAAACCCGACGTCTTATTTGCCCTTACCGCAAAATTCGATTTCGGAACTGGACTTCATCACCGAGGCGGCGCGACGTAGCGGCTGTGGCTTACTGATTGATGTAAACAACATTTACATATCCGCCCATAATCTGGGTTTTGATGCAGAGGCCTTTGTCGATGGTATTCCCGCCGATCTGGTCGGGGAAGTCCATCTTGCCGGGCATGAGCGTGATGCCAATGATCAGGATAGCATTTTGATTGATACCCATTCCCGGCCCGTGGCCGATCCGGTGTGGGCGCTGTTTGACCGGTTGATTGCCCGAATTGGTCCAAAACCAACCCTGATTGAATGGGATAATGATGTGCCATCATGGCCGGTTTTGCAGCACGAAGCCGCTCTGGCCGACACGCGATTGAACGCGGTGCGATCACGCGCGCCCGAGATGGCGTCATGAGCAACCTTAAACCGTTTTATGACGGGTTCAGCGATGCCTTGTTCCGCCCGCATCCCGATGGCGTACCCGATGGTTTTCCCGCCAAAGCGGCCCATCGTTTTGCCATTTACCGCAACAATGTGCACCGTGGACTAATTGATGCGTTGGCCGCGGCCTATCCGACAGTTAAAAAGCTGGTCGGGACTGATTTCTTTGCCACCCTTGCCCGCGATTTCATTGCATCCGAGCATAAACGTCCCGGCAGTCTTGCGCTATATGGGGATGGTTTTGCTGATTTTATTGCCAATTATGATGCCGCGCGTGGCATTGCCTATCTGACGGATGTCGCCCGTCTGGAACGCGCCCGGCTGGAGGCCCTGCATGCCTGTGACGCGTCG
>CENV01015090.1_pt1 | contig 10472 bp, 8 predicted proteins | sample 530231 | NCBI WGS metagenome assembly CENV01 (sample SAMEA2619815, study PRJEB7988) | marine metagenome | biome: marine biome (ENVO:00000447); feature: surface water layer (ENVO:00002042); material: "saline water (ENVO:00002010), including plankton (ENVO:xxxxxxxx)" | depth 5 m | reverse complement strand
GATCCAAAAGGATCTTCTTCAAAATATTTGCATGACTCTCTCCAACAGAACTAGCGACACAGCCCCCACCGTGCCTAATAACACCCAATAGATTTTGTCTATCTTACCACCCAAATCGTGAATACCATCATGCATATGTTTCATATCTTTTTTTATTCCTGTTATATATCCGTATATAGAGAGTAAATGTTCTCTAGTAGTTTTGGGTTTTAGTTTATCTCCGTTAGGCATTTTTAATTCCTCTGTCTCTTAAGGTGATTTCTTTTTCCGCATCTGAATATAAGGCATTCTCTGTTCTGGTCAATCCTGGATTTTGTATACTTAGCCCCTGATTTACCACTTGTTGTCCTTGTGTAATTACTTGAGCATTTGGTTCAGCTGAAGCTACTTGTAATGGTATAGGTGGTGTTTCTATATTTTGTTGTTCAATAATTGTTTTAAAATCTTCGAAATCTATATTAAAATCTCCAGCTAAGTTTAAGCTTCGCATGTTAGTGTTAATATCTCTTAGTATGGGTAACACATCATCCATAGGTGATGGATCTTCAACAGTTCCTCCTTGATTAAAAATAGGACGATCTTGTAATCTAAATCTTTGAAAGTCTCTTTTGATACTTTGAACTGTAGGAGAAGCAGTTCTAAATGCACTTATTCCACCAAATTTTCTACCTATTTCTCTAAATTTGTCCACTATACTTTCTGAAGGAAAATAAGGTACAAATCTACCATTTTTAAGAGCAGAAAAAGCATCATCACTAATTTGTCTGTCTTTAAACTCTCTTCTAATTACAGACTCTGGTGTTCCTAATGTTCGCGCTGCAACGATATTTTTATACATTTCTTTTTGAACATTAAATCTAGCCTTGTTAGATACTATGTATCTATCAATAATATCATCTGGTTCTACAGGTCCACCTTTTAATAAACCAAAATATCCTCCAGTAAATTCTCTTCTAGCTTCTCTAATGCCTTTTTGAAAATCATAAATTTTAAAACGTAAAGCTTTTTCTGGATTTACTTTAATAGGTCTAAATCCTATGAACCCTGCAAGTTGATCATCTAATTCTAATACCTCTCCAGTTTTTGTAGGAGCTTCTACAGCAGCTTGTCCTAATCTTAAAAATTGTTTATACGTTGGTGCTAAAGAATCAGCTAAATGTCTTAATCTAATTAAAGCTTTGTCACCTGGTGATGTCTGCTCTGTATATAAAAGTCTGCCATCTCTAGTTCTTCCCTGCCTAAAAGTAACGTTTGCAGCTGCTTCAGTCCAAATAGACTCGTCAATAAAAGGTGAGGCTATCTCTGCTGTAGCTTCATCTAAACTTTTTACAAAGCTTGCTAATAAACTATCTCCGTCCAACTCACCTTGTTGTATTCCCAAAGTTAAAGTTCTAAAAGGTCTTGCCATTAAATCATAAGCTAATGAGTGACTTAGATCTATGTATTTTAATGTTCCATCATCATCTCTTACAGGGACTATTGTAGAATTTTTTGACCAATCAGGGACGAACTGTCTTAATGCTTGAAGCTCATCTTCACTAACATCATACGCAGCTTTAGCTGTTTCTGTTATTGCAGCTGGAAATACAGTCATGGTGGTTGCCATACCTGTTATTCTTTTTAAACCTGTTGCATACATGATATTATCATTCTTTACAAAAGCATTGGCTTCAATATCAAAAACCACAGGTGTAATGTTAGAACCCCTTGTAGGTCTAGAGTGTTTCATTTCTTTAATAGCTTGAAAACCAATACCAGTGGTTGTTCTTATCATCTCTGAAGGAAACGACATAAAGTTACCAAACGGTAGGTTTCTAGCTAGTTTTACGTAATTACCTACATAATCATAATTAGGCACTGTATTTTTAACTATGTCAGCTGCTTCTTGTTTTATTTCTTTCATAGTTTTACTTACATTATTTTTAGTGTATGCATTTTTTAATCTACCATATTCACCTGCGTAGTTTAATATTTTAAAGAAATCATCCTCTGCAATGTATTGACCTTGAAATCTTCTAAACGCTCCTTTAGCAAAAGATTGGAGTCTACTCATCATAGGTTTAAGACCTGAATCTATATCAACAGATTTAGCACCAAAACCCATATCTCTAAATAAATTTTTTAAATCTCCTACCTGCACTTGAGAGTTTACTACACCAAGCTCTAATAATTCTCTGTATATAGCTTCTTGTTCTTTAGTAGATCTTTCACCAAATTTAACTATTCCAGCCAATGCACGTGGACCTAAACCCCCTAATGCTTCATCAAAACCTTGTTGCACTAGTTTTGGATTAAACATAATTCCATTTGCTGCACTAAATGCAGCTGCACTAATAAAATTTCTTAAGTGTGTTGGTATAGATAAAACTGTTTTGGCAAGTTGTGATACACCTTTAGGAAATAAAAGAAGAGACCTATATAAAGTTGTGGCTACATTTTTAGCTACATTTGTTTTTCCCTCTGCTTGAATAACACCAAGAGCTGAATTTAATTTACCCTGAACACCAGTTGCATTTTGAAGAGCTTCAAATATTTCTCTTGTAGTAAATTTTTTAGCTAAAGGATTAGAAATTATACCATTTTGAGTTAGTTCACTCATTAAAGGATCTAATGATACTATCTCAACTTGTCCATTTGTAGCCGCTCTTGCTTCCCCTTGTGATCCCCAAAAAAATCCTCTGCCACGAGGCCCCGCACCTGCTTGAATTCTAGAATTTGTTTGATTTATATCATTTAAAAATTTAACAGTTCTACCTAAAGAAGATAAAGAACCCATCCCTTGAATAATTGTATATCTTGGATCTGAAAACTTACCAAAAAATTTTTGAAAAACTTCTTTATCAGCATCTTTTATATTAATTTTTTTACCCAATACCTCTATTGTCCCTCCTAAATCTACCAATTGAGTAAATGCTTTTTCAGTCTGTCCTTCCATTGTTGAATTATTATAAGTTTTATTAGGCAAAGCAGGGGGTTTTTTCATTTTAGAAGCTTGTTCTAATATTTCATCCGCTAACATCTCTGCATCTTTTCTAAAAGCCACGTCATCAACAAGAGTTGTTCCATTAGTTTCAGCTAAACTACGTCTTATAACATTAACTGTATCATTGTATACTTGATCAGTGGGTAGATATCTTTTAAATCCTAAAATACCTTTTTGTTCAAATATATTATAAGTGTTACCTATAAAAGATTTTATACGATCAGCTGTAATTCCTTTTATTTCTTTTGTTACCTCTCCAGCTTTAGCTGGAGGTGCAGCTTCCTCTATAACTTTTATTAAACTATTAAACTCACCTCTGGCTTCATTTAAAACATCTTTAATTCTTAATCTTGATTCTTTGCTAATATTTTTTTCTTTAAGAGCATCAACTAAATTATCTATTCTATTTACATTAATTTCTTTACTTAAGTCTCCTTCTAATAAAAGTTCATTAAGTTGTTTCATAAATGCATCTTTTTCTTTTGTTAAAGATTTATCATATACGTGTTTTAATTCTGGAAAGATGTTATTAATTTCTTTAGTAATATTTTTAAAGAGTCTTTGAGCTTCATTTATATCCCCTGCTTTTAAACCTCCAAATCTTCTCACACCTTCAAATAGTTCTCTAGTAAGGCCTCCTTCAGGTGTAACCATAGAAGCTATTTTAGCTAAAGCTCTATTAAATCTAGAACTACTGTAAGCTAATTCTTTACCTTGTGTTGCTAGAAGCTTGGCGCTTTTACCCACACCCGCTACAAAAGGCACAACCAATAAAGACTCAGAACCAAACTTTACTCTATTTAATAATTTACGAGCAGCGTCTCCTCGACCTTCAACTCTCTCATCTCTATCTAAACGGGTAGGTGAACCTGTAAATATATCTCCAAAACTACCTATGTCCTCTACATCCGCTACAAACATTTCACCAGCTGCTCCACCCATCACTCCAGCAGCAAATCTTTTAACACCTGCTTTTTCATTTAAGGCTCTAGTTCTTTCCGCTACTTTACTCATGCCAGGTGTTATTGTTGCATACCTACCACCTTTTTTAGCATCAATTGCTCTTTTTGCTAACTTGTCTGCTATTTTAGTACCTATCTTAAATCCATAAGCACCAGGTATACCAATAGAAGTTATGGCCTCTGTTAATCTGCCCGCTGCATTTGCTTCAGCTAATTCATCAAATGGATTTATTTTATCAAAGAATTGTTCTACTTTTACAGCCGTGTTTGTATCAGCTCCTAGATCTAATAGTTCAGCAGCTAAAGATACAATACCCTCTGGAACTTTTATTAATCCAGATCCTATACCTGCAATTGCAGATGTATACCAACTAGTTGAGTTGTCCTCTTCGGGTCCTTTTAAAGGAGTAAATTTAGTTACCACTTTTAACTCCTATTTCATACGTTGACTCAATGGTCCTTTTACGTTTTCATATCGTTTAGCAAACTCTTCTTTTTTTATAAGATCTTCAAGTTCCTTTACTGTTACAGCCTTTGGTCCTAATTTTCGTTTTTGTTTGTTTATATAATTTTTACCTTTATCATCTTTTGGTCTTTCTGGTATTAAAATAAGTCCTTTCTCGGCAGCTATTCTTTCAGCATCGGATCTTTTAAGATCTGTTCCAGTGACTTTTTCCTCTACTTCAATGTTATCACTATCCACGGTTTTTATATCTGCTAAATCAGCGAAGCTGTAATTTTTTATAATTAATCCCTGCGTATCTATACCATCTTCTTTTTTTTGTCTTTTTAATTCTTCTTTTTCAGCGTCATTAATTGGTTTTCTTATTTCTTTAATTCCACCTGTTGTACCGTCTATAAAATATTTAATACCTTGTTTTATATTTTGTTCATTTGCTTGTTTCCAAGTTTTTAAATTACTAGGTATTGATAAATCAGTGGTGATCGCTAAGTTATAGCCTGCTAATTCACTTCCTAAGAAATCTTTAGCTTGGTTAAATTGAGTTCTGCCAGTTTCTCCTATTTCTTTAGTGACAATGTCGGCCATGGTTTCAGCAATATTTATATCCCCAGTGTTGTTAAGAAAATTTTCTTTTATTAAATTATAATTAACACCACCTTCCGCATCTGTTTTAGCTTTATATTGTTCCCTTATTTTTTCAAGTTGGAAGAGTTGGTCGTCTTCTATTAATTTTTTCTCATATCTTCGTTTTTCTTCCTCGTTCATTCTCTCATATTCTTTTGCTTCTTTTAAAAGTTTAGCATCATAAGCTCTTTTTTCATCTCTATCTAATATGTCATACGCTCTTGTTTGTTTTAATAAATTAATTTCAAATTTTTGTTTTTCAGCGTCTTTTAAATCTTGATAATATCTATTATCTAAAGTAGCAGCCCTTAAATATTTTCTTTCATCGTCAGTTAAGTAATTTCTGTAGTCTCTTTCATCAGCTGTTAAAGCTAACTTATATCTTTGATCAGCTTCTCTTGCTTCGTCGGCTAATCCCAACTCAGTTCCTTTTAATCTAAGGCTTCTTTCAAACTCCGCTTCTTTACCTAACCTGTCTAGTAAAGTTTTACTAGCTGGACCTAGTTTACCTATAATCTCTGAAAAATTTTTAGCTGTAGCTATGTCTGGTCCAGCGGTTAATAAAAAAGTAGTAGCAGGATCCACGCCTTGAAATCCACCTACACCCTCTCTTAATTGAGCTATATACTCATCAACTGATTTAGGCTCATCTATTTTCATTTTACTTTTAAAAGCCTCTGGACTTTCATAACCTTCTAAATCTACATTTTCAGCTCGTTTAACAAGGTTAGGAACAAGAGTTTCTAAATTATCGGCTAAAATATTTTCTCTTTCTTGAAACTGTATTGGAACAAGTTGTTCTGAATAAGTCGGACGCTGTGTTTCATCACCACTAAATATACCTTCCCGAGCCTTCACTCTATCTGTAATACCAGACATAATACCAACCCCGACGTTACCGCCTTTTCTAAACATCGGTCTTTTAAATGTTCTACTCATTACGTTTTACCTGGTTGATTAAATGCTCTGTATATACCTGCTAATGTTGCACCTGTTCCAAGAGCTGTTGCTAGAGGGCTTGGACTAGGTTCTGTTATTTGTCTAGTTTGACCTGGGTATCCAGCTATTAGACTAGTTACACCACTACCATAAGCCTGAGCTGCACTTAGTGGTTGATTTAATCGCTGTTGAGCCAACTGTTGTTGAGCCGCTAGTTGAGCTTGTCTTTGTGCTTGATTAGCTGCACCAAGAGTTGATAAAGCTCCAATATCTTGACCTAAGAAAGCTTGTTGTGCTCTACCCAATCCTAATTGATTAGCTGCTAAAGCTTGTTGATTTTGAAATGCTTGTTGAGCTAAATTCTGAGCCTGGCCAAAACCTTGTTGCAAGAGTTGTGCTTGTAATGCTGCACGGTTCCTGTCGCTTGCTGCTTGGAACTCGGCTCTTTGAACACCCTCTCTACCACCACCAAGAACACCTTGACCTACAGCTTGAGCGGCTATGTTAGGTATACCTTTAGCTGCTTGAATATCAAATTCATCTAATGTAGTTTTAATTACATCTTTTTGATATGGGGACAGAAAAGCTTGAAAAGCTGTTGGCCCTGTTAGTGTTCCAGCTTGAGCTTCCCTAGCAGCTGCAGATTGTAAAAATGGTTGAAACGCTCCTAAACCTTGTGTAGCTAATTGTTGCGCTCGAGCCTGTAAAGGATCTTGCGCAGCCACGAACTGTGGACCAAATACTTTAGAAAGATCTGCTGTTTTAAATTGACCCGTTGCGGTTGCAAGGTCCCCTAAAAATGTTTTACCAGCAGCTTCTATAAACTCTGGTGGTAATATACGTTGTTCTGTTACTTCAGCCATTATGCTACCTTATTCTCCAATCTCTTCATTTGATCATACATTCTTTGTGCTCCTTTTTCAATGCTGCCATCTCCAGCACCTCTGACAGCATCAGCCGTCATTACAAATTCATTTTTACTTAACATAGCTGGTACATCATCAGCTCTCTCTTTTATACCCACTGGCACAAAACCACCTTCATCTCTGTAGTCTCTTTCCAAAACACCCGCTTTATTAGTTCTCATAATACCTGTTGGCATGCCACCAGCAGCTAATCCTTTTTTCTTTTTTTTAATAAGTTCTTTAAGTTTATCAATATCTGGTTTAAATGGTTGTTGCTCTTTAGATTTCATAGGTATTTTAGTTTTAGCTTCGTCTCTATTCTCAGCTAACATTTTTAATATCTCAGATCTATACATTTCTTTTGTACCTGGGTTTCCTACAGAAGCTCTTTCAAGATCAGACATAGGTTCTCTTAATACTTCATTAAACATGTATTTTGGTGGCCCATCTTTTAAACCTATACGACCACCATCTTTTACAGCTATGGGTTTATTTCTTTTTAAGTATTGTAAAAACTCTTGCATCAACCTATTTTGATTTTGCATTTCTTGTTGTTCACCTTTTTCTTGTAAAAATTTTTTAAACTCTTCCTCTGGAAAAGGCACTGCACCTTTGTTCAAACCAACTCTACCACCCGTAGCATATTCAGATATATTTGTTTGTACAAACTCTTCTATTTCTTTATCGCTTGCATTAGGGTTTAGCGAAGTAAAATAATCTTTTAGATAAATACTTAATTTATTTTTGTCTCGTTTAAGTGATTCTACGTCTTCTTCAGTTGCGCCTGTGCTCATAAGATAAGTGATGAACCCCGCACCTAAACCTAATTTACCACCTGTTCCTAATTTACTTTCACCTGATGTACCAAATAAACTTGGAAGAACAGCTTGTATTCCTGTTTTTCCTAATAAACCTGTTGCCTCTCCCCCTATGGCAGCTCTACCAAAAAGGCCACCAAAAGTAGTTCCAGGTACACCAAAAGCTCCTATACCTAAAATAGCTGCTTTACCCAAAGGTGATTTAACAAACTTTTTAACACCTTTACCTATGCTTTTTACTAAGCTTCCTAATCCGTATAGTTGTCTGGGTTCTTGCATCCTCGATATTGCCATAATGTTGTCTAATTTAAAGTTAAAGGCAGGCGTACTAATCCTGAAATATCACACTTTATTTGATTTTTTTCTGGTCGTCAACAGGTTTTAAGTTATCAAAAAATCTACCATAGTATTGATATTCACCCACATGATTAATATAATCCATGATATAAACAAAGACTTTGCCCCCCATGTCCGTCCATCTTTGACAAAAACCAAAGTCTTCACCAAAATATCTTTTGGTATCGGTTTCATGAAGGGTATCAAAAAAGTTAAAAAAGTTTTCTTTTTTAACCTCTTTTCCATTTATGTTAGTGGGTTGATAAATCTCTAGTTCTGGATATCTTTTAATCATATCCGTTAATACTTTTCTTTTAATTAACATACATCCTGTTGGAGCATGAGTTACTTCTACAACTCCATTATTCGAGTCTATATTAGTTTGATCACTTAATTTTAAAGGAAATGTATATCCAGGTTTTTTAAGATCCTCTGCTGATTTAGCCTCGTGTCTAGCCAACCATACTTTGTCCCAATTAAAAGACTTCATTGGATATGGGCAAGATATAACGTCTTTGTCAGCTGCTAACATTTTTTCAATTGTAGAAAAATCAAAATCAATATCTGAATCAATAAACAATAAATGAGTATAATTATCTTTATGATTTAACATTTCAGCCACACATAAATTTCTACCTTGAGTGACCAGAGATGATTTCATTAATGTAAAACTAACTAATATGTTTTTTTGTAAACACTTTTGTTGAAACTTTAAAACAGCTTGACAATAGTGCATAGAAACATCGCTGTGCACAGGTGTACAAACCATAATTTTGTGCGGTGATGTTCCTAAATCAATCGTAGTAATTGATGTATCATTTTCACTGTTATCAAACCATATAGGTTTAGTTGGATCTTGCATCTAAAACTCCTTTCAAAAATGTCTGCCATTGATTACCTATCTTATTCCAATTGTAATAAATATTAGCATAATTAGATTGTGAATTTAAGTGGGCATGAATTTGTTCTGTGTGTATAGTTTTAGCCGCTTGCTCAATTGCAAATCCAAATTTTTGAGCTAAAGCTTGATAGTTATTATCATAAGGAACATACATTGGAAACTCTGCTCCTGTTTCATATAATGCACCAAAATCAGTTACGATAGAATAAAGACCCGCTGCCATGCACTCTAATAAAGATATGCAGAACGTTTCTTCAAATATGCTAGGATACACATACATGTGATAATTTTTTAAATTATCTTTTATGTATTGATTAGGTTTATATCCTATATAGTTTACATTAGATAAACTCTCTGCTTGTTCATATAGTTCTTTGTAATGATGATCACTCTGATCATAAAAATGTTTTCCATATACTTCGGTTGAAGAATATACGTCTAGAGTTATTAAAGGGTTCTTAACTAATTGCATGGCTCCTAACAGAACAGATAAACCACGCCAAGGTGTATTTTGATGAACTATTCTTATCGGGTCACCTTTTTTATATGGTTTTGAAGGTTCTATTTTATCTATACCATTTTTTATAACCACGGATTTATGTGTTGGAATATTAAAATGATATCTATATTTTTCGTACGTCCAATGAGAATTAAATACATACCAATCATACTTATCATGATTAGCGGAGTTGCTAAACCAAGGGGCTAGATTAGGTTGATCATAAGAATTTTTTTGCCAAAGAATATTTGGTTTAGTTGGATGCAAAGGTATTTTTTCTGGAACCGAAGTACAAATTTGTACTTGATCTAGTAAACTATTATCGACATATTTTTTTAAATATTCGAATTGTAGTTCTGTTCCTCCCTTAGGATTTTGATTTCTTAATATCATTAGCTATTCTTTCCATAATTTTATAGGTTGTTATTCCTATATGTGTATTGTACTCAGGTTCAGGACTACAACATATAAAAATTTTGTCAAATATTTGTTGAGAAATATAATTTAAATTTTGATCAAATTTGTAAGATTTTAGTTTTTCAATCATTTTTTCTCTGTTGCTATGAATTGGATGTTCTGAGTCTGGATTATTAATCCACACATAATTTATCTTTTTATAAAAAACATTTGACAAATGATAAAGCCAATTACCTTCATCTAAATCTTGATATTTTAAATATGCGTAGTCATGATGATGATCTATATTAATTAAATTATACTCATCGTATCCATGTGTAAAATAAGGATAAATTTTATGATGATCATAATTTAAAATTATATCTGAGTTATTAAATAATAATGGAACAACAAAAGAAATAAGGTCTTGTTGAGTTCTTAAACATCTCACCCAATCACAATCAATGGAAAGAATATTAAGTTTTTTTTCCTTCATTCATTACTTTCTGAAATACTTCTAAACCTTTATTAGTCACCTGCACAGTAACGTCTTGGACAATATCAGGTCCTTCCATTTTTTCAGAAGAAGTTTCACCTGTCTTTGTGTTTCTATAGGTGGTTATTGTTGTACAGTCTATCTTTATAG
>CENV01047485.1_pt1 | contig 10476 bp, 10 predicted proteins | sample 530231 | NCBI WGS metagenome assembly CENV01 (sample SAMEA2619815, study PRJEB7988) | marine metagenome | biome: marine biome (ENVO:00000447); feature: surface water layer (ENVO:00002042); material: "saline water (ENVO:00002010), including plankton (ENVO:xxxxxxxx)" | depth 5 m | reverse complement strand
GCCACAATCACGTTCCTGCCGCAATTGGCCAGCAATGATCGCGGCAACAATCACAAAGCGGTGAGCTCATTATGAAGAAACAGGCAGTCGCCCTCACAGCCGTTGCAGCACTTTTGCTCGCCGGCTGTTCCACCAATCCCTATACCGGACAATCCCAGCTTTCCAACACCGCAGGCGGAGCCCTGCTGGGTGCCGGTGGCGGCGCCATCGGTGGCGCGCTGATCGGATCGGCGGTGGGTGACGCAAGGGTCGGTGCGCTGATCGGTGCCGGCGTTGGTGCGCTGGCCGGCGGTGCCATCGGCAACTACATGGACCAGCAGGAAGCGCAGCTTCGCGCCCAGCTGCAGGGGACCGGCGTCTCGGTGACCCGCGTGGGCGACAACATCGTCCTCAACATGCCCTCCAACATCACCTTCGGGGTCAACCAGTCGGACATCCAGCCCGCGTTCCAGAACACGCTGCGCTCCGTCGCTCTTGTGCTCCAGGAATACAACCAGACCCTGGTCGATATTATCGGCTATACCGACTCCACAGGATCTGCGAGCTACAATCTGACGCTCTCCCAGCAGCGCGCCACATCGGTTCAGCGCACGCTCGCCCAGTTCGGCGTCGATCCGCGCCGCTTCTTCGTCGAAGGACGCGGCATGGCCAACCCGATCGCCGACAACTCGACCGAAGCGGGCCGTGCCCAGAACCGTCGCGTCGAAATCCGGATCGTCCCGATCCGCAACTAACCGGCACGGCATCTCAAATACAAAAAGGGCGCACCGGCTTTCCGGGGCGCCCTTTTTCGTCGGACCGGGCTCTAGATAACGACGATCGGCGAGCCGAACCGAACATTGTCGGCCAGATGGATGATGTCCTGGTGCAACAGCCGCACGCAGCCCGAAGAGACGGCCTCGCCGATGGTCCAGGTCTCTCCGGTGCCGTGAATGCGGTAGATCGTGTCGCGATTGCCCTGGTGAATATAGAGCGCCCGCGCACCCAGCGGGTTGTCCAGTCCGGGAGGCTGGCCATTCCGCCATTTTTCAAGCTGCGGCTGGCGGTCCACCATTTCAGACGGCGGTGTCCAGACGGGCCATTCACGTGAATAGGCGATGTGCCCGCGGCCGGACCATTCAAAGCCGGCACGGCCCAGGCCTGCGCCATAGCGCATCGCGGTGCCGCCGTCTTCGACGTGGTAGAGATAGAAGTTCGGCGTATCGACAATGACCGTCCCGGGCTTTTCGGTTGTGGGGTAGGGGACGCGCTGGCGGAAATACTTCTTGTCGAGATAACGCAGGTCAACGGCGGGGATGGGAAACTGTTCTTCCGGCCGTGCAGCGTACATCGCCACGACCTCCGGCGATATCGGTGGTGGCAATTGAATTTGCGTCGTGGGCCGGGTGGTCGTGGCGCAGCCAGCCGCGGTCATGGCCATAAGGCTTGATGCGCCGGCCATAAAGCCGCGCCGGGTCAGGGTCAGTTCAGACATGTCAAAATCTCACAGTTCAGCGGCGCATAGCGCTCGCCAGTCAAAAAAGGGCAATGGATCGCAGGAGGGGTCAGGCGCGGGGCGGGGGGATGTCGAGACGCGCCGGGGGACCATCGTTACCCATGAGGTTCAAGGGCGCCGGCCAGAAAGTGTCGCCGTCGGGTATGGCCGGCTGGTCGATGCGCGCCAGTTCCGCATGCACCTGACAACCAGGGATGAGGATGCCCAGGCCCATCTGTTTCCAGCACCGTCCCAGCTTGGCCGGCTCGGCGGACAATGAAGCGCTTTGCGCGGACACGTCCACACAAACGGCGGCATGGTCGGGACGCGGCGCGTCGGGCGTTCGCGCGGAGGCAAACGAGGCCGAAACCAGCAAAAGGCCGAAGGCCAGCATCAGGATGGGTAGGTAGCGGATCATGGCCCATGGGTTACAGCACCAATGATGGCGCGAAAAAGGCGCTGCTTGGTCACGGAGCGGTGATGCGGTCTCGCACGCTCGGCAGTGTTGCCCGGCGGTCACAAGATCGGCCGCGGCGGGCCCATTCCTGCCTGTGGATGGGTCGATTGAGGCTTTGCGCCCGCCACAATCGCCGCCTAAGGTCCGGCATCCCTTTGACCAGTTCCGGATTCCCATGACCGACATAGCAAGAGCCATCGCCGGACTCATCGCAACCGAAATCTCCGCCCGTCCCGAACAGGTGAAGGCGGCGGTCGACCTCCTCGATGGAGGGGCTACGGTTCCCTTTGTTGCCCGCTATCGCAAGGAAGTCACCGGTGGGCTCGACGATGCCCAATTGCGTACGCTGGAAACCCGGCTGGGCTATCTGCGTGAGTTGGAGGCACGCCGGTCCGCTATTCTCCAGTCGATCGACTCCCAGGGCAAACTGACCGGTGATCTGTCTGCGCAGATCGCCCGCGTCATGACCAAGTCCGAGCTCGAGGATATCTACCTCCCCTACAAGCCCAAGCGCCGCACCAAGGCCGAGATTGCGCGCGAGCGCGGTCTGGAGCCGCTGGCCGACGCCCTGTTCGAAAACCGCGCGCTTACCCCGCTCGTCGAGGCCGAAAAATACCTGTCCGACGATGTGTCCGATACCAAGGCCGCGCTCGAAGGCGCGCGCGATATTCTCGCCGAACGCTTTGCCGAGGATGCCGGGCTGATCGGCAGGCTGCGCGATTACATGGAGCGTAAGGCCGTGCTGCGAGCAAAGGTCATCGAGGGCAAGCAGGAGCAGGGCGCCAAGTTTTCCGATTATTTCGATCATGCCGAAGCGTGGTCCAAGGTGCCCAGCCATCGGGCCCTGGCCATGCTGCGCGGACGCAATGAGGACGTGCTGGCTGTAGATCTCGAACTCGATGCCGACGCAGAAGGCAAATACAAGCCTGCCGAAACCATGGTTGCCGCCCATTTCGCCATCCGCGCCGATGGCGGCGCCGCCGACCAGTGGCTGATGGATGTCGCGCGCTGGAGTTGGCGGGTCAAACTCTGGCTGCACCTCTCGGTCGACCTGATGGGGCGGCTGCGCGAGCGGGCCGAAGACGAGGCTATCACGGTGTTTGCGCGCAATCTCAAGGATCTTCTGTTGGCCGCACCGGCCGGGAACCGCGCCACCATGGGGCTCGATCCCGGTATCCGCACCGGGGTCAAAGTGGCCATCGTCGATGCCACTGGCAAGGTGCTCGACACCGCTACCATCTATCCGTTCCAGCCGCGCAACGACATCCAGGGCAGCCTTGCCGCGCTCATGGCGCTGGTCGCCCGGCACAAGGTCGATCTCATTGCCATCGGCAATGGCACGGCAAGCCGCGAGACGGAACGCCTCGTGGCCGACATGCTGTCGATGGTCCCAGCGCCCAAGCCCATGAAGGTCGTGGTCAGCGAAGCGGGCGCCTCGGTCTATTCGGCCTCCGAAACCGCTTCGAACGAACTCCCCGATCTCGACGTTTCGCTGCGCGGCGCGGTTTCCATCGCCCGCCGCCTGCAGGACCCTTTGGCCGAACTGGTCAAGATCGAACCCAAATCGATTGGCGTGGGCCAGTATCAGCACGATGTGGATCAGTACCGGCTTGCCAAGTCGCTCGACGCCGTAGTGGAAGATGCAGTGAACGCGGTGGGCGTCGATCTCAATACTGCCTCGGCCCCGCTGCTTGCTCGGGTTTCAGGGCTCGGCACGTCTCTGGCCGAAGCCATCGTCGCCCATCGCAATGCCAACGGTGCGTTCTCGGCGCGCAAGGACTTGCTCTCCGTCGCTAGGCTTGGACCCAAAGCGTTCGAGCAGGCCGCCGGGTTTCTGCGCATTCGCGACGGTGCAGAACCCCTCGATGCCTCCTCGGTCCACCCCGAAGCCTATGGCGTAGCGCGGAAAATCGTTGCGGCATGCGGGCGGGATATCCGCCAGTTGATGGGAGATAGCGCTGCGCTCAAAAAGCTCGATCCGCGCAGCTTTGCCGACGACACATTTGGTCTGCCCACGGTGCGCGACATTCTCGCCGAACTTGAAAAACCCGGCCGCGATCCGCGCCCCGAATTCAAGACAGCGACATTTGCCGATGGAATTGAGGAAATATCCGACCTCAAGCCGGGCATGATGCTCGAGGGCACGGTGACCAACGTGGCCGCTTTCGGCGCCTTCGTCGATATCGGGGTTCACCAGGACGGCCTCGTGCACGTTTCCCAGCTCGCCGACCGCTTCATCAAGGATGCCCATGAGGTCGTCAAGGCGGGCGACGTGGTCAAGGTCAAGGTGCTCGAAGTCGACGCCAAGCGAAAGCGTATCAGCCTTTCCATGCGCCGCGACGCGGCCCCCGAACGGAACGCTGGGTCTGTGCAGCCGGAGCGAGGCGCGCCACGCCCGAAAAAGCCCGCTCAGCCTGCCCCGTCACAGGGCGCCCTTGGCGCTGCGCTGGCCGATGCCCTGCGACGGGGGAAATAGGCGCAATCAGTGATCCTGCGCGATATGCAGGAGATAGCCCAGCCCGAACCCCACGGCGGCGGCCACAACGAGAACGGCCCCTGCGCTCGCTGGCGCCTTGTGCGCGGCGCGTGAGAGAACGTCGATATCCTTGCGGGCATGTCGCATTGTTCGCCGGGCGTTCTTGCGCGCGCCATGCACAAAGTCGTCGGCCCCGTCCGCAAGGTCGTCGAAGTCCAGCCCATGATCGGCAAGATTTTTGGAAATCGAGTTCAACTGTTGTCTCAGCTCGCGAAGCTGGGACTTGATGGGTTTTTCCATCCCGTTTGTTAAACTGAGATTGGCCATAGCGGTTCTCCATGCAAGGACACGAAGTCTTCAACGATCAGAACCGTCGCTGGTTCCGAAACCACTACTGCGCGGGCCCCGATTCATCGAGATAGGTGAGGTACGCTCCAACGCACATCAGTTCGGCAAGCTCACCGGCCCTGCCGGGAAAAGCGCGCGAGGTGCGAAGGCAAACGGCTTCATGGTCCTCATGGATCATCGGGTCGATGAGGCCGAAATAACAGCTGATCTTGAAGCGCTCCTTGAAGCTCCCGCTGATCTCCGGCCTGATGGCGCTTTCGACATAGGCATCACACCGGTTGATGGCCTCGATGTTGGAAAAGCCTTGCGACAATGCAGGGCTGGCAAGTCCAACCCCCAAAACGCCCACAATCGATGCTACCGCAACGCGCATCACAAAAACCCCGCCACAACATGACGCCACTCAACTGCAAATCGGTGGCTGTCTCAATATCCCTGTCGCCGCTGGACGCGAGCGGACCGCACTTTGTTGCTCAACTGTCGCAGTATCGTCGCGCGCAAAGCGCTATTGCGCCTCGCAACTCCCCGGAAGAATGTCGTCCAGAGCGCCCTGGGCGGGACTGAGTTCACCCTCGGTGATGGCCATCGGCCTGAACGGCGGGGTCGCCTGAACGGCTGGCTGGGCGAGCCTGAGGGTATAGCACCCTGCGAAACTGGCGGTTGTGCCGTCGGCCATCGTCGCTTCGATGGCTGCAGGAATCGCATAGTAGATCGTTCCGGCAGCACCTTCGGTCACTTCGGGACCGACGATTAGCTGTACGGAGTCGGTATTGTCATATCCTGCGGCGAAGGCATCGAAATCGGCCCGCAGATCGATGCCTTCTTCGTGCTCGAAATAGGACCATGCACGCAGATATTCCGAGCGGCTGATCGCATTGTAAAGCGATTCAATGACCGCCGCCGCCGTCGACCGGTCATCGTAATAGGGATTGTCAGGAACCGGATCATCCAGATCGTCCGCCCCCGGAGGAGGTGCCTCGACTTCACCCGGAACCACGGTCACTTCCTCGGCAACAGGTTCCGCTGGAGTCACCACCTGGCCAAGAGCCGGCGAAACCACGAGCAGGGCAGCGAGGGCGACACTGATTTTATCCATAAAACACTCTCCTTTCCCCGATAACGCACACAAACGGCGCAACGTTGCCTTGAACGCACAATGGCATATCGATGGGCGAGAAGAATGGTGCTGCTGGACAGGATTGAACTGTCGGCCTCTCCCTTACCAAGGGAGTGCTCTACCACTGAGCTACAGCAGCGCCGGTGCCCGATGGCGTGGGGCCATTCGGATGCGGGCCTCTACTGCCACAGGCCTTGTGTGGACGCAAGGGCAAAAAACTGCCACTAGAAGCCAATGATGTCCGCCGGGGTTCAGCCCATGTCCAATTCAGATCGTGACCAAAGATTGGCCGCAAAGCTGAGAGAAAATCTCCGTCGCCGCAAAGCACAGGCCAAGGCACGCATCGCGCCGGCGAATGAATCGAAACAAGAAGAGGGGACGGGCACCTCAAGAACTCTGCCAACCGGCAAAAAAGACACCTGACCTCTCCGTTTCTTGCAGCCTGTTCCGGGCTGCGTTACCAACAGCTTCAACCTCCGCATCGCCTTTTCCAGGACGATTCGCGTAAAAATCCCTGTCCAAGGAGGGCCGTATGGACCGCATCCGCATCGTGGGTGGCAATCAGCTCAATGGCGAAATCCACATTTCGGGCGCCAAGAACGCGGCTCTGCCCCTGATGATTGCCTCGCTTCTGACCGAAGAACCGCTGGTCCTTGTCAACGTGCCGCGCCTCGCTGACGTCAAACAGCTCGAGCGCATCCTTGAAAATCACGGGGTCGATATTGCGGTGCATGGCCGTCGTCGCGGCGATACCGACATGGGCGGGCAGCGGATCACCTTCACGGCCTCCGATATCGTCGATACCACGGCGCCTTACGAGCTGGTGTCGACAATGCGCGCCAGCTTCTGGGTTATAGGCCCGCTCCTGGCCCGCGAGGGCGAGGCAAAGGTCTCGCTTCCCGGCGGCTGCGCCATCGGCACGCGGCCGGTGGATTTCTACCTCGATGGCTTGCGCCAGCTCGGCGCCGAGATCGATATCGATGCCGGCTATGTGCTGGCCCGGGCGCCGGGCGGCAGGCTCAAGGGCGCCAGCGTCCGCTTCCCCAAGGTTTCCGTTGGTGCCACCCATGTGGTGATGATGGCGGCAACTCTCGCCGAGGGGACCACCGTCATCGAAAACGCGGCGCTTGAACCCGAAGTGACCAATCTGGCCGAGTGCCTCGTGGCCATGGGTGCAAAAATTTCCGGCATCGGCACCGGGCGGCTGGTCATCGAAGGCGTTGAAAAGCTCGGCGGCGCGATCCATGAAGTCGTGCCAGACCGCATCGAAACCGGCACCTATGCCTTTGCGGCGGCGATGACCGGAGGCGATGTGTTTCTGCGCAACGCACGGCCCGAACTGCTCCAGACGGCGCTCGACGTTCTTGTGCGCACCGGGGCCGAAGTTACCGCCGAAAAGGGCGGCTTGCGCATCAAGCGCAATGGCAACGGCATCATGCCGGTCGATGTGGAAACTGATCCCTTTCCCGGGTTCCCAACCGATCTGCAGGCTCAGTTCATGGCGCTCATGGCGCGGTCGAGCGGCGTGTCGTCCATCAAGGAAACCATTTTCGAGAACCGCTTCATGCATGTGGCCGAACTTGCGCGTTTTGGGGCCAACATCCACGTCGATGGCCAGGTCGCGACTGTCACCGGTGTTCCCGAGCTCAAGGGTGCCCAAGTCATGGCGACCGACCTGCGCGCTTCAGTGTCGCTGGTCATTGCCGGATTGGCGGCGCGAGGCGAAACGGTGGTCAACCGCATCTATCATCTCGATCGCGGTTTTGAACGGCTGGAAAACAAGCTTTCGCGGTGCGGGGCAGAGATCGAGCGGATTGCCGGTTAAGCATGACCGGCAGAATGAGCTTGCACTTTGAGCAGCCAATGCCCAGATGTTGGCCATGACTTCCACCGATCCTCTACCCAAGGCAAATATGACCGACCTCAAGCTTCTGGCGCTCGACAGCGAAGACCTGGAGATCGTTTCGGCCCACACGCAGGACGCCGTCGTCCGGGTTGGCGATATGGGATATTCCAAAGGCGATCAGCGCTTCGTGCTGCTGATGAACCGCTACGCCTGGGAGACCGGTGGCAAGCGCGGGCAACGCAAACGGGCCGGGCTGCATTTCGATCACGTGACCGCCGCCCATGCGGAAGGCTTTGACCTCAATTCCAAGGATGGCGTTCTCGAACTGCTTGCCGTGACGTTCGAGCCCGGCGATGCTCCGGCGGGCCAGGTCTTGCTTACCTTTGCCGGCGGTGGCAGGGTGCGCCTCGACGCTGAATGTCTCGAAGCGCGTCTTCGCGATCTCGGCGGGGTCTGGGCAGCCAAGGCCCAGCCCAAGCATGACGTCGACTGACCGGGGCGCGATCAGCCAGCCATGACTGCACTTCTTTCAAGCGCTGAACCGGGCTTTGCGCAGGCCTTCGAGACATTGCTGGGGTCCAAGCGCGAAGCGTCCGTCGAAGTGGGTTCGACAGTTGCCTCCATCATTGCCGACGTGCGGGCCCGTGGCGATGCCGCGCTGATCGACCTCACGCGCAAATTCGATGGGCTTGAGCTCACCCCGCAGACCATGCGGTTCTCCGCCGAGGAAATCGACGCAGCATATAAGGCAGTTTCGCCCCAAATTCGCGATGCGCTGATACTGGCGCACAAGCGCATCACTGCCCATCACGAAAAACAAAAACCCGTCGATCATATCTATACCGATGAAATCGGCGTGACGCTGGGGAGCCGCTGGACGCCCGTCGAGGCCGCCGGGCTCTACGTCCCGGGCGGGCTTGCGTCCTACCCCTCCTCGGTGCTCATGAACGCCATTCCCGCCAAGGTGGCGGGCGTTGAGCGGCTGGCCATGGTCGTGCCAACGCCGAATGGCGTGGTCAACCCCGCTATTCTCGCTGCGGCGAAGATCGCCGGTGTTACCGAGATTTACCGCGTCGGCGGCGCCCAGGCCATTGCGGCTTTGGCCTTCGGCACCGAAACCATCGCACCCGTTGCCAAGATCACCGGGCCGGGCAATGCCTATGTGGCAGCCGCCAAGCGTCAGGTGTTCGGAACAGTGGGCATAGACATGATCGCCGGGCCGTCCGAGGTGCTCATCATTGCCGATGGTTCGGCCAATCCCGCTTGGGTCGCCGCCGACCTTCTGGCGCAGGCCGAGCACGGGGCAGGGGCCCAATCGATCCTTCTGACCACCGAGCCGGCCTTGGCGCGTTCGGTCTACGCCGAAGTCGAGCGCCAATTGGCAACACTTCGTGCGCCCGACAATGCCCGGCAGGGCTGGGAAGAATTCGGCGCGATCATCACGGTTGGCAGTCTTGATGAAGCCATGCCGCTCGCCAACCGCATAGCGTCCGAGCACGTCGAGTTGGCGCTCGACGATCCCGAGCCGTGGATCGCCCGAATCCGCAACGCCGGTGCGATCTTTGTCGGCCACAACACTCCCGAATCGATCGGCGACTACGTGGGCGGCTCCAACCACGTGCTGCCGACAGCCCGCTCGGCCCGGTTCGCATCCGGGCTCGGCGTTCTCGATTTCGTCAAACGCACGTCGATCCTGGGCTGCACGTCCGCAGCCCTGGCCGAACTCGCGGAAGCGACGGTGACCTTGGCGGAAACAGAAGGGCTCGAGGCCCACGGAAAATCGGTTTCCATAAGGCTCAACCGCTGATGGAAAAGCGGCCCTTCGATCCCGACACCGACAGGATCGTCACGGTTACGCTCGACCCGACAACCATCACTTCGGTCGATCCTGACGAGGTCCATGAATGGCGCGTTGCCATCTACGATCTCGTCGATTCCAACCGCTTCTACCCCGCCCGCGTCACGGCCAAGGGCCCTTACGCTCTGCACCTGTCGATCATTCACAACCACATAGTGCTCGACGTCCGGCACCCCGAAACCTTCAGCCCCATCGCCGCACATTACCTTTCGCTCACCCCCTTCCGAAGCCTGATCCGGGACTATTTCCGCATCCGTGAAAGCTATTACGAAGCGATCCGTTCGGCCTCGACCTTTCAGATCGAAGCTGTCGATATGGGCCGGCGCGGTCTTCACAATCAGGCGGCTGAACTGTTGATCGAGCGGCTCGACAACAAGCTGGTGATGGATCTCGAAACCGCCCGCCGGCTGTTCACCCTGATCTGTGCCGTCCAGCCGTACGCGGCGCGGGTAACCGAGCAGGAAAGCCAGCTGCCGACCATCCTGTTCGTGTGTTCCATGAACTCGGTCCGCTCGCCCATCGCTGCGGCGCTGGCCCGCAAGCATTTCCCCGGACGCCTCGTTGCTCGTTCGGCTGGCGTGCGCTCGGGCAAGGTCGATCATTTCGTTCATCAGGTCATGGAGGAAGTGGGAATCGACATGTCGGTCCATACCCCCCACACCATGGATGAACTGGTGGCATCCAATTTCGATATCATCGTCACTCTGGCCGACGATGCCAAAACGTCGGTCGCCGACCGCGGGCTTGAAGCGGCGGTCATGGAGCACTGGTCGACCACCGATCCGTCCGAGATGGAAGCCAGCCGGGACCTGGTCCTGGGTGCGTATCGCGAGCTGCGCGACACAATGGATATCAAGCTTCGCAGCGCGCTCGAACCCATGCTGGCCAAGGCCGGAAAAG
>CENV01088576.1_pt1 | contig 10477 bp, 11 predicted proteins | sample 530231 | NCBI WGS metagenome assembly CENV01 (sample SAMEA2619815, study PRJEB7988) | marine metagenome | biome: marine biome (ENVO:00000447); feature: surface water layer (ENVO:00002042); material: "saline water (ENVO:00002010), including plankton (ENVO:xxxxxxxx)" | depth 5 m | reverse complement strand
GCATGACCCAAATGAAACCGCCTCCGGGAAACCCGGGACGCTTCAGTGCCGTCCCGCCGCGATAGATATAGACCGGCCCAGCGGCGTTCGCCTGTCGGTGGACAGTCACGTCAACGAGAGGGCGCTGGCCCGCGTGCTGCGTGCCTTCCGGGACGTGCCATGGTTTCGCTGACAATTCTATAGTTGGTCGTAAAGAGAAATGGCATGGCCTACATCGTCCATCATGATAGCCTTGCCTTTATCGACAAGAACTGCCTTATTGCAAAATGTCCTTATAAAATCTGAACTATGAGAGGCCACGATCATCGATCGGTCTTGCCTCTTTTCAAACATTTCTATCTGACATTTTCGTTGGAAATTTTGATCCCCGACAAGAATTATTTCGTCTATCAAATAGCAGTCAAATTCTATTGCCAAAGAAAGCGCAAAGGCAAGGCGTGCCCGCATGCCCGAAGAATATGTCTTCACCGGCATTTTCAACTGCCGGCCCATCTCGGTGAAATCTTCAACAAATGCGCGAACATTTGCATAGTCTCGTTGATATATGCGGGCGATAAATCGGGCATTGTCGAGACCGGTAAGGCTTCCTTGAAATCCGCCAGCGAAACCGAGCGGCCAGGAAACCGACATTTTCCGCGTAATCTTGCCCGAAGTAGGCATTTCGACGCCGCCGATAAGCTTGATGAGCGTGCTTTTCCCAGCGCCGTTACGTCCTAACAGGCCCACTCGATCACCATGAAAAATAGTCAGATCGACGCCATTTAGAACCTGTTTGCGCTTTCCTGCATGGGAATATGATTTCGTCAGATTACTACAAATAATCATTCTACAGTTAGATCCCGACGGACACGCCTGCATAATACAAGGCCAATCAGAGTGCCTATCACCGAGCAGATGATTGGATTCCATACATTATAATAAGCTGTAACTTGGCTTCCCCATATGCCCTTTCTCATCATTTCCATGCCATTTACAAATGGAGAAAGAAGGAGAAAATCTCGAGCTTCAGGCGTCACCCAAGAAACCATGTAGAATAGACCCGAAAAAGGAATCATGATATAGGTAGTCACCGGGATGAATTTTTCCATCGCCTCGGAAATTTCTGACAGCGGGGCTATTATCATGCAGATGGCAAAACAGAAAAAAGAGTAGACCAGCCATCCGCCAATAAGAAGGCCGAAATTATCTGGTATTGGAAATTCGTTAAACGAGATCAGAATAACGGCCATAAAAAGATAAGCCATCATGCTGCCCAGAAACTCTATGACAAATCTTGAAAGTATAAAGTCAACAATCTTTATTTGTCGATGGTAGAGGAGGCTGTTGTTTACAGTAAAAACAGCAACACTGCGCGCGACACCGTGGCGGAACAAGGTAATTGGAATATATCCGGTCGCGACAAATGCAATAACTCCGACACCATGTTCAGTAGCGCCGTGCGTGAAATGCCATAGCGCTCCAACAAGCCCGGCAAATAGTAACGGCTCGGCCATAATCCATAAAAAGCCGATATTCTCTCGACCGAAACGGGTGATCAATTCGCGGATCATCAGGGCGTGGATGACACGGACCTGAATTGACCAGCTGTTTTGAAGCCGTTGGAAAGTAGCTTTAGCCAAGGTCAGTCTTCCGGCGCATGCTCGAGCACGCCCACCATGAACATCCAAGCGATGAAATACAGGCAGCATGCAGCACCAAACACTACCAACACACTGAGGAAGCGTTTCGGCAACAGAGGGGTGTCGGGGGTATTGGGATCGACGACACGCTCAAGGTAGAATTGCTGGCGCTGCGCATCCGCGCGCGCCTGAACCAGCGCCGCATAGGCGGCCGTGAGACTGTCAGTGGCAAATTCCTGCTCAACCAAAAGATTTTCATAACCGCCCAGCTTGGAGGCTATGCCGGTTCCATTTCCAACAACACGGCTGTCTTGAGAGGATATTTGAACCGAAATCGCGTTGATGCGGTTTCGCAGGGCTGGGATAGACGGATTTCCCGGTGTCAGGCGCTGCATCGTATCAAGTTGTGCCTGAAGCGCGGCACGCTCCCCGATAAGGCTGTTCGCGATCTCCAGAACACCGCCCGCTTGCTTGGTTGGATCTATAAGGGACTGTGCGTTGCGATATTGAGCCAATGCTATGCGCGCGCCTTTCGCGCGCTTGGTAGCCAGGTCGACTTGCTTTTGTGCTTCGATGATGCCCTTGCTTTGGGCCCGCTGGTTGAGACGATTGACCAGGCCCTCGCTCAGATCAAGAAGCTCGCGATTGATGGCATAGGCATCTTGGGGTGTGAACGCTTCGACCTTTATTGCTGCGGTTCCGGTCTCGGTGTCCATGACGGCACTTACCCGCTTGCCGTAATATTTGAACAGCCCTTCAAAGCTGTTCTCGGAAAGAGGTTGCGGAAAACGCGATAACCAATCGGCTTGAGGACTGGAGAATTTATCCCGGACGTTAACACTTTTTTCTAATGCGTTAAGTGCATCGCGCGAGCGGACATAGGTGAGGATCTCATTCGTTTGTTCCTGCCCGCCAGATAGACCAGTGGTTTGCACAAGATTAGCAAGGGTTGAAACCTGCGATCTCTTTTGATCCGGGCTTTTGATGATGAACCTGGATTCTGAAATATAAATGTCAGAAGCAATCAGGCCATAATAAAGCGCAGCCAGCAGCGTTGGCACGACTACAGCCGCCAGAAACCAGCGCCGTTTTCTCACCCATCGCGCAAAAGAGGACTGGCGAGTTGAAAAATCGGTTTCCACCGGGAACGAGGAATTTACGTTCATAGAAATATGCAGCGCCTTGAGCTATAGAGCGATCCCTGCGCTAAGCCAACATTGGAAAGGGTGCAAGGCTCAGTCGAGGGCGATGGCCGACAGGTGAGACGGACTATTGTCCATTCTTCAATCGCGATGCTAAGGCGATGCCCAGACACGCGACCGCCTTTGAGATTACCAATCGATGCAAATCAAGAATAGCGTCTACCTGATTGTGCTTGCGAGCCTTGCCGGCTGCGCAACACTGCCTTCGAGTGGCCCCACCGGCGGTCAGATAAGGAAGTCTGCGTCTTCTGCCGAAAACAGCGACCCTATCCAGATCGTTGAGATACAAAGAGCCTCCGATGTGCCAGCGATGGCGGCAGGTGTTGCCCCAGCCTCCCTTTTGCCTCAGGCCTTGCCTACCCCTACCGACATGGTGGGGCCAAGCGACATTCTCGACATCAACATATATGAAGCGGGGGTTACACTATTTGCTGGAGCGGCCGTCGCATCATCCGCGAACCAGCTGGCCGCGCCGGGCGTCCAGGTCCAGAAACTCCCCCCTACCCGGATCGACGATCTGGGCGACATCACCATCCCCTATGCGGGCACGCTGCATGTCGCGGGGCTGACGACGGGCGAGATCGAGGCGATGATCCGCAATTCGCTGCGCAAGTTGTCGCAGAACCCGCAGGTGATCGTGACGCTTGAGCAGGCGATCACCAACTCGATCATCGTCGGCGGCGAGGTGGCCAAGCCGGGCCGTCTCGTCCTTCAGACCAATCGTGAAAGCCTGTCGGACGTCATCGCGTTGGCGGGCGGCTATCGCGGCAATTCCAAGGATCTGATGGTCCGCATCATGCGCGGCAACACCAGCGCCGACGTGCGCATCAACGACATGGTGGAAAATCCCGCGCTCGATGTGCGTATTCGTCCCGGCGACCGTCTGATGCTGATCGACGATCCGCGCACCTATTCGATCCTGGGCGCGTCCGGCCGGGTCGAGCAGGTGCCGTTCCGCCGCTCGACCGTGTCGCTGGCTGAAGCCATCGCGACGGCGGGCGGGACCAATCCCAATCTTGGCGATCCGGCCGCCATCTTCCTCTTCCGCTACGTGACCGATGCGGACGGCAAGGAAGTGCCGCGCGTCTATCATCTCAACATGATGCAGACGGGCGCCTATTTCATCGCGCAGAAATTCACGATGCAGGACAAGGATGTCCTCTATTTCGGCAATGCCGCGGCCAATCAGCCGAGCAAGCTGGTCCAGCTCATCAGCCAGCTCTTCTCGCCGGTCCTGACCGTGACCAGCGCCGTTTCGGTCATCCAGAACAGCAACAACTGATCGCAAAGCAGGCCACGTTTTCAGGGGAAAATATGGAAGTCCAGACTTATGACATTGCGGGCGTCACGCTCCTGACGCCCCGCCATATCGGCGACGAACGCGGCTATTTCGCCGAAGTGTTCCGCGCCGACCTCTTCGCGCAGCATGTCGGCGATTACAGCTTCGTGCAGGACAATGAATCGCGCAGCGCCAAGGTCGGCACAATCCGCGGCCTGCATTTTCAGAGCAACCCCCATGCCCAGGGCAAGCTCGTTCGCTGCACGGCGGGCGCGCTGTTCGACGTCGCGGTCGACATTCGCGCAGGATCGCCCACCTATGGCCAGTGGGTGGCCGAAACGCTCACCCCCGACAATGGCAAGCAGCTCTGGGTGCCGCCGGGCTTCGCGCATGGCTTCTGCTCGCTCGAACCCGATACGGTCATCGCCTATAAGGTGACCGATTATTACAGCGCCGAATGCGACAAGGGCCTCGCCTGGGATGACCCCGCGATCGGCATCATCTGGCCCGACGTCGCCAATGCCGACACCCTTTCGCCCAAGGATACGCGGCAGCCTTTGCTCGCCGACCTCCCCGCCTATTTCACCTGGCCAAACTCCAAAGAAAGCGTCTAACCCATGCGTGTCATCGTCACCGGCGGCGCCGGCTTCATCGGCTCTGCCCTCGTCCGCTATCTGGTGCTGCAAAAGGGCTATGACGTTCTCACCATCGACGCGCTGACCTATGCGGGGTGCGAGGCATCGCTGAAGGAAGTGGAAGGCAAGGCCAACCACCGCTTCCTCCACGCCAATATCTGCGACCGCGCGGCGATGGACAAGGCGATCGCAGAATTCCAGCCCGACCGCATCATGCACCTCGCCGCCGAAAGCCATGTCGATCGCTCGATCACCGGCGCGGCGGACTTCATCCAGACCAATGTCGTGGGCAGCTTCACCCTGCTGGAGGCCGCACGCGCCTACTGGAACGGCCTCGACCCGCAAGCCAAGGAGGCTTTCCGCTTCCTCCACGTCTCGACTGACGAAGTCTATGGCTCGCTCGGCGACGAAGGCCTGTTCGAGGAAACCACGCCCTACGATCCGTCCTCGCCCTATTCGGCGTCGAAGGCCGCGTCCGACCACCTCGCCAAGGCGTGGCAGCGCACCTATGGCATGCCGATCGTGGTGTCGAACTGCTCGAACAATTACGGGCCGTACCACTTCCCCGAAAAGCTCATTCCGCTCACCATCCTCAACGCCCTCGATGGGCGGCCCCTGCCCGTCTATGGCAAGGGCGAGAATATCCGCGACTGGCTCTATGTCGACGATCATGCCCGCGCGCTCGACATCATCGTCGAGAAGGGCGAGCCGGGCGAAACCTACAATGTCGGCGGCCGCAACGAGCGCAAGAATATCGACGTGGTGCTGCGCATCTGCGCGGTGCTCGACGAACTGCGCCCCACCGGCAAGCCCCGCGCCGACCTCATCGAATATGTGACCGACCGTCCGGGCCATGACGCCCGCTACGCGATCGACGCGACCAAGCTCGAAAATGAACTGGGCTGGAAGGCGCAGGAGAATTTCGACAGCGGCATCGAAAAGACCGTGCGCTGGTATCTGGATAATGAATGGTGGTGGCGCCCGCTGCGCGACCAGTATGACGGCCAGCGCCTCGGCCTGGAAAAGGCAAAGGCGTGAGGATCGCCGTCACCGGCACGGCGGGCCAGGTCGTCACCAGCCTGATCGAGCGCGGAACGGCGGCAGGCCATGAGGTGATCGCGATCGGTCGGCCCGACCTCGATCTGGCCGATCCCGCCTCGGTCGTCCGCGCCCTCGAAGCGGCACAGCCCGACGCCATCGTCTCGGCCGCCGCCTATACCGCGGTCGACAAGGCGGAGAGCGAGAGCGATCTCGCCCATGCCGTCAACGGTGCGGGCGCGGGCGCGGTGGCGCAGGCGGCGAAGGCGCTGGGCGTGCCCCTCATCCACATCTCCACCGACTATGTGTTCGACGGGACACTGGACCGCCCCTATGTCGAAAGCGACCCCACCGGCCCGACCGGCGTCTATGGCGCGTCGAAGCTGGCGGGCGAGCAGGCGGTGCTGGCGACCTATCCCGAAAATAGCGCGGTGCTGCGCGTCGCCTGGGTCTACAGCCCGTTCGGCGGCAATTTCGTCAAGACGATGCTGCGCCTTGCGGGCGACCGCGATGACCTCGGCGTCGTGGGCGATCAGGTCGGCAACCCGACCAGCGCGCTGGCTATCGCGGACGGCATCCTCCAGGTCGCTACCAACATGGTATCCGATAGCTATCCCGAACAGCGCGGCGTCTTCCACATGACCGCGCAGGGCGAAGGCAGCTGGGCCGATTTCGCCGAAGCGATCTTTGCCGCGTCCACGAAGCGCGGCGGTCCGTCGGCATCGGTGCGCCACATCGGCACCGCCGATTATCCCACGCCCGCCACCCGGCCCGCCAACTCGCGGCTCGACTGCGCCCGGATCGCGAAGGTCCATGGCGTGACGCTGCCCGACTGGCGCACCTCGCTCGACGAGGTCATGGACCGGCTGCAACCGGCCGCACGATAATTTACGAACAGGGGACTATTTCCATGAAGGGCATCATTCTCGCAGGCGGCAGCGGCACCCGCCTTTATCCCATGACGCTGTCGACCTCGAAGCAGCTCATGCCGGTCTATGACAAGCCGATGATCTATTATCCGCTCACCACGCTGATGATGGCGGGCATCCGCGAGGTGCTGATCATCTCGACCCCGCGCGACCTGCCCGCCTTCCAGTCGCTGCTGGGCGACGGTTCGGCCTGGGGCATGACCCTTGAATATGCCGAGCAGCCCAGCCCCGACGGTCTGGCGCAGGCCTATATCATCGGCGCCGATTTCGTCGCGGGGCAGCAGTCCGCGCTGATCCTGGGCGACAATATCTATCACGGCCACGGCCTGCCCGAAATCCTCGCCAGCGCGTCGGGCCGCAAGGAAGGCGCCAGCGTCTTCGCCTATCATGTCAACGATCCCGAGCGTTACGGCGTGGTCAGCTTCGACGATAATATGAAGGCGCAGACCATCGAGGAAAAGCCCGAAAACCCCCAATCCAACTGGGCGGTCACCGGCCTTTATTTCTATGACGAGAAGGTCGTCGACATCGCCGCCAACATGAAGCCTTCGGCGCGTGGCGAGCTGGAGATCACCGACGTCAACCGCGTCTATCTGGAGCGCGGCGACCTGCATGTCGAAATCATGGGCCGCGGCTATGCCTGGCTCGACACCGGCACGCCCGACAGCCTGCTCGACGCTGCGGAGTTCGTCCGCGTCCTCGAAAAGCGGCAGGGCTTCAAGATCGCCAGCCCCGAGGAAATCGCCTATCGTCAGGGCTTCATCGACGGCGCCGGCCTGGAAAAGGCGATCGGCAAGCTCGGCAAGTCCGACTATGGCCGCTATCTGCGCGGCATCCTGGCGGAAGGCTGACCGGAAGTTTATAATCAATGCAAATCATTGATTATAAACGATAAAATCAGATAAGCACGCGATTTGAACAGGGCCGCCCCGACAAGTCCTTGAAAACAAAGGACTTGTCGGGACGAAAAACGCTTCTACCTGTCCACTTCGCTGTCTCAGTTAGCCGATCACCGTGTCGCGCACGATACCCAAGGCCTGCGCATTGATCGCCGCCGCCCGCTCCGCCGTGTCGCTTTCGGTATAGCAGCGCAGCTCGGGCGCATTGCCGCTAGGGCGCAGGTGGATGATGTCGCCGCCTGTAAAATGCACCCGCAGCCCATCGGTCGTGTCGGTCCCGTCGGCCTCGCCCGCGATGCCGCCGAACATCCTGGTCAGCCGCGCCAGCACGTCGGCCTCGCTGCCTTCCTCCAGATGCGCGATCAGCGCCTTGCTCTGCGCCGTGGGATAATCCTGCAACCGCTCGCTGAAGGTATAGCGTTCGGGCAGCTGCGCCTGCAAAGCCGAGAGCGTCACCCCCTGCCGCCGCGCATCGACCAAAGTCGCCAGCATCGGCAGCACCGCGTCCCGCGTCGGCAGCGCGCCCAATGTCCGGCCTTCGGCGCTCACCGGGCTTGCCAGCAGGAAGCCGCCATTGGCCTCATAGCCGCAGACCGTCGCCTGCCCCTCGTCCTCCAGCGCGTTCATCGCCTCGATCACGAAGGGCGACCCGATCCGCGTCCTGCGCACCGCGTCGAACAGGCCCGACAGCTCGACCGCGCTGTTGCAGCTGACCGGCGTCGCCACCGCCTTGATGCCGAGCGCCCGCGCACAGAGGATACCCAGCACGTCGCCGCGCATCCACACGCCCGCCTCGTCGGCCAGCAGCGGCCGGTCGCTGTCGCCATCGGTCGACAGGATCGCGTCCAGCCCATGCTCGGCCGCCCATTGCTTCGCCAGCGCCTGATCCTCAGGCCGCACCGCCTCGGTATCGACGGGGATGAACTTCTCCGACCGGCCCAGCGCCACCGCAGTGCCGCCCAGCGCCTCGACCAGCGCCGTCACGATGTCGCGCCCCACCGCCGAATGCTGGTAGACGCCCAGCGTCAGGCCCTTGAGCGCATCGCCCCCGAAATAGTCGACATAGCGCGCCACATAGGCGGTCGCGACGTCGATCACCGGCGGCAGCGTTTGCGCGGCCTTGAGCATCCCTTCGCCATCGAACAGGTCGGGCAGATCGACGCTCTGCGCGCGAATGCCCTGCTCGTCGCTCTTGAGCACTTCGCCATCGGTGCGGTTGAACTTGATGCCGTTGCGGTCATCGGGAATGTGGCTCCCCGTCACCATCAGCGACGGAATCCCTTTCGCAAAGCCATAGCCCGCCACCGCCGGCGACGGCACGAAACCGCAATTGTCGGCCACGCCCCCCATATGCTTGATCGCCGCCGCGCACGCCGCCATGATGCGCGGGGTCGAAGGCCGCAGATCGCCCGCGATGGCGACAGGGCTGCCCGGCGAAAACTGCCCAATCGAAGACAGGTGCTGCAAGAAAGCGGCAGTATAAGCGAAGCAGACCTCATCGGTCATCGCCGTCACCAGCCCCCGCGCCCCACTGGTTCCAAAGGCGACGCCCGACCGGGCCATGAGGTCGGCGATGGAAACGGTTTGGGTCATGGAGATCCTCTTGCTGGGAAGCCGGTCATATCGTGTCAGAGAATGAAGACGCTTATGTTGCCGGATCGGCTCCGATACAGGGGTAGAATATCCATAAGCTGCAAAGACCCTGTATCACATCTCCTCGCACCGAGCCTTGCCAAATTTTGCCATAAGCCCCATCATGGTCCCATGAGCAGCATGAACATCTCCCTGCCCGAGACGCTCAAATCCTTCGTGGATCAGCAGGTGTCGGGGCGCGGCTATGGGACGAGCAGCGAATATGTGCGCGAATTGATCCGCAAGGACCAGGACCGCCAACGTCTGCGGCAAATCCTGCTGGACGGTGCCGCATCGGAGCCGACCGATCCTGTCGACGACGCCTATTTCGATACCCTGCGCGAGCGTGCCGGCAGCCGCATCGCCAGGTGAGCGCAAAGCCCGTCATTCCCCGCGCCCTGGCTCGTCAGGATGTCGAGGCGGCGATCGATCATTATGCCGAAGCGGCCGGGTCCGATGTTGCGCTGAACTTCGTCGGTGCGCTCGAAACCGCCTTTCGCGCCATTGCCACAAAGCCCGGCGCGGGATCGCCGCGATTTGCGCATGAGCTGGAACTGCCGGGCCTCCGCACCCGCAGGGTCGCGCGATTTCCCTACCTCATCTTCTATATCGAGCGGGACGATCATATCGACATCTGGCGCATCCTGCATGACCGGCGGGATATTCCGGCAGGCTTTGCGGACGCAGACGGCGATCGCTGATCCCGGCACGCCGACCAGTCATTCTCTCCCGCGTCTTTCTTCGGTGATCATGATGCGGACGGATGACTTAGCAGCACGGAATCCAATGGAGGATGTCTGATGGCAGGATAGGGATGTCGGCGTTCATTGTATTACATGGTAAGTATCTGTCGCGATGATTGGGGGCTTGAAACACCCCCTCAAACACGCTTGTCCCCCGCCTCGCCCGCGCACTTCTCCTGCCGCTTTTGATGCAGTCGGAAAATCGGCCTGAAGCACGGAAATAAACGCCCGCGCGGGCAAGAGTGCCAAGACTTGGCTGATGCAGTTTGATGCACCTTCACCCGCGATCTACCCCGGCGCAGCAGCCCTTTGTCATACATCCCCGGCGTCAGGCCTATCCGGCCCTCCCTTCCGTCACCATCATACCCAGTCTGCTCAAGCAGACTTCAAATCCGCACCCGCTCCACCTCGGCCAGGCTGATCTCGTCGCGCCGCCGGTCGTAAAGCTGCGTCGTGCGGGTTGAGCTGTGGTTCGCCATCGCGGCGGCGTTTTCCAGCGTG
>CENV01025547.1_pt1 | contig 10479 bp, 9 predicted proteins | sample 530231 | NCBI WGS metagenome assembly CENV01 (sample SAMEA2619815, study PRJEB7988) | marine metagenome | biome: marine biome (ENVO:00000447); feature: surface water layer (ENVO:00002042); material: "saline water (ENVO:00002010), including plankton (ENVO:xxxxxxxx)" | depth 5 m | reverse complement strand
CAAGGTGGTCGGCATGGCAGGCGTGCTCGACTCGGCGCGCTTCGCGACCTTCCTCGCCTGGGAGTTCGAATGCTCGGTGCGTGACGTCAACGCCTTCGTGCTCGGCGGCCACGGCGACACCATGGTGCCCGTGCTCTCGTACTCCACCATCAGCGGCATCCCCGTGCCCGACCTTGCCAAGATCAAGGGCGTGGACGCGAGCCGTCTCGACGAGATCGTCAAGCGCACGCGCGGCGGCGGCGGCGAGATCGTCGGCCTGCTGAAGACCGGCTCGGCTTACTATGCGCCCGCCACCTCGGCGATCGCGATGGCCGAAGCCTACCTCGGCGACCAGAAGCGCATCCTGCCCTGCGCCGCCTATGTCGAAGGCAAGTACGGCGTTGACGGCCTCTATGTCGGTGTGCCCGCCGTGATCGGCGCTGGCGGCATCGAGGACGTGGTCGAAATCGAGCTGTCGGACGAAGAGGCCGCGAACCTCAAGGTCTCGGTCGACGCGGTCGAAGAGCTGCTCGTGGCCTGTAAGGGGCTTGAGCCCTCGCTGGCGTAGGATTGAAAGCAGCCGCCCCGACACAGGTCTGGGCGGCTTCTTTTCCAGACAACTGCATACAAGATTCATCCTCTCTCGACGTGGGATGACGATCAAGAAAAGGCTGAACGCATGTCCATCCTCATCAACAAAGACACCAAGGTCATCACCCAGGGGATGACCGGCAACACCGGCACCTTCCACACCCAGCAGGCGCTGGACTACGGCACGCAGATGGTCGCGGGCGTCACCCCCGGTAAGGGCGGCACCACGCACCTCGGCCTGCCCAACTTCGACACCGTGAAGGAAGCCAAGGCCGAAACCGGCGCCACCGCTTCGGTGATCTACGTTCCGCCGCCATTCGCCGCGGATTCGATCCTCGAAGCCATCGAGGCCGAGATCGAACTGATCGTCTGCATCACCGAGGGCGTTCCCGTGCTCGACATGGTGCGCGTGAAGCGTGCCCTGACCGACAGCAAGAGCCGCCTGATCGGCCCGAACTGCCCCGGCGTGCTCACCCCCGGCGAGTGCAAGATCGGCATCATGCCCGGCTCGATCTTCTCCAAGGGCAGCGTCGGCGTCGTGTCGCGCTCGGGCACCCTGACCTACGAAGCCGTGCACCAGACCACCGCGGTCGGCCTCGGCCAGACCACGGCTGTCGGCATCGGCGGCGACCCGGTCAACGGCACCAACTTCATCGACGTGCTCGACCTGTTCCTGTCGGACGACGAGACCAAGTCGATCATCATGATCGGCGAAATCGGTGGCTCGGCTGAAGAAGAAGCCGCCGAATTCCTCAAGCAGGAAGCTGCCAAGGGTCGCAAGAAGCCGGTCGTCGGCTTCATCGCCGGACGCACGGCCCCTCCGGGCCGCCGCATGGGCCATGCAGGGGCCATCGTTTCGGGCGGCCAGGGCGGCGCGGAAGACAAGATCGCTGCGATGGAAGACGCGGGCATCCGCGTCAGCCCCTCGCCGAGCGAGCTCGGTATTACTTTGGATGCCCTGCTCAAGGAACTCGCCTGAGTTTTACCCGTAAGGGTTATGGTTGACGAAGAGCTTAGTGAAAGTCCTGCCATGGGTAATGAACCGCTGAATTTTCTTCCCGAAATGCCCGACCAGGGCGCGGCCCAGGCAGGGCCAAGCTGGGCTAATCCGCGCTGGCCGCTAGCCGACGACGGCAGCGACCTGACCGCTGGCCTCGACCCGACAGCGATGAAGCTGTCGGTCGAGAAGGCGGCCAAGAGCGCGGGCAAACCGGCCGATCCCAAGTCGATCGAGGCCGCGGCCAAGGATTCGATCGAGGCGATGATGCTGATCCGGCATTATCGCGTGCGCGGGCACATGGCCGCGACGCTCGATCCGCTTGGCCTCACCCACCGCGACAAGGAAGAAGAGCTGTCGCTCGCCGCCCACGGCTTTGCCGGGCGCGAGGATCAGGAAGTCTATGTCGGCGGCGCATTCGGGTTCGAATGGGTCAAGGTTGGCGACCTGTATAAGGCGCTGCGCAAGACCTACTGCGGCAACGTCGGCCTCGAATACATGCACATTGCCGACACCAGCGAGCGGCGATTCCTGCAAGAGCGGTTCGAAAGCCCGGAAGAGACGATCCAGTTCACGCCCGAGGGCAAGAAGGCGATCCTTCAGGCGGTGATCCGCGGCGAAGAATACGAGAAGTATCTCGGCAAGAAATACGTCGGCACCAAGCGCTTCGGGCTTGATGGCGGCGAAGCGATGATCCCGGCGCTTGAAGCGGTCATCAAGTATGGCGGCTCCACCGGCGTGCGCGAGATCATCTACGGCATGGCCCACCGCGGCCGTCTCAACGTGCTCGCGAACGTGATGGCCAAGCCCTACAAGGTCATCTTCCACGAGTTCTCGGGCGGCAGCGCCAACCCCGACGATGTCGGCGGCTCTGGCGATGTGAAGTATCACCTCGGCACCAGCACCGACCGCGAGTTCGACGGCATCAAGGTGCACATGAGCCTCGTGCCCAACCCTTCGCACCTCGAAACGGTCGATCCGATCGTGCTCGGCAAGACGCGTGCGCAGCAGGCCATCCACGACGATATCGGCGTACACCAGAAGGTGCTGCCGGTGCTGATCCACGGCGATGCGGCCTTCGCGGGCCAGGGCGTGGTGTGGGAGTGCTTCGGCCTCTCGGGCGTGCGCGGCTATGACACCGGCGGCTGCATCCACTTCGTGATCAACAACCAGATCGGCTTCACCACCAGCCCCAAGTTCGCACGCAACTCGCCCTACCCGAGCGATGTCGCCAAGGGCGTGCAGGCCCCGATCCTGCACGTGAACGGCGACGATCCCGAGGCCGTGACCTTCGCCTGCAAGCTGGCGGTGGAATATCGCCAGAAGTTCAAGCGGGATATCGTGATCGACATGTGGTGCTATCGCCGCTTCGGTCACAACGAGGGTGACGAACCGATGTTCACCCAGCCGCTGATGTATTCGGCGATCAAGAAGCATCCGCGTGTGTCGGAAGTCTATTCCGAGCGGCTGAAGAACGAAGGCGTGATCGAGGGCGGCACCGCAGCCACCATGCGCGCCGACTTCACCAAGCAACTCGACGAGGAGTTCGAGGCCGGGCAAAGCTACAAGCCGAACGAGGCGGACTGGTTCGCCGGTCGCTGGAGCGGCCTGCACAAGCCCGCCGATCCCGAACACGCGCGCCGCAACATCGACACCGCGATCGACAAGAAGCTGTTCGACCATCTCGGCCGCACGCTCACCACCGTCCCTGACGATGTGACGATCCACAAGACGCTGCAACGCGTGCTCGATGCCAAGCGCGAGATGTTCGAGACCGGCAAGGGCTTTGACTGGGCCACCGCCGAGGCGCTCGCTTTCGGCAGCCTTGTCACCGAAGGGTTCGGCGTGCGTCTGTCGGGTCAGGATTCGGGCCGCGGCACCTTCAGTCAGCGCCACGCGATCTGGATCGACCAGAAGAGCGAGGCCAAGTACGTCCCGCTGTCCGAGCTGCCGCACGGCAAGTTCGAGGTCTACGATTCCACGCTCAGCGAATATGGCGTGCTCGGGTTCGAATATGGCTTTGCCATGGCCGACCCCAAGACGCTGGTGCTGTGGGAAGCGCAGTTCGGCGATTTCGCCAACGGCGCGCAGATCATCATCGACCAGTATATTGCCGCCGCCGAAGCCAAGTGGCTGCGCGCCAACGGCCTCGTGCTGCTGCTGCCGCACGGGTTCGAGGGGCAGGGTCCGGAGCATAGCTCGGCGCGTCTCGAACGCTTCCTGCAGCTGTGCGCGAACGACAATATCCAGGTCTGCAACATCACCAGCCCGGCCAACTACTTCCACGTGCTGCGCCGGCAGATGCTGCGTCCGTTCCGCAAGCCGCTCATCATCATGACCCCCAAGTCGCTGCTGCGTCACCCGATGGCCAAGAGCGACGAGGACAAGTTCACCGGCGAGGGGCACTTCATGCGCATCCTCTCCGACAAGAAGCAGGTCGAGGACAAGAAGGTGCGCCGTCTCGTGCTGTGCTCGGGCAAGGTCGCCTATGACCTGATGGCCAAGCGCGACGAGGAAAAGGTCGAGGACGTCTCGATCGTCCGCATCGAGCAGCTTTATCCCTTCCCCGGCGAACCGCTGGCCGTGCGCATGCAGCGCATGACCAACCTCGAAGAAGTGGTCTGGTGTCAGGAAGAGCCGAAGAACAACGGATCGTGGTTCTTCGTCGAGAGCCAGATCGAAGAGGCGCTGACCGCCGCCGGGCACAAGGGCATGCGGCCCAGCTATGCCGGGCGCGAAGTGGCTGCCTCACCCGCCACCGGCTATGCCAAGCGCCACCAGGCGCAGCAGGAAGCGCTGGTGTCGGTCGCCCTGGGACTTTCCGAGCGCGGCAAGACTGCAGCAGAATACGCCGAAAAGCGCGGCGCCAACTAGGCTGAGAGACAAGAGATCATGACCATCGAAGTCAAAGTGCCCGTGCTGGGCGAAAGCGTTACCGAAGCAACCGTGGGTGAATGGCTCAAGCAGCCCGGCGATGCCGTGGCGCAGGACGAGCCGATCGCCAGCCTCGAGACCGACAAGGTCGCCATCGAAGTGCCCTCGCCGGTTGATGGCGTGATGGGCGATCACGTGGTCGCCGTGGGCGATACGGTGGAAGTCGGCGCGGTGATCGCGACCGTTTCCGAAGGCGGCAGCGGCGCGGCTCCCTCGCCTTCGCCCACCCCGGCTCCGGCGGCGAAGGCTGACGAAGCGCCCGCCGAGAAGGCCAGCGAAAGCGAAGTGGCCTCGCTGCCCGACGATGCGCCGACCATGTCGCCCGCCGTGCGCCGCGCTGTGCTCGAAGCGGGTCTCGACCCGACCACGATCAAGGGCACCGGCAAGGACGGCCGCCTGACCAAGGAAGACGTTGTGGCTGCGGCCAAGGCCAAGTCGGGCGGCGCTGCGCCTGCTCAGGCTGCCTCCGCCCCGGCGCCTGCTGCAGGCGGCGAGCGCAAGGAAGAGCGCGTGAAGATGACGCGCCTGCGTCAGACCATCGCCAAGCGCCTCAAGAGCGCGCAGGACACCGCCGCGCTGCTCACCACCTTCAACGACGTCGATATGACGGCGGTGATCGAGGCGCGCGAGAAGTACAAGGACGTGTTCGCCAAGAAGCACGGCGTGAAGCTCGGCTTTATGTCGTTCTTCTCGAAGGCCTCGGTGCTGGCGCTCAAGACCTTCCCCTCGGTCAATGCGCAGATCGATGGCGATGAAATCGTCTACTACGACTATGTCGATATCTCGGTGGCCGTTTCGGCGCCCAACGGCCTCGTGGTGCCGGTGGTGCGCGATGTCGACCAGCTGAGCTTTGCCGGCATCGAGAAGGCCATCGCCGAATATGGCGCCAAGGCCAAGGACGGCACGCTGACCATGGACGAGATGAAGGGCGGCACCTTCACCATCTCCAACGGCGGTGTGTTCGGCGGTCTGATGTCGACCCCGATCATCAATCCCCCGCAGAGCGCCGTGCTCGGCCTGCACCGGATCGAGGACCGCCCGGTGGTCCGCAACGGCGAGATCGTGATCCGCCCGATGATGTACATCGCGCTGTCCTACGATCACCGCATCATCGATGGCCGCGAGGCCGTCACCGCGCTGAAGACGATCAAGGAAGCGATCGAGGATCCGACCCGGCTGCTGATCGACTTGTAAGACCACATCGCCCCCGTTCGGGCCGAGCTTGTCGAAGCCCTGCCCTTGTAACGGGAGCAGCAAGACCGAAGTAAGAGCAATCCTTCGACAAGCTCAGGATGAGCGGAGTATATATGGCAGACTACGATTTCGACGTCATTGTGATCGGTGCCGGCCCCGGCGGCTATGTGGCGGCGATCCGCGCCGCGCAACTCGGGCTGAAGACCGCATGCGTCGAAAGCCGCGCAACCTTGGGCGGCACCTGCCTCAACGTCGGCTGCATTCCCTCCAAGGCCATGCTCCACGCCTCTGAGTACTTCGACGCTGCCGCCAATGGCGCGATGGCCAAGATGGGCGTGGACGTGACTCCCAAGCTCAATCTGGATGCCATGCATGGCCAGCGCCGCGATGCGGTGAAGCAACTCACCGGCGGCATCGAGATGCTGTTCAAGAAGAACAAGGTCACCTGGCTCAAGGGCCATGCCAAGTTCACCGGCGAGCACACTGTCGAAGTCGAGGGCGAAAGCCACTCGGCCAAGGAAATCGTGATCGCCACCGGCTCTTCGGTCACCCCCCTGCCCGGCGTCGAGATCGACAACGACAAGGGTGTCGTGATCGATTCCACCGGCGCGCTTGACCTGCCTGCCGTGCCCAAGAAGATGGTCGTCATCGGCGGCGGCGTGATCGGACTGGAGCTTGGCTCGGTCTGGCGGCGCTTGGGTGCGGAAGTCACCGTGGTCGAATTCCTCGACAAGCTGCTGCCCGGCATGGACGGCGACGTGCGCAAGGAAGCGGCCAAGATCTTCAAGAAGCAGGGCATGACGCTCAAGCTTTCGACCAAGGTCACCGGGGTCGAGGTCAAGGGCAAGAGCGCCAAGGTCACGGTCGAGCCCGCCGCTGGCGGTGAAGCCGAGGTGCTGGACGCCGATTGCGTGCTGGTGTCGATCGGCCGCCGCCCGAACACCGAGGGCCTCAACCTCGAAGCCATCGGCCTTGCCACCAACGAGCGTGGCCAGATCGAAGTCGACGGCCAGTTCCGCACCAAGGTCAAAGGCGTGCGCGCCGTGGGCGACGTGGTTCCCGGTCCGATGCTGGCGCACAAGGCCGAGGATGAAGGCATTGCCGTGGCCGAGTGGATTGCGGGCCAGATCGGCATCGTCAACCACGACCTGATCCCCGGCGTTGTCTACACTTGGCCCGAGATTGCGGGCGTGGGCCTCACCGAGGAAGCGGCGAAGGAGCGCGGCGCGATCAAGGTCGGCAAGTTCCCAATGCTCGCCAACAGCCGCGCCAAGACCAACCACGAGCCCGACGGCTTCGTGAAGGTGATCGCCGATGCCGAGACCGACGAGGTGCTGGGCGTCTGGTGCATCGCCTCGGTCGCTGGCACGATGATCGCGCAGGCGACGCAGGCGATGGAATTCGGCGCGCTGTCCGAGGACATCGCCTATACTTGCCACGCCCACCCGACGCACTCCGAGGCGATCAAGGAAGCGGCCATGGCGGTACGCGGCAAGCCCATCCATATGTGATCCGGTGACCGGGCTTAGCGAGCGACTTGCGGCCCGGTTGCTCTTTTCCGCTCTGATGATGGCTTCGTGTGCGCTGGCCGGATCGCTGCTCGGCTTTGGCGCGGCCCCGATAATCGGCTAGGCTGTGGCGCTCACATGGCCACAAGGATCTCGCCGATGACGATCTCAGCAACCGACCACAAGCACGCCGCCGCCGAGGTGCTCACCTTCTGGTTCGACGAGGTTCCCGCCGACAAGCGCTTTGCGCAAGACGACGCAATCGACCTGAAGATCGAACAGCGCTTCGGCCCGCTTCATGCCGAGCTGGCCGAGCACGTTCCGTCCGCCTGGCGCGAGCATCCGCACACCATGCTCGCCGCCATCGTGGTGCTTGACCAGTTCAGCCGCAACATGTTTCGCGACGATGGCCGCGCCTATGCGCAGGATGAAACAGCGCTGGCTCTCGCGCGCAAGGCGCTTCACAAGCATTTCGATATGGGAATGTCGAACGAGGAGAAGATGTTTCTCTACATGCCGTTCATGCATTCGGAACACCTTGCCGATGTCGAGCGCTCGATCACGCTGATGCACGCGGCCGGCCTTGCCGAGGGCGAAGAGTTCGCCCGCCGCCACGCCGCAGTCATCGCCCGCTTTGGCCGCTATCCCGCGCGTAACGAAGCGCTCGGCCGGGCGACGACCTCGGAAGAATATGCGTTTCTCGACGAGCACCCGATGGGCTTCTGACATGGCCGAGCTCTCCCCCTTCCACCTCGCCTTCCCCGTTCACGACCTTGCCGAAGCGCGCGCGTTCTGGGGCGGCGTGATCGGCTGCCCCGAGGGGCGCAGCTCGGACCACTGGGTCGACTTCGACTTCTTCGGCCACCAGATCGTCGCCCACCTCACGGGCAAGCGCGCCGATGCACACGAAAACCCGGTCGACGGGCACGGCGTGCCGGTGCCGCATTTCGGCCTCGTGCTGGACATGGAGCAATGGCAGAAGCTGGCCGACCGGCTCACCGCGGCAGGCACTGAGTTCAAAATCGCGCCCTATATCCGCTTCAAGGGCGAGCCGGGCGAACAGGCGACGATGTTCTTCACCGATCCCTCGGGCAACGCCATCGAGATGAAGGCCTTTGCCGACCGCACAAAACTGTTCGCCACGAGCTAGGCACTTCGTGTAGGCGCGCCGCCATGGCTCGCCCTAACCTCATGCTGAAACTTGCGCGCTGGCACATCTGGCTTGGCTGGCTGGTCGGCGTGCCGGTGCTGATGTGGACCGTCACCGGCCTCGTGATGACGCTTTACCCCATTGAAGACGTGCGCGGGGAGCACCTGCGCGCCGAGGCCCCGCTGATTGATCCGCGCGGGCTGGTCTTTCCCGCGGAAAGCTTGAACGAGGCGCGCGAAATCTCGCTTGTGCAGCAAGTCGATGGCCCCGCATGGCTTGTCACTGAGGCCGATGGCGGGCGCTATCGCTATTCTGCACGCAATGGCGAGGTGCTGCCCCCGCTGATCGAAAGCGAGGCACAGCGTGTGGCCGAGGCCGCCTATGAGGGCGACGGGACACTCGAAAGCGTGACCTATTTCCCCGCCGATGTCTCGCCGATGGACCTGCGCGCACCATTCGATGCCTGGCAGGCCCATTTCTCCGACGGCACCAACATCTATATGCGCTCGAGCACCGGCGAGGTCGTGGCCGTGCGCACGGGCTGGTGGCGGATTTACGACTTTATGTGGGGGCTGCACATCATGGACCTCGAAACCCGTGAAGACACCTCGCACCCGGTGCTGACGATCTTTGCCGCGCTCAGCGTGATCGGCGCGCTGCTCGGCTGCGTGCTTATGTTCCGGCGGCGCAAGGCCAAGCTGCGTTCTGGGATGCGGACATGATCGAACCTGTGCTCCCCCTGCTATCGCTCGGCGGAATCGCCGTCTTTGCGCTGTCGGGCGCCGTGGTGGCCGCGCAGCTTAACCAGACCTTCGTCACCGCCAGCTTCTTCGCCCTGCTCACCGGAGTCGGTGGCGGGTCGATCCGCGACGTGATGCTCGATGCGCCGGTGTTCTGGTTGATCGATCCGCTGGTCGCGCCGACGATCTTGCTGAGCGCAGCCGTCGTGTGGATCACCCCAGCGAGATGGTGGGAGGGCAAGTTGCTCGAATGGGCAGACGCTGCCGGGCTGGCCGCCTTCTCGGCGCTGGGCGCGGGCAAGGCGCTGGCCTATGGCGTCGAGCCAGTGCCAGCCATGATCCTCGGTGTGATAACGGGCTGTGCGGGCGGGATGCTGCGCGATGCGGTTGCGGGCGTGCCCTCGATCCTGATGCGGCCGGACCTCTATGTTACTCCGTCGGCCCTTGCCGCGACCACGGCTACCACACTGCTGCTGTGCGGAGTGGACGAATCGCTGGCGCTGCTCGCGGCTTCGGTCGTGGGATTTGCACTGCGCGGCGCCGCCATTGCCTGGAACCTGAAGCTGCCCGCCTATTCGCGCACAAGCGACGTCTGACGGCGGCAGATGGTCAGCCGGATACGGCCGCGCCATAGCCCTCTTCGCCGGGCAGCGGACCGCCGGGATAGGCAGGCGTCGCTCCGCTGTTCAGATCGGCATCGATCTCGCCACTGGCCGCATAGCTCTCGCCCGTCTCCGCATAGCGGGTAGCCGTGCGAGCGCGGGCATAGGCCTCGTCACTCAACTGGCCCTCGGCGGCGGAGACATAGGCCGGTTCATTGCCGTAGTCCGCATAGTCATTGTCGAAGTCGATCGAACGCAAGCGTCCGTCGTTGTCGATCCAGCAGCGCCAGGCCTCGCCATCGGCCATCTGTCCCGACACGCGCCAGCCATCACGCCCGCGCTCGGCATTGTCTACGCTGTCGATCCGTGCCGAACCACGCTCGACCTGATCGACGCACATATCGACCGCCCGGTCGATCCCGCTATCGGAATTGCGATCATCACGGCGGTAGTCGGCACGAGCAGGCGCGCGGCGCGGATAGCGTTCGTCATAGGTATCGCGCGACCGCTTGGGGCCGGTGGTGGCGATGGCGGCTATCGCGCCGAGCACCAGCACCCCTGCGATCACATCGCCGGTACTGATCCCGCGATCGCGGTGTCGGCGGCCATAACGGCGGTCGTAGCCCCGGTCATAGCGCCAGCCATGGGCCTCCATCTGCGTCGCCGCTGCACTCGGTGCGCCAGGTGACGGCAACTCAAGCGCGCTGACAGGCGTGGAAGCCATAGCCAGGGCTGCAAGCGACGTAGCGGCGGCGGAAAGACGGATCATGCGAGCATCTCCTTC
>CENV01014832.1_pt1 | contig 10480 bp, 8 predicted proteins | sample 530231 | NCBI WGS metagenome assembly CENV01 (sample SAMEA2619815, study PRJEB7988) | marine metagenome | biome: marine biome (ENVO:00000447); feature: surface water layer (ENVO:00002042); material: "saline water (ENVO:00002010), including plankton (ENVO:xxxxxxxx)" | depth 5 m | reverse complement strand
GGAGAAGCCGCCGTACGATATACTCAACAGCAGCAAAACGTATTGCAGCAAATTGCTGGAGAACTGAAAACAGAACCAAGCTCTGTGGCCGATAAAGTTCAGCAACTGCAGCATAAGTTCCGTGAATTAGAGCGTAAGAACGAGCAACTGCAACAAAAACTGGCACAGCAGGCCGGTGGTGGGTTAATCGCTCAGGCTGTTGATATTAATGGGGTTAAAGCAATTATTGCAGAGCTAGACCAGGCCGATCCGAAATCTTTGCGTGGATTAGTTGATGATCTGAAGAACCAAATGGGCTCAGGTATCGTATTATTAGGCACTGCAAACGGTGATAAAGTCAGTTTAATTGCTGGCGTTACTACCGATTTAACGTCTAAAGTTAAAGCAGGAGATATCGTGAATCAGGCTGCAAATGTTGTTGGTGGCAAGGGCGGAGGTCGTCCTGACATGGCGCAGGCAGGTGGTTCACTCCCGGAACAGTTAAATGAAGCTTTGGCTACTGCGACGACTTGGTTACAGCAACAGCTTTAGCTGTCGCTGTAAGCGATTAAAACACAACGAAAAAGTATGCGCTTCGTTATAGTGTAATCACTCTCAGTGTTGGTAGACTTGCTTACGCCAGTTCAGGGAAAAGTTCGATATTCGCGGTAAGAATCGGAACAGTATTGAAGGAGCAATCTATGCTAATTTTAACTCGCCGTGTAGGTGAAACATTAATGATAGGTGATGATGTTTCGGTCACCGTTCTCGGCGTTAAGGGAAACCAAGTACGTATTGGTGTTAATGCCCCGAAAGACGTTTCCGTTCATCGCGAAGAAATATACATGCGCATTCAGTCTGAAAAAGACGATGAGCAAGACAAAGAATAAGTGATTAGACAAGACCGGCGAAAGCCGGTCTTTTTTTATGTTTTTGAGCATTCTGAAGAAAAATCACGCGAGATGGTCAATTATCCCACACTTAAACCCTAGTTTTTAAAAAAGCGATTGACATTATTGCCAACATCGCTAGAATTCACGCCACAACGATTTGGAGAGGTGGCCGAGTGGCTGAAGGCGCTCCCCTGCTAAGGGAGTATAGGGTTTGTAGCCCTATCGAGGGTTCGAATCCCTCCCTCTCCGCCAGTCGTTTACAGTAACAATTACGCGCTCGTAGCTCAGCTGGATAGAGTACCTGGCTACGAACCAGGCGGTCGGAGGTTCGAATCCTCCCGAGCGCGCCATATTGTTACTAACCTGAATACGCGCTCGTAGCTCAGCTGGATAGAGTACCTGGCTACGAACCAGGCGGTCGGAGGTTCGAATCCTCCCGAGCGCGCCATATTGTTACTAACCTGAATACGCGCTCGTAGCTCAACTGGATAGAGTACCTGGCTACGAACCAGGCGGTTGGAGGTTCGAGTCCTCCCGAGCGCGCCATTCTTTTTTATATCCCCTTAAATTATCTTCTTTGCTCATTAGTCCCTTTGAATATTTTTTAATCTCATTTAAATCCTGAATACCCACTATTTACTGCTGTATCTCCTTGCGTGACTTGCTACCATGGTATTTAATAATTTTATAACAATACCTTAGCAACCAATCAGGAGTGCTTCGTGTCAGAATTGCTCAGTCAAGCTGCGCAACTCATGCTGGTAGGCATGGGCGCAGTCATCATCTTTCTTTGCTTACTGGTCGTTGCCATGAGCGTTATGAAACGCCTGATCCCAACACCAGAGCCTGTTGCCAGTACTCAGCCTTCAGTCGAAAGTAATAGCTCTGATGCAGCAAGTCCTGCGGTACTGGCTGCAATTTCTGCTGCGGTACACCGTTATCGTCAAGGCAAAAAAGCAGCGAATAACAAGGAGAAATCACAATGAGTAAACCCCTGTTACTAACAGAGTTGGTGCTTCGTGACGCACATCAGTCACTACTCGCAACGCGTATGCGTCTGGACGACATGCTTCCCATTGCTGAAAAGCTCGACAGCATCGGCTACTGGTCAATGGAGTCCTGGGGTGGTGCGACTTTTGATTCTTGTATTCGCTACCTTGGTGAAGATCCCTGGGAACGCATTCGTGAACTGAAAAAGGCTATGCCGAATACTCGCCAGCAAATGCTGCTTCGAGGGCAAAACCTGCTGGGATACAGGCATTACGCCGATGACGTGGTGAAACGTTTTGTCGAACGCGCAAAGGAAAATGGTGTTGATGTTTTCCGTATTTTTGATGCGATGAACGATGTTCGAAATTTAAAAACAGCAATAAAAGCGGCAAAAGACGTTGATGGCCATGCGCAGGGCACTCTCGCTTATACTGTCAGCCCGGTTCATACCCTGGATAAATGGGTAGCAATGGCACAGGAATTGGAAGATTTAGGCTGTGATTCGTTATTCATTAAAGATATGGCTGGCTTGTTAAGGCCTAACGACGCCTATGAACTGGTTAGCGCGTTGAAGGAAAAGACGGACTTGCCAATTGCTATGCAGTGTCACGCAACAACGGGCTTAAGTGTGGCAACCTACCAAAAAGCCATTGATGCTGGTATCGATATGCTGGATACCGCGATTTCGTCAATGAGCATGACTTACGGCCATTCGCCAACAGAAACCCTGGTTGCAATGACAGAGAATACCGACCGGGACACAGGCTTGTCATTACCTGACTTAGCTGAAGTAGCCAGCTATTTCCGCGACGTGCGCAAGAAATACGCTAAGTTCGAAGGTTCTCTCAAAGGGGTTGATGCGCGCATTCTTCTGGCTCAGGTACCGGGAGGTATGCTGACCAATATGGAAGGACAGTTAAAAGAGCAGGGTGCGCTGGATAAATTTGATGAAGTTTTAAAAGAGATTCCGAAGGTACGTGAAGACCTTGGATTTATCCCTTTGGTTACGCCAACCTCACAAATTGTAGGAACCCAGGCGGTTCTGAACGTGTTGAGCGGTGAACGTTACGAGAATATCTCTAAAGAAACTGCTGCGGTTCTTAAAGGTGAATATGGAGCAACCGCTGCAGAAGTTAATAAAGACTTGCAGAAGCGCGTTCTGGACGGTGAAGAACCTATTACCTGTCGCCCGGCGGATTTACTGGATAACGAACTGGATGCGCTGACCAAAGAGCTAAAAGATAAAGCGACAGATGAAGATATTCGTTTAGCGGATGATGTTGTTGATGATGTCTTAACTTATGCACTGTTTCCGCAAATTGGGCTTAAATTCCTGAAGAACCGTGATAACCCGGATGCTTTTGAGCCGGCGCCCGGAGAAGAACCTGAAGAGCAAACGGAATCTAAAGAGCAACAAGCTCCAAAGGCAACCGGAGATGTTGAGCAATACGAAGTTGAGGTTGAAGGTAAGCGTTATAATGTAAAAGTCGGCCCAGCGGGTCAGCTCGATTCTGTGAAGTCATCGTCCTCAGCAGAGTATTCACAATCATCACCTGAGTCATCGCAGCAATCATCAGGTGGATCAGGCGAGGGTGAAACCATAAAAGCGCCATTAGCCGGTAATATTTTTAAAGTTGTAGCCAAAGAGGGCGCTGCGATTAAAGCCGGCGACGTTGTCTTAGTAATGGAAGCGATGAAAATGGAAACCGATATTAAAGCACCAAAAGACGGTACTGTTCAGTCTCTTCATGTAAAAGAAGGTGACGCAGTGACCGTGGGTGATGCTCTGGTGACGGTAGGCTAATATGGAAAAGCTGCAGATTTTATGGGAAACCACCGGCATTGCTGCAATGACATTCGGCCAGTTCAGCATGATTCTGGTGGGTGGGTTGTTGTTGTATTTGGCAATCTCAAAGAAATTTGAACCTCTATTACTATTACCTATTGGCTTTGGCGCAATACTGGCAAATATCCCCTTAGGTGGCTTCACGGAGCCAGGTGGAGTTCTTTATTACGTGTATAGCGTTGGTATCGACACCGGTGTGTTCCCTTTGCTTATTTTTATGGGAGTTGGGGCGTTAACCGATTTTGGTCCCTTGCTGGCAAACCCTAAAATGCTGTTTTTGGGTGGGGCGGCTCAGTTTGGTATCTTTGCTACCTTGTTTGGAGCTATTGCTTTGAATGGCATACCGGGCATTGAGTTTTCGATGTCCGATGCGGCGGCTATTTCAATTATAGGCGGCGCTGATGGCCCCACTGCTATTTTCCTGGCGTCGAAGCTGGCACCGGATTTATTGGGCGCTATTGCTGTTGCAGCGTACTCATATATGGCGCTGGTGCCTATTATCCAGCCGCCAATAATGAAACTGCTGACAACTCAGGCCGAGCGTGAGATTAAAATGGAGCAGTTACGGCCGGTAGCTCGTCGTGAGAAGCTTTTCTTCCCGTTAATAGCTATGGGGTTAACGCTGCTGTTTTTGCCTTCAGCAACGCCTCTGGTAGGCATGTTCTGTCTGGGTAACTTAATGCGTGAATCTGGCGTAGTGGAGCGCTTAACGAAAACCACTCAGAACGAGCTGATTAATATCGTGACCATCTTTCTCGGTTTGGCTGTGGGCTCTAAACTGCAGGCGGATCAGTTCCTCAGTTTCCAGACGCTGGGCATTCTGGTATTAGGTGCCGTTGCATTTGCTATAGGAACCGCCAGTGGTATTTTAATGGCGAAATTAATGGGTAAATTCAGTAAAGATCCGATTAACCCGCTGATTGGTGCTGCTGGAGTATCCGCTGTACCTATGGCTGCAAGGGTGGTTAATAAGGTTGGCTTACAGGCTAATCAGCATAACTTCCTGCTAATGCATGCGATGGGGCCTAACGTAGCCGGAGTATTAGGCTCAGCAGTTGCAGCGGGGGTTTTACTGGCATTGGTTTAACGTCCGGTCAGAAACATCATCGCCGTGTAAAAAGCGGCGATGACAGCGCTTATAACCGCAATATACACAAAGCCTTTGTAACCTTGTTTGATACTCCAGCCATTAGCGCGTAAATACAGCAACCAAATCAGACTGAGTAGTAACGGAATAATAAAAAAATAGCGGATCATAGTAATTCCTCAAGACTGATGTTGTTGAATGGCTTCTAAGTCGACAGCCGCCTGATGCGCATAGCGTAAACGTTTTTCCAGCTCAGTGATCTGGTCAGCGACTTTATCGATATTACCCTCTGCCATAAATTGCTCTAAGTCGGCGGCCTTGCTTTGTAACTGAGTAAAGCCTAAATTCGCGGCGGCTCCTTTTAATGAATGGAAGTAGCGGCGTGCACTTTCATGCTGACCCCGGGTAATAAAGTCGGAAACTTTAGTGGCGCTACCCTGGTAGGTTTCATACAACTGCTCTACTAATTTTAGATAAAGCTCAACATTGTACTGTAAGCGTTTTAATGCCGTTTCAAACTCAATGCCCTTCACTTGTGGAATACGAACTGGCGGTTTATTAACCTCATCCTGTTTAGATTCTGGTGGTACTTCTGGTTGTTGGTTATTGGTGTAGTCACCCGGGACCGCCCATTTAATAATGGCTTTAATCAGCTGTTGTTCATCAATTGGCTTAGCAATATGTCCTTGCATACCCGCGGCAAGTGAACGCTCCTCGTCGCCACTCATTGCATTGGCCGTCATTGCCAGAATAGGAAGCTGCTGATAATTGAAGTCGGCGCGGATTGTTTGCGCCGCTTTCAGTCCGTCCATGACCGGCATTTGAATGTCCATTAATACCAGCGAATAATTTTTGTTATGAACGGCTTCTACTGCTAGCTGCCCATTTTCCACTATATCCACTTTAAACTTGTGGCTTGAGAGAATTTCTCTGGCGACTTGCTGGTTAATCTCATTGTCCTCTACCACCAAAATAGGCGCTCGCAAAATACTTTCCGGGATGCCGTCACCACTGTCAGCATCGTCCGCATCGGGGAGCTCTCGCTGAAATAATGTTGAGGTCAGGCTTCTACCTAATGTTGACGCGGTAAAGGGTTTTGAAATGATGTCATTGACGCCTGCTTGTTTCGCCTTTTCTGATAATTCTTCAGCATAATACCCCGTTGCCAGAGTCATTTTAGGACGAATGTCTTCTGCATAACGTTCTGTTATTTTTTGGCAAAATTCCAGACCATCCATACCCGGCAAACGCCAGTCAACCAAAACCAGTTGATAAGGATTTTTGTCCTCGACAGACAGCTGAAACACTTGCAGAGCTTGTTCAGCTGTGCGACAAACTTTTACGTCAACCTGATAGCTGCGCAGCATTTCATACAGCATTTCGCGGGTACTTAAGTTGTCATCAATGGCGAGAATTCGAACACCTTTAAGTTTCTGCAAAAGATACTGATGATGACTGTTGTCCTGCTCGGTCTGTAACGGCAGCTCTACTTCGATGTAAAACGTTGAGCCCTGACCGGCGGCGCTGGTTACGCCGATATCACCGCCCATTAATAAAATAAGACGTCGGGAAATGGCTAAGCCAAGGCCGGTACCTCCATACTTACGGGTTGTAGAAGTATCTGCCTGAGTAAAGGCTTTAAAGAGGTTGGCGCGCTGTTCTTCGTCCATACCAATACCGGTATCGGTAACCGATATCCGTAGTAAAACATTATCCCGGGAACTGTCCAGCAGGTTAACGGCAACATTGATTTCACCGTCTTCGGTAAACTTAATGGCATTACTAATTAGGTTAACCAGCACCTGATTTAAGCGCAGTGGGTCACCAATTAAACGCGTTGGTATATTGGCCGGTAAGTTAATAATAAACTCGAGGTCTTTATCGTAAGCCCGGTACGCAAACATATCCGCCAGTGAGGTCAATACGTCCTGCAAGTCGAAAGGAATGCGCTCGACAGTTAACTTACCCGCGTCAATTTTCGAAAAATCGAGAATGTCATTAATAACCCCCAGTAAAGCCTGTGAAGAGGAGTCGATGACTTTGATGTAGCGTTTTTGTTTTTGCGTAAGTTCGGTTTTCAGGCAAAGGTTTGCCATACCGACGATAGCGTTAATTGGTGTGCGAATTTCATGGCTCATATTCGCCAGAAACTCACCTTTTGACTGATTAGCACGTTCGGCGGTTTCTTTGGCTTTTTCCATTTCTTCAGCGACCGATTTAATACCGGATATATCGTAGTAGCTACCGAGGATGCCGATAATATTGTGGTCGTCATCGTAAAGTGGAACACTGGAGTGCTCGACCCATTGACTCTTACCGCTCACTTTTAGTTCGATTTCTGCATTAACGGAAGGTGCCTGCTGACTAAAGGTTTTTCTGTCGCGCTCCAGTAATACGTCATTACTGGCAAGGGAATCGATTTCAGCATCCGTTTTACCGGCCAGAGACTCAGGATCAATACCAAAGTCATTGGCAAAAGCGCGGTTTCCCCCTAAAAGTTTTAACTCAGGATCGCGCCAGTAAACCCGGGTTGGCAGGTCATTAAAAACTTGTTCAAACAGTTGTAACGAGTCTGACGATAAAAAGGGTTGCCGAAAAGGCGCAGTCAGTGCGTTACGTCGGGACCACCACCAAATGACAATGCCAATAATTAAACTGAACAGAATCATCGCGACTAATACAGTGTCACTCCAGGGGGCAGGTAACAGGGCATATAACGCAAGACTGGTTACCTGAAGAATGACAAAAATGAGCTGTAAAAAAGTCCAGAATGAATTCATGGTTGATCCGTAACCGAAAGGTTAGATAAACAGTAGCTAGTCTGCCACGTTGAGCCGTAATCGCCAAGTTATGTGGTCAAATTAAGGGTGACAACCATAGACCTTTTAGCGAATTACCAGTAAGCTTAGCGGCAGAAAACCTTCCGTCTCAGTGAATGGAGTTGTCTTTTGCAAGAAACATTTCAAGCAGTTATCGAAAAGCTTAAGCAATCGGGTAAAACAGCAGTTTGGCAGGGCATTAAGCGTGGTATTGAACGTGAAGCTTTGCGAATAAAAGAAAATGGGACGCTGGCGCCGGGTGACCATCCCCAGGAACTGGGGAAAACTCTGACGCATCCGACCATTACAACCGATTACTCAGAGAACCTACTTGAGTTTATTACTCCGGTTGCCTCCGATATTGACACAACGCTGTCACAGCTCCGTGATATTCATCGGGTGGCTTATAACGCCATTGATGACGAATTGTTGTGGCCAATGAGCATGCCTTGCTACATTGGCTCAGATGACGATATTCGTATCGCTAAATATGGTGACTCGCACTCGGGACGCATGAAAAGCCTTTACCGTCGCGGTCTGACATATCGCTACGGCGCCACTATGCAGGTTATTGCCGGAGTGCATTATAATTTTTCTGTATCCGATGCAATGTGGGAAGAATTAGCGGAGATTGAAGGCGTTAGTAATAATCAGAGCTTCCGTACCGAACGCTATTTCGCTCTCATCCGTAACTTTAAGCGCGTGGCCTGGGTTATTCCGTACTTGTTTGGCGCTTCGCCTGCTTTGTGTAAATCGTTTTTCAGTCAGACTAAAAATGAAGAGATTCTGAAAAAATGGGATTTTGATACGGTAGGTAAAGGCACGGTATTCTTGCCTTATGGTACGTCGTTGCGAATGAGCGACTTAGGTTATACCAATAAAGAACAGGCAACTCTGAAAATTACTTATAATTCATTGGATGAGTATGTGACAGGCCTGCGTCGCGCAATTACAACGCCATCTCAGCAGTTTTCGAAAATCGGTGTAAAAGTAGGCGACGATTATCGTCAGCTTAACGATAATATTCTGCAGATAGAAAATGAGTTTTATTCGCCAATTCGTCCTAAACAGACAGCCCGCGATGGCGAAACGCCAAGCCAGGCCCTAGAGCGTGGTGGGGTAGAGTATGTAGAGATTCGTGCACTGGACGTGAACCCGTTTAGTGATGTGGGTATCACGGCGCAGCAAATGCATTTTCTGGACTTAATGCTTCTGCATTGTTTATTACAACCAAGCGAAGAAATGAGCTGGGAACAGCAGCAGCAAGCCGACAAGAATTTTACTAAAGTGGTTATGCAGGGACGTGATCCGCGCTTAAGCTTGCAGCAAAACGGCATTGATCGCCTAATGGCCGACTGGCTGGAAGAACTGTTTGCAGATTTCTCTTCAATTGCTAAAGCACTGGATAACAGTTCAGGCAATAAAGTGTATCAGAATCATTTAGCGGATTTGTACGAGTGGGTATTAAATCCGGAAAGTACGTTATCGGGTCAAATTTTACGATTGCTCAAAGAAGAAGACCGCGATAACAGCAATTTAGGTATGCAGTTAGCTAAGCAATACCGCGAGCAACTGAAAAATGAGCCGCTCAGTTACTATCAACAAGACGACTTTGCTAAATGGGCGGCCGAATCAGAGCAAGCGTTTGAAGAACGTTATCAGCAAGACAATAACGTTGACTTTGATACGTTTCTGGCAAATTATTTCAAACAGGCAGCACGCTCTGGTCAGCTAGCTGATTGATAAACATAAAAAAACGCAGCCCAAATTTGGACTGCGTTCAATAAAACGTTCAGGGGATGAACATGAATGCATTTATCAGCTACAACATGTGTTCAATTACTGAGAGTTTAACGAGTGAATAAAGTTCAATGGCGATAAAACTTTTTTTCCCTATTCAATCGAAAGTACTGATAAGTGCTTTGTTTGTCGCGACTCTCAGTGGTTGCGCAACACCCCCTCCGGCGAACCCTGAAAATGTCTGTCATATTTTTGAAGAGCACCGTGACTGGTATCATGCGGCCGCTGATGTCCGTGAACGCTGGGGCGTACCTATTCATGTACCAATGGCGATGATGTATCAGGAGAGTTCCTTCAAGCATAATGCTTTGCCTCCCAGAGACTACCTTTTAGGTTTTATTCCATGGGGGCGGGTAAGCTCAGCTTACGGTTACTCGCAAGCGAAAACGATGACCTGGGAAGATTACCAGCGTGAAACGGGGAACGGTTGGGCGAGCCGCGATGATTTTGAAGATGCGATTGATTTTATGGGTTGGTTTATAGCAAAAACCTATAAAATTAATGGGGTATCTAAATGGGATGCTTACGGACAATACCTTAACTATCATGAAGGCTGGGGTGGCTATCAGCGTAAGTCTTATTTAAAGAAACCCTGGCTGGTAAAAGTATCCAGGGTCGTAAAAAGTCGCTCTATGACATATGCCGCACAATTGAATAAGTGTGAGGAAGATTTAAAGCACGGCTGGCTATGGCGTTTATTCTTCGGTTAGTCATTGGCCTGATTGTCGGGTTTTTGGTAGAGCTCAGGAAACACTCTAATTTGTTTTATCATAGTGTCACCAATTTCAACAAGCTCTACCGGATAACCGCCTAAACGCAGCGACAACCGGGCATCAGGAATATCTCCGAACTGTTCAATAATAAGGCCGCTTAAGGTTTTTGGGCCATCAGTCGGAAAATCCCAATTCATTTCTTTGTTCAATTCGCGCAAGTTAGCTGAGCCGTCGACTAAAAAGCTGCCGTCAGTTTCCAGTGTGACAGATTCGCTGGGAGCAGGCGCCATAGAAGTGGTGAAGTCACCAACAATTTCTTCCAGAATATCTTCCAGAGTAACAAGCCCCTGAAT
>CENV01028752.1_pt1 | contig 10487 bp, 11 predicted proteins | sample 530231 | NCBI WGS metagenome assembly CENV01 (sample SAMEA2619815, study PRJEB7988) | marine metagenome | biome: marine biome (ENVO:00000447); feature: surface water layer (ENVO:00002042); material: "saline water (ENVO:00002010), including plankton (ENVO:xxxxxxxx)" | depth 5 m | reverse complement strand
CCTCAAGCCCCGCGCCAAGATCCGCAGCATGGCCGTGGCCGGCTGCGACGCGGCCATCATGGGCTACGGCCCGGTCCCGGCCACCCAGAAAGCCCTGGCCCGCGCCGGCCTGACCATCGACGACATCGACTACGTGGAGCTCAACGAAGCCTTCGCCGCGCAATCCCTGCCGGTACTGAAGGACCTCAAGCTCCTCGACAAGATGAACGAGAAGGTCAACCTCAACGGCGGCGCCATTGCCCTGGGCCACCCCCTGGGCTGCTCCGGTGCCCGCATCACCGGCACCCTGCTGAACGTACTGGAAGGCAAGGACGGCCAGATCGGCCTCGCCACCATGTGCATCGGCCTGGGTCAGGGGATTGCCACGGTGATTGAGCGGGTCTAACCACCCTTCTCTTCACCGTTGCCGAGAACTGAAAAGCCCCGGCGGGTTCGCCCGCCGGGGCTTTTTCGTGGGTTCATCGCGGCTGAAGCCGCTCCTACCCGGGGGGCTGGGTTCTTGATGTAGGAGCGACTTCAGTCGCGATGAAAATGGCACCACCGCTGATCCAGCCAGAAGCCCTCGCCTTTCTGAACCCCCAAAGATTGACAAACTTTGTCCGCCGCATAGCATAATCATGTACCCCAACCCCAGGAGAGTGAGCATGCACATCTCACTAACCCCCGAACTGGAAGCCCGCATCAAAACCAAAGTGGAAAGCGGGCTCTACAACAACGCCAGCGAAGTCATCCGCGAGGCCCTTCGTTTCGTGGAAACCCATGAAGAATGGATCAACGAACTCAAGCTCGCACGCCTGCGTGAGCAGCTAAGGGAAGGCGTAGATCAACTGGACCGCGGCGAGGGCACCCGTATCACATCCAAGGCCGGCCTGGACGATCTGTTCGAAGACCTGAAGGCGTAACAATGCCAACCTCACTGGTCCTCTCACCCGCCGCCCGCGAGGATCTGGTAGCGATCCGGAAATATGGTGCGCTCCATTGGGGAAAACATCGCTCCGATCAATACCTGGACACTCTAAAGGAAGCCATCTGGTCGCTTCTTGAGTATCCAGAGACAGGCAGGACGCGCCCTGAATTGTCGAGTGAAATACGCAGCCTTCCGGTGTCCAGTCACGTCATCTTCTACCGAATAGAGCGAGAACAGCTGGAGATCATTCGAATCCTGCATGCACGGCAGGATGTTGATCAGCAACTTTGATGAAAGGCTTACAGTTTTCTATCGTGAACACCTGAGAACCGGTAAAATCTTTTACGCTGCACTCAACATTGTAGCGGTCCATCACACGTCGCTGGATGAACACTTCCTGCGAGGGCCGCGAGAGGTGCATGAAAACGTCGACGAGATGCAGACCGATTTGGACGACTACCTGGCTCGCTACAACACCAAGCAGCCCTACCAAGGGCGCGACATGAAGGGCAGAACACCCTATCCCATGTTCGTGAAGGGCCTGCACAAGGAGAAGAAAACCGTTGCCAAAACCGCCGCACAAACGGAAAAAATGAACCTGCCTGTCAAGAGGCGGCCATCAGGTAATAACCATCACCGCAAAGAAAAACCAGTACACCAAAGACCTCATTAAGACTCGGAATAAAATCAAACTTCCTGGCAAGGAAACACACCTCGAACATAAGCCCATAAGAACTTTCCATGAGACTCCGCATTAATAAAACCTTCATAAGTTTCTTGGGGAACATCAAAATATTGATATACACCACCATTGAGAAATTCGACCTCAAGAATTTTCTCGCCCTCATCATAACCGATAGAGGCAATATTGCTTGAACTTACTGAAATACGCTCCATTTTTATCTCCTGTCAATTATTACCCGGATCGAACCTTGCATCTTGGTTATGCCAATTTATTACCAACCCCTTAAAACTACTTTCTTTGTAATTGCCGCTCCAACTTTCAGACACACTAGGATCTTTGCTATCAGGATACCGGCCTTCTGGCGGAAGGGAGAATCTACAACGCATAGGAATTTTTGTAGCCTCACCAGTAATAAAAGCTTCACCAGTACGAAGAATCGGCAAAAAATCTATCATCCCAGATAGCCCATCCGACATTGCAGATTTTATCTTCGATCTATCCGATGCATTATTTATTCTCAATGCAAAAAAAGTCCCACATTGAGACAAAATCGTATCATCAATTTCCGAAGGCCTTTGGCTAATCATCATCAACCCAACACCAAACTTTCTCCCTTCTTTGGCGATCCTTCTCACCATATCTTTTGCGACACCATTCATGTCATTTGAAAGGTATCTATGAGCTTCCTCCATAACAAGAAGAAGAGGGATTTCTTTCATCCCATAAGGCAAAAACCTCCCCCATATTGCAGCCTCGAAGAGAACGTCGAGCATCGATCCCAAAATAAGATCAAGTCTTGAAGAGGGCATCCCGGAGATATCAAGTATCGTAACGGGGAAATCATCACCAACCCAGTCAAAAATAAGATTTTCAAGGCGTCTATCTGTAGATCCATTACCCCCAATAGACCAAGGACCGGGATCCAAAAAAAACGCGTATTGTCCGTCTACAAGTTTCGACCTCATCGCTTCCAAATTTCTTTTGAATGCTCCAGCCCCCCCTTTATTAGGTGGAGCATTACCAGGGGATGGCGGCGAAAACCTAGGTGGCAAAAGATCATCTACTGAGCCGTCAGACTCTATCGCCGGAATAGTTCTATCGGCATCGCTCCAGGTTACGGAATCATCATAATACAACTTGTACCAAACTTTTTTTAAATCGAATGGAATGGGGGAGTATGGCGTTACTTTTATTGAGTCTATTTCTGGAAAATTCTCACTGGCGTATTGGCGCTTTAAGTCAACCATACAGTCAATAAATTTTATTTTCAGTTGTTCGTTTTTTCCACAAAGAAAGTCAATCAGGCTATCCGGAGAAATACACCAGTAGGGAACGTACAGGTTTTTCTCTTGTCCCGATGGATTTACAGAATAGACATTAGCCACATCAGAGAACGCCGCCGAATATTCACCATGCAAGTCAAAAATGATAATTCTTGATGACGGCCTCAAAACCTTTCCCTCGTCACAACCCACTATTGACCGAATAAGGCTAACCACACCAGTAGATTTCCCCGATCCGGTAGATCCAAGAATGGCAGAGTGCTTATTTACCAGTGAATCCAAATTTATTCCTGCCTTGACTGAATCTGAACTTGATAACCGACCGATGGTCACATAGTCCTCTCCAGAAAACCCATATATTTTTTTTAAATCCGTCTCCGTAACAAGATGTACATCATCATTGATGCTGGGAAATTGATTTATACCTCTCTGAAAATCAATCCCAACTGCCTCACCTACCAGCTCAACTTTGATCATCCGTTTATCTGACAGATCTTTGGATTTTTCTCCAGCCTCGCTTGCCTCCGACACAATCCCGTAAAGATCGTTATAACCCTGGGGTATTCGCACAAAACTACCAACTTGTCCGAGCCTATGCGCCCGACCTTCAATAATAACGACACCAGACCTAACGTTAGGATTCAACTCAACCCCTAGAGAGCTACCGTGAACTGATGAGATCTGCCCAATTAGAGATGGCGAATTATTAGTTTTCATCAATGTCACCCTTATCATTATCTTCCACCAACTTGAGACTTACAGCTTTTCCTCCGCCTGTGTTTGCTAAAAACCTCGAAAATTTCACAAAATCGCCAAGGACAAATTTACCATTATCCCAGTACTCGTCACGAAAAACTTCCCATCCTCTACTAGGAAGCTCTCCAAGTCTCCACTCCGCCTGCACTCCGTTTATTACGGCACCATCGTTACAGTACACACTCATATTGGGGCGTCTCTTGCCGAGCTCCACTGCAAACTTTTCTTCCTCTAGTTTTTTAAATTGCAGGGCGATAACAGCGGATGAGGGATTGCCCGCCATACACTCATCAAGCTTTGCGGAAATATGGGCGTCAGCAAACGAGAAGCCAATCACAATTAGCACTGAATCTTTTTCTAGAACAAAATTCTTGAGCCGATCAAACAGCGATGAAAATGGCGCAGACTGCGTCTGGTCATACTTTAGATGAGAGGGGTAAACCATCGTCCCTTTAGAAGCACCGGCCCCCCTTATAACTTCTCCTTTTCCGTTTTGCTCCCAATTGATTGACCCATGTAGCTTCCACAACCTAGTCCAACGGGAAGGTAGATCATTACTCGCCACAGCAGATGAATCAAAGAATGGGCACCTTGCCCCTGAGAAGCCATCAAAATATGGAGACTTAACTCGCTCAAGAGCTTCCTCCACGAGGAGGTCATAGTTTGTGGTAAAAACCTCGACAGCGTAATCACGGCTAATACCATTAATCCATGACACTAAATCCGAGTAGGCCGTATCATTTTCTGGCAATCCAACCGAAACCACTTCTTTAATTTTTTCACAAACCTCTTCTTCAAAACCTCGATAGGCTTCAGAATCAAGCCCATAAACCTCATTATTTCCCAATACCTCGACAAACGACCTTATTCTAGATAAAACATTCTCAATATTTAGCCTCCCTGCGCCACCCACAATCTGATCAAAGCACCTCCCGTGGACTGGCGAAAGCTTACCCCGTACAATTCCAGTAAGCCCCGCCACATCGGGAATAAGGGGTGAGTACCCCTCGCCCTCCGACACATTAATACCTACTGGCGCCCCAGCACCAACAAGCAAGCCAATCTTCTTTCTTCCCTGGCCAACGATCTGCTTAAAATCGTACATGTACTGATCGGGATTATGAACTGTATCTGCCATTTCTCCGCTCAACCTTCTTCAAAATCATTCGTTATTCCTTATCAGAAAATCGCGCACAAAACCAGTTCGGCGCACTACCTGTTAGCAATAGCCGATGACGTGCGCGTGTCATCCCTACATAGACAAGACGCACTTCGTGCTCAAGACTCTCCTCCTCGCTTCTTAACCCCCCCAATCCCGCCAGCACCACGGTGTCGAACTCAAGCCCCTTGCTGCTTTGCCGGGTGAGTAACGCGACACTTTTTGCATTGGCATCATAGGATTTTTTGTCGGCGGAGCTCTTCAGCCAAGAGCAAGGGACGCCAGCGTTTAACAGCGCGCGTTGAAGGGTGCTGGCCTGCCAATGGTGGCCGTAAATGACCGCGATGTTGTTGAGCGGCTGACCATTGGAGTGCCATTTTCTGACGCACCGGGCGATGTAGTGGGCTTCATCGTTAAAGTTATCGAAATTGCGGAACTGCGGTTCCGGGCCACTGGTACCAGCCACTTCCGGGGCAATCAACGGAATATGATCTTCATCCGCATCCTGAGCCTGCAAAAAATCCTTGGCGAAGTCATAAGCGAACCGGAGGATTTCCCGCGTGTTGCGGTAGTTAAGTTTCAGGATGGTAGTGCGACCACGCGCCTCGATCCCGACACTGGACAGCGGAAATTTCAGGCTGCGCTTTTTATAAATGGACTGCGCATCGTCGTAGAGCAGCAGCAGCGAGTTGGTGTCCGGGTCGATCATCTGCACGATAAGCTTGAGCCATTCCTGCTCAAAGTCGTGGCCTTCATCGATCATCACAGCGCTGTATTGGGCGCGGGGGATCTGGTCTTTGTCCACGGCCTGGATAACGGTTTCCACTTCCCGTTCCCAATAGGGGGCGTCGCCGTCGACCAGGTCCACGTTGTAGGTTCGGCGTTGCAGGCCGCACCATTCGTGAAAGTGGTGAACCTGCACTTTGTCTTCGATGCCTTTCTCGGCGATAAAGCTACGCAGGCGAGCGGCCAGGGTGATGTTGAAGCAGAGAACCAGAATCGGTTTGGTGACGGCCTGGGCCAGGTGCAGGCAGCGGTAGCCGAGAATCAGGGTTTTGCCGGAGCCGGCGACACCGTGGATGACTCGGTGGCCTTCGCCCATGCTGCGGGCCAGTTGTTCTTGTTGCAGGTCCATGACCCGGACGATGTCCGGAATAATCGGGTCGTTGGCCGCCGTGGATTGGTCATCGCCCTCCTCCGCTTCATCGAAAAGGGTTTGCTGGGGGGCGTTGATGCGAATCTCGGGAAAGAGCTGCCAGCGGATGCGGTCGATTTGTGGAAGGGTGAGCTTGTCGCCGAAGGCGTATTCGAACATGCCCCAGAGCTGTTCCTGAAAGGCTTCCGGGTCCACGGTGGCGACCATTTCATCCTTGCAGATCAGGCGGTGAGGAGGCAGCACCAGGTCCTGCTCCGCGTCACCGATCATTTGGTTCCATTGCTTGCGGGTGATATTGGGGAACACCACGCCGTACCCCCAGGGGAAACTGAGGCGGCCCTTGAAGGGGCCGTCGGTTTGCTTGAGGTGGTCGTCGCGCTGTAGTCGGTTGATCGCCACCAGGCCGTATTGGCGGGCCTGTTCCAAGGGGTTGCTGACGGTTTTCAGGCCGGTGGGGGTGTGAATGTCCGCGTGGGTGGGAGTAAGGCGCCGGAGGGTATCCGGTTTCCAGTCCTTCACTTCCAGGAACAGCAGACCTCGCCCGGGGTGCAGGACGATAAAATCCGGGTAGCGGCGCTGGCGGCCGAGCGGGATATCGTACCAGACGGTGTAGTCGTCTTCGAGCAGGCTTTCCAGACGCTGGCCCAGGCGGCGTTCGCCAGGCGTCATGCGGCGCACCGTGCTGAGATTGGGGATGATCACCGCCATGGTCCGGCGCCCCCAATCCACCCCTTAATCAACCCCGGTACATTCCGTGGGTAAGGCATTCCCGTGCCCCCTGTTCGTCCCTTTTTATTTCCTGCCCTCTTCGGGGCGGCTTTTTTGTGAAACAGGTCCGAATTTACCGGGAGTTCACGGAGAGATGCAAGGCGAGCGAAGGCGCCGGGAGGTCGTCCGGCGTTGGAGCCCGGGCTTAATGATCTAATTAACTGATGCCACCACCGTAAAAACACCGGTTTTTCATCAGCCAGCCAAATCTTAAAGTGGTGCCATCGACGCCGGCGTTCCGCCGGCCCTGAGGAGGTCACCATGATTGAGCGGCGTGTATTTCAAGAGTTGGGCGGTGCCGACCACGGTTGGCTGAACACCAAACATCACTTTTCCTTTGCCGGGTACCACGATCCGAAGCGGATGCATTGGGGCGATCTGCGGGTGTGGAACGACGACACCATCGCGCCGCATACCGGGTTCGCGCCGCATTCGCATCGGGATATGGAGATCATCACCTATGTGCGCGAGGGGGCGATCACCCACCAGGATAATCTGGGCAACCAGGGCCGTACCGAGGCCGGCGATGTGCAGGTGATGTCGGCGGGTACCGGTATTACTCACAGCGAGTACAACCGGGAGGACACGCCGACGCGGATTTTCCAGATCTGGATTATCCCCAACGCCACCGGCCTGCCGCCCACCTGGGGCAGCCGGCCTTTTCCGAAGGCGGGCCGGGACGGTGGATTCAAGGTGCTGGCCAGCGGCTATGACGACGGCGACGCTCTGCCGATCCAGGCGGACGGTCGGGTGGCGGCGGTGGCGCTCAGCGCCGGGCAAGAGGCCACCTATACGTTGGCGGCGGGCCGCAAGGCGTATCTGGTGCCGGCCAAGGGGCGGGTGCGGGTCAACGGTGTGCCGGCGGAGGCCGGCGACGGTCTGGCCATCGCCGATGAGCAGGAGTTGGCGGTCCAGGCCGAGACCGACTGCGAGGTGGTGCTGGTGGATGTGGCCTGAGCCGGTTCCGAGGCGGCCGGGCCGAAGAACGGAGCCAGAATCCCGGTGCGGGGCCGCCGCTGGAAGTGGGCGGTCGGAGCAGCGGGGTTTTGGCGCGGAGTTTTACTGCTCGCCTTTAAAAAGCTTGGCGCTTTTGGCCTCCAGCACGTAACCGGCGGTGCCGTATTCGGTGTCATGGGAGTCGACCTTGAGGGTGCCTTCGATTACCACGGCGTCCCACATCATATCCACGGGCATGCCCTCCCCTTGCATCTTGACCAGCACCACCTGGTTGCGGGGCGGCGGGGGGAAGTGGATGCAGGCGCCGAAGTACGGGACCAGCAGGAATTCGCGCAGGTTTTTGTCGTCGCCTTCCAGGGGGACGACAAAGCCGGGCAGGGTCAGGGCGGTGTCGTCCAGGTCCTGGCGCAGGGGGGCGTTGCTCCAGGCTTCTTGCATGGCGTCGAACAGTTGGGCGGCGCGGCGGTCGGTGTCCTCCAGTTGTTCCGGGGAGGATTTTCCGTAGATCTCCTTGGAGATGGTTTCGTATTCGGCGCGGGGGTCCCAGTCCTTGGGGACCAGGGTGTCCCAGACGCTGCCTTCTACTGGTATCTCCGCGGGTTCGGTGGGTTGGGTGGGCTCGGCGGCGGATAGCGGCATGCTGAGCACCGTGGCGAGCAGGGCGAGGGAAAGGTGTTTCATGTCAGCTCCGGGGGGTGAGGCCGTCGGCGAGGCTGTTGCGGAAGGCTTTTTCAGCGGGCAGCAGGCCGGCCAGGGAGCCGGCCAACAGCACGGCGGCGACCAGGGGCAGTTCGCGCCCCGCCAGCAGGTATGAGGGCAGCCGCAGGGACCATTCCGTCAGCGCCCAGGGGGCGAGGATAAGTTGGGCGGCGAACAGTATCAGCACGCCGCTGACGCAGCCGGCCAGGGTGAGGCAGAGGCTTTCGCCGACAATCACGCCGTAGACGGTGCCGCGCCCGGCGCCGGCGGCGCGTAGCACGGCCAGTTCGTGGCGGCGGCCTTCCAGGGCCGCCAGCACCGTGGAGATCAGCACCAGCAGGGCGACCAGGAACACCGCCACCGAGGCGGCGCGCAGCGCGTTTTCCACGTTGGCGGTCATGCGCCACAGGCGCTGCAGTTCCACGCCGGGGATGATGGCGCTGAGCGGTTCGCCGTCGTAGTTGGACAGTTCCCGTTGCAGACCGAGGATGGCAGTGCGCTGTTTCAGGCCCAGCATCACGGCGTTGACGGAGTCCGGCATGTCACTGGCCGCCGGGCCGCCAGGGGTCGGATAAGCGTATCGCCCGCCGCTGTGAATCAGCGCCATGGCCTGCAGGGAGATATAGAGCCCCTGGTCCACCGGGGTACCGGTGGGCGCCAGGACCCCGCTGACGGTAAAGGGATGGTCGGCGTGTTTGATGATGGCCGGGCCGCCGCCCGATCCGTGGGCCAGCACCACTGAGGCGCCGGGGCCGTAGCCCAGCCGCCGGGCCACGTCGCTGCCCAGTACCACCTGGTCCGGGCCGGCGAACCATTTACCGGTGGCCAGCTCCAGGGGCTCGTCGCGGCCGTAGCGGTAGTGTTCCAGGTAGCTGTCGTTGGTGGCCACCACCGGGAAGCCGCGATGGAAGTCGCCCAGTGAAATGGGAATCCACCATTTCACCTTGGGGTGGGCGGCCAGGTGCTCCACGGTGCTCCATTCGATGCCGGCGGTGGGCTCGCTCAGGTGGAACACGCTGTACAGCAGAATATTGGTGGGCCCACCCCGGGCGCTGACGATCAGGTCCATGCCGGAGACGGTGCTGGCGAAGTTGGCGTGCACCTGGTGGCGCAGGCGCTCGATGCCGAGAATCATCACCAGGCTCAGGGCGATGGCGGCGACAATCAGCGCCGCCGAGGTCTTGCGGGTGGCCAGGGAGGCGAGGATCACTCTAGGCAACATGGCGGGCCGCCCGGTTGAGTTCGTCGAAAGAGAGGCTGCGATGGAAATAGCGGGCCACGTCCGGATCGTGGCTGACCATCAGCAAGGCGCTGCCGCTACGTTCGCACTGCTCCGTCAGCAAGGCCATCAAGGCATCCCGATGGGCGGTGTCCAAGGCGGAGGTGGGTTCATCGGCGACGATCAGATCCGGTTCGCCGTATAGCGCCCGGGCCGCCGCCACCCGTTGCTGCTGGCCGAAGGACAGTTGATGGGCCGGCAGCCGTGCCACCTTCCGGTCCAGGCCAAGAAGAGCCAGCAGAGTCAGGGCGGCGGTCTCGGTATCGGCCTTGTTGGTATCGGCGCCTTCCCGTTGCCGGCGCCGTTTGGAAAACGAGGGCGTCAGGCGCACGTTATCCAGGGCGGAGAGGTAGGGCAGCAGGTTGAAGGCCTGGAAGATCACGCCGAGGTGATCCGCCCGGAAGGCGTCGCGGCGGCGCTGGGACAGTTCCGAGAACGGCTCGCCGGCCACCCGGATGCGGCCACGCTGCAACGGGCGAATGCCGGTGATCAACGACAGCAGCGTGCTTTTGCCGCAGCCGCTGGGGCCGTGGATCAGCACCCGTTCGCCGGCTTCCAGGGTAAGGCGCTCCACGGCGATAAAGGGCCGCGTCTGGCCCGAGTGATGGAAACGCAGGTCCTCTACCTCCAGTGCCATGGTCACTCCAGGGGCAGCCGGGTGTTGCCGGGGTTCAGGGTCCGGACGCCCTGCCCGCTCGGCAGCAGCAGGATCACCTCGGTGGTCAGGCTGGGGAAGTCCGCCAGGAACGGCCAGGTCACCGCGTTCAGTTCGGCGATGTGGTCACACTGGTAGGTCCAGGTGGCTTCCAGGTCCTGATGGTGGCCGTGATGGTGCTCA
>CENV01033833.1_pt1 | contig 10500 bp, 10 predicted proteins | sample 530231 | NCBI WGS metagenome assembly CENV01 (sample SAMEA2619815, study PRJEB7988) | marine metagenome | biome: marine biome (ENVO:00000447); feature: surface water layer (ENVO:00002042); material: "saline water (ENVO:00002010), including plankton (ENVO:xxxxxxxx)" | depth 5 m | reverse complement strand
GGAGGTGTCCACCAGCTCCGGCTCGCCGATGGCCATCAGCATGCGCTCGGGGGCGGACGCGTACACCCCGGGATCGCTTTTACACAGGGCGAGGTATTCCTCCAGGGACATTTCGTCTTCCTGTCCTGCTTCGAACCGGGCCTGATAGTGACGGAGAATACTCATGCTTGACTCCCTCCTGGCGGTGCGCCGCGCCTGCGGTGTGCCGCGAGACAACTACGGATGGAAAAGGTGTTCTGGGAAAAACCTTGCGAGTTTCGTTCCAACCGGACGGGGAACGAACAGGAAAAGGGTGAAAGCGGGCCCCGGTGCCGAGCAGCGGCACGATCAAGGAGACTAAGGGTCCACGCCTGACACATTCGGACGCTCCTGGCCGGCGGGCTGGCGCCGGCGGCTTAAGCGGGCGGAATCGAATCACTTCGGTTCTAGCATGGCGCTAAAACGAAAGCCAAGTCAAAAGCAAAAAAATTTTCGGGCGGGAACTTTTTTTATAAATAAACGAATTGTGGCGGGCGCGTTAATAACGCGCGAAGACGGCGCCGCCGGGCGGGGTCAGTGGCAGGCGCACTGAAAGCGGCGGCCGTCGTCCAGGCGCAGGGCGGTCAGGCAGCCGCCCCAGACGCAACCGGTATCCAGGGCTTCCACCCCGGCGGTGCCGGTGCGGCCCTCCAGGGCGGCCCAGTGGCCGAACAACACGCGCACATCGCGTTCACGGCGCTGCGGATGTTCAAACCAGGGCATAAAGCCGGCCGGCGGCTGATCCGGCTCGCCCTTGCTGCCCAGGTCCAGCTCGCCGGCGTCGTTGACGAAGCGCATGCGGGTGAAATAATTGGTGATCACCCGCCAGCGGTCGGTGCCTTCCAGGCCGTCGTGCCAGCCGGCCGGGGTGTTGCCGTACATGTTGGCGAAAAACGCCTCGGCCTTGTCCGGCGACGCCAGCACGGTTTCCACTTCCAGGGCGCGGGCGCGGGCCTCGTCCAGCCGCCACAGCGGCGGCAGGCCGGCGTGGGTCATCACCGCCTGGAATTCGGGCACCTCCACCAGCAGCGGCCGGCTCTGCAGCCAGCCCAGCAGGTCATCCCGGTCGGGGGCGTCCAGAATCGGCTGCAGGGTGTCCTTGCTCTTCAGGCCGGCGTGGCCGTGGGACGCCGCCAGCAGGTGCAGGTCGTGGTTGCCGAGCACCACGCGGACGTTGTCCCGCAGCTGGTACACCCGGCGCAGGGCGCCCAGTGAGTCCGGGCCGCGGTTGACCAGGTCGCCGGCCAGCAGCAGCCGGTCGCGGTCCGGGTTGAAACCGATCTCATCGAGAAGGGCGTCGAAGGGGGCCAGGCAGCCCTGCAGGTCGCCGATCGCGTAGGTGCTCATGGCCGACCCCTCAGTGCAGCGCGCGCGGTACGGCGAGGGTGAAGGCGGGCACTTCCGCGTCGAAGCAGGTGCCATCTTCGGCGATCATCTGGTAACTGCCTTCCATGGTGCCCACTTCGGTTTCCAGGATGGCGCCGCTGGAGTAATGAAACTCCTGGCCCGGCGCGATGCTGGGCTGCTCGCCCACCACGCCTTCACCGTGCACCTCGCGGGAGCGTTCCTCGCCGTCGGTGATCACCCAGTGACGGGTCAGCAGACGCGCGGTCACCGCGCCCCGGTTGAGGATGCGGATATGGTAGGCGAACACCCAGCGCTGGCCGTCCTCGTGGCTCTGATCGGGCAGATACTCGGTCTCCACGGTGACCTGCATGCGGTAGCGGTCGGTATCGATGGCGGTGTCGTCCACGGCGGTCATGGCGTCGGCTCCTTGGTTGTTCCGGGTCCCGGCTTCGGCGCGGTGGCGTTGGCCAGGGTCACGTAGTCCGCGACGGACAGGTGATCCGGGCGCAGGCCGGGATCGATGCCGGCGGTGTCGAACACCTCCGGGGCGATCAGTGTTTTCAGGCTGTTGCGGATCGCCTTGCGGCGCTGGCTGAACGCCTGCGCCACCAGCCGGCTCAGCCAGGCCGGATCAATCGCCGGCCACGGCGGGCTGGTGTAGGGGATCAGGCGTACCACGGCGGAATCCACCTTGGGGGGCGGTTGAAACGCCCCGGGCGGCACCGGAAACAGGTAATCCGCCTGACAATGATACTGCACCATCACCGACAGGCGCCCGTAATCCTTGCCGCCGGGGGCGGCGGTGAGCCGCTCCACCACTTCCTTCTGCAGCATGAAGGTCATGTCGGCGATGGCGCCGGTCTGCGCCAGCAGGTGGAAAATCAGCGGTGTGGAGATGTTGTAGGGCAGATTGCCGACCACCCGCAGCGGGCCTTGCTCGGCGAGGGCGGTGAAGTCGAAGCGCAGGGCGTCGCTCTGGTGGATGGTGAGGCGGTCTTCCGGCACCTGGTCGCGCAGCCGGCCGATCAGATCCCGGTCCAGTTCCACCACCGTCAGGTGCGCCACCTGCTCCAGCAGCGGGAACGTCAGGGCGCCCTGGCCGGGGCCGATTTCCACCACGGTCTCGCCGTCGCCGGGCGCCACCGAGCGCACCAGCCGGTCGATGATCTCGGCGTCGTGCAGGAAGTGCTGGCCGAAGCGTTTGCGGGCGCGATGTTCGCTCATGGGCTCTCCTGGCCTTCGGTGCGGGCGGCCAGATCCGCCGCCAGGCGGGTGGCGGCCAGCAGGCTGCCGGCGCGGACCCGGCCGGTGCCGGCCAGGTCGAAGGCGGTGCCGTGGTCCACCGAGGTGCGGATGAACGGCAGCCCCAGGGTCAGGTTCACCGCCTCGCCGAAGCCGGCGTATTTCAGCACCGGCAGGCCCTGGTCGTGGTACATGGCCAGCACCGCGTCGTGTTGCGCCAGCAGGTCCGGTTGGAAGGCGGTGTCCGCCGGCACCGGGCCGGTCAGCGGCAGGCCCTGGTCGCGCAGGCGCGCCAGGGTGGGAATGATCACATCCAGTTCCTCGCGGCCCAGGTGGCCGCCTTCGCCGGCGTGGGGGTTGAGCCCCAGCACCAGAATTCGGGGGCGCGGCAGGGCGAACTTGCGGCGCAGGTCGTCGTGCAGGATGGTCAGGGTGCGCGTCAGGGCGGCGTCGGTGATGGCCGCCGGCACCCGCGCCAGGGGCAGGTGGGTGGTGGCCAGCGCCACCCGCAGGTCGCCGGCGGTAAGCATCATCACCACCTGGTCGACGCCGGCCCGCTCGGCCAGGAATTCGGTGTGGCCGGTGAAGGCGGGGTCGGCGCCGTCACAGATGATGTTTTTGGCCACCGGCGCGGTGACCATGGCGGCGAAGGTGCCGTCCAGGCAGCCGTCGGCGGCCCGCTCCAGCATCGCCAGGGTGCCGGCGCCAGTGGCCGGGTCAGGCTGTCCGGCGGTCACGGTGGCGCCGGCCGGGCAGTGCCACAGTACGGCGCCGTGCTCCGGTGCGGGCCGGCCCGGCGCCCATTCCGGCAACGGCAGTTCCAGGCCGAGCGCGGCGGCCCGCGCCGCCAGCACGTCACGGTCGGCGAGCAGCACCAGGGGCAGGTCCGGCAGGGCCGCGGGCAGCGTGGCCAGCAGATCCGGGCCGATGCCGGCCGGATCGCCGGCGGTGATGGCGATCGGGCGCCGCGTCATGATTGCAGGCGGATATCCACGTAGGCTTCCGCGCGCTGCTCCTGCAGCCAGGTTTGCAGCTCTTCATCGAAGCGGCGCTTCTGCAGCGCCTGGCGGGCCTGCAGCTCGCGGAACTGGTCGCTCATGTCCGCTTCCCGGGTCTCTTCCACGCGCAGGAAGTGCCAGCCGAACTGGCTTTGGAACACCGGTGACAGCTGGCCGGGCGGGGTTTCCACCATCATCTGCTCGAATTCGGGCACCATTTCGCCGGGGGTGACCCAGCCCAGCTCGCCGCCCTGGCGGCCGCTGCCCGGGTCGTCGGAATGTTCCGCCGCCGCTTCCGCGAAGCTCAGTTCGCCGCTGGCCACCTGGTCGTGAACCCGGTTGATCTCCGCGCGGGCCTGCTCCTCGCTGGTGAGGGTGTCGGCGCGCACCAGAACGTGGCGCACCTGGTACTGGGTGACCACTTTCTCGGCGCCGCCGCCGCGGCGGTCGATCATCTTGAGAATGTGGAAGCCGGCGCCGGAGCGCAGCGGCTCGCTGATGTCGCCCTTGTTCATGTCGATCGCCGCGTCGGCGAACAGACTCGGCCACTGGGCCGCTTCCCGCCAGCCCAGGTCGCCGCCTTCCAGTGCCTCCGGGCCGTCCGATTCGGACACCGCGGTCTCCGCGAAGTCGGCGCCGTCGCGCAGGCGCCGCACCAGGGCCTCGGCCTCTTCCTGCGCCGCGCTCACCTGTTCCGGGCTGGCGTTGCCGGGCACCTTGACCAGGATGTGGCCGAGGTGGAAATCCGCCTGGAACATCTGGCGGCCGGTTTCCGACTCCAGGAACCGTTGCACTTCGCGGTCGGTGACCCGCACCCGTGACGCCACGCTGCGTTGCTGCAGCCGGGACACCACCATCTCGCCGCGCACCTGCTCGCGGAAACGGGACCAGTCGTAGCCGTCGGCGCGCAGGGCGTCGGCGAACTGCTGCAGGGTCATGTTGTTCTGCCGGGCGATGCCGGACAGCGCCTGGTTGAGGGCGCCGTCGTCGACGCGGATGCCGGCGCGCTCCGCCATCTGCAGTTGCAGACGCTCCAGGATCACCCGGTCGAGGACCTGTTCGCGCAGCACCTCGCGGGGTGGCAGCGGGCGGTTGTCGCCGCGGAACTGGGCGGCGATGTCGTCCACCCGCTGCTGCAGTTCGCTTTCCATGATCACGCCGTCGTTGACCACCGCCACGATGCGGTCAAGCATTTCCACCCGGGCGTGGGCACCCACCGGCAGTAGCAGGGTCGTGCTCAAGAACGTCGCGCTCAGCAACCAGGTTGCCAGAGACCTAATCATATTCACTCCTGTATCCGGGAATGCTGCGTTCCAGCAGGGAATCCACCCGGCCGCCGAAGCCGCCCAGCCCGGTCATTTGAATCTGTAGTAGCACGGTGGTGTCCGCTTCCAGCGTGGTGTCACCGTCTTCGTCGGTGAGTTCCCGCTGGCTCAGCAAACGGATTTTCCAACAGCAGTTGCGCCATTCGGCGCCCGCCAGTGTTTCCAGGGTACGCTGGTTCTCATAGTCATAGAGCCAGCGGCCCACCAGCCGCCAGTTGTTGTGGATCGGCAGGATGGTGGCGATCTCCGACTGGCGGATGTCATCCGCGGGGCGGTCGTGGAAGGCCAGGTTGAACACCCGCCGTTCCCGGTCGGTGTAACCCAGCCGGACCGAGGAGCGCTGCCGTTCATTGGCGTGCGTGTCCCATTGTCCCTCCGTGTAGAGGTACCAATCGTGCCCAAAGTTCCAACGCATGTCGGCGACCATGGGGGTCTGGTCGGCGTCGTCCGGCGGTTCGCCGTCCAGTTGCACCTTGCGCTCGCCCCGATAGAAGCCCTGGCCCAGGCGCAGCCGCAGCTGCTCGCGACCGTCGGCGTTGCGCAGGAAACGGCTGGTCAGGCCCAGCGACGCCTTTTCTTCGTCGCCGAAGCGGTCGTAACCGATAAACCGGTTCTGGCGGAACAGCGTATTGTACGAGAAGGTCAGCTCGCCGCTGTCGAAATTGGGCAGCTGATCCTGCTGTTCATAGGCCAGCTTGTTGATGAACAGTCGTGGCTCAAGGGTCTGCGTGTAGCCGCGCCCGAACAGATTGGTCTCGCGCTCCAGGAACAACCCGGAATCCACACTCGCGCCCCAGGTGCTCAGGGTGGCGTCGCTGGCGGAGGTTTCCGCGTCATCGAGCTGGTAGCGGTTATGGTAAAGCCGCGCCTGGGGTTCCACATAGCCCCAGCTTTCCTCCATGCGCACCGCCAGGCCCGGCGCCAGGTGTACCCGGGCGCCGGTGGGGTTATTGCTGGTGTCCTTGTCGGAGCGGTCAAAGGCGGTCACGTCGCTGAGCCACAGGCCGCGCACCGGACCCAGCAGCTTCGGGTCGCCGGACAGCTGCAGCTGCGGCAGCCGGCGGTAAGGCAACTGGTCGTCCGGCAGTGTCGGATCAATGGTCTGCCAGGACTGGACGCGTGCCAGTGCCCGCCAGTCGCGACCGAAGTAGCGCGCTTCGCCCAGCCGGGGCAGATGCGTGCGCGAGCTCACCTCCAGGCCGGTGTCCAGGTCTTTGAAATAGAAGTCGTCGGACACGTAGTTGACGTCCGCGGTGAGCGCCCAGCGCCCCACCGAGCCGTCGTGCCGCCAGGCCGCCAGTTCACGGTCCTGGCCGTCGAACTCGCTGTCGTTGAACAGCACGCCGTAGCTGAGGCGGCCCTCGCCCAGGTAGGAGAGGTAGCGGAACTCGCTTTCGACGCCGCCGCCCCGGCCATCGATATAGCGCGGCGCGATGGTGGCGTCCATCTGCGGGTGGATGTTGATGTAGATCGGCTGGGTCACGTCCACACCGCCGCTGTCGCTGGTGCTGATGGTGGGGAACAGCAGGCCGCTCTTGCGGCGCTCGTCGATCGGGAAAGTGATCCACGGCAGCCACAGCAGCGGCATGCCCTTGACGCGCAGGGTCACGTCGCGGGCTTCGCCCCGGCCCTCTTCCCGATCCAGCCGGATCTGCCGGCCGCTCAGTTCCCAGCCGTTGGAGCCGGGCGCGCAGGTGGTGTAGGTGCCCTGCTCAATGGTGGTGAAATTGTCCACCAGATCAATGTGCTCGGCGGTGCCCCGGGCGCCCGGGCCGAACAGCGCGTAGCGGACCCGGTTGAGGCTCGCCTCGCGGCGCTGGGTCTGGCCGCTCATGCCGTCGGCGATGAAGGTGAACTGGTCGGTTTCCAGGCGCAGGCTGTTGGCCACCTCGAATTTGCCGCTGGACTGATCGAGCAGGGCGGATTGGCTGGTCAGGCGCCGGCCGGGGCGCTCGATCAGCACCTCGCCGTCCATGTTGATCAGCCCGTCCTCGGTGAGGCTGGTGCTGTCGGCGGTGATGATGATGTCGCTCTGATCCGCCGGCACACCCACGGACGGGTTGTAATAGATGCCGCTGCACCAGACCGGAATCGGCCGCTGCTGCACCGGCGGCAGGCTCGTCATGGCGTCGCGGTCGACCCAATTGAGGTCGTCGTCGGCTCCGGCGACGCCGGCCAGCAAAAGGGCGAGGCCGGTAAAAAACAATCGTGAGGGCAGTGGCATCGGCTGCTCGGAACAGGTAAAAAGGGCCGTTTCGCAATCGCGGCAGTGTAATGGATTGATGGTGGCAATGCAGCCAGAGAAGGGTAACTCCGATATTCGCCGCCGGGCACTGGACCAATGGGTCGGTGACTGGCTGGGTGCGCCGGTGAGCGGCGAAGTGGCGTCCGCCGACGCCAGCTTCCGGCGCTACTTCCGCTACCGGCACGGCGGCCGCACCCTGGTGGCCATGGACGCGCCGCCGGAGCAGGAGGACTGCCGGCCCTTCGTGGACGTGGCCGGCCGCCTGGCCCGCGCCGGCGTGGCGGTGCCGGAGATTCTCCACCAGGACCTGGAACAGGGCTTTCTGCTGCTCACCGACATGGGCCGGGAAACCTGGCTCACCGCCCTCGACGGGGGCAACGCGGACGCCTGGTTCGACGCCGCCCTGGAGACGCTGATCACCCAGCAGCGCTTCGCCGACACCCGGGGGCTGCCCGAATACGACCGGGCCCTGCTGCGCCGCGAGCTGGACCTGTTTCCGCACTGGTACCTGGGCGAGCACCGGGGGCTGGACCTGGAGGGCGATACCGCCGGGCGCCTGGACGCGGTGTTCGAGACGCTGATCGAGTCCGCCCTGGCCCAGCCCCGGGTGTTCGTGCACCGTGACTTCATGCCGCGCAATCTGATGGTCAGCGACCCCAACCCCGGGGTGATCGACTTTCAGGACGCGGTGGCCGGGCCGATCAGCTACGACCTGATCAGCCTGTTCAAGGACGCCTTTCTGAGCTGGCCGGAGGCGCGCGTGCTGGAGTGGCTGCGCGATTACCACCGGCGCGCCGCCGCGGCCGGGCTGCCGGTGCCGGCGGCGTTCGACGACCTGCTGCGCTGGTGCGATCTGATGGGCGCCCAGCGGCATCTGAAGGTGATCGGCATCTTTGCCCGCATCCGCCACCGCGACGGCAAGCCCAAATACCTGGAAGACGCGCCCCGCTTCTTCGCCTACCTGCGCACCGTGATCGCCCGCCGCCCGGACGAGCTGGGCGACCTGGGGCGGCTGCTGGATCTCTGGGAGTGCCCCTGATGCGCGCCATGATCCTGGCCGCCGGCTACGGAAAACGGATGCGCCCGCTCACCGATCACACCCCCAAGCCGCTGCTGCTGGCCGGCGGCAAGCCGCTGATCGAGTACCACATCGAAGCGCTGCGCGGCGCCGGCGTCGAGCAGCTGGTGATCAACACCGGCTGGCTGGGCGAGCGGCTGGAGGCGCACCTGGGTGACGGCGAACGCCTGGGCGTGTCGATCCGCTGGTCCCGGGAAGGCACCCCGCTGGAAACCGCCGGCGGCATCCGCCGGGCCCTGCCGTTGCTGGGGCCGGACCCGTTTCTGCTGGTCAACGGCGACATCTGGACCGACTACGATTTCAGCGCCCTGGTCGACGCGCCCGTGGGCGACGACCTGGCGCGGCTGGTGCTGGTGGACAACCCGGCCCACCACGACAGCGGCGATTTCCATTTAACAGCCGGGGGCCGGGTAAGCGATAATGCCGAACCCCGGCTCACCTACGCCGGTATCGCCCGGCTCGACCCGGCCCTGTTCGCCGCGCTCGACGACGGTGAGCGCCGGCTGGCGCCGGTGCTGCGCGCCGCCATGGCGCAGCAGCGGGTCAGCGGCGAGCACCACCGCGGCCACTGGTGGGACATCGGCACCCCGGAACGGTTGGCGGCGCTCGACCGTTTTCTGGCCGCCCCGCACACTGACTAAGGACATTTCATGGCCAAGCAAACCGACTTCATCGCCCCCTCCATTCTCGCCGCCGACTTCGCGCGCCTGGGCGAGGAGTGCGACGCGGTGCTTGCCGCCGGCGCCGACATGATCCATTTCGACGTCATGGACAACCACTACGTGCCCAACCTGACCATCGGCCCGATGGTCTGCAAGGCGCTGCGTCAGCACGGTATTACCGCGCCCATCGACGTCCATCTGATGGTCAGCCCGGTGGACGATCTGATCCGCATGTTCGCCGACGCCGGCGCCTCCATGATCACCTTCCACCCGGAGGCCTCCGCCCACGTGGATCGCTCTCTGCAGCTGATTCACGACGCCGGCTGCCAGGCCGGGCTGGTGCTCAACCCGGCGACCAGCCCGGCGTGCCTGGAGTACGTGATGGACAAGCTCGACATGGTGCTGTTGATGAGCGTGAACCCGGGCTTCGGCGGCCAGTCGTTCATTCCCGGCACCCTGGGCAAGATCGAGCAAGTGCGCGCCCTGATCGACGCCAGCGGCCGGGATATCCGCCTGGAAGTGGACGGCGGTATCTCGGAAAAGAACATCCGCCAGGTGGCGGCCGCCGGCGCCGACACCTTCGTGGCCGGCTCCGCGATTTTCGGCAAGGACGATTATCCGGCGGTGATCGGTGAGCTGCGCCGGGAGCTGGCCGGCGTCTGACGCCGTTGTGAAACTTCGTAATGATCCCGGGTCCGCGCTTGTGGACCCGGCCTTCCCCGCTGAAGCTGAGCCTCTTTCCCCGCGCGATGAACGCGAGACGATCAGGAGGCGATATGCTCTCTCAATGGTTGACCTGGCCGGCGCCGCCGGCCGGCGGTATAGTCCGCAAAACGCTGTTCCGAAAACCCAGGGAGACGCCGTTCCCGTGCCTGATGCCCCCGTTCAACGCTCCTTGCTTCTGGTGCTGCTGATGCTGACGGCGTTGCTGGCCGGCTGCGCCAGTCGCCCGGCGCCCCATGTGGAAGAGCGGGCCGCCGGCGGTGAGCCGCCGCCGCTACTGCGCGATGACGTGCCCGCCCGGGGGGCGGCGGAGGGAAACTCACCGGTGTTGCCGCTGCTGCGCGCCCAGGCGGAGCGCTGGCGCGGCGTGCCTTACCGGCTTGGCGGCAGCAGCGAGACCGGTGTCGATTGTTCGGCGTTCGTGCAGATCACCTTCCGATCGCGGCTCGGCGTGGACCTGCCGCGCACCACCGAGGCACTGGCCCGGGAAGGGGAGCGGGTGGACCGCTCGGAGCTTCAGGCCGGTGATCTGGTGTTCTTTAAAACCGGCTTCCGACAGCGTCATGTGGGCATCTATATGGGCGGCAAACGCTTTCTGCACGCCTCCACCAGCCGCGGGGTGATGACCTCGTCGATGAACAACGTCTATTGGAAAGAGCGCTATTGGAAGGCGCGCCGCATCGAGCTGGAGGATCAGCCGGCGGCGCTGTCGGTGTCCGACGGCTCCCGGTAGACCACCGCGCGCACATCCAGAGTGCGGCCATCGCGACTCTGCACCGCCACGGTTGGTACCGGTTCCCCGTTGGCCCGGTCCACCAGCTCCGGACCGCCGCTTTCACCGTTCCAGCGATCGCTCCACTGG
>CENV01000244.1_pt1 | contig 10522 bp, 9 predicted proteins | sample 530231 | NCBI WGS metagenome assembly CENV01 (sample SAMEA2619815, study PRJEB7988) | marine metagenome | biome: marine biome (ENVO:00000447); feature: surface water layer (ENVO:00002042); material: "saline water (ENVO:00002010), including plankton (ENVO:xxxxxxxx)" | depth 5 m | reverse complement strand
CGTGGAAGAAATCCAGGAAGGCATCAAGCACGGCGTGCGCAAGGTGAACGTGGACACCGACCTGCGGTTGGCCTCCACCGGCGCGGTGCGTCGCTTCCTGGCCCACAACAAGGCCGAGTTCGACCCGCGCAAATTCCTCAAGGAAACCGTGTCGGCCATGCGCGACATCTGCATCGCCCGCTACGAAGCCTTCGGCACCGCCGGCAACGCGGACAAGATCAAGCCGATCAGCCTGGAGACCATGTACCAGCGCTACGAAGCCGGCGAAATGGACCCGCGCATCAAGTAACCCGCCGGCATCGCGGCCTCACGGCTTGGCGTAGGGCAACCGCGCCAGCCGCGTGGCGCGGTGATAGCCGTCCAGGCCGCTCACCGCCACGGTGCCCGCGGCCTCGATGTCCAGGTAGCCGTCTTCGCCCACCCAGGCGTCCTCCGCCACCAGAATGTGCTCGATACGGCCGATCACCAGCACCGTGTCGTTGACCTTGAGCGTCTGGCTGTCTTCCAGCCGCAACCCCAGCTTAATCCGCGACTCGCCCACGAAGGGCGCGGCGAAGCCGTGCCGGTACTCCGGTGTCAGGCCCACCGCGTCGAACTCCGACACCGCCCGCGGGTAGCGCGCGCTGGTCTGATGGGCGGCGGCGTGGATGCCCTCGTGCACGTGGTTCAGCGTGTAGACGCCGGTCTCCAGCAGGTACTCCAGGCTGTGCCGGTCCACGGAATGGGGGCGCAGAATCATGCCGGCCAGCGCCGGGTCGGCGCCCAGATGGAACACGGAACTGATGATCGCCAGGTTTTCCTGGCCGCCGGCGGACCGGGTGCCAAGCAGATTGGCGCTCTTGAACCCGGAGAGGCTGTTCACCAGGGCGGCGCGCCGGCGCCGGGGCCAGGCCGTCAGGTCGGCTTCGGTGAGTTGCATGGGGCGCTCCGTGACGGTGGATGTGGGCGCAGATTATCGTCGCCGGGCGTGAGGGGGCCGTGCAGAGGGGCGCTGTTATGCTATGCTTACCCAAAGTTACATATAACAATATTTATTACTTGAATATGACGTCCCGGACGACGTCGTTTGACAAGGTGCCGACGAGCACCGGGAGAGCACCATGACGGACAACAACCCGGCCGGGCAGCGCGGCCCGGCGGAACACGAGCGGCGCGACCAGATACTGGAGCTCGCCAACGAGCTGTTCAGCGCCCACGGTTACCGCAAGACCTCGGTCACCGACATCGCCAAGGCGGTGGGGGTCTCCAGCGCCTACCTGTACCGCTTTTTCGACTCCAAACAGGCGATCGGCGAAGCGGTGTGCGCCATGACCCTGGCCAAGATCGACGTCGCCCTGAAGGAGATCGCCGAGCGCGACGGCAGCGCCACCCAGCGCCTGCGCGATCTGCTCGATTGCCTGCTGGAGAAGGGTCTGGAGCTGTTCCTCAAGGAGCGGCGCATGCACGACATCGTGGTGGTGGCGATCGAAAACCAGTGGCACCACATGAGCGTGCACGACGACATTATCTATGAGGCGATCCGCCGCATCGTTGCCGACGGCCGCGAAAGCGGTGAGTTCGAGCGCAAGACGCCGCTGGACGAAGTGACCATCGCGATCCGCAAGACCGCGGCGGTGTACGGCCATCCGGTGTTGCTGGAACTCAACGACCCGGACGAGTTGAAGCGCAACCTGGCGGCGGTAACCGGCCTGATCCTGCGCAGCCTGGCGCCCTGACCGGCGGCGCCGGCGATGCGGGTGGCGGCTATCGCGGCGATAGCGAAAGGTTAACAGGTTACAAGTTGACAATATAGTAACCAGTCAACATAATGGTCCCCATCAAGCGTGGGAGACCAAGCAGACACAGGGTCCCGCCACGCATTTGGAACGACCGAATGAGTGAGGAAAGGACCATGAAAAACGCAGTCATCGCATCCGCCATCGCCGCCGCCCTGAGCCTGAGCGCTGCCCCGGCTTTCGCCCAGAACCTCAGCGAGCGCCAGAACATGGACAGCTTCGAGAACATCAACGCCGCCTACCAGCAGGCGGTGGCGCAGGGTCGCCAGGCCCGTGACAGCGGCCGCGCGCCGGTGGATTACCTGGCCGCCCGCGAGAACCTGGACCAGGCCGAATTCATCGCCGCCCAGTTCCAGGACATCCAGGAACAGCGCGCCGTGGTGAAAGCCGAAGGCAACCCCCAGGGCCGCAACCAGGACTACCTGGAGCAGCGTAAGAACCTGGACAGCCTGGAAAACATCAACCGCGAGCTCAACCAGAGCTAAGCCAGCCCGAACATCTGCCTTGAGCCGGCCCCGGTACCCCACCGGGGCCATTTTTATGCATCCGCCCCTTCCATGGCATCGTCGCCCCTCAGGCCCTATCATCAAGACCCGTTTCCAGCACTGCCCAAACACCATGTCGTTTCCGTTTTCCCGCGAAGAAATCACCCGCTCCTGGCGGCCGCTCAACTGGCAGGCGTTCGACCCCCTGGACGAGGTGAGCCGGCGCTACGCGGAGTACTACGGCCTGGATTTCAGCAGCCGGCTACCGGACCTGGAGCACGGCTTCGGCTATTTCGAGGCCGCCGGCCACACCATCAGCGTGCACGGCTGGCGGCCCGCGGTGGCCCGCGGCACGGTGCTGATCTGCCACGGGTATTTCGACCATGTGGGGCTGTACCGGCATCTGATCGTCCATGTGCTGGAACTGGGCTACGCGGTGCTCGCCTATGACCTGCCCGGCCACGGGCTGAGTTCAGGTCCGCGCGCGGCGATCCAGGACTTCCGTATTTACCGGGAGGTGCTGGAGCAGTGCCTGGAGCAGGCCGGCAACGACTTTCCCCGGCCCTGGCACGTGATCGCGCAGAGCACCGGCGGCGCCATCGTGATGGACTACCTGCTGCACCACGGTTTTGACGCGGACGACAGTCCCTTTGAGCAGATTATTCTGCTGGCGCCGCTGGTGCGGCCCTTCAAATGGAGCACCGCGCGCTGGCTGCACACTCTGGTGCGCCCGTTCGCGAAGTCCATCAAACGGGTGTTCACGGTGAATTCCGGCGACGCGGACTTTCTCGATTTTCTGGAGAACAAGGACCCGTTGCAGTACCACCGGTTACCGGCCGGCTGGGTGACCGCCCTGAAAAAATGGATCCCCGGTTTCGAAGCGGCCAACCGGGTGAAAATATCCCCGGTGGTGATTCAGGGCGATCGCGATGAAACCGTGGACTGGCGCCACAATCTGGGCGTGATTCGTGACAAATTCCAGGAGCCGGACGTGCACATGCTCAACGGCGCCCGGCACCATCTCGCCAATGAACATGAGGAATACCGGGAAAAAATACTGCGGATCATTGATCGTTACTTAGCGGAATAGCGGCGGCTGGGCAGGTCTTCGCGCGCCGTTAACCGGGGTGGCGCACAATGAAGCGAGTACGCTAACGGAGACACCGATGAACGGTCTGAGACCCTGCCTCGCCACCCTGATCGCGCTGGCCGCCCTGGGCACCCCGGTCGCCGGTCCGGCGGACGATCTGGACCAGCGCCTTCAGGAGCGCCGCGAGACCGTCCGCGAAGACGTCGACCGCCGGTCCCGTGAGCTGGACACCCGGACCCGCGAGAACCGCCGCGCGGTTCAGGAGCGGCTGGAACGCCGTGACGCCGAGGCCCGGCAACGCCACGAAGCGGTCAAGGAAAGGGCCCGCCAGCCCTGGGGCTACGACCCCTGAACGGCGTTCTATAATTAAAATTGTTTTAAATGCGGCCCAGAATTACTTTTCTTCACTTGAATATCCCCCCGTTTGGCCCATTTTAGGGCTACTGAATTCATATTTTTACCGGTCGCGAGACCATCTGTCGTGAGACAAGGAGAAAAGTAATGAAAACCATCAAGAAGGGTACCATCAAGAAATCCGCACTGCTGACCTGCACCTTCGCGCTGGCCGGCGTGCTGGCCGCGCCCGCCGCTCTGGCGGAGTCCACCAGCGAGCAGATCGACCGCGAGTACAAAAAGGCGATGCAGGACGAGGCCATGGGCGACCGTAACAAGGACGCCGCGCCCAACCCGGATTACTCCGAAGAGCGCAAGAACATCGACGACCCTGATCGCGTCAACAAGCAGTACGAGAAGGCCATGCAGGAAAAGCGCAACGCCGAAGGGAAGGCCGACAGCATGAAGAAAGAGGGCGGCGACTACCTGGAAGAGCGTAAGCACATGGACGATCCCGATAACGTCCAGAAAGAGTACAACAAGGCTACTCAGAAGCAGCAGTAAGGTCACGTCCGGGCGGCGGCGAACGCCGTCGCGCCGGACTGGCAAGGCGGAACGGGTCGCGACGCGGCCCGTTTTTTGTTTGAAAAACGCCCAGGCCGCCGGCCGTGGGCGGAAGCAGTCCCCACTTTTACGTTCTTCCGCTTTTTCCTTTCAAAACAAAACGCATTTCAATGCTAGGGTGCGCTCCGCCGTACGGACCGTCCGTGCGGTTAGGAGTACCCAATTGACTTACGATCGTGAAAAAGGAGCGGTTTATGAAAAGGATACTTTTAGCGGTATCACCGGTGGTGTTGGCGCTTTCCATGCCCGCGTTCGCGGCGGACGCGACCCTGGGCGTTAACGCCGAGACCGGTGTCCGGGTGGACACCAGTGGTGCCGAGAAGCGTCTTGAGGAACAACGCGACGGCATGAAGAGGGACGCGGAAGCCCGCGCGGAGCAGGCTCGCGAGAAAGCCGCGGCGCAGCGCGATAAAGCCGCGGCGCAGCGCGAGAAAGCGGAAGCCAAGCGTGAAAAAGCCAAGGAACGGGCCGAAGCGCAACGCGAGAAGGCCGAAGAGCGCGCCGAAGCGGAGCGGGACAAAGCCGAAGCCAAACGCGAAGAAGTGAAAGAACGCGCTGAAACGCAGCGTGAAGAGGCTGAAGCACGCGCCGAGGCCGCCAGGGAAGAAGCCCGAGAGCGTCAGGAGGCGATGCAAGAGCAGGCCGAATCAAACCGCGACGCGGCGGCCAGCGCCAGCGTCAGCGGTGAAGTGAAGGCCAGTGAGCGGGGCATCGAAGCGTCGCAGAACGCCAATGCCAATGCCAATGCCGATAATGGCGAGGGCAACAAGCCCTGGTACAAATTCTGGGAATAAGCGCGGCGTCGGCGCACACCCCGGTGCGTTGATAAAAAAGGGGCCCTGGCGGGCCCCATCACTTCACTGACCATGAGGGCAGATCAATTCTGTTCAGCGCTCTTCTTGATGGAACCGCTCTGGTAGCTCAAGTTGATACCTTGTTCTGGGATAAGAAGCCGCACCTGGCCTCCTGATAACGGTCCCAACGTAATATCAAGATTTACTTCTTTGGGCTCCCGGCTTTTCAGGCTGATGAACAACCGGCCATCAGGTAGGAAATCCATAGGGCCTTCCAGAACTATTTGCCCGATGGGCAGGCCTTTGGCGTTGTGGTCGAGGCCCAGAGGCAGCGACAGTTGCGGGGCATCGAAGAGTAAATCGAACTCAATGACAAACCTGGGTAGATCGCCCGCTTCCGGGTTGTCGCCCGGAACAATGTAGCCCACCGGCGCTTCAGTTCGCTCATTGTTGGCGTCGGGCTCGTAACGCACTCGCATGATATTGGGTCCGGTGGCGGTTTCGATCGGGATCAGACCGATATCCTGTGTTGGACCTAGAACGGTGTCCAGCACGCCGCCTATCAACGGAATATCGCCCAGACCTTCCAGCACCGTATCCAGGGCATCGCCCAGGACGGGCAGGGTGGCCAGGGTGGTTTCGCCGTCCGCCGCGTTCAGGTCCACGCCGATCACCGCGGTGGCGTCCAGGTTGGTCAGACCCAAGGTAGTGGGCAGGATTCGGACCGCCACCCCGCCTCGGTCGGAGTCGACGTAATCCGGCAGCTCTTCCGCTTCGACGAAACCGAGAATCTCGGTGTTCAAGGCGCCGGCGGCATACAGTAGACGGCGGGCGTCGCACTGCTCGAAGTCTTCCTCGGAGTAAGGGGGTGCGCCTTCGAAGCCGCAACCGGTGTTGGCCGCCGTCACCAGGCCGCCGCCGGTATTTTCGTCCCCTGCGCCGCCCTGGTTGGGCAGAATGCGGGTGGCGTTGGGCGGTACCGGCAGGTTGTCGTCGGTAACCGGCGATTCACCGCCGTCGATGGCGAAGTTGTAATTCACGTCCACGCTGGGCAGGTTGTTCAGCTCCTGGAACACATTGTCGGTGGCGGCCGCGCCACGGAACAGGATGTCCATGTTCGGGCCGCCCTGGTCGCTCTCGTTGCCAAGCAGCAGCGCGGTCTGCAGCGGGAGTTGGTCCTCGGAGCAGATGGCGCTGGCGCAGCCGCTGGTTTCCGAGGCCAGGGTGTAGCGGTACAGGGTGCCCGCTTCCCAGGGCTGATCCGGGGTGAAGGTCAGGTGCCGCACGCCCACCTCAAGGCTGCCTTCCACGGCGCCACCGTCCACCTCCTCGACGATAAAGGTGCGGCCCAGCTCGATGGACGCCGGGTCCATATTCTGGGAGAAGCGCACGCGGATGGCGCGGTTGGCGGGCATGTCGGTAATCGGCATGCGGTCCACTTCCACCTGCTCGCTTTCCGGGCTGGAGGACACGCACACCCCCTGGCTACCCATGCCGCCGAAGGCGTTGAGATCCAGCTCGTCGCTGGTGGCGCAGGGGAAACCAGGGTAGACGGTGGTGGCGAACGGCCCGCGCTGCACGTCCTCGCCCTCCACGTAGGTGGGCAGGGTGAAGGTCAGTTGATTGGTGCCGTCGAGCGGGTTCAGGTTCATCAGCGGGTTGCCGCTCAGGTCGGTGATGTCCGTGGTGGTCTCGACCACGTACTCCACACCGTAATCCACCGGGTCGTCCGGGGTGATCACCAGCGCGTTGCCGTCCAGTTTCCAGGAAAAAGGCTCGTCCATGCCGCCCTTGGTGAGGCGCAGGCTGACACCCTCGACGATGCTGTTCGGGTCCAGCGCTTCGGTGAACAGCAGTACGATGGGCTCGCCGGGGACCATGCGGTCGGCGAACTCGCCGGGCTGCCAGGACAGCTGCCGGCTGCCGTCGTCCTGGGTCAACGCCTGCAGCATCGGGCGGGTTTGATCATCCAGCGGGTCCGGGGCGGTGGTCTGGTCGCGGTAGGACTCCATGCGGAAGCTCAGCAGACCGTAGTTGTCCTCCACGCCGAGCACGCGCGGTTCCACCACGCTGATGGCGTCGGCGCGCAGCACGCCGTCACGCACGATGGCGCGGCCCACCAGTTCCACATGCAGCAGGTTCTGGGTGAACGCGCCGTTGGCCCGGGCATCGTCGGTGGTGGTGGACAGATCCAGGAACAGACGCAGGTTCTTGGCCGCGTTCGGGGAAGCCGAGGTGGGGTTGGGGAACAGGTAACCGGTGGCGTCGGCGACCATTTCCACGGTTACGTCGCCGGAGTTAAAGCCCACCGGCACCTGGCCGCCGACGAGGACTTCCAGGGCGTCGCCTACCAGCCGGGAACCGCGTGCCACGCGTAGCGGGGTCACGTCGGGGAACGCGGGCGGGAACGCCAGCTCGCCGAACACGTTGCCGGTCTGCTTGGAAACGGTCTGGTCTTCCAGCAGGGTGCCGATCACCGGCACGCAGTTGATCGGCTCGCCGGTCAGCGGCGACACGCGCACGTTGTCGGCCAGGCAGCCCAGGTTCGGGTCCGCCGCCGGCACCTCGGTGACCAGGGTCTCCCGTTTGCCGGTGGGCGAGCTGGTCTTGGTCGGGGTCACGGTGCGTTCGAAGGACGCGATGGGGTCGCCGAAGCGGCTCACCACGCCGTCCACGCTCAGCACGTACTCAACGCCGGGGGTCATGTCGTCCACCGGGTCCACGGTGAGGGCGTTGCCTTTGGCGAGCAGCACCGCCGGTACCAATTGACCGTTGCGGGTCAGGGACACGGTGTCGCCGTAGACCACGGTCTCTTCGTCCACCGGATGGCTGGTGCGCAGGCGGAACGCGGAGAAGTCCATGGTTTTGAACTGGGTCTTGTCGTCCGGGAAGATCGACGCCACTTCAAAGTCCGGGCTTTCTTTCTGCAGGTCGGCCGGGCCTTCCAGGGCGGCGCGGGTGGTGAAGTTCAAAGCGCCGTCGGGCAGTCCCACCGCGTCGCCATTGGCCTCGATACCTTGCAGCACGACCTGATAGTCGGCGATCGCGTCCAGTTTTTCCTGAGGACGCAATACCACGCCCCGGCCGTCATCGACGACGCTGAACTCGAACGCCACCGGGTCGCCGTCGGCGTCGGTGAACTGGAAGTTGGACGGTGCCACCTGCAAGGCGGCGCCGAAGTTGAACACCACCGGGGCGTTGGGCGCCACGTCTTTCTGATCATCCAACGGATAGGTGAAGAACAGCGCCGCGTTGCCGGATTCCGGTGCGCGCAAATCCGGCACGTTGGGGTTGTCGCCGCTGTCGTCACCGCCACAGCCGAACAGGGTCGCCGCCGCGGTCAGTGTTATTAGAGCTTTATAGCGCATGGCGCACCTCCTAGAACTTAAGCGTCAGGGAACCGCTGAACACATGAACTTCGCCGCCCGCGGTTACGGTGGCAAAGGGGTTGGTTACGCCCGGCCGGCTGCTGGTCAATTCGAAATCGCGGTCTTCCAGCTGCTGGAACTGGTAGCCGAAGTCGAGACGCATCGGGTAGGCCAGGATCGGCGGGTTGTCGATCACCAGCGAGGAGCCCAGGCCGAAGATCACTTTGTCGTTATCCAGGTAGTTCACGTCCTCGGTGCGGATGCTCTCCAGCGGAGATTCCTGGAAGGCGACGCCGCCACGCAGGGTCAGATGCTTGTTGACGTCCCATTCGGCGCCCACGCGCGGCACGGTGATGTCCTTGAACTGGGCGTTGGCCTGGTCCTTGACGGTGTCGCGCTGCAGCTCCTCGGTCAGATCCGACCAGTTCTGTTGCTCCACGGTCACGGCCATGCGGAAGTTGTCGGTGAAGTTGTACTTCAGACCGGCGGCGAAAATGTCCGGCTGATAGGAATCAATGGTGTCGATCGCCAGCAAAATGCCCGGGTCCGGCACGGTGCCGGGAATCACGATGTTGGACTCCACCGAAGTGCGGGCCTCGGTGTGGCCGCGGAACGTCAGTGCCGTTTCCAGACCGCCGATCCAGCAGTCGTCGTTGTGGCCGCAGATGATCTTGCCCCACTCCTGGGAGGTGGACAGCACCGGGCGCAATACCGGCTTGGCGGTCACGTCCAGCTCTTCGTACTGGGTCTCACCGGCCAGGTTGGAGCTGGCGTTGAGGGTGGCTTCCGAGCGCAGGGAAATATGCACCGAGGCCCCCACGTTGATGCCGTTCAAGAACTGGGTGCCGCCGCCCACGTTCAGGAACAGCGGCTGGCGGCCGTAATTAAGGAACTGCCCTTCATCGGAGGTGCTGGAATTAAACGCCAGCATCTCTTCACCGAACTTCTCCACCCCGGCGATGATCGCGAAATACAGCGGGTGGTTCACCTTGGTCAATTCGGACAGGTTGGTTTTCAGCGCGATCAGCTGCTGCTGGGAGCGGGTGTCGTTGACCACCGTGTCGTCGCTCTTGAGCTCCTGCTCACCGTGCAGCAGGCCGGCGGTCAATTCGCCGCGCGGGTCCATGGTCAGATACGCCGGGTTGTAATACAGCGCCGAAGCCTGGGCGTTGAACATGGAAAGCGCCTGGGCGGTACCCACGTCGACCGGAAAAAGGCCGTAGGTACTGGCGGTATTACCCATGCCGGCAAGCGCGGGAACACTGGCGGTAAGGGCGACGGCGGCGGCAACACTCCGGGCGGACTGCTGGAGGGATCGGTACATAATAAAGACTCTCCGGATCTTGTTATTGGGCTTATTTAAGCTCTTTTATTTCACTGGACGTTTTTTCGGGTAGGAGCGCCAGCGAAAGATGACGAAAGGCGTTTTTGCGGGGGTGACCGCGAACAACGCTCTCGTCTCATATGCAACTAATAAAACAAAGCGGTGGTGAATGCCGTATGAAAAAGGTTGTGAACGGTAGACGGGGGACGGGTTACTTTACGGAACGTAGCGGGAGGGTAGCCGAACGTAATGGGCCGGTTAAGAGGAACGCCCGTGCCAGGTCGAGGGTGTCATCTGGTGCACAGCACGCTGTGCGGCGGGGTCAATCTCAGTATACGGAGACGCCGCCGCCCTCGCCGACCAGCACCACATCCGCCGGGCGCAGCGCGAACAGCCCGTTGGTGACCACGCCGGTAATATTGTTGAGGGTTTTTTCCAGATCCAGCGGGTTCACGATGTCCAGATTATGGACGTCGAGGATGATGTTGCCGTTGTCGGTGACGAAGCCTTCACGGTATTCCGGGCGGCCGCCCAGCCCCACCAGCTTGCGCGCCACGTAGGAACGCGCCATGGGAATCACTTCCACCGGCAGCGGAAAGCCGCCCAGGCGCTTCACCTTCTTGGAGCCGTCGACAATGCAGACGAACTCACGGGCCACCGCCGCGACGATTTTCTCGCGGGTCAGCGCGCCGCCACCGCCCTTGATCATTTCACGGTGTTCGTTGACCG
>CENV01019995.1_pt1 | contig 10534 bp, 9 predicted proteins | sample 530231 | NCBI WGS metagenome assembly CENV01 (sample SAMEA2619815, study PRJEB7988) | marine metagenome | biome: marine biome (ENVO:00000447); feature: surface water layer (ENVO:00002042); material: "saline water (ENVO:00002010), including plankton (ENVO:xxxxxxxx)" | depth 5 m | reverse complement strand
GACGCCAAAGGTGCCGTCGCGCATATGGCGTCCGGCGCGGCCGGCGATCTGGCCGATTTCGGCGGGGGTCAAGGGGCGGAACTGGCGGCCGTCATATTTGGAATCGGAGGCAAAGGCGACATGGGTGACGTCGAGATTGAGCCCCATGCCGATGGCGTCGGTGGCGACGAGAAATTCGACATCGCCGTTCTGGAACAAATCGACCTGGGCGTTGCGGGTGCGCGGGGAGAGCGAGCCCATGACGACGGCAGCCCCGCCCCGTTCGCGGCGCAGCAATTCGGCGATGGCGTAAACTTCCGAAGCTGAAAAGGCGACGATGGCCGAGCGGCGCGGCAGGCGCGAAATCTTGCGCGACCCGGCCCAGCTCAGCTGGGAAAAGCGGGGGCGGAAGGTGATGTCGGCATGGGGCAAGAGGCGCCGGATGACCGGCTCCATGGTCTGGGCGCCCAACAGCAGGGTTTCGGCGCGGCCGCGGGCGTGCAGCAGGCGGTCGGTAAAGACGTGGCCGCGATCGAAATCGATTGCGGTCTGTATTTCGTCGATGGCGAGGAAATCGGCCATCATGTCGGTGGGCATGGCCTCGACAGTGGCGACCCAGTAGCGGGCGGCCTTTGGCACGATGCGCTCTTCGCCGGTGACCAGGGCCACCGCCGATTCGCCGACCCGTTCGACGACGCGATTATAGACTTCGCGGGCCAGAAGGCGCAGCGGCAGGCCGATAACGCCCGAGCGATAGGCCAGCATGCGCTCGATGGCATAGTGGGTTTTGCCCGTATTGGTGGGGCCGAGCACGGCCTTTACGGCCTGGGATGGTGTTGTGGTCATCGGCTCTGGGAAAGGGCAAGGGTAAAGGCTTTTGCCCCGCAAGGTGGTGTATCAAAGCGGGAAAGGCAATGGCCGGTGGGCGGGCAAACTTAACAATTTGAACGAAAACGGAACAAACGCGAACCGAATCGGGGAGCGGGTCTGAATCCTGATTTGTTCCCTACAGCATGTGGTGGTGGGTTGGAGCGGTGGGCCACTAAAGCAGCGTCGGGCGCCGTCACGCGGGCGAAAAAGGCGTCAAAACCGTTCATCTTGGTTGCCATCTGGTTAACGGGCAGGGAATCGGGGCAAGTGCTGATGAAGCGTTAAGACGATTTTTTTATCCGCGCGATGCGGATAAAGGGGCGATGGCCCGGTTGCCGGGGCAAAAATTCTTTCATTTTGACGAAAAAGATTTTGACCGTCCCGGAATGGGACGTCGGCGATATTGCGGCGGAGCGGACATGAGCGAGAAATTTGTGGTGATTTCGGGCTGTTCGGGCGGAGGCAAGTCCACGCTGCTGGCCGAACTGGACGCGCGGGGCTTTGCGACCGTCGAGGAACCCGGCCGCCGGATCGTGGCGCAGGAGATGGCCGGTGCGGGGCTGGCGCTGCCGTGGATCGACATGGCGGCGTTTGCGCAGCGGGCCATGGCGGTGGCGCTGGAGGATCGGGCGCGGGCCGGGGATCTTGAGGGCTGGGTGTTTTTCGACAGAGGACTGGTCGATGCGGCCGTGGCGCTCGAATCGGTGGATGGGGGCGAACTGGACCGGAGCGTATTGGAGGCGCAACGCTACAATCGAACGGTGTTTCTGACGCCGCCCTGGCGCGAGATCTATGTGACCGATCCCGAACGGCAGCATGGTTTTGAGGAAGCGGTTGCCGAGTATGACCGGCTGGCGCGAGCGTATCCGGCGCTGGGCTATGAGGTTGTCGTTCTTCCCAGGATCGGCGTTTCCGAGCGTGTGAACTTTGTGCTGGCGCGGTTGGAAAACCTATCGGGCGTTTGATTGCAAACAAATGTTTGCAAAATAATCTTTGCGATTATAGCCTGGTGGCGATTGATGCCATCGAGGTTTTCCAATGCGTGAAATTTCCAGAATCGTACCCGATTCCAGAGCGCTCAAGGCGCTGACCCATCCCGAGCGGCTGAAAATGCTGGGCATATTGCGCATGGAGGGGCCGCAGACGGCCACCACGCTGGCCGAGCGGCTCGGGCTCAATTCGGGGGCGACGAGCTATCATTTGCGGCAATTGGCCGAGCACGGGTTCATCGCGGCCGATGAGGCGCGCGGCAATCGGCGCGACCGCTGGTGGACGGCGCAGCATGAGGCGACGGTGCTCGAGCTGGCTGAGGCCGAGCCGGGCGAGGCGTTCGACGCCAGCATGGCGATGATGCAATCGGTGGTCAGCCACCATGCAGCGGCGATGCAGCGGGCACATGAGGGGTTTGCCGATCTGCCCCACGACTGGAAGAAGGCACAGACCTTTTCCGATTACACAATTGCCATGTCGGCCGAGGCGGCCAGGGCGCTGATGGATGAGATCCAAGCGCTGTTGGCGCGGCACAAGGCCCAGGCTCCGGCGCCGGGCGAAGACTTGCCCGAGGGCTGGCGAGCGTTCACCGTTCATCTGCACGGCTTTCCCTATCGCCCTTTCGGCAAGGGAGAGGACAAATGAGCGGGCGTCGCGATTTTTTTGCGCTTGTGGTGGCGCAGACCTTTTCGATTTCGGGCACACGGCTGTCGGTGATCGCCATTCCCTGGCTGGTGCTGACGGTAACGGGCGATCCTTTGCTGACCGGGCTCGTGGTGTTTGCCGAAATGGCGCCCTATGTGCTGGCCAAGGCGCTGGGCGGGCCCTTGATCGACAGGGTCGGACCGCGGCGGGTTTCGGTTCTTGGGGATTTTTTCGGGCTGTTTGCCGTCGGCGCGATACCGCTTCTGGCGGCGCTCGAGCTGCTCAGCGTGCCCTTGCTGTTTCCGCTCGTTGCGCTGGTGGGGCTGTTGCAGGGCCCGGCTGATGCGGCAAAACATGCGCTGGTGCCGCTCGTGGCACGCCGGGGCAAGTTGCCGCTCGAGCGGGTGACGGGCGTTGTGGGCACCATCGAGCGGCTGGCCTCGACGGTTGGAGCGGGTGCAGCGGGGGCGCTGGTGGCCCTGGTGGGGCCGGCCATGGCGCTCAGTTTCAATGCCGTGACCCTGGGTTTTGCGGCGGCGATCCTGCTGGTCGGGGTGCGGCCGGGAGCGCGGGAAAAAGCCGAGGCGGATGAGCCAGAGGCAAAGACCAGCTATGGCAGCGAGCTCAGGGAAGGTTTTGCCTTCTTGCGCGGCGATGCCGTGCTGGTGGGGATCGCTGTGATGGTGGCGGTGACCAATCTGCTCGATCAGGCCTATGCCGCGGTTCTGGTGCCGGTGTGGGCTCAGGAGGGCGGGCGCGGCGCCGAAACGCTGGGGCTGATCTTTGCGGTGATGTCGGGATTTTCGGTGCTGGGGGCCATGGTGGCCACCGCGCTGGGCGAGAAGATGCCGAGGCTGCCGGTTTATGTCGGCGCTTTCATGATCATTTCGCTGCCGCGCTTTGCGGTGTTCGCGTTCGATGCGCCGCTGGCGGGCATTCTTGCAACGCTGGCTGTGGGCGGGTTCGCGTCGGGGTTTTTAAACCCTATCCTTTCGGCGGTGATCCTGGAGCGGATACCGGAAAAACTGGTGGGGCGCGTCTCATCGCTGGTCACGGCCTCGGCCTGGGCGCTCATGCCGTTCGGGGGGATTTTCGGGGGCGCGCTGATCGCCGGGTTCGGGCTTTCGGCGGCGTTCCTTGTGGCGGGGGTTTGCTATCTGGCAATGACGTTGATGCCGCTGGTGTTCAAGCGGTTTCGGGGGTTTTCCAAACGGCCGCTGGAGGCGGGCCGAGCGCATGCAAGTTAGATGTGCGGCGGGCGGTTGTTGGCGGATTGCCAGCGGGGCGTTGTGGCGGTCGGCGTAAAACAGAGCATCGCGACTGTTGCCAGCCACGCTATGCTCAAAGGCGGAAAGAAAAGAGGCATGAAAAGCAGGAAAAGTGGTCCGGTGAGCACAAGGATACCCTGCAAGGGCGTATACATGACGAATGGTAACAACACGGGAAGAAGGCCGATCAGCGGGTGCCAACCGGCATCCCGTGCGCGGCGGACCGAGATGCCGACGGTGGAGAGAAGAAAGATTGCCAAGGCAGTCAGTGCGGCCAAAAACACGAAGGCAAGTCCTGCTCCACATTGGCCGGCGTTTGCAGAGCAATCGCCCATGGACAACCCGAACAGCGTGAAGGCCACTGCGAAGACAGCAAGGACCACACCGGCCCTGATCAACAGGGCAACAGCGTAAGATTTTCCGCTCAGCGGTTTGGTGAACATCCCCATATGCCCCCGGGTTCAATTGCGCAGGCATTTGGTGCGGCGAATGGGGGGCAGGCAAGCCCAACCGGTGGGCTCGGTAAACACGCGCCTTTAGTTGAGCCCGACCAGAACCATTGAAATGTCGCCAAAGCTCGAGCCCATCAGGACACGGTAGGGGATGAAAAAGCCCGAATCGCGCAGGGGCATGTACCAGACCAGCATGCGGTTGGAATCGCGCAGATAGGCGGTGATTTCGGAGGTTTCGAAATGGCCCGAGATGGGCACGTAGCGCATGGCGCACAGAACCACGGGGCCCTGATAGGCGGTGCGGGTCGAGGTGGCGGTGGTGGTTTCGACATAGCTTAGGGGCATGTCGAAGCGCTCGATGCCGGTATAGATGCGCAGGGTGCGGTTGCACAGCGTTCCGTCGAGGGTTTCGCCGCGCAGGATGAAGGCGGCAAGCGGGTCGTTGACCCCGGAACGGTGAGAGGCGTCGACCGGGACGCGGTCGGGATTTTCGCTGAGGGGCGGGGTGACGTCGCCGACCGAGGCGTTGCCGCCGGAATAGGCGGTCTGGAGCGCGAAGCGTTCGTTGGCGGTGCGGGTTTCGAGAAAAAAGCGGTTCGACTGCAGGCCGGTGGCGGTGATTGCGCCGCCCGAATTGACGGCGCCCGAGCCCTGCGCGACGACCTGGGCAAGCCCGGCGACGTCGGCCACGACATCGAGCTGGTAGTCCGAGCCTTCAAACCCGAGCCTGATGTCGATATTGGAAACGTTGATGCCGCCGATGGACACCACGTAGGAGGCGATGGAACCCTGCTGCTGCGCGGTGGCAGGCGCTGCAAGGCCGAAAGCAAGGAGGGTGCCGAGGGCGAGAGAAGAAAGGGAAAGGCGTTTCACGCGTGTCTCGTTCATGTTCAAGCGGCCACAACTCGGATTCGCGCCCCACGAATCAAATGAGAGGTTACGTTGCCCGTTGGGATTCGGCCTGTCCAGCACCCTGAAGGATTTCCGCTTTTCGCTTGCGCGGCCCTTCGGGTCTGCGAATCGCGAAAATCCTCCAGGTTATTTCTGTCGTGCTTCCGAACCCAATATGTGGTGCCCACTTATTCTGGAAGCACTCATGCGACATAAAAGCCGGCGCAATGCGCGCTAGCGCTTGACGGATGGGGGGGCTTTCTCTATATCCCCGGCCAAAGTTTCTTCCACTTGGAGCACCGCCAAGAAGGAGCGTTGTGCGCTTTTTCGGCTCGGCGGTGCGAACAGTTAAACAACCAAAACCCAATCGGTTGACCGGGAATTTCCCGGTCCCGATGTGATTGACAGGAAATAAGACAATGGCACGGCGCTGTGAACTCACCGGCAAGGGCGTGTTGACCGGCAACAATGTGAGCCATGCGCTCAACCGGACCCGCCGCCGCTTTCTGCCCAATCTTTGCGATGTGACGCTGATTTCGGAATCGCTTGAGCGTTCGGTCAAGCTGCGCATTTCCGCTTCCGCGCTGCGCACCGTCGAGCACCGCGGCGGTCTCGATGCGTTCCTTTTGAAGGCCAAGGACGAAGAGCTTTCGGTTCGCGCCCTGGGCATCAAGAAGGAAGTTCGCGCCGCCATCGCCAACTAAGGCGAGACGACGCGCAAAAGTTTTCGCGCCGCGTGAGGGTGACCTGACGCGGCGTTTTCTTTCGGGTTGCACCGGTCATCTGCCGGACTGCAGCCGCTTCATCGAAGCCATGAGGCTTTGTGGATCAATCCGGCGGTCATCTTGCCGCTCTTGGAAAAAAGGACAACGACGCTATGGGCGTGCGTTTTTTCTGGGCCGTTCTGGCCATGGCGGCGGTGGTCACCGCATCGAACTATCTCGTTCAGTTTCCCGTTGAAGCCTCGCTCGGCGCGATCAATCTCGCCGATATTTTGACCTGGGGCGCTTTCACCTATCCGGTGGCCTTTATGGTCAACGATCTGACCAACCGCCATTTCGGGCCGGCGGCGGCGCGGGTGGTGGTGCTTGTGGGCTTTGCCATTGCGGTCGTCTGGAGCATCTTTCTGGCCTCGCCGCGCATTGCGATCGCTTCGGGCTCGGCCTTTCTTATCGCCCAGTTTCTCGACGTTTCGATTTTCGACCGGCTGCGGGCGGGCAAATGGTGGCACGCGCCGCTGATCTCGTCGGTTTTGGGTGCGGTGATCGATACGGTGCTGTTTTTCGGCATCGCCTTTGCGGCGGCGTTTGCGTTTCTCGATACCGGGCTGGGGTTGGACGACGGCTCGCTCCCCTTCGCGACCCCTTTCCTTTCGGTGGGGCCGGACGTGCCGCTCTGGGTGTCGCTGGCGGTGGGCGACTTCCTCGTCAAGATCGCTGTAACGCTGGTGCTGCTGGTGCCTTACAAGGCGCTGCGGCGGGCGATACCCGACCGGGTCGTGTCGGTGGCATAATGGAAAAAGGGCGCCCGATGCGGCGCCCTTTTTTATAGTGATTGCGGCGGGTGCTATTTGCTCTTGAGGTAGGCCACGAGAATATCGAGGGCGGCCTGAAGGTCGGATTTTTCGATCATTTCGGCGACGGTGTGGATGTAGCGGGTGCCCACAACGATGCCGATGGCGCGGGCGCCGGCGGCGGCCTGCTGGGCGGCGGCGGCGTCCTGACCGCCCGAGGCGAGGATGGAGCGCTGGACGGGGATATCCTGTTTTTTGGCCAGCGCCTCGATTTCCTCGACCAGATCGAAATCGGCGATGAACGAGCCGTCCTTGATGGTCAGGCCCACGCCCTTGCCCTGGGCGGTGACCATTTCGTTCTCGGGCACGCCCGGTGTGTCGCAGGCGAGTGTCGTGTCGATGCCCAGTCCGATATCGGGCAAGACGGCAAAGGCGGCGGTGCGGGCGCCGCGCAGGCCCACTTCTTCCTGGGTGGTGAAGGCGACATGAATTTCGCAATCGTGGGCGACCCCGCTCTCGGCCAGGGCGCGGATGGCCTCGATGCCCAGCCAGCAGGCGACGCGGTTGTCGAGGGCCTTGGAGACGATCTTGTCGCCCATTTCGACGAGCGGTTCGTCCATCACGATGAAATCGCCGACCTGGACTTTTTCGCGGGTCTCGGCGCCAAAACCGATATCGACGAAGAACTCCTTGATGGCGGGGATCTTCTTGCGATCTTCGGGCGATGAGATGTGCAGCGGACGCCCGCCGGCGTTCATGACGCCTGGGTAATCGCCATCGGGGGTAACGACTTTGACGCGGCGTGCGAACAGGGTGCGCGGATCGAAGCCGCCGACATTGTCGATGTGGATCCAGCCCTTTTCAGACACATGGGTGACCAGAAACCCGATCTCGTCCATGTGGCAGAGCAGCATGATCTTGAGGGGATTTTTCACCTTGGTCCGCGAGCGGCGCATGGCGATCAGCGAACCCATGGAATCGGTCCGGACTTCATCGAACAGACCATCGATTTCGGTCTCGATCAGCTTTCGCACGCGGTGTTCGCGGCCGGGAACGCCGGGGGTTTCGCAAAGCGCGCGGAGGAGGTCGATGTTCATGGCGGGGGGCTCCTAGTCGGGAAAGGAAAATTCAAGCAGCAGGGTGCGCTGGAAGGAATTGAAATTGTCGTCGGAGACGATGGTGACGCGGGTTTGACCGTCGGGCAAGCTGCGCACGCCCAGGGCCTCGAAATTGTCGACGGCGCTGCCCGAGCCTGAAAGGATGATTTCGCCATCCAGTGTGGCGCCAGGGCGGACTTCGTTAGCGGGGATCCGCCGGATCTGCATGGAAAATGCGAGGAACGCCAGCCCGCGTTCGAGAACCAGCAGGTCGCCATTGGGCAGGAAGGCGCAATCGGTGGGATTGAGGCCGGGCGCCATTGCGAGACCGAGATCGCCGCGGTCGCGATTGCCCAGCAATGTCGCTGCCCATTGGCCAGCCGTCCGGACGTGGGCCTCGGCGATGATCAGGGTCGATCCGGCAATCGGGGAAGCGGGCGGGGCGATGCACACCGATTCAATCGATTCATTGGTGCGCAGATCGGTCAGCCACTGGGGGATGGCGATTTCGCGCGCCGCACCAAAGGGGCGACCATCGAGGAGGTCGAATTCGGCGATGCGGGCCAGGTTTTCAAACCCCACCCGCACGGCGTCGGGCCCGCCGTTGCGGACGACCACTTCGATGGCTTCGGAATCGGAGGAAAACTTGTTGGGGAGCGGATTGCCCGATGAATTGCGCACGACATCGATCTCGACCCCGGAGAGGCCGGCGGGAGCGCCATCGGCAAGATCGAGGGACCCGGAGAGGAAACGGCCCTGATCGGTAACCATGACGAAGCGGGCCGCATCGCGGAAGGCGAGACCGGAAATGCCGCCGAAATCGGGGTGGGCGCCGGTCAATTCCAGCCCGCCCGCAAAAATCAGGCTACCGACCTGCTCACCGATCGCGGCGTTGCGGAAGCTTGTGATCGGCCGGGCGGAAACCGCGATCGCCTCGGCGCTCGGGGACTGGGCGGAGGCCGGTTCTGCCGCCAGAACGAGCGTTATGGCAACCACGGAGGCGCTGGCAAAACGTCTCAGCGCCGCCTCCGGGCTTCACCGGGCAGTTCTTCATCGAACAGGGCGGCAAGATTGTCGGTCATGGCGCCGGCCAATTCGTCGGCGTCGAGAATGGTGACGGCGCGGCGGTAATAGCGGGTCACGTCATGGCCTATGCCGATGGCGACGAGCTGGACCGGGGAGCGGGTTTCGATCTCCTCGATCACGGCGCGAAGATGGGCTTCGAGGTAATTGCCCGGATTGACGCTTTGCGTGGAATCATCGACCGGCGCGCCATCGGAAATCACCATCAGGATGCGGCGGTTTTCCGGGCGGTTGACGATACGCTTGTGGGCCCATTGCAGGGCCTCGCCGTCGATGTTTTCTTTCAGCAACCCCTCACGCATCATCAGGCCGAGATTGCGCTTGGCGTGGCGCCAGGGCTCGTCGGCGCCTTTATAGATGATGTGGCGGATATCGTTGACGCGGCCGGGATTGGGGGGGCGTCCGGCGTCGAGCCAGGCCTCACGCGATTTGCCGCCCTTCCAGGCGCGGGTGGTGAAGCCGAGGATTTCCACCTTGACGCCGCAGCGCTCCAGCGTGCGCGCGAGAATATCGCCGCAGATCGCCGCGATGGTGATGGGGCGGCCACGCATGGAGCCGGAATTGTCGATCAGGAGCGTCACGCAGGTGTCGCGGAATTCGGTGTCGCGTTCGGCCTTGAACGAAAGAGCCTGCAGCGGATCGGTGACGACACGGGTCAGGCGTGCGGTATCGAGCACACCTTCCTCGAGGTCGAAATCCCAGCCGCGGTTCTGCTGAGCCATCAAACGGCGCTGCAGCTTGTTGGCCAGCCGGGCGACGGCGCCGGCCAGATGTTCGAGCTGCCTGTCGAGCAATTGGCGGAGCTGGTCGAGCTCTTCGGGCGGGCACAGATCGGCGGCCGAGATGATCTCGTCGAACTTGTCGGTGAAGATCTTGTAGGTGGGCTGATTGGACAGGCGCTGTTCGCCTTCGCCCTGCGGGGGCGGGGCGGGAGCGTCTTCGCCGGCTTCGGCCTGGGCGTCCTCATCGGTGTCGGCGCTGTCGGCCTCCATGCCTTCGACGTCGCCGGATTCCTCGTGTTCGCCCGGCGCCTCGTCGGTGCCGTCCATGTCCTGGTTGTCGGCGTCGCCGTCCTGCTCTTCCTCCTCGCCGTTCATGGCCTGGTTGTTCTGGGCGTCCTGATCGGAGCCTTCGGAATCGTCGGAATCGAACTGATCGGGGTCGGCTTCGGCCAGAAGGTCGAGGTCGCGCAGGATGGAGCGGGTTTTGCGTGAAAACTCGGCCTGGTTGTCGAGATGGCTTGCCAGTTCATCAAGCGAAGTGCCAATGCGGCCTTCGAGCTTTTCGCGCCAGAGATCGACAATGGGGGTGCCCGAGGGCGGGATGGGGATGCCGGCGACCTTTTCGCGCATCATCAGTCCGAGCGCTTCGGCCAAAGGCGCGTCTTTGAGGTCGGTGACATTGGCGTAATTGGCGCGGAACAGCCGGTCCTCGATCATTTCGGCGATATTGCCGCTCATGCCCGCCATGCGCGAGCAGCCAAGCGATTCCACGCGCGCCTGTTCAAGCGCGTCAAAGGCGGCCTTGGCATCGGGGTCCTTGGGGGCAAGGCGGCGATGGGTGTCGGCGTCGTGGCTGGCCATGCGCATGGCCATGGCATCGCCCTGGCCGCGGGCGATGGCGATGTCGCGGGAGGTCGGCAGGCGGGGCAGGGCGGCAAGGCGGGCCTTGTCGGCAGTCAGGATAGGCCGGTCTGCGGTAAAGCTCACCTCGAGATCGTGCTTGCCCGCGACGGTGCGCAGGGCG
>CENV01010365.1_pt1 | contig 10559 bp, 11 predicted proteins | sample 530231 | NCBI WGS metagenome assembly CENV01 (sample SAMEA2619815, study PRJEB7988) | marine metagenome | biome: marine biome (ENVO:00000447); feature: surface water layer (ENVO:00002042); material: "saline water (ENVO:00002010), including plankton (ENVO:xxxxxxxx)" | depth 5 m | reverse complement strand
TTTGAAATTCTTTGGCGAAAGCATCGCGATTGGCGGGGCGCGGATTACCTATGGCTCGATCCTGATGTTGGCGATTTTCGGGGTGCTTTGGTACATCCTTAATCACACCAGCTGGGGCCGCCATGTTTACGCCATTGGCGATGACAAGGAAGCCGCCGAGCTTTCGGGTATTCGCACCAACCGTACCCTGATCATGGTGTATGGCCTTGCCGGGCTTGTCTGTGCCGTTGGCGCATGGGCCTCCATCGGCCGGGTTGGATCGGTGTCGCCACAAAGTTTTCAGGAAGCCAACCTGCAATCGATTACAGCCGTTGTGATTGGCGGCATATCGTTGTTTGGCGGGCGTGGATCAATCATTGGCCCGTTGATCGGGGCGTTGATTGTGGGCGTGTTTAATTCAGGTTTGCGACTGGCGGGGGTTGATGTGCTGTGGCAGGTGTTTGCCATTGGCTGGCTGACCATCATTGCCGTTGCAATCGACCAGTGGATCAGAAAGGTGTCAGCATGAGCAACGCACACACACCGGTTCTTAAGGCGCGCGGCATCGTCAAACGATATGGCCGTGTCACCGCCCTTGATCGTGCCGACTTTGATCTTTATCCCGGCGAAATACTGGCGGTGATTGGCGACAATGGTGCGGGGAAATCATCGTTGATCAAGGCCTTGTCCGGGGCGATCACGATTGATGAAGGCAGCATTGAGCTTGATGGCAAACCGATTGGTTTCACATCCCCGATGGAAGCCCGAGAAGCCGGGATCGAGACGGTGTATCAAAACCTTGCCCTGTCGCCGGCCCTTTCGATTGCCGACAATATGTTCATGGGCCGTGAATTGCGTAAACCGGGCATCATGGGCAAATATTTCGGCGCGCTTGATCATAAGGCGATGCAGCGCATTGCACGTGAAAAGCTTACCGAGCTTGGCCTGATGACCATTCAGAACATCAATCAGGCGGTTGAGACGCTTTCGGGTGGGCAGCGCCAGGGGGTCGCGGTTGCGCGTGCGGCGGCATTTGGATCGCGCGTGGTGATCATGGATGAGCCGACCGCTGCCCTTGGGGTAAAGGAAAGCCGACGCGTGCTTGAACTGATTGCCGATGTGAAGGCGCGCGGCATGCCGATTGTGCTGATTTCGCACAATATGCCGCATGTGTTCGAGATTGCGGACCGCATCCATGTGCACCGGCTGGGCAAGCGGCTTTGTACCATCAAACCCGACGATTACAGCATGTCAGACGCGGTTGCCTTTATGACCGGCGCCAAGGAAGCGCCCGACATCAGTGACGCGGCGTAACGAACATGCACCGCCATGGTCAAACCCCAGAAGACAGGCAGCCTTGCAGTCATGACACCTGATCTTGACGCATTGGCTGCACGTATCATGGCCACCCAATCGGACGATTGTCGCATCCTTGTGGCAATCGCCGGGGCGCCAGCATCGGGCAAGTCAACCTTGTCCGACCGGCTTTGTCACCATCTGGGGGGTGACGAAGCCGGCGCTGCTGTCGTGCCGATGGATGGATTTCATTTTGACGATGCCATCCTTAAACAGCGTGACCTTTTGAACCGCAAAGGGGCCCCCAACACGTTTGATGTTGGCGGGTTACAGCGCATTCTTGCAGCCCTTAAGACCGAGACTGACCAAGACGTTTATGTTCCGTTGTTTGACCGTGAGCTTGAACTGTCGCGCGGATCAGCACGCTGCATATCACCGCGGCACAAGATTATCCTGGTGGAGGGCAATTACCTTTTGCTGGGTCAAGCCCCGTGGGATCAGTTGGCACCCTTGTTTGATCTTTCGATCTATCTTGATGTGGCCGAGGAAATCTTGCGCGCACGCCTGATTGATCGTTGGCGGGGGTTTGGCTTTGACGATGCAAGTGCCTTGGAAAAGGCGCTTGGCAATGACCTTCCCAATGCACAAGTCGTCGCGACCATGACCGGTCCTTCTGATATCCGCGTTACAGCCGGGTGAGAACCAACCTGTTGAAAGATCACATCTAGTTCTCAAGCAGGGAACGCAGCAAGGTCTGCCTTGCCGTGCTGAGATGTTTGGCGGCTTCGGTCTGGATTTGCGCCCCGTCGCGGCTGCGCAGAGCAGCGATATAAGTCAAATGTTCGCGGATCGCGGCTTCGTTTCTTTCTTTTTCATCCTTCTTGTTCCACTGATAATGGAAGTGAAAGATCAGAGAGATAATATCTTGAAACTCAGTCACAAATCGGTTTTTCGATACACTTGTCAAGGTCGCATGAAAACGGGCATCGAGCTCCGAAAAACGCGAAAACCGCGTTTCAATATGATCTAGAAGGCTACGATGTTCTTCTTCCAGCCGGTCGAGTTTTTCCCACGCAGGATGATCATCCGGGAAGTCGACAAAATTTCGCACCGCGTCCAGTTCAAACATTTCCCGAACGTACGAAAGTTCAAGTGCATATTCCTTGGTAAATCCGCGCAGCACCCAACGATGGTTTAGCTTTTTCTCAATCAGGCCGAACCGGCTGAAGCTGATCAAAAATTCCCGAACCGTTGATGTGCCGACATCGAACTGCCGTGCCAGTTCGAGCTCGTTAAGCTGCGTATTGGGGGGGATGTCGCCTTGAAGGATCCACTCTAGAAACTTGCCTTCGATTTTTTCTGAAACCGGGCTGGTTTCACGGTCCGAGAAACGCTCCGCCTTTTTGCTGTGACGCAGGATCGTTTTGACACGCCCCTGCCAGTCGATAATCCCCAAATCATTTAGTGATGACAAAATGTTGCGCACCGTCGTGCGACTGATGTTGAGCATTTCCGCGATATTGACTTCGCCCGGAAGCTCCGTACCAACATCCTGACCGTCAATCAGATCAAGGCACTGATTGAAACCTTCCTTAAAGCGCGTGTTGGATTTGGTCATTTTGGCGGTTCCAATCGTCTTGCATTGTCTTTGTTCGTGAGTAGGAGATCAAATGATTTTTATCAATAAAAAACATTTGACAGTTTTGATGCGTTATGAAAAATGTACATTAATGATAAAAAACATTGTGAGCTAATCCCATCGCAAGACAGCTTTGGGGAGGTAATGGTCGAACATATCGGTAGGCGTTGGCGACGTGTAATCGCGGTCAGCAGTCATGTCGCAGGACATGGGGCCTCCTTGAAAGTTCAAAGTCGTTGCCACAGCTTCAGAATTCAGGGAGATCGCTGTGAGTGGCGAAAGAATTTCCACCTGTTCGGATGCTGAGGTCAAGGGGCGTTTTGCACGCCTTTGGAACCATATGAATGGCGACGAGCGCAAGGACGTTGTCCAGAAATTCGCGGCCGTGTTTAGCTTGATGGCGCTTATCGTCGTCTTTTCGGTGACAAGCGATGCCTTCTTTAGTGTCGGCAATGCCATGACCGTGTCACTTCAAACAACCTCCATTGCGTTGCTTGGCATTGGTGTCACCGTCGTCATTCTAACCGGCGGGATTGATTTGAGTGTCGGGTCGGTTCTTGCACTTTCAGGCACCGTTGCGGGACTTTTGGTCAAGGATGGCTGGCCGATCTGGGCGGCCATGTCGATGGGTGTTCTGACCGGCATGGTGTGCGGCTGCATTAACGGTTTTGTTGTCACAAGACTGCGTCTTGCACCGTTTATCGCCACCCTTGGCATGATGTTAATCGCCCGCGGCCTTGCCCTTCAATTGACCGGTGCGGCCCCTGTTTCACAGCTTGGCGAGGCCTTTGGCATCCTTGGCAACGGGTCCTTGTTCCGGACCCTTTCGGTTGGGGCGAATGGCCTGCCAAAAGTTATCTTTCCCGGCATCCCCTATCCGGTCCTGATCATGATCGTGATGGCGATTATCGTCGCATTTATCTTACGCCGTCTGGCGATTGGTCGGCACATCTATGCGGTCGGTTCCAACGAACAGGCGTCGCGCCTGGCCGGGGTGAATGTCAATTCCACCAAAATGTTTGCCTATGCCACATCGGGTTTTCTGGCCGGAATCTGCGGGATTGTTTTGATGTCGCGCCTGGTCACAGCACAACCCAACGAAGGCATTATGTATGAACTTGATGCCATTGCCGCAGCCGTGATTGGCGGGACATCCCTTATGGGGGGTGTTGGGACCATTTCCGGCACCATGATCGGTGCGTTTGTGATCAGCATTTTGCGCAACGGCCTGAATATGAACGGCGTTTCAAGCTTCATTCAGCAAATCATCATCGGCTGCGTCATTATCGGCGCAGTCTATATCGATCATCTGCGGAACCGCCGGTGATCTGCCTAAGCCGTTAAAATCAATAATAATTCAATATCAACCGGAGGAACCTATGAGAAAGATCGTATCAGGGATACTTGGCATCGTTGCATCTGTCGCGCTTGTGACCGGTGCCGCCGCCGCCGACAAGGAAATTGCCGTCATCGTGAAAACGACCAACTCCAATTTCTGGCAGAACGTCAATAAGGGGGCGAGCAGTGCGGTCGCCAAGGCCGAGGGCTATGACATCACCTTCCAAGGCCCGGAATCAGACACTGCAATCGCCGAACAGGTCAACCTTGTTCAGAACGCGATTAACCGGAAAGTTGCTGGCATTGTGCTGGCACCATCGGATACAGAAGCACTCGTTCCTGTTGTGAAATCCGCAAACGAGAACGGTATTCCGGTGGTGATTATCGACAGCCTGCTGTCGGAATCAGCGGAAAGCTACTATCAGGCATTCCTTGCCACCGACAACCGCAAAGCCGGTGAACTTGTCGCGCAGATGATGATCGACAAGGTCGGAAAGACCGGAAAAGTCGCGGTCATGTCATTTGTTGCCGGTGTCGGTTCGGAAATTGGCCGCGTTGGCGGTTTCATCGAATATATCAAAGCCAATTCCGACATTGAAATTGTTGGACCGTTCTATTCGCAATCGCAGATGGCGCTGGCTTTGAACCAAACCACGGATGTTCTGTCGGCCAATGGCGACCTTAAGGGCATTTATGGTGCGAGTGAACCAACCGCCATTGGCATGGCACGCGCCATTGTGCAGTCAGGCAAAGCGGGCAAACTTGTTGCCATCGGTTTTGACGGCAACAAAGACCTGCAGGATTTTGTCCGCGACGGAACACTTGATGCCATTGCGGTTCAAAGCTCTTTCCAGATGGGGCAGCTTGGCGTCAATGCAGTCATCGACGTTGCCGAGGGCAAATCGGTTGAGAAATTCATCAACACCGGTTTGGTCATGGTGACCAAAGAAAACATCGACAGTGCAGAAGCCCAAAACGTTCTTTACTGAGCGCGGCGCAAACAGGCCGGAGGGGGAACACCCCTCCTCCGGTCTTGATTGGAAGTCACGGGGAGTGAGTAAAATGGTAGCGCCCGCACCAATTGTTGAAATGAAAAATATTGGCAAGCGTTTTGGTGGCATTCATGCCGTCGAGAATGTTTCGGTGGAACTGCGTCCGGGCGAGGTTGTTGGCGTTCTGGGCCATAACGGTGCTGGTAAATCCTGTTTGATGAAAATTTTGTCGGGTGCCATGAACCGCACCGACGGCACGATTATGGTCAATGGGGAAGAAGTGGCGCTTGCAAACCCGATTGAGGCGCGTCACTGCGGGATTGAGACGATTTACCAATCACTGGCCCTTGCAGATCACCTTGATGCGCCGGCAAACCTGTTTCTGGGGCGCGAGCTTAAGACACGGTTTGGCACACTTGATGACAAGCGCATGGAGATGGAAGCCCGACAGGCCCTTCGGCAGCTTAATCCGAATTTCAAGAACATTACCGACACGGTGCTGAATATGTCAGGTGGGCAGCGTCAGGTGATCGCCATTGCGCGCGCGATATATTTCAATGCCCGTGTTGTGATTATGGATGAGCCGACCGCGGCCCTTGGCCCGTCAGAGACGGCAATGGTTGCCGAACTGATTGAGAAATTGCGCGAACAGGGGATCGGCATCTTTTTAATCAGTCATGACCTAAACGATGTGTTTGATCTTTGTGATCGGGTCATGGTCATGAAAAACGGTCAGAATGTCGGCACGCATGCGATTGATGAAGTGACAAAGGACGACCTTCTCAATCTGATCATCCTTGGAAAATTGCCCGACAATTGGTCACCGCGGAACCTTGTCGCGTCGTAAGGTGCGCCGTCCAAAGATAAATATCCGAATTTCGAAAGCAGGAAATCAAAGATGATGAAATCACTGGTATGCCGAAAACCTGGCGTTCTGGAACTTGAGATGCGCCAGATGCCCAAAGAGGCCCAAGCTGGTGATGTGTTGGTCGATATCAAGCATATCGGCGTGTGCGGCACCGATTTTCACATTTATGAAGGTCTTCACCCCTATCTGGAATACCCGCGCGTCATGGGGCATGAACTGGGCGGGGTTGTTGCCAAGACGGCAAATGGCCTGAATGCGGGCGATGTGGTGATCATTAACCCTTATCTGTCCTGCGGCACATGTCATGCCTGCAAGCGTGGCAAACCCAATTGCTGCTATCAGATCAAGGTGCTTGGCGTGCATTGTGACGGCGGCATGTGTGAACGGATCAGCGTTCCGGCAGGCAACCTGTATCCTGCCGGTGATTTGCCTGTGCGCCATGCCGCAATGGTAGAGTTTATGGCGATTGGTGCCCATGCGGTGCGCCGTTCTGAAGTCCATAAAGATGACCGCGTTTTGGTGGTTGGGGTGGGTCCTATCGGGCTTGGTACCGCGCTGTTTGCCAAGGCCAGTGGCGCAGAAGTGCATCTGCTTGATTCCAGTCAGGGGCGCCTTGATATGGCCAAAGAACGGTTTGGCTTTAAACATCTGCATAATGCCGCCCAACCCGCGACAGAGATTTTGGCTGCGACCTCAGGCGACGGGTTTGACGTCGTCTTTGATGCCACCGGCAACCAAAAGGCGATGGAGGCCGGTTTTCAGTATGTTGCGCATGGCGGCAGCTTTGTGTTGGTCAGTGTTGTTCATGGCAACATTTCCTTTGCTGACCCCGAGTTTCACAAGCGCGAAATGCGTTTGATTGGCAGCCGAAATGCCACGTCAGAAGATTTTGAGCGCGTTCTGACCGCGTTTAGAAATGGCGAGATTGATGCCGATGCCCTTAACACGCATGACTGTTCCATTGATGCGTTTCCAGAGCAGATCACGCACTGGGTTCATGATCGGGACACGATGATCAAAGCGATTATTTCGGTGTAATATGAAGACTTCCGTTATCCAGTTTGGCACCAGCCGTTTCCTTCAGGCCCATGCAGATTTGATGGTGTTTCAAGGAAGCGACCATCACATCACCGTTGTCGAAACAACCGGCTCAACCGCCAGCCGGGACCGCATTGAGGCGATCAATAAAACCGCATCGTTTCCGGTTATTTTGCGCGGACTGAGCAATGGGCAACAGATCGACACACGTATTGATGTGTCCTCCGTCACGCGGGGTCTTTCCGCACGCGAACAATATGCCGAACTGCGGCGTATTTTCATCGATGAGGCCGACTATGTCATTAGCAACACCGGTGATCGGGGATTTGAGCTCCCCACCGAGACAGACATCTCGCCGACGGGCTGGGCATGCTATCCCGAGTTGCTCACGCTGCTTTTGCACGAACGGTTTCGTAAACATGGGCGTCCGCTGACCCTTCTGCCAAGCGAGCTGGTGTCGCGCAACGGTTCCCTGTTGCGTGATATTGTCATGGGTCTTGCCGCTGATCACGGTTTGGGCACCTTGTTTTCGCAATGGTTGAAAACGGAATGTTTGTGGATGAATTCGCTTGTCGACCGCATTGTTTCCGAACCGATTGAGCCAATCGGTGCTGTTGCAGAACCTTATGCATTGTGGGCGATTGAAAAGCAGTCGGGATTTGTGCCGCCAGCCAGACACCCAGACCTTGTCATTGTTGACGACCTTGCGGCGGTTGAACGCAAGAAATTGTACATTCTCAATCTTGCGCATACGCTGCTGGCTGAGAAATGGCAGGCGGAAAATCGGCCCGCAACGGAAACTGTGCATGAAATTCTGAACGATCAAGACGTTCTTGATTGGGTATCAGAGATTATGGAGATGGAAGTCATTCCAGCCTTTGGGCCGGACAAAGACGCCGCACATGACTATTGGAAAACCTGCCTTGAACGGTTTTGCAATCCGTTTCTGGCCCACCGTTTGGCCGATATTGCCCAAAATCATGCGGCAAAGGTTGAACGCCGGATCGGCGGCCTTATGGACTGGAAAACAGAGTGCGGTTTTGAACGATTGCGCGCGGCCGTTCCCCTGATATCGAACAGAGAAACCGCATGACATCAGGTGTGCGTCACGTAAAGACCTGATCAAGATTGCCATGCTTGGATCCGCGCGACCGATATCGCTGTCACAACCGGGTAATTGCACGCCAGCCATCAGTTTTTTGTCAGAACCAGTTCAAAGCACATCGGCACCTGCGCGTGGCATCCTTCGTAAATGTCAAACTGGACTTCCCGATTGGAATGGGGGTATTCGGTGAGCCGGTCTACCTTCAACCCTGCCTGTATTGCTGCTGTGATGATGGCGCCCATGGTGTGGGAAAACCACCATGATACCGGTACGTTTTCACCAGAAGAACCATCGTATGTTATTGGGTCCTCGCTGGCATGCGGGACAGAGTCAAAGTACGAAGATTGCGGTGTAAACGGGTCGGGTGCAGCGGGATCGAACATCTCAAGAACCGGGTGGGTTTCATAGATTGCCAGTATGCCACCCGAAACCAGAAGACCCGCCACCGCCTGAAAGAACCGTTCCAGATCGGGCATCCAGTTCAGCACCCCAATCGTGATCACGCCAAGGTCAAAATCGCCATCGACCTGTGGCGGCAGGTGATAGATATCCGCACACAGGAACTGACACTCCAGCCCCGAGGCATTTTTGAGCGTCTCTGCCTGGGTCAGGAATGCGTCGGATTGATCGATACCCAAAACCGATGTTGCGCCCATTTTGGCAAGTGACAATGCTTCGCGGCCGTTATTGCAGCCGATCTGCACCGCCTTTTTGCCCTGCACACCGATGGTATTGAGCGTCGCGCCAAATGTGCTGTCAAAGAAGCCGTGTTGAGAGTCCCGCAGCCTGGTAACGCAGGCCTCAATGTCTAAGGTTGCCTGATGATAGGTCGCCGAAGCATTCCACGCGGCTTTGTTGTCCGATGTGAATTCCGAAATTTTGCGCATAAGCTTTTCCCACGATCGATCAATCAGATGGCAACTATTGCGTGTATTTCATCAAGACACCATCAGAATATTTTCAAGGTGCCCGGCTAGAGTGTAATCCAAGGAGCCAATATGAAAGGCACCCATTTCGGATCTGTGATCGTGGCAGAACATTTGCACCGAAGCGGCGTGGCGATGCTTACCGATATCTATGCCAAGAGTTTGACATCGCGGGATGTGCAGGAAGCATCGGCATCGACAGCATTCAGACAGAAAGAAACGCCCCGCAGGTTGCTGCGGGGCGGTTTCGCATGAGGGTCGTCATGACGGTGATGCTTGGTCAGAACATATGCTGTCCGCCGTTGATCGACAGGCAGGAGCCGGTGATGAAGCCGGAATTGGGGCCGCAAAGATAGAGGACCGCCTGGGCGATTTCGTTGGCTTCGCCGAGGCGGCCGACCGGGATTTTGGCGATGATGCTGTCACGGACCTTTTCGGGGACGGCTGCCACCATGTCGGTGTTGATGTAACCCGGTGCGACGGTATTGACCGTGACCCCTTTGCGCGCGACTTCCTGTGCCAGTGCCTTGGTAAAGCCATGCACGCCGGCCTTGGCGGCGGAATAGTTGGTCTGGCCCAATTGGCCGGCCTGCCCGTTGATCGAGGAGACATTCACCACCCGGCCAAAGCCGCGTGCGCGCATGCCTTCAAGAACCGGTTTGGTCATGTAAAACAGGGAACTCAAATTGGTGTCGATCACAGCGGTCCAGGCTTCGACATCCATCTTGTGCATGAAACCATCGCGCGTGATTCCGGCATTGTTGATCAGGATGTCAATCGGCCCGACGTCGGCTTCGATCTTTGCGATGCCCTCGGCACAGGCATCGGCATCCGCAACACTCCATTTAAAGGCCGGAATTCCGGTTTCTTCGGTGAAGGCGCGGGCGGCCTCGTCGTTGCCTGCATAGTTGGCGGCAACGGTGTAGCCCGCATCCTTCAATGCCAGACTGATTGATTTGCCAATTCCACGTGTGCCACCGGTTACCAGTGCTGTTTTTTTCATGGTCGCCTCCCTAAACTTCGTTCATCAAGCGTATCGGTATGTTGATTTTCGTCGTTTGCCCTTCTACGACATACGAAACTTTAATCCATAAATATAGTCATATACGTAATTTTATTTCCCCTCCATGATCTATGTCATTCAAGGGTGTAGTCTTTGGTCGAACCGCATACTGGGTACCTTAAAAGCAAACAGGGCATCCCCGCGAGGGTCAGGACCTATTAATTTGATTGAAATGGCAGCCGTTATATTTGTCATATCCAAGGAAAAGCCCGCAGAACGGGTTGGAACCCCGAACAAGGGATTTGACGCAGGAGTTGACAAATACAACGGCTGTCCTTCGGATCAATCGGATTTGCACGGGCTACTTTGTCGCAA
>CENV01078144.1_pt1 | contig 10560 bp, 7 predicted proteins | sample 530231 | NCBI WGS metagenome assembly CENV01 (sample SAMEA2619815, study PRJEB7988) | marine metagenome | biome: marine biome (ENVO:00000447); feature: surface water layer (ENVO:00002042); material: "saline water (ENVO:00002010), including plankton (ENVO:xxxxxxxx)" | depth 5 m | reverse complement strand
CCGCCTCGATGGTGCCGGCCCCATCGCGATCTTCTGGCATCTGACCTTGCCCCACCTGGCCCGGCCCATCGCTGTGGTGGTGATGATCGAGACCATTTTCCTGCTTTCGGTATTCGCCGAGATCTTCACCACCACCAGCGGTGGTCCCGGCTACGCATCCACCAACCTCGCCTACCTGATCTACAACCAGGCGCTGCTGCAGTTCGATGTCGGCATGGCCTCGGCCGGCGGCCTGATTGCGGTGGTGATCGCCAACATCGCGGCGATCATCCTGGTGCGGATGCTCGGCAAGAATCTCACCGAAAAGTACTGAGGACAGATCGATGCTGACGCTCAAACAAAGTCGCCGCCTCAATACGCTAGTGGTCGGGCTGTTCGCCTGGGCAATCGCGCTACTGTTGTTCTTCCCGATCTTCTGGATGCTGCTGACCAGCCTGAAGACGGAGATCGACGCCTTCGCCACACCGCCGCAGCTCATCTTCACGCCGACGCTGGAGAACTACCTGCAGATTCAGGACCGCAGCGGCTACTTCAAGTACGCCTGGAACTCGGTGACCATCTCCTTCGGCGCCACGGCCCTAGGCATGCTGATTGCGATACCTGCGGCCTACTCGATGGCCTTCTACGAGACCAAGCGCACCAAAGGCACGCTGTTGTGGATGCTCTCGACCAAGATGCTGCCGCCGGTGGGCGTGCTGGTGCCGATCTACCTGCTGGCCAAGCAGTTCGGCATGTTGGACAGCCGCGCAGTGCTGATCATCATCTACACGCTGATCAACCTGCCGATCCTGGTGTGGATGATCTACACCTATTTCAAGGATATACCCCGCGACATTCTCGAAGCGGCCCGCATGGACGGCGCAACGCTGATGCAGGAAATGGTTCGCGTGCTGCTGCCAATCAGCAAGGGTGGGCTCGCCTCAACCATGCTGCTGTCGCTGATCCTGTGCTGGAACGAGGCCTTCTGGTCGTTGAACCTGACCTCTTCTAATGCCGCGCCGCTGACCGCCCTGATCGCTTCCTACTCCAGCCCAGAAGGGCTGTTCTGGGCCAAGCTTTCAGCCGTATCCACCCTCGCCTGCGCCCCCATACTGATTTTCGGCTGGATCAGTCAGAAGCAGCTGGTCCGCGGCCTGTCGTTCGGCGCTGTGAAGTAACGCCGCTGAGCTGAGAAGAACAACAGAGGATTCCGAACATGGCAGACCTGAAAGTCCACAACCTGAAGAAAAGCTTCGACGGCAACGACATCATCAAAGGTATAGACCTCGACATTCGTGATCGCGAATTCGTGGTTTTCGTCGGCCCATCCGGCTGCGGAAAGTCCACCCTGCTGCGCCTGATCGCCGGCCTCGAGGAGGTCAGCAGCGGCCGGATCGAGCTCGACGGACGCGACATCACCGATGTCAGCCCGGCCAAGCGCGACCTGGCCATGGTGTTCCAGACCTACGCGCTGTATCCGCACATGACGGTGCGCAAGAACATGTCCTTCGCCCTGGATCTCGCCGGCGCGGACAAACAGGAAGTAGCACGCAAGATCGAAGCCGCCGCGCGTACGCTCGAACTGGAGCCGCTGCTCGAGCGCAAGCCACGCCAGCTCTCCGGTGGCCAGCGCCAGCGTGTCGCCATTGGCCGCGCTATCGTGCGTAATCCCAAGGTCTTCCTGTTCGACGAGCCGCTGTCAAACCTCGATGCCGCCTTGCGCGTGCAGATGCGCCTGGAGCTGTCGCGCCTGCACCAGGAGCTGCAGGCGACCATGATCTACGTGACTCACGATCAGGTCGAAGCCATGACCCTCGCCGACAAGGTGGTGGTGCTCAATGGCGGACGCATCGAACAGGTCGGCTCACCCATGGAGCTCTATCACAATCCCGCCAACCTCTTCGTCGCAGGCTTTCTCGGCACACCGAAGATGGGCTTTCTCAAGGGCCGCGCAAGCCGTGTCGAAGCCAGCGGCTGCGAAGTCGAGCTCGACGCCGGTTGCCGGCTGTTCCTGCCGGTGAGCGGCACCACGCTGAACGCGGGCGATCCGGTCACCCTCGGCATCCGCCCGGAACACCTCAACCGTGGCAGCGAAGGCAACTGCCAGTTGACCGTGAAGGCGGACGTTAGCGAGCGGTTGGGCAGCGACACCTACTGCCACGTGGTCACCGGCAACGGCGAGCAGCTGACCATGCGCATCCGCGGTGACTTCACCCCGCGCTATGGCGAGTCGCTGTCGCTGACATTGGAAGCCGCCCATTGCCACCTCTTCGACAGCAATGGCGTTGCGGTCGGCCAGTCGCTGCAGCTGGCGGCCTGACGGCCCCATAGCCGCCCGAGCCCTGACTTACCGGCAGATCGCTGCGCCTGCAATGGCAGCGATCCGGCCCCCGGCTTTTCCACTTTCAAGCCCAGCGAGGCCCGAGATGAAGTTGAACGAAGCGAATCTGCCACAGCTGCCGGGCCCTATCGCGCGCCCCGATTACCACCTGGCCGAGGTCACCACCGGCATCGCCCATATCGGCGTGGGCGGTTTTCACCGCGCCCATCAAGCGGCCTACACCGATGCGCTGATGAACACCGGCGAGGGGCTGGAATGGGGCATCTGCGGCATCGGCACACGCGCCGAGGAACGTTCGATGCGCGACGCACTGGCCGCGCAAGACTACCTCTACACCCTGGTCGAGCTCGACGACCGGCCCGATACCGAGGTCCGCGTGATCGGCAGCATTCGCGACATGCTGTTGGTGGGCGAGGATGGTGCCGAGGCGGTGGTTGCCCGCCTGGCCGATCCGGAGATTCGCATCGTCTCGCTGACCATCACCGAGGGCGGCTATTGCCTGGACGACAGCACCGGCCAGTTCAATGCGCAACTGCCGCAAATCCAACATGACCTGCAGCACCCGCGTAGCCCGGTCAGCGTGTTCGGCCTGCTCTGCGCGGCGCTGGCCAAGCGCCGTGGGGACGGCGTTGGGCCCTTCACGGTGATGTCCTGCGACAACCTCCCCCACAACGGCGACGTGACCCGCAAGGCCACGCTGGCCTTCGCCGGCCTGGTCGATGCCGACCTGGCCGGCTGGATCGAGCGCAACGTCAGCTTCCCCAACGCCATGGTCGACCGCATCACGCCGATGACCAGCACAGCGCATCGCCAGGACCTGGAGCGTCAGCACGGCCTCGATGACGCCTGGCCGGTGGTCTGCGAACCCTTCGTGCAATGGGTGCTGGAAGACCGCTTCGTCGCCGGCCGCCCGGCCTGGGAAAAGGTCGGAGTGCAGTTCACTGACGACGTTGCGCCCTACGAGGAGATGAAGATCAAGCTGCTCAACGGCAGCCACCTCGCGCTGACCTACCTCGGCTTCCTGCGCGGTTATCGCTTCGTCCACGAAACTATGGCCGATCCGCTGTTCGTCGAGTACATCCGCCGCTACATGAACGAGGACGTCACCCCACAACTGGCTCCCGTGCCCGGCATCGATCTCGCTCGCTACAAGCAGACGCTGATCGCGCGCTTCTCCAACCGTGCCATCGCCGATCAGCTGGAACGGGTGTGCTCCGATGGCTCCTCGAAATTTCCAAAATTCACTGTGCCGACCATCAACCGCCTGATCGCCGATAACGCTGCCCTGGACCGGGCCGCCCTGGTGGTCGCCGCCTGGGCACTGTATCTGCGGGGCGTCGATGAAAACGGCGAGCAGTACCGCATCCCCGATCCGCGCGCGGATTTCTGCCAGTCTCTCGTCGAGGAAGACGACGGCCTCGCCGAACGCCTGCTCGGGCTCGAGGAGATCTTCGGCACGCAGATTCCGCGTTCGCTCGCCTTCCGCGATGCCTTCGAGCGCAACCTCCTACGATTGCGCACGCTGGGGGTCAGCGGCACCCTTGATCTGTTGCTGACGCAGTGAGGGACCCGGCATGTTTCTCGGAATCGATTGTGGCACCCAGGGCACCAAGGCGCTGTTGCTCGACGCCAGCAACGGGCGCGTGCTCGGCCAGGGTTCGGCCAGCCACGATCTGATCAGCGGGCCCAATGGCCGGCGCGAACAGGACACCGAGCAGTGGACCGCCGCCTTCGCCAGCGCTACCGCCGCGGCACTGGCCGAAGCCGGGGTCGACGGCGATGCCGTGCTGGGCATTGGTGTGTCTGGACAGCAGCATGGCTTGGTTACGCTCGATGCCGCGGGCCGCGTGTTGCGCCCGGCCAAGCTCTGGTGCGACACGGAGTCGACTACGGAGAATCAGCGCCTGCTCGACTGGCTGGGCGGTGAACAGGGTTCGCTGCAGCGCCTCGGTATCGTCATCGCACCGGGCTACACGGTGTCCAAGCTGCTGTGGATGAAGGAGCAGCAGCCCGCTCTGTTCGCTCGCATCGCCCATATCCTGCTACCCCACGACTACCTCAATTACTGGCTGACCGGGCGTTGCGTAAGCGAATACGGCGACGCCTCCGGCACCGGCTATCTCGATGTGCGCACCCGGCAGTGGGCGTTCGACATCCTGCGGTATGTCGACCCCAGCGGCCGTCTGGAGGCGGCGCTGCCCGAGCTGGTCGAACCCCATCAGCCGGTCGGCCGGCTACGCCCCGAACTTGCCGTCCGGCTGGGCCTGAACTCCCAGGCCATCGTCGCGAGCGGCGGTGGCGACAACATGATGGGCGCCATCGGCACCGACAACATCCGCCCCGGCGCGATCACCATGAGCCTGGGAACCTCCGGCACACTCTACGCGTTCTCCGGGGAACCTCGGATCAGTCCACAGCCATCAGTCGCGACGTTCTGCTCGTCCAGCGGGGGCTGGCTGCCGCTGATCTGCACCATGAACCTGACCAACGCCAACGCGGCGATTCGCGACCTGCTGGAGCTGGACCTCGATGCGTTCAACGCGCTGGTGGCGCAGGCGCCGATCGGCTGCGAAGGCGTCACGATGCTGCCGTTTCTCAACGGCGAGCGCGTCCCCGCCCTGCCCCAGGCCAGCGCCAGCTTGCACGGCCTGACCGCCGACAACCTGAGCCGCGCCAATCTCTGCCGCGCGGTGCTCGAAGGCGTGACCTTCGGCCTGCGCTACGGGCTGGGCCTGCTGCGCGAAAGCGGCATTCGCAGCGAGCGGATTCAGCTGATCGGTGGCGGCGCGAAGAATCCGTTGTGGCGGCAGATCGTCGCCGACATGATGGCCACGCCGGTGGTCTGTACCCGCCACAGCGAAGCCGCGGCACTGGGCGGCGCGATCCAGGCGGCGTGGTGCCATGCCAGACAGCGCGATCCCGCGGCGAGCCTCGCCGAGCTGTGCCAGCGCTGTGTCAGCCTTGACGAGACCACGGCGGTCGCGCCTGACACCGCCGCGGTTCTGGCCTACGAGCAGGCCTATCAGCGCTATCGGCAACTGGTAGCCAGCATCTACGGTCAGCGCACACCACCGGACCTGACGCCGGTCATATCCTGAAGCGCAGCGCTCGGTCGGCAGGCAAATAGCTCATAAAAAAAGGCAAAGCCACGGCGTGTGGCTTTGCCTTTGGTTCTGCGCCTGGGACGACGCCTCAGCGGCTGCGCAGCGCCTCGCGCGGCACGTACTTGCCCAGCTCGTGACGGGCGATGGCCACCCGATGCACCTCGTCCGGGCCATCGGCCAGGCGCAGCGTGCGCTGCATCGCCCACCAGTGCGCCAGCGGGAAGTCCTCGGAAACACCAGCGCCGCCGTGAATCTGGATGGCGCGATCGATGACCTTCAGCGCCACGTTGGGTGCGACCACCTTGATCTGTGCGATCTCGCTGGCGGCGATCTTGTTGCCGACGGTGTCCATCATGTACGCCGCGTTCAGCGTCAGCAGGCGCGCCATGTTGATCTCGATGCGGCATTCGGCGATGTAATCGAAGTTGGCACCCAGCCGGGCCAGCGGCTTGCCGAAGGCGGTGCGGCTGACGGCGCGTTCGCACATCAGCTTCAGTGCACGTTCAGCAACGCCGATAGAGCGCATGCAGTGGTGGATGCGGCCCGGGCCAAGACGGCCCTGGGCGATCTCGAAGCCGCGGCCTTCACCGAGGATGACGTTCTCATAGGGCACTCGCACGTTTTCCAGCAACACTTCCGCGTGGCCGTGCGGGGCGTCGTCGTAGCCGAACACCGGCAGCGGGCGCAGCACCTTCACGCCGGGAGCATCCATCGGCACCAGGATCATCGAGTGCTGGGCATGGCGCGGCGCGTCCGGGTTGGTCAGGCCCATGAAGATCATGATCTTGCAGCGCGGGTCGCAGGCACCGGAGGTCCACCACTTGCGACCGTTGATGACCCACTCGTCACCCTCGCGCACCGCGCGGGCTTCCATGTTGGTGGCGTCGGACGAAGCCACGCCCGGCTCGGTCATGCCGAAGGCCGAACGGATTTCGCCGCGCAGCAACGGTTCCAGCCACTCGCGCTTCTGCGCCTCGCTGCCGTAGCGCACCAGCACTTCCATGTTGCCGGTATCCGGCGCCGAGCAGTTGAACGCCTCCGGGCCAAGCCCCGAGCTACCCATGATTTCCGCCAGCGGCGCGTATTCGGTGTTGGTCAGGCCGGCGCCCAGTTCCGATTCCGGCAGAAACAGGTTCCACAGCCCTTCTGCCTTGGCCTTGGCCTTGAGCTCCTCGACGATAGCGGTCGGCTGCCAGCGGTCACCTTCGGCGACCTGCTGGTAGAACACCTTTTCGGCGGGAAAGACGTGAGCATCCATGAACGCTTGCACGCGCTCTCTCAGCTCTTGAACCTTCGGGGAGTAGGCGAAATTCATGGGCGACAACCTTCTGGCAGGTAATGTTTTGTAGTTTTGAATGCTAGAGGAGGCCTGGTGATTTATCTAAGCTATTTTCCTCGTGTATAAACATTCATCACCGATATATGATCGGCGAATTCCGATACACGCCGGAGAGCACAACAATGAACCTGAACAAGGTCGATCTGAATCTATTCATCGTCTTCGACGCCATCTACACCGAAGCGAATCTGACACGCGCCGGGCAGATCGTCGGCATCACCCAGCCCGCGGTTTCCAACGCCCTCGCCCGCCTACGCGAAACCTTCAACGATCCGCTGTTCGTGCGCACCGCCCAGGGCATGGTGCCGACGCCAATGGCGCAGAACATCATCGGCCCGGTCCGTAATGCGCTGCAGTTGCTGCGGGTTTCGGTGCAGGAAAGCCGGACCTTTAGCCCGGCGCAGGCGAACAAGACGTTCCGCATCAGCATGACCGACCTCACCGAGGCGGTGATGCTGCCGCCGCTGTTCCAGCGCCTGCGCCGGCTGGCACCCAATGTGAAGATCGAGAGCATGCTGGCCAAGCGCCGCGAAACGACCAAGGAACTGGCCGCCGGCCGCCTGGATTTCGCCATGGATGCACCGCTCAACACCGACCCTCAGGTTCGCCACGTCAAGTTGCTGGAAGATCGCTACATCTGCGCCATGCGCCGCGGCCACCCGCTGGCCAAGGACAAGCTCACCCTGGAGCAGTACCTGTCGCTGTCGCACATCCACATTTCCAGCCGCCGCAGCGGGCTAGGTCTGGTGGACCTGGCGTTGGGCAAGATGGGTCTGCAGCGCAAGATCGCCCTGCGCTCACAGCACTACCTGATGGCGACCCAGGTGATCGACCAGACCGACATGGCGGTGACCGTCCCCGAGCGTTTCGCCCGGCGCCACAACCTGCATCAGGTCGACCTGCCGGTGGACATCATGCCGCTGGAAACCCACATCTACTGGCATGAAAGCACCGATCAGGATCCGGCCAACCGCTGGATGCGCGAGCAGATGATCGAGATCGCGCAGCAGGTCACCGCGCAGCAGGATCTCTGACGCGCTGGCGGGTGAAAGCCCGCCTCAGGCGCTGTCGCGCATCACCACTTCGAAACCCACATCGATACAACGCTCGACAGGCTGCTGACCCCGCATCAGGCTCAGCAGCATCTGCGCCGCCAGCTCGCCGATCTCGCCACGCCGGGTGCGCACCGTGCTCAGCGCCGGATGCATCCAGGCCGCCGCCGGCAGGTCGTTGAAACCGGCAATCGCCAGCCGCCCCGGCACGTCGAGCCCCAGCTGATGGGCACGAAACAGCGCCCCGAGGGCCAGGTCGTCGTTGTTGAAGAACACCGCGTCGATCTGCGAGTGCTGCGCCAGCAGCCGATCCAGCAGCTCCGCACCAAGCCCAATGGACGACAGCTGCGGCGTCAGCAGCTCCAGAGTTGGCTCATAGCGACCGGCCTGACGCATGGCCTGACGGTAGCCTTCGGCGCGTTGCAGGGTCCGAGGGTCGAGCTGCGCCGCGGCGAAGGCGACGTGACGGTAGCCGCGCTCAAGGAGGGTGCGGGTCATGGCCACGCCGGCTTCCAGCTGCGAGAAGCCTACGCAGTAGTCATCCGGTCGCTCGCTCAGCTCCATCAGGGTGACCATCGGTGCGGTGTAGTTGGCCAACACCGCACGGGCGGCATCGCTGCGCTCGAACCCGGTGATCAGCAAGCCGGCCGGCTGATGCGCCAGATAGGCACGCAGCAGTCGTTCGTCCTCTTCGGGGCGATAGTGGCTGACGCCAATCATCATCTCGTAGCCCGCCGGCATCAGCACGCGCTGGATAGCCTCGACGGTGTCGACGAACACCGCGTTGGACAGCGAGGGGATGATCACCGCCACCAGATTGGAACGCGAACTGGCCAGGCTGCGCGCCGCGGGATGCGGCACGTAGCCGAGCGCCTTGACCGCCTGCTCGACACGGTCACGCAATGCATCGGAAACGAGATCCGGTTGCGACAGCGCGCGCGATGCCGACATCAGCGAGCAGCCGGCACTGCGTGCGACATCCGAGAGGGTTACCCGCTCGGCAGAGCGGCGTCGGCGTGTGGTCATGCGCGTTCCATTGGTCGAAAGCGGCGGATTCTAGCAGCGGGCATTCTGGGGGCGCCTCCTAAGGTGCGGCCTTTTCCACTTCGGCCTGCACCTGATCGAACAGGTCCTGGCCGACCGCATCGATCACCGTCTGGATCGCCGGCTGCGCCTGCTCACGCATGCGCTGGATTTCCTCGGGACTGACCTCGTTGATCTGCATGCCACGTTCCTTCAGCGCCGCCAGCGCCTGGCTGGCCTCGCGACGGGTGTCCTCGCGCTCGGCATCGCGGGCCTTTTCCGCAGCGTCCATGAGGATGCCCTGCTCGGTCGCGGACAGCCCGTCCCACCAACGCTTGGACACCGTGACGATCCAGGGGCTGTAGACGTGATTGGTCACGCTCAGGTACTTCTGCACCTCATAGAACTTGGACGAGAGAATGGTGTTGAACGGGTTTTCCTGGCCGTCGACCGCCTTGGTTTCCAGCGCGGTGAACAGCTCGGAGAACGGCAGCGGCACCGCATTGGCGCCCATGCGCTTGAAGGTGTCGATGAACACCGGATTGGGCATCACGCGCAGCTTGACGCCATTGAACTCCTCGAGCTTCTCGATCGGCCGGGCGCTATTGGTCACGTTGCGAAAACCGTTCTCCCAATACACCAGCCCGACCAGGCCTTTTTCCTCAAGCTTGTCCATCACCTGCCGACCTACCGGGCCGTCCAGTACCTGATCGGCCTGGCGCGGGTCGGTGAACAGGAACGGCGTATCCCACACTGCCATCTCCTTGCTGATGCCGACCAGCGTCGCAGTCGAGCCGACCATCATCTCCTGCGCGCCGCCGATAAGGGCGTTCTGCATCTGGTCGTCCGAGCCGAGGCTGGCGGAGGCGAAGGTGCGCACCTTCAGCTTGCCGCCCGAGGCCTTGGCCACTTCCTCGGCCAGCAGCTTTGCCGCCCTGCCCTGGTTGCTGTCTTCGTTGAGCCCGTAACCGAAGCGGATCATGCGTGGGCGAATGTCGTCCGCCGCCTGCGCGTAACCGAGGCTGAGTGTGCTGCCGAGCAAGGCGGCAGCCAGGGTGCTGATGAGAAGTCGTTTCATGTCGCGTTACCTTCTTGTTGTTGGACGTTGGGTTGTTGAACGCTGGGGTTGCACGACTGGCGTTACCGCAGCCAGGCCAGGGGTACGGTGATGATCGAGGGCACGGCGATAAGCAGCCCGACGATCACCAGATAGATAAGGAAGAACGGCATGACGCCGCGCACCAGGGTTTCCATGCGCAGTCGGCCGATGCCGCCGACCACGTTGAGCACGGTGCCCACCGGCGGCGTGATCAGCCCGATGGAGCCGATCAGCACGAACATCACACCGAAGTACACCGGGTCGATGCCGGCCTTGATCGCGATCGGCGCCAGCACCGGACCGAGGATCAGGATGGTCGGGGTCAGGTCCAGCACCATGCCGACGGCGATCATCAGCAGCATGATGGCGATCATCAGCAATTTCGGGTCCTGCGCCAGCGGGCCGAGCATTGCAGCGATCTCGTCGGGCAGCTGCGCCAGGGTGATCATGTACGCCGACACCGTCGCGGCGGCGCAGAGGAACATCACCGAGGCCGTGGTGCGGCTGGCACGGGTCAGCACCTCGACCAGCCCGGCCCAGTTCAGCTCGCGGTACAGCAGGGTCGAAACGGCCAGGGCATAGACGGCGGCGACCACCGCCGCTTCGGTAGGTGTGAACAGACC
>CENV01020182.1_pt1 | contig 10622 bp, 10 predicted proteins | sample 530231 | NCBI WGS metagenome assembly CENV01 (sample SAMEA2619815, study PRJEB7988) | marine metagenome | biome: marine biome (ENVO:00000447); feature: surface water layer (ENVO:00002042); material: "saline water (ENVO:00002010), including plankton (ENVO:xxxxxxxx)" | depth 5 m | reverse complement strand
CGACATCCTGCTCCCAAAGCAGGCGCGCTACCAGACTGCGCTACACCCCGCCGGGCAGGTCGAGCGAGGCGGCATAATACCCGCGCCCTCCGGGACCGTCAACGACACCCCGAGCCGATCACGACCGTTCGCTGGAATATTCGCCAGCCGGCCACCGCTTTGCCCGAACCGGGCGCCCATGCGAGAATCCGCGCTCCCTTCCTTCCACCCCACAGACAGAGAGAACCGATGAGCGCGCAGATTCTGGATGGCAAGGCGTTGGCCCAGCATTTCGAGGAAGAAATGCGAGGCCGCGTGGAGGCCCTGAAAGCCAAGGCCGGGGGCCGCACCCCCATTCTCGCCACCATTCTGGTGGGAGCCGACCCGGCCTCCGCCACCTATGTGAAGATGAAGGGCAACGCCTGCCGCCGGGTGGGCATGGATTCCATGGCCGTGGAACTGCCGGCGGACACCACCACCGACCAGCTGCTGGCGCGGATCGATGAGCTCAACAACAACCCGGACGTGCACGGCATCCTGCTGCAGCACCCGGTGCCGGAACAGATCGACGAGCGCCTGTGCTTCGACGCCATCAGCCCCGGCAAGGACGTGGACGGCGTCACCTGCCTGGGTTTCGGCCGCATGGCCATGGGCGAGGAAGCCTACGGCTGCGCCACCCCCAAGGGCATCATGCGCCTGCTGGAGCACTATGAGGTGCCGCTGGAAGGCAAGCACGCGGTGGTGGTGGGCCGCAGCGCCATTCTCGGCAAGCCCATGGCGATGATGCTGCTGGGCGCCAACGCCACCGTCACCATCTGCCACAGCCGCACCCGGGACCTGCCGGCGCTGGTGCGCCAGGCGGACATCGTGGTCGGCGCCGTGGGCCGCCCGGAATTCATCAAGGCGGACTGGATCAAGGACGGCGCCGTGGTGGTGGACGCCGGCTTCCACCCGGAAAAATGCGGCGACATCGAACTGGGCCCCCTCACCGACCGCGTCGCCGCTTACACTCCGGTGCCCGGCGGCGTCGGCCCCATGACCATCAATACGTTGATCGTTCAGACGCTGGAGGCCGGCGAGAAGGCGTTCGCTTAGGGGCAGCTGCAGGCTGCAAGCTACAAGCCGGCGCGGTGGGGCTGAGCCGCCGTGCCGGTAGCGATCAGTTAAAAGTTCAAAGTTGAAAGTTCAAAGGTCGTGGCGGAGAGGGGCTGCAGCGGCCTTCGGCCGCCCTGAACGCGGCCACGGCCTCGCCGCCCTACAGGCCCCAACCCGCGTTTTAACTTTTAACTTTTAACTTTTAACTTTCAACTGGCCGATTCTTGGCACGGCAACTCCGCCCCACCGCGCCAGCTTGCGGCTTGCAGCTTGCGACTTGAAGCCGGCGCGGCTTGCCGCCCTATTCCCCGATGGAAACGCTAGCCGTCATACCGGCCACCAACGTCAGGTCCTCCGGCACCCGATCCAGTTCGATGCGTACCGGAATGCGTTGGGCCAGGCGTACCCATTCGAAGGTGGGCGATACCGGGGGCAGGCCCTGGTCGGTGCCGGAGGCGGCGTTGGGGTTGGCGATGCCGCGGGCGATGCCGGCCACCTTGCCGTCGAGGATGCGGTCGCTGCCGAGCAGCCGCACCCGGGCCCGGTCGCCGGTACTCAGGCGGTGCACCTGGGTTTCCCGGAAGTAGGCCTCGATCCAGAACGATTGGCCGTCCACCAGGGCCAGCACCGGTTCGCCGGCCCGGGCATAGTCCCCGGCCTGGGCCAGCAGATGGGTCACGAAACCGCCCACCGGCGCCGGGACATTGGCCCGTTGCAGGTCCAGCTGCGCTTCCTTGAGGGCCGCTTCGGCGGCGTGCAGGTCGGCGCGGGCCACTTCCGCCAGACGGGTGGCGGATTCCCGCTCCTCCGAGGACACCGCCCGCCCCAGACGCTTGCGCCGGGACGCTTCGTCGTCGCGCAGGGCCAGTTCCTGGCGGCGGTGGGCCCGCTCCGCCTCGGCCCGCGTCACCGCCAGCCGGTAGCGCTCCGGGTCCACGCTGAACAGGGCCTCGCCCTCCTCCACCCGGCTGTTGTCGGTCACCGCCATCTTGGTGATGCGCCCGGACACGTCCGGCGCCACCTGTATCACCGCCGCTCGTACCCGGGCATCCCGGGTCCACAGCTGGTGCACGTATTGAAACCACAGAAACCAGACGGCGATGGCGGCGACCAGTACCAGCCCGCCGGTGAGCAGCAGCGGCCGCCAGCGGCCCGGACGGCGTTCAGACAGGGGGGCTTCCGACATTTAAGACACTTCCCACATTAAGGCACTTGCCCACATAAACAGCGCCAGCGCCAAGGCGCACAGCACCAGAAACACACACAGACCGGCCAGGGCCGGATGCCAGAACCAGCGGTAGCCGTCCAGCCGCCCGAGCAGCCGGTTCACCGGCCAGAACAGCAGCAGCGCCACCAACAGCACCGGCAACAGCGGCGGCAGCAGCACGCCACCCCAATCGATCTCATACAACATCCAGATTCCTCAAGCCGCGCCAGGGCCGGTCCGCCGAGCCGGCCAGGAAAAAGCCCGCGTATCGCCGGATAATACTGATCTGCAGGCGCAAGCGCACAACCGAACGCACCAGCCGGCGCCGTTCGCCGGGCTCCAGCTCCGGGCCATAGGCGCGCTGGCAGCGGCGCAGCACCGTGTCCGCCTGGGCGGTGAGCGCCAGCCAGCGGTCTTCGTCACCGTCACGCAGCACCCGCTGGGTATCGCGGATCAGCCGGGTGATGGCCAGCTTCTCGTCGCCGGGCAGCCCGCGCCGGCACATCATATTCAGATACAGCAGGCCGAGACCCAGAGTCACCGCCGCCAGGGCGCCGCGCAGCAGCTCGCCGTCCTCTTTATTCGACGGGTCCAGATTGGGCAGCAGCAGGCTGATGCGGTCGTACAGTTGCCGTTCCAGTCGGTGGCGCGGCCAGCGGCGGCGGATCGGCCAGCGCCCCAGGGTGCGGCACAGATCCCGGCACAGCCGCTGGCGGGCCCGGGCCGGGGTGTCGCCGGGCCACACCAGCATGAACGCCAGCACCGCCAGAATCATGCCCATGCCCAGGGACAGCATGTTGTTGAACAGCGGCAGCGCGTCGAAATTCTGGGTCGGCGACAGGTCCAGCAACAGCGGGAAGAAGATCGTCACCGGAATACCGATGCCCGCCGTGGCCGGCCGCGCCATGGCCAGACCGGCCAATACATAGACCGGCGCCAGCCAGACCACCAGTTCCGCGAAGCCATCACTGCCGGGCAGCAGCACCAGCCGGTACAGCGTTGCCAGCAGCGCCGCCAGGGCGGCGCCCTTGATAAAGCCGCGCACCGCCGCCAGCGGGTTGTCGCGGGTGGCGAACAGCGCGCAGATCACCCCCACCTGGATCGCCACGCCGGCGCCCTGGGGCGAGGCGCTCCAATACCAGAACGCCAGGGCACCGCTCAGCGCCAGGGCCGCGCGCACGCCGTTGCGCCAGGCCTGGGACGGGTCCAGATGGGGCCGCGAGGTGCCGCCCCGCCACTGCACCAGCGGCGCCCGGTCGGTGAGCATGGCGAACAGCGCCACGCTGGAGCGCAGCCGGTCGCACAGCTCGGCGCTGTGCTCCAGGGCCAGTTGCAGGGCGTAGAAGCGCTCGTCGTTGTCGTCCCGCTGGCCACCGCGCAGTTCCCGCGCCAGGGTCCGGGCGCGCACGTACAGGCCGTGCAGGGTGTCACGCAGGGCCTCCGGCGGCGCTTCCGGGTCCAGGGCGGCGATGTCCGCCAACAGGGCCGCCACCGCCGGGTGGTGGTGGCGCTCCGCGTCGCGGAGCACATAGACGTGCAGCGGCCCCACCGAGGAGATCATCGCCAGCATTTCATGGCCCAGGCGGCGGCACAGGCCGGCGCGGTTGCGCAGCTTCGGGGAATCGAACAGGGCGTGTTCGCGCAGGTTTTCCAGCGCCATGCCGTCGGTGATCAGGGTCTGGCGGCGGGCGCGCAGCTGATCCCGATCCAGCCGCCCCCCGGCGGTGTCCGACACCAGCCGGATCAGGGCGATCAGCTGGCTGCGGCTGCTCTGCAGGTAGGCGCCACCGGCGGAGCGCGGCCACACCAGCACGCTGAGCAGGCTGACGCAGAAGATACCCAGGCTGATTTCGGTGACCCGGGCCACCGCCAGGGAGAAGGTCTGATCCGGCGCCAGCACCGCCGGCACGCCGATGATCAGGGCGCTGTAGCCGGCCAGCACGAAGGCGTAGGCGCGGAAGTTGCGCAGCAGACTGGCGGCGAAGGTGCACAGCCCCAGCCATACCACCAGGGCAATAAAGAACAGGGTCGGCTGGCCGTTGAGCGCGCCCACCAGCAAGGTGGCCACCAGGGCGCCGCCCAGGGTGCCGAGCAGCCGGTAGATGCCCTTGGCCACGGCCATGCCGCCCAGGGGCTGGGCGACGATATAGACCGTCATCAGCGACCATTTGGGCTGGTCCAGGCCCAGCGCCAGGGCGATATAAAGCGCCAGCATGCCGGCGGCGAAGGTGCGCAGGCTGAACTGCCACTCCCGCGCCCCGGCCTGGCGCAGGAAGGCCGGGATCAGGCTTCCCGGGGCCAAGATTCCCGCAGACCCACGGTGCGGTTGAACACCGGTTTATCGGCGCTGCTGTCCCGGTCCACGCTGAAGTAGCCCTCGCGCTCGAACTGGAAGCGGGTCTCGGCCACGGCGCCGGCCGCGCCGGGCTCCACCATGCAGCCACTCAATACCCGCAGGGATTCCGGATTGAGGTGGTCGAGGAAGGACTCCCCTTCCGCCACTTTCGACGGATTGGCCACCTGGAACAGCCGGTCGTAGAGGCGCACCTCGCAGGGCACGCCCCGGTCGGCGCTGACCCAGTGAATGACGCCGCGCAGTTTGCCCTGCCCTTCGTCGTTCTCCGGGTTCTTGCCCAGGGTGTCCGGGTCGTAGCTGCAGCGGATCTCGACGATCTCGCCGGCGTCGTCACGGACCACGGATTCGGCGCGCACCACATAGCCGTAGCGCAGCCGCACCCGGTCACCCAGCACCAGCCGCTTGTACTTCTTGTTGGCTTCCTCGCGGAAGTCCTCCCGGTCGATGTAGACCTCCCGGGTCAGCGGCATCTCGCGGTTGCCCATGGCCTCGTTCTGCGGGTGTACCGGCGCCACCAGGGTTTCCTCATGGCCCTCCGGCCAGTTCTCGATCACCAGCTTGAGCGGGTTGAGCACGCAGAAGGCCCGCGGGGCGTGCTGGTTGAGATCGTCACGCACCGCTTCTTCCAGCAGGCTCATGTCGATCACCGAGTCCGCCCGGCTGACCCCCAGGGCTTCGCAGAAGTTGCGAATCGCTGCCGGCGTGTAACCGCGCCGGCGCAGGCCGCTGAGGGTGGGCATGCGCGGGTCGTCCCAGCCGTCCACGTGGCCTTCGTCCACCAGCAGCTTGAGGCGGCGCTTGCTGGTCACGGTGAAGTTCAGGTTGAGCCGTGAGAATTCGTACTGGCGGGGCTGGGCCGGCACCTCCACATTCTCGATCAGCCAGTCGTACAGCGGCCGGTGATCCTCGAACTCCAGGGTACAAAGGCTGTGGGTGATGCCCTCGATGGCGTCGGACAGCGGGTGAGTGAAATCATACATCGGGTAGATGACCCACTTGTCGCCGGTCTGGTGGTGCGCTTTTTTTCGTATCCGGTACAGGATCGGGTCGCGCAGGTTCAGGTTCGGGCTGAGCATGTCGATACGCGCCCGCAGCACCGCCGCGCCCTCGTCGAACTCGCCGGCGCGCATGGCCGCGAACAGCGCCCGGTTCTCTTCCACGGACCGGTCCCGGTGCGGGCTGTCCTGGCCGGGGGTGGTGAAATTACCGCGCATCTCGGCGATTTTTTCCGGAGACTGGGTGTCCACATAGGCCAGCCCCTTGTCGATCAGCTGCAGGGCGTAGTCGTGCAGCTGGTCGAAATAGCCGCTGGCGAAGCGCACCGGCCCGGTCCATTCGAAACCCAGCCATTCCACGTCACGCTGGATCGAGCGAATGTACTGGTCTTCTTCCTTCTCCGGGTTGGTGTCGTCGAAGCGAAGATGGCAGGCACCGCCGTAGCTTTCGGCGATGCCGAAATTCAGGCAGATGGACTTGGCGTGCCCAATATGCAAATAACCGTTGGGCTCCGGCGGGAACCGGGTGACCACACGGCCATCGTTTTTTCCTTCCGACAGGTCACGATCGATGATCTGTCTGATAAAATTACTGGGCGCTTTTGCTTCACTCATTGAGCCGCCTGCGGCTGAAATCCGGGGTGCGCTAGTGTACAGTGCGCCCCCCCACAGTCAAAGACTCCCCGGATCCGGAGACCCCATGAAAGTGCTGTTGACCACCACCTACGGAAAGATCCTGCTGGAACTGGACGCCGAGAGCGCTCCCAAGACCACGGATAACTTCGTCCAGTACGTCAAGGACGGGCACTATGACGGCACCGTGTTCCACCGTGTCATCAGCAACTTCATGATCCAGGGCGGCGGTTTCACCCCGGATATGGAACAGAAGCCCACCCGCGAGGCGATCGAGAACGAAGCCGCCAACGGGCTCTCCAACGAGGCCGGCACCATCGCCATGGCGCGCACCAGCGATCCGCACTCCGCCACCGCCCAGTTCTTTATCAACGTGGCCGACAACCACTTCCTGGACAAGGCCCGTTCCCCGGACGGCTGGGGCTACGCGGTGTTCGGCAAGGTGGTCGAGGGCATGGAGACGGTCACCCGCATCAAGGGCGTGGCCACCGGCAACAAGGGCTTCCACCAGGACGTGCCCCGTGAGGACGTGATCATCGAGTCCGCCGAGGTCATCGAAGAATGAACCGGTCAGCCAGTCGGGCAGTGAGCCGTGTAGTGAGCCGTATAGCGGGCCGGGTTGTGCTTGCCGCCGTGCTGCTGGTGCCGGCACTGGCGCTGGCCGCCAACCCGCGGGTGGAGCTGACCACCAGCCAGGGCAATATCGTGCTGGAGCTGTACCCGAAGGCGGCGCCGGAAACGGTGGCCAACTTCCTTCGCTACGTGGACGACGGCTTCTACGACGGCACCGTGTTTCACCGGGTGATCAACGGCTTCATGATCCAGGGCGGCGGCTTCGACGCCGACCTGCGTCAGAAGGACACCCGCGCGCCGATCAAGAATGAAGCGGACAGCGGCCTGCGCAACGAGCGTGGCACCATCGCCATGGCGCGCACCGGCGACCCCCATTCCGCCACCGCCCAGTTCTTTATCAACCTGGTCAGCAACCGCAGCCTGGACCACAGCGGCAAAACGCCCCGGGGCTGGGGCTATGCGGTGTTTGGCAAGGTGGTGGAAGGCATGGACACGGTGGAACGCATCGCCACGGTGCCCACCGGCAGCGGCAAGCTGGCCGGCGGCCCCCGGGTCGCGGATGTGCCGCGCACGCCGGTGGTGATCGAAAAAGCCCGCCGCCTGGACGCCGCCAACGACGACAATAACGACCAGCAATGAGCTACAGCCTACTGATTTCCGACCTGCATCTGGACCCGGTGCGTCCCGGGCACCTGGCGGAGCTGGAACGCCTGCTGGCCGACCAGGCGGGCCGCGCCGCGCGCCTTTATGTGCTCGGCGATCTGTTCGAGGCCTGGATCGGCGACGATGACGACAGCGACTTCAACCGCCAGGCCATCGCCGCCTTCCGGGCGTTCTCCGACGCCGGCTCCGAACTGTTCTTCATGCACGGCAACCGGGACTTCCTGCTCGGCCAGCGTTTCGCCGACGACTGCGGCGGCACCCTGCTCGACGAAGGCACGGTGGTGGACCTGCACGGCACCCGCGCCCTGCTGATGCACGGCGACAGCCTTTGCACCGAGGACCAGGCCTACCAGCAATTCCGTGCCATGGCCCGCAACCCGCAATGGCAGCAAATGATGCTGGCCAAGCCCCTGGAAGAACGGCGCGCCCTGGCCCAGGGCATGCGCATGCAGAGCCAGAGCAACAACGCCAATAAGGCCGAGAACATCATGGACGTGACCCGGTCCGAGGTGGTGCGGGTGATGAATGAGGCCGGCGTCCGTGATCTGATCCACGGCCACACCCACCGCCCGGCGGTGCACGACGTGGACCTGGGCGACGGCGCCAGCGGCAAGCGCTGGGTGCTGGGCGACTGGGGTCAGTTGGGCTGGTGGATTGTCGCCGACGGTGATGGTCTGCGTCTGGAGAGCTGGGAGATTGGCGGGGCTTCTTAGGCGGTTTTATCGCGACTGAAGTCGCTCCTACATAGGTGGAAGAACAATGTAGGAACGGCTGGGCGGCATTCCGCTTCAGTCGCGATAAACCCCAACGGCCCCCTCACCCGACCGCCGGCACACCGGAATGAAACCGGAACGCCTGGTCCGGCTCCTCGATCAGCGCCCTCTCCTGCTCCTTGAAGAACGCCACCCGCTCCTCGATGGGGCCGTCCGCGTACAGCCGCGCCAGGCGCAGATAATCCTCGAAGTGACGCGATTCACTCTTCAATAAATAGCGGTAATAGCGCCCCAGCTCGTCATCCACATGGGGCGCCAGGGCGGCGAAGCGTTCGCAGGAGCGGGCCTCGATCAGGGCGCCGATAATCAGGGTATCCACCAGCCGGCCGGGCTCGGAAGTGCGCGCATGGCGGCGCAGCCCCTGGGCGTAGCGGGACGGCGACAGGTGATCGTAGGTGACACCCCGTTGCCGCATCATGCCCACCACCTGCTCGAAGTGCAGCAGCTCCTCCCGGGCCAGCTGGCTGAGATTGTCCAGCAGCTCCGGCCGGTCCACATAGCGGAACATCAGATTCAGCGCCGTGGACGCCGCCTTCTTTTCGCAGTGGGCATGGTCGATCAGCAGAATGTCCGGGTGCGCCAGCGCCCAACCGATCCAGGCCTCCGGCGTCGGACAGGGCAGGAATTCACGGAGCGGGGTTATGTCGGTCATGGCCACCTCAAGCAGGACGGCGCCATTCTACAAGCCCGCCGGCGCAAAACCAGCCCGGACAGCGGGCGCTGCCCCTGGTGTTCGGGGGCCGCAACGATATAATCGCGCCCCATGGGACGACGAACTCACCCCGCCATCCAGACCATCAAGGGCCGCGCCGCCGCCGGCGCGCTGCGCTTGCTCGGTCTGCTGCCTTTTGCCCTGAACCGGGCCCTGGCCACCGCCCTGGGCCGGCTGCTGGCCGTGCTGCCCACCGAGGCGCGGCGCGTCACCCGCATCAACCTGCGGCTGTGCCTGCCGGAACACCCGCACCGGGAAGCCCTGGCCCGGGCCTCCCTGGTGGAAAGCATCAAAAACACCTTCGAGATCGCCCGCTTCTGGCGCCACCCGGAGGACGGCCTGGCACGGGTGGTGTCCGAGGACGGCGACGGCCCCCTGCGCCAGGCGGTGGCCAACCGGGAACCGGTGCTGATCCTGGCGCCGCACCTGGGTTGCTGGGAGGTGCTCAACTTCTGGCTGGCCCGGGAGTTCGGCCTGCACGCCATGTTCGCCCCCTCTGGCCTGCCGGAGGTGGACCAGCTGATCAAGGAAGGCCGCGAGCATTTCGGCACCACCATGTACCCGGCCACCGCCCGGGGCGTGGCCGGCCTGGTGCGGGCCATGCGCCAGGGGGCGCTCACCGCGATCCTGCCGGACCAGGTGGCGGACCGGCGCAGCGGCCGGTTCGCGCCGTTCTTCGGGCAGCCGGCCTTTACCGGCACCCTGAGCTGCAAGCTGATCAAACAGACCAACGCCCGGGTATTCCTGGCCTGGGCCCGGCGCCTGCCCGGCCGGCAGGGCTTCGAGATCCGGGTGCGGCCGGCGGACCCGGGCGTGCACGATGACGACCTGGATTACGCGCTGACCACCATGAACCGCTCCATCGAAGCCCTGATCCGCGAGGAGCCCGCCCAGTATCTGTGGAGCTATAAGCGCTTCCGCCGGCAACCGCCCGGCGGCACCCTGCCCTATTGATACGCCGGATCGCGGCTGAAGCCGCTCCTACACCCAAGCCCCCGGAGCGCCTTCAACCGCGATCACCCCGCCCAATCCGCACACGCCACCCCGTACCGCCCCCCGTAGGAGCGGCTTCAGCCGCGATCCGCCGCCCCCCACAAAGGCCAGTGATTGCGAGTATTCACGCCATGAATGGCCAGGAGCCCGGTTCCGTTTAACAGTTGATGGGGTTTCGGCTATACTCCGCGCGCAATTCCAACCCCCAGTCTCACCCCAACCAACTGATTTCCAAAAGAAATCGGTCAGACGAAACGAGGGATTCGCTGTGCTAGAAGCCTATCGCAAACATGTCGAGGAACGCGCCGCCGAGGGCGTGCCCCCGAAACCGCTGGACGAACAGCAAACCGCCGCCCTGGTGGAGCTGTTGAAGAACCCGCCCGCCGGTGAAGAGGAGTTCATCCAGGACCTGTTCGTCAATCGCGTTCCGCCGGGCGTTGACCAGGCCGCCTACGTCAAGGCCGCCTTCCTGTCCGCCATCGTCAAAGGCGAAGCCAGCTCCCCCCTGATCGACCGCAAGCGCGCCACCGAACTGCTGGGCACCATGCAGGGCGGCTACAACGTGGCCCCGCTGATCGAGCTGCTCGACGACGAAGAACTGGCCGCCGTGGCCGCCAAGGAACTGAAACACACCCTGCTGGTA
>CENV01070970.1_pt1 | contig 10624 bp, 7 predicted proteins | sample 530231 | NCBI WGS metagenome assembly CENV01 (sample SAMEA2619815, study PRJEB7988) | marine metagenome | biome: marine biome (ENVO:00000447); feature: surface water layer (ENVO:00002042); material: "saline water (ENVO:00002010), including plankton (ENVO:xxxxxxxx)" | depth 5 m | reverse complement strand
CGCCGCGGCGCGCCGGCCGCATCGCCCTGAGGGCGACCAGACACAGTCAACTTCAAGCGACAACAAGCCATCGCTATGGGCGCGGATTCGTGCCCATCTGCCGGGCAGACCCGCGTCCTTGCGCACCGATCTCAAGGAAGCGCTCGAGGGCCCGTTCCTGTCCACCGACACGACATTTTCCGCATCCGAGCGTGCCATTTTGCAAAATGTGCTCAAGCTCGGCGAATTGCGCGTCGAGGATGTCATGGTGCCCCGCGCCGATATCGAGGCCGTCGATTCCAGCGTCAATGTCGGCTATGTCATCGACCGCTTCCGCCAGGTCGGCCATTCGCGCATGCCCGTCTATGAGGAGAGCCTCGACAATGTCGCGGGTATGATTCACATCAAGGACGTGCTTGAAAAGGTCACCGAGCCGGCCAAATCGGCCGCCCCGACCGCCGGCAATGGCTCGAACGGCCACAACACTCAAAGCCCGGTCAAATTCGTCACCCCGACGCTCAAGCAGCGCATCGGCAAGCTCGACCTGGTGCGCAAGGTGCTCTTCGTGCCCCCCTCGATGCCCGTAACCGATCTTCTGGCCTCCATGCAGGCCACCCGCATGCATATGGCGGTGGTGATCGACGAATATGGCGGCACCGACGGGCTGGTCACCATCGAGGACCTGCTCGAAGCGGTGGTTGGCGACATCGAGGATGAGCATGACGAGAGCGAAGCTTCGATGCTGCGCACGGTCGATGAGGACAGTTTCATCGCCGATGCCCGCGTGGAGCTTGTCGATCTGATCGAGGCCATCGGCTCCGATTTCGATCCCGGTGAATATGCCGAGGAAGTCGATACTCTGGGCGGGCTCATGGTGGCCATGCTCGGCCGCGTGCCGGTACGGGGCGAAGTGGTCTCCAAGCTTAAGGGCTTTGAATTCGAGATCACCCGCGCCGATGCTCGCCGGGTCAAACAGGTCCGCATCACCCGCCGCCGCCGCAAGCAACGGCTGTTGATCGCCGGGCCCAAGAGCGAAAACCCGCTCCAGCCCGAGCCCGAAAACCAGCAGGCCGCCGAATAGAGCGTGTCCAGCAAAACCATGTCCTCGACCCGATCGGGGATGGAAACGGTATTGCGGTTCGCAACACGCGAAAAAACAAGGGCTTAGAGCCAAGGATTTGAGTCAATCAAATCCTGACCGGCTCTAAGGCGGCCTTCTTTTTAGACCGATCAGCGCGGCGCGCGCTTGGCGAGAATGCGCTGCAACGTGCGCCGGTGCATGTTGAGCCGGCGCGCCGTCTCCGAAACATTGCGGTCGCACAATTCGTAAACCCGCTGGATATGCTCCCAGCGCACCCGGTCTGCCGACATGGGGTTTTCCGGCGCCTCGGGCCTGATATCGTCATCGCCGGCCATCAGCGCCTTGACGATGTCGTCGGCGTCGGCCGGTTTGGCAAGATAATCGACCGCACCAAGTTTGACCGCCGTGACCGCGGTTGCAATATTGCCGTAACCGGTCAGGACCACCGCCCGCGCGCCGGGACGGTTCTCGTGCAGCGCCTGGACCACGGCCAGCCCGTTTCCGTCCTCGAGCCGCAGATCGACCACCGCAAAGGCCGGGCTGTTGGCTTTGACCGCCGCCAGCCCGCCAGCCACCGTATCGGCGATCGAAACGATAAAGCCGCGCTTGTCCATTGCCCTTTCGAGCCGGGTCAGGAAGGGCTTGTCGTCGTCGACCAGCAGCAAGGTGCGCTCGGTGTCGGGAAGCTCGGAAATCTCTGTCATTGGCCTTGATCCTCTCGCGTCTTGCTTATGGCCAATTGTGGCGAAAACGTCAAAAGCTTACACACAAGATACCTCATACGTCGCGTGCGGCATTTCGGACCAGGGTGTCACGCGGCCAGCTGATTTCCACACAGGCATGCCCGTTTGCCCGGGCATTGAAGAATTTGAGCGTCGCGCCGGTCCGCTCCAGAAGCGTCTTGGCAATGAACACGCCCAGCCCCAGTCCGCCCCCGCCATCGGGTTGGCGCGGATCGAACCGGTCTTTCGTCCTTGTTGTCAGATAGGGTTCCCCGAGCCGGCTTAAAAGGTCCGGCGGAAATCCCGGTCCGTCGTCCATGATGGCGATCATCACCCGCCGCCCGTCCCAGACGGCCCGAATCGTCACCTCAACCTTTGCGAACTGCACGGCATTTTCGATCAGATTGCCCAGCCCGTAGAGCAGCGCCACATTGCGCGCGATCACCGGCTCGTCCTGCTCAGCCCGGGTCTGGGCCAGATTGATCGATTTGCCCTCGACCAGCGCCGGCCCTTCATGGGCCTTGGCCAGCTCGGCGACGATGTCGGACAGTGTCGCGCTGTCGAAAAGGTCCGATCCTGATGGCCGCAGGTTTCGCAATTTTCCCAATATCGCCCGGCAGCGCGCCACCTGATCCATGATGAGATCGAGATCTTCGGCCAGCTCCCCTTCCCCATGGTCGCGCCGGATTTCCTTGGCCGCCAGCGCAATGGTGGCCAGCGGGGTGCCCAGCTCATGGGCGGCGGCCGCCGCCAGCCCGTCGAGCGCCGAAAGCTGTTGCTGGCGCGACAGGGCCAACTCGGTGATGGTCAGCGCATCGACAAGCTGGCGGGCTTCATGAGCCACCTTGTTGGTGTACCCGGCGACAAACCCCACAGCGCACAGGATCGCAATCCACACCCCGGTGAGATAGATGCGTGGCGGCTCGAAACTGACCCCTTCGATCCACGGCAAGGGCATATGAAACAAGGCCAGCGCGCTGGCGATCGCAATGACCAGCGTGCCCACCCAGATCGTTTCGCGCGAAGCCAGCGTCGAAGCGGAAACCGAAACCGGTGCGAGCAGCAATATGGCAAACGGATTGCCCAGCCCGCCGGTGAGATAAAGCAGCCCTCCGAGTTGCAGACTGTCATAGGCAAGCTGCAGGAATGCCAGCCGGGTCGAGGGCCGGTGACCCGGCCCGTAGCGGATCAACAGCCCCGCATTGACCAGCACCGAAAGCGCGATCAGCAACAGGCACGCCCCCAGCGGCACGTCGTAGCCCAGCCCGTAGCGCACGACCACAACGGTGATCAGCTGGCCCGAAATGGCCAGCCAGCGCAAAAGCACGAGCGTTTCAAGCCGCATGGGATTGGCGCTGCGCGCCGGCGCCGGAGCGCTGGACTGTGTGATTTCGCTCATTTTTTTGTCTCTCCGGGCGGGTCTATGGGCACTCTATATCAGTTTTCAAGAGCGATAAATTTATGCGCTAACCCTTGATGCGGGCGCCGGCGACCCCAAATTTTGTTGTGTTCGAGACTGGAGAGACCGCAACATGAACAGTGCAATTATCAAACCCGCATGGTCCCCGCTAACCATCGCTTTGATGGTTCTGGGCTTTATCATCTTCTGGCCGCTAGGCATGGCCGTCCTCGCCTACATTTTATGGGGCGAATATATGGGCGGCAGCCGTGAAAAGGCTGAAAGCTGGATCGCCGGCCAGAAGTCAAACTTCAAATCCCGCGGCTGTGGCCCGCGCCACTATCGCGCTTCGGCCACCGGCAATGCCGCCTTCGACGAGTACCGCGACGAACAGCTCAAGCGCCTCGACGAGGAACGCCGCAAACTCGAAGAAGACCGCCAGGCATTCGAAGAACACCTCGCCAATCTGCGCAAGGCGCGTGATCGCGAAGAGTTCGACCGCTTCATGCGGGACCGCAATGCCCCCCGCCACGACGACAACCGCAATGACGATGGCGGCGAGCGTCAGGGGTACTAAACCAGACAGATCGCCGGCCCAGGGGCCGGTGATCGCCCTCAAGAGTTCCCTTCGGCCGGTGGATTGTTCCCCCTCCCTTTGGTCCCCGGCCGCGCCTTGGGCCGCCTCCGCCCAAGGCACCCTTTGATCGCGTTTTGAAAAACAGGCCGCCTCCGCCTGTCCAAAAGCGCGATACGATAAGAAGCGGCACGCTCCTTTCCGACGTGCCGCTTCTTTTTTGTTTTGTCAGCCCGGCCAGCCTGCATAATGGCGCCCGCGATTCCCTTTTCTGCCAAAGAGACAATGGATGGGGCTGCCCCGCCTTTTTGCCCGCACCGCGATCCCTGAAACGACCGAGCTCGTCATGGCGTCCGGTCCGGTTACCGTAGCCGTGCGGGTCAACGCCCGGGCCCGGTCCTATCGCTTGAGCGTTTCGGCGCGGGGAGAGCCGGTTCTGACTGTGCCGCGCGGCGGGCGCTGGCCCGAGGCACAAGCCTTTCTCGAGCGCAACACCGGCTGGCTGTCCGCCCGGCTCAGCCGCATCCAGAGCCCTTACGCACTCGCCCCCGGCGCCATCATTCCCCTGCGCGGCAGCCCCCACCGCCTGGTCGGCCTCAGCGGGCTGCGCGGTCTCGTCACCGTCGCCAACGAGGGGGACGAGCCACAATTGCAGGTGCCCGGCGGTCCCGACCACATGCGCCGCCGCCTTGTAGACTGGCTCAAGAAACAGGCCCGCGACGATCTTGAGAAGGCCTGCAACCGCCACGCGCAAAATCTGGGCGTGACGGTTTCGGCCATCACCCTGCGCGATCAATCGACCCGCTGGGGATCGTGCTCGTCCTCTGGCAGCCTCAATTTCAACTGGCGCCTGATCCTCGCCCCGCCCGAGGTACTCGATTACGTCGCCGCCCATGAGGTGGCCCACATTCTCGAAATGAACCATCGGCCGGTCTTCTGGCGCACCGTCGCGAAAACGTGTCCCCATTACGAGCGCCCCAAAGCCTGGCTCAAGGCCAATGGCGCAGCGCTGATGGCGCTCTAACCAACGCCCCAGGCCGCAACAAAAAAAGCCCGGGCATAAACCCGGGCTTTCTCAAACGTCCAGCGCTGCCGATCCTACTCGCCAAACAGCCCGTTGAGCAGCCCACCGATCCCGTCATCGGCCGGGACTGCCACGGGCTGCTGCTGCTGTTGCGGCTGGATCTGTTGTTGGGGCAACGGGGCAGGCTGCTGACCCGGCTGACCCTGGATCTGGTCGATCGTGACGGGCGTTCCGGTCGCCGGCATGGTATCCTGCATCGGCACCGCCACGCGGTCCTGGAGCTTGACATAATTGCCAGGCAGCGCCGCGCTCTGCAGGCCCTCATGGGCTTCGGCCATGATGTCGCGCCAGATCTGGGCCGGTATCTGTCCGCCGAACACCCGGGTCGGGGTGTCGTCGTCATTGCCCAGCCATACGCCGCCCACAAGGCTTGCGGTGTAACCGACAAATAGCGCGTCGCGGTTGCGCTGGGTCGTACCGGTCTTGCCGGCCATCGGCCAGTTGCCCAGTTGCGCCCGCGTGCCCGTTCCGGCCTGAACGCCGGTCTGGAGCATGTCGTTCATCATGCCCACCTGCTCATCGGTCAGGATACGGCCCGGTCCGGCTGGCGTTTCTTCAAACAGCACTTCGCCATCGGTTGTGGTGATCCGCGTGATCACATTGGGCACCACCCCATAACCGCCATTGGCAAACGGGGCATAGGCGCTCGTCAGCTCGAGCAGCGAGACTTCCTGAGTGCCCAGCGCGATCGAGGGCACCGGCTGGAAATTGGTGGAAAAGCCCATCCGATAGGCCGTCTCCACCACATTTTCTGGCCCGATATCGATGGCCAGGCGCGCCGATACCGTGTTGATGGAAAAGGCCAGCGCGTCGCGCAACAGCACCGGCCCGACATAGCGGCCATTGGAGTTTTCCGGCTGCCAGCCCTCATAGTCGAGCGGCTCGTCCACCATCAGCGTGTCGGGCGTATAGCCCTGCTGCAGGGCGGCAAGATAGACAAAGGGCTTGAAGGCCGATCCCGGCTGACGACGCGAGGTCACGGCGCGGTTATAGCTCGATTGGCTGTAATCGACCCCGCCCACCAAGGCACGCACCCGGCCTTCGGTGTCCATGGCCACAAAGGCCGCCTGGGAAAAGTCCAGGTCCTCGCCCTGTGAGGCGACGGCTTCCTTGATGACGAATTCGGCCTGCTTTTGCATGTCCCAGTCCAGCGTGGTCGAAACCACGACGTCCTCGTTCACCTCGCCCAGATAGTCGTTCATGAGCGATTCCACCCAGTCCGCGACGTAATATTCGGTGCCCGCAACCCGCTCGGTGGTGATGTTGGCATCCATGTTCTGGGCAGCGGCCTGGGCCTCCTGCTCGGTGATGTAGCCCTCACGCACCATATTGGCCAGCGCCAGCCGCTGCCGCTCGGCGGCCCGGTCGGGATGGGTGCGCGGGTTGTAATAGCTCGGCGCGGGCAGAATGCCGGCCAGCATGGCCGCCTGACCCAGCGAGAGATTGCGCGCGGAAATGCCGAAATAGGTTTGCGCCGCAGCTTCGATCCCGGTCGAACCCGACCCGAAATGCACGCGGTTGAGATAAAGCTCCAGGATCTGGTCCTTGGAATAGTTCTGTTCCAGCCAAACCGCCAGAAGCGCTTCCTGCACCTTGCGGCCAAGCGTCTGGTCGGGGGTCAGAAACAAATTCTTGGCAACCTGCTGGGTGATGGTGGAGGCGCCGCGGGTGATGCCGCCCGCGCGGATCATTTCGATCCCCACCGAGGCCAGCCCGATCGGATCGACCCCGAAATGGCTGTAAAAGCGTCTGTCTTCGCTCGCCACCACGGCCTGGCCCACATAGGGCGGCAATTCGTGAATGCCCACGGCCTCCCCGCCGGTCTGCCCGCGATTGGTCAAAAGCTGCCCGTTGGACGCCAGCACGCGGATATTGGGCGGACGCTGGGGCACTTCCCAAGTGGAGGACGATCCCAGATCCTGCCCGTAATAGACAACGATTCCGGCCACCGCGACACCGCCCAAAAGCAGCATCGTGAAGCAGAAATAGGCAAACCCAACGATAAATCGCATCCCGCCCGAGCGCTTTTTCTTCACCTTGCGGTTCTGCGGCCGGCGGGGTTTGCCACCCTTGGGCCCATTGGAGCCTGATCCGGCCTGCGCGCGCTGGCCCCTGGCCTTGCGCTGCGGGCCGCCATCGACGCGATCATCGGGAGAGAGACGAAGATCCATCAAAGATCACTTTCGAGCATGGTCGTGAAAAATCGACGCGCGCCATCGTCCGGGCGCAAACGCGATGCCTACCGCTATCGCGTTCAATTGTGGCGCGTTTATGTGAATTTTTCCACTCTTACCCGCCAGTGTGGCCGCACGGCAACGGTTTTTGCCTAACCGGGGGGAGAGGGTCGCAATTTGTTCCGGCATCGATTGCCGAATGGCCTTTTCAGGAAGGCCCGCTCTCGCGGATGCCCGGATTTCAGATCGAGGAAACGATCATCGCAGGCTATGCCCCTTTAGCAAAAAATGTGGTCTCTATGTCGATCCCGGCGCAATTGCCGCCCATGCCAAGGAGATTGCGTCGCTAAACCTCAAGGCCACCAGGACCGGCGTGACATTCTCGGCAAGCAAACCCATCCCCGATGACCTCGTCGAGAAACTGGCCGTCAGTTCGCGCGGCGAAAAGGGATTTTAAACGGTCCTGCGCAATCGAGAATTCGGCTCGAAACACTGTTTCTCAAGGCCATAACGCTGGAAAAACATCTTCGTTTGCACGCGTCTGCGCGTTCAGCGCATCTTTTTGTGAAGCGGTGCTTCTGTTCGATGATGGGTGGCAAGCAATGCCAGCCACCCATTGTCTGTCAGATCCAGTCCGGGACCATGCCGCCGGCGTAGCGCGCACCGAAAGCGCCGTCCGGCAGGATAGTTGCGATGCGGACCAGATCATCGGTCGACAACGTTAAATCCGCAGCGGCCAGGTTTTCCTCGAGACGTTCGATCCGGCGCGTTCCGGGGATCGGCACGATGTCGTCGCCCTGGGCCAGGAGCCAGGCCAGCGCCAGCTGAGACACCGTTATGCCCTTGGTCTGGGCCAGCTCGCCAAGCTGGCGGACGGCATCGAGGTTCTTTTCAAAATTGCCTGGTTGCCAGCGTGGATCAAAGCGCCGCATGTCGTCCTCCTCATATTCTGCCGAAGGCTTTACGGACCCGGTGAGAAAGCCACGGCCAAGCGGCGAATAGGCGACAAATCCAATGCCCAGTTCACGCGTGGTGGGCAGGACCGCTTCGACGTCGCGTTCAAAAACCGAATATTCGGTCTGCAGGACCGTCACTTTCTGCACGGCATGGGCCTTGCGGATGGTCTGCGGCCCAGCTTCGCTGAGGCCGAAATACTTGACCTTGCCTTCGGCGATCAGGTCCCTGACGGTCCCGGCAACGTCTTCGATCGGCACATCGGGATCGACGCGGTGCTGGTAGAGAATGTCGATATGGTCGACACCAAGATAGCGAAGGCTGTTTTCGGTCACTTTGCGAATATGGTCAGGCTGGCTGTTGGTGCCGTAATTGCCATTGTCGAGGGCAAAGCCGAATTTGGTGGCGATAACGATGTCGTCGCGAAAGCCCTCTACCGCCTTTCCGATGAATTTCTCGTTCTCGCCCCAGCCATAGAGTTCGGCGGTGTCAAACAAGGTAACGCCCATCTCATAGGCGTGCTTGATCAGGTCCGGGCCCGCTTGCGTGTCGGCCGCGCCATAAGCGAGGTGAAATCCCATGGCGCCGTAGCCGAGAGCTGACACTTCGGGTCCGTCCTTGCCGAGTCTGCGCTTTTGCATAGCAATATCCTTTCGTGCGTGTACGGGCACAATGTAGGGATGCTCTCGCCAATGCGGATGTCTGATGGTCCCGGATGATTGCCTGATTCTGCCGACCCATTGACCTTTTGAGGCAAGCGCTGTGGAATGGCGCCATGACACAACTTGACGACATTCGCGCCATTGCGCTGCGCCATGCCGGCGCGCCGCACCCGCAGATGCCGCGTCTTCATGCCTATTGCATCGACAACCCGACCGACGCCAATGGCCTGATCTATCAGCCGGTCGTCTGCCTCGTGCTGCAGGGCCGCAAACGCACGTTTATCGGAGATGGAGCGCTCGAATATGGCGCCAGTGATTGCATGGTCGTGGCGGCCGAGCTGACGGCGATGGGACAGGTCTGCGAAGCCTCGACCGACGAGCCCTTTGTGGCGCTCAATCTCTTTCTCGATCCTGCGGTGATTTCGACGATCCTGCTCGACATGAACGCGCTCGCCGAGCCTGCCATCGGCTCGGGCTTCGGCGTTGCCAAAGCCGGCCCCGCACTGCTTGATGCGTGGCACCGGCTCGCCAGCCTGCTCGACAGACCTCAGGAAATCCCGGTCCTTGCGCCTCACCTCGAGCATGAACTGATGTTTCGTCTGCTGATGGGACCGCATGGTGCATTGCTGCGCCAGATTGCCGGGGCCGACACGCGGCTGTCCCATATTCGCCGGGCGATGGCTTACGTTCGCCACCATTATGCCGACCATCTCAGCATTAGCGCCATGGCGGCGATTGCCGGCATGAGCGTGTCGGTGTTTCATCGCCGTTTCAAGGCGGTGACCGGCGTGAGCCCGCTGCAATATCAGAAGCATGTTCGGCTGCACGAGGCACGCCGGCGCCTCGTGACTGAACATGCCGAGGCCGCGACCGTGGGTTATGCCGTTGGATATGAAAGCGCGTCCCAGTTCTCACGCGAGTACAAAAGGCTGTTCGGTGCTCCGCCGCGTCGTGACGCGGATTCCTTGCAGGCGATTGTTGAAGCCGGTCCATAAAGCCCGGCATCATCGCGTTCGCAAAAGGCGGCAGCTTACCAGATTATGCGCGCGTGCTACCGATGAGCGGCGTGTGGCGGCGAAACCCGCCGCCCGAGCCGCACCCCGACCCCATCAGATATCGAGGTTGGAAACCGCGAGCGCATTGTCCTGGATGAAATCGCGCCGCGGCTCGACAAGATCGCCCATCAGCTGGGAAAAGATCGAATCCGCGTCGTCGGTTTCCCGGATCTGCACCTGCAAAAGCGTGCGCCCGTTCTTGTCCATAGTGGTTTCCCACAGCTGGGAGGCGTTCATTTCGCCCAGCCCCTTGTAGCGCTGCATGGAAACGCCCTTGGCGCCCGCCGCCTGAACGATCGCGAACAGCGAGCGCGGTCCATAGACCTCCTGGTTGATCTCGCGGCGCATCAGCGTCGGAACGCCGCCATAGATCTCGTCGAGCTTGCCGGCCAGATTGCGCAGCTTGCGCGCATCGGCCGAGCCCAGCAGCGCCGCATCGAGCGTGTGGCTCTCGGTCACACCGCGCACCACGCGCGAAAAGATGTATCCGCCCTCGCCGTCCAGGGCGCCTTCCCAGGTGCGCTCGGTCTCGTCCGACATGCGGTTCAGCCGGTTGGCCACCCGGTCGGCCAGTCCCTGGGCGGTCTCGGGAGTGTCCATGACCGCCGGATCGAGCGCGCCGACAACGGCGGCCTGTTCGATCATCTGGCGGTTGTAACGCGCGTTCTGGTTGTCGATCAGATGGTTGAGGTCGCGTGCCTGTTCCACGATCGAAAGCAGATCGGCCCCCGCATGGGTTGTCCCGGCCCGCGTCGTGAGCACCGCATCCTCGACCCCGCCGGCCAGAAGATAATCCTCCCGCGCCCGCTCGTCCTTGAGATACTGCTCGGAGCGCCCGCGCGTCACCTTGTAGAGCGGCGGCTGAGCGATATAGAGGTGCCCGCGCTCGATGATTTCGGGCATCTGCCGGTAAAAGAACGTCAAAAGCAGCGTACGGATA
>CENV01044084.1_pt1 | contig 10626 bp, 7 predicted proteins | sample 530231 | NCBI WGS metagenome assembly CENV01 (sample SAMEA2619815, study PRJEB7988) | marine metagenome | biome: marine biome (ENVO:00000447); feature: surface water layer (ENVO:00002042); material: "saline water (ENVO:00002010), including plankton (ENVO:xxxxxxxx)" | depth 5 m | reverse complement strand
CATGACATAGATATGGTCACTCAATTCGCGGCAGAAATCGAGATACTGTTCGACCAAAAGGATGGTCATGCCCATCTCATCGCGCAAAAACTGCAATGCCCGCCCGATATCCTTGATGATCGAGGGCTGTATCCCTTCGGTGGGCTCATCGAGGACCAGAAGGCTGGGGCGGGTCACCAGTGCCCGCCCTATGGCCAATTGCTGCTGTTGCCCGCCCGAAAGGTCGCCCCCCCTTCGGCTCAGCATGGTTTTGAGCGCGGGAAAGAGCTCAAAGATCGTATCGGGAATCGAACGATCCTTGGGCTTGAGCGGCGCGTAGCCTGTAAGCAGGTTTTCCTTGACGGTAAGCAGCGGAAAGATCTCACGCCCCTGCGGCACATAGCCGATGCCCATTCGGGCCCGCGTATAGGGCGGAATTTTCTTGAGTTCGAATTCTTCGAACCGGATCGCGCCGCCCGAAATCGGATGTGTTCCCGTGATCGCGCGCAACAGCGAGGATTTTCCAACCCCGTTGCGCCCCAGGACAGAGGTGATCTTGTTGGGCTGGGCGGTGATCGAAACTGTCTTGAGCGCCTGCGCGGCGCCATAATGCAGATCGACATCGGTAACGGTCAGTGTCGTCATTTCAGCGTCCCAGGTAGCGTTCGATGACCAGCGGATCGGCCGAGACATGTTCGAGCGAGCCCTGCGCAAGCACGGAGCCTTCGGCAAGACACGTCACCCTGCAGTCGAGATCGCGCACAAAGCTCATGTCGTGTTCCACCACCACCACAGAGTGATGTTTGGAAATCGACTTCAGCAATTTCGAGGTTTCCTCGGTTTCCGAGTCGGTCATGCCGGCCACCGGCTCATCGACCAGCAGCAGCTTGGGATCCTGGGCGAGCAGCATGCCGATCTCGAGCCATTGTTTTTGACCGTGAGAAAGGTTGGCAGCGTATTCATCCTTCCGGTGAGTGAGCCGCACAGTGTCCAGTATCTCCGCTATATGGTTCGTGTCCGTCGCATCGCGAGTGTAGAGCCAGGACGAAAACACCCCGCGCGGCTTTTTGAGTGCCAGTTCGATATTGTCCCAGACCGTATGGCTCTCAAACACTGTCGGCTTCTGAAATTTGCGTCCGATCCCCAGATTGGCGATTTCGGTTTCATCCTTTTTGGTTAGGTCGACCGATCCCTCGAAAAACACTTCCCCGGTATCGGGGCGCGTCTTGCCGGTAATTATGTCCATCATCGTCGTCTTGCCCGCACCATTGGGGCCGATAATGGCCTGCAAATCGTCGCGCTTGACGAGCAGTGAGAGCGAGTTGAGCGCCTTGAACCCGTCAAAGGAAACGGTGACGCCATCGAGATAAAGGAGCGATCCTTCGCGCAGTGTATCAACCATTTGTCTTACTCCGCCGGAGAGGGTCTTGCGCCGTGGGGCGTCTCGTCGTGTTCATGGCTTTCGACAGGCGCATCATCCAATATCGGTCCTGGTGCGGGCCCGGCGCCTTTTTCGAAGGTATCGGAGGCACGGCGCTGCTTGAGTGCCGTCCAGACCGATGTGAAGATCCCCACGATCCCCTTTGGCATGAACAGCGTCACGAACACGAACATGCCGCCCAGGATAAACAGCCACAAATCGGCGAAGGTGCCGGTGAAGTAGGACTTTGCGGCATTGACGATCACTGCGCCGATGATCGGTCCGACAAGCGTCCCGCGCCCGCCCACAGCCGTCCAGATCACCACTTCGATGGAGTTGGCCGGTGCAAATTCTCCAGGATTGATGATCCCCACCTGCGGCACATAGAGGGCCCCGGCAAGCCCGGCCATCACCGCCGAGACGCTAAAGGCGAAGAGTTTGACGTTTTCCACCCGGTACCCGATGAACCGTGTCCGGCTTTCCGCATCGCGCACCGCAACCATGACCTTGCCGAGCTTTGAGCGAACAATCAGCGAGCACAGGATAAAGCACAGCGCCAGAAGGATCGCAGAGGCAGCGAAAAGGCTGGCGCGCGTCCCGGCCGCCGAGATCGGCGCGCCCAGTATTTCGCGGAAGTCGGTGAGCCCGTTGTTGCCGCCAAATCCCATGTCGTTGCGGAAAAACGCCAGCATCAACGCGTAGGTCAGTGCCTGGGTGATGATCGAAAGATAGACCCCCGTCACCCGGCTGCGAAACGCGAACCAGCCAAAGACGAACCCCAAAAGTCCCGGCACGAACGCCATCATGACAAGGGCGAACCAGAACATATCGAACCCCTGCCAGTACCAGGGCAACTCGGAATAGTTCAGAAACACCATGAAGTCGGGCAGCACAGGATTGCCATAGACACCCCGGTCACCGATCTGGCGCATCAGGTACATGCCCATGGCATAGCCGCCCAGCCCAAAGAATGCACCGTGTCCGAGAGAAAGAATGCCGCAATAGCCCCAGACCAGATCGAGCGCCAGCGCGAGCGTTGCATAGGTCAGGTATTTGCCCATCAAGGGCACGAGATAATTGGGTACCCGCAAGGGATGACCGGTCTGGAGCATCAGGTTGGAAAGGGGAACTGCGATGGCTACGACCAGCAGTATGGCGACCACCCAGACGGCCTTCGCTCCGAGCTTTTCAAAGATCTTGCCGGTTATCATGGCGCGGTCCTCCGCTGGGCGAGCCGGCCGGTGTCGTTGCGACCATCCTTTTGTTCTGTGACGGGCCGCGCCATCGTGCCAAGAGCGCGAAAAATAGCGGTATCCACGGTCAGTCTCATGCTTCAACCGCCCTCCCCTTGAGCGCGAACAGGCCCCTTGGGCGGCGCTGGATGAACAGGATGATAAGAACAAGGATCAGGATCTTGGCCAGCACCGCTCCGGCATAGGGCTCAAGGAATTTGTTGGCGATGCCCAGCGTCAGAGCGCCGACCAGTGTCCCCCACAGATTGCCGACCCCGCCGAACACAACAACCATGAAACTGTCGATGATGTAGCCCTGTCCGAGATTGGGCGAGACGTTGTCGATCTGGCTCAACGCGACCCCGGCCAACCCCGCAACCCCCGAGCCGAGCCCGAATGTCATGGCATCCACCCATGGGGTTCGAATGCCCATGGCCGATGCCATGCGACGGTTCTGGGTCACCGCCCGCATCTGCAGACCGAGCGGGGTCCGATTGAGGACCAGGAGCAGCAAGGAAAACACAACGATCGCAAACACCACGATCCACATGCGGTTCCAGGTGATTGCCAGCCCCCCCAGCTCGAACGCCCCCGACATCCAGGAGGGATTGCCCACGTCGCGGTTTGTAGCACCGAAAATCGTGCGCACGCTCTGCTGGATGATCAGTGAGAGCCCCCATGTGGCCAGAAGCGTTTCCAGCGGTCGGCCGTAGAGCCAGCGGATAACGCCACGCTCGATGGCGATGCCGATCATCGCCGTGACTAGGAAGGCCATCGGTATGGCGATGGCGAGCGAATAGTCGAACAGGCCCGGGCTGGTCGTACGAATGATTTCCTGGATGACGAAGGTGACATAGGCCCCCAGCATGACCATCTCGCCATGCGCCATATTGATGACCCCCATCACCCCGAACGTAATGGCAAGTCCGATCGCGGCCAGAAGCAGCACTGAGCCGAGCGAGACGCCGTACCACACGTTCTGGCCAACGCCCCACAGCGCCAACGCCTGATTGATCTGGTCAATGCCCGCCTCGATGGCTGGCCGCTGGTCATCGCTGGCGCCAGCGAGGCTGGAATTGAGAATGGCCAGGGCCTGCCGATCGCCGCGGGCCGAAATGACCGCAACGGCGCTGGCGATCTCGTCTTCGCTGGCATCCGTCTTGAGCATGGCCGCGGCGCGCGCCTGCTCCATGACCCGAAGCACTGTGGCATCGGTCTCCTGAGCGATTGCCTCGTCCAGGACCGGAATAGCGTCGGGTTCGGCTGTGGAAAACAATTCCCGCGCCGCGGCCAGCCGGGCGCCCGGATTGTCGCTCATCAGGGTCAGGCTCCCCACGGCGGCCGCAATGTCGCGGCGCAGGGAATTGTTGATCCGGATGACGCTCATTTCTCCCGTCGCATCGAGATCGGCCGCCTCGCCGGTCAGGGCGTCGGCGTAGGCATTGCGCCCTGTTTCGATGAAGATGCCGCCGGTGTCGGATTCGTAGAGTTCGCCCTCGCCAAGTGCTTGCAGGATCGGCAGCGCCGCGACCTCGCCGCTGGCGACAAGCGCCGCAACGGCATCTTCGAGTTCGCCAAGGCTGGCGTCATACATTGTGGGCAAGATTTCGGAAACGCCTTGGGCCCGCGCGCTACCAGCCGCAAGAACGGCGAACGCGAAAAAAACCATTAGAGAAAGATATCTGGTGAGCCGATTGAGACTGCGCATGATCGCGATCCCCTTTCACAATCGAGCCGGTCGGAAGGATTTCTGGTCAATGTTGACAGCAGAGCCGGGGGCGGGACGACCCGTCCCCGGCAAAAGCGAAATGTTCGGCCTATTCGGCTGAGCCGCCGCCGCAGGTTTCGGTTTCGGTGTTGTAGTTGCCGCACATGATCGGGTCGGTCCAATCGGCTTCGAGCATTGCGGACTCGGGCAGATAGTCGGACCAGGCATCGCCCGGCACCAGATCGTCGGTTTCAGAGACCACGAAGAACTGGCCGTCATCCTGAATTTCACCGATCAGCACCGGCTTGGTGATGTGGTGGTTGGGCAGCATCTCGGCCATGCCACCGGTCAGGTTCGGCGTTTCCAGCCCGACAATCGCTTCGATCACCGCGTCGGCATCGGTGGTTCCTGCCGCCTCGACGGCATCGACCCAGAGATTGAAGCCGATGTAATGGGCCTCCATCGGGTCGTTGGTCACACGATCTTCCGAGCCGATGAAGTCCTGCCATGAGGCAATGAATTCTTCGTTCTCGGGCGTTTCAACGCTCATGAAGTAGTTCCAGGCGGCAAGGTGGCCCACAAGCGGTGCGGTGTCGAATCCCGAAAGCTCTTCTTCGCCCACCGAGAACGCGACGACCGGAATGTCTTCGGCTGCGACGCCCTGATTGGCCAGCTCGCGGTAGAACGGCACATTGGCATCGCCATTGATGGTCGAGACCACTGCTGTCTTCATGCCTTCCGAGCCGAAGGCCACGATGTCGGATACGATCGTCTGCCAGTCCGAATGCCCGAACGGGGTATAGTTGATCATGATGTCTTCCGAAGCCACACCGCTATCGAGAAGATACTGCTCGAGAATTTTGTTGGTGGTCTGGGGATAGACATAGTCGGTGCCGGCCAGCACCCAGCGCTCGACGCCTTCTTCGTTCATCAGATAATCGACAGCGGGAATCGCTTGCTGGTTGGGCGAGGCGCCGGTGTAAAAAACATTGCGCTGGGATTCTTCGCCTTCGTACTGGACCGGATAGAACAGCAGCGAGTTCAGCTCTTCAAATACCGGAAGCACCGATTTGCGGCAGACCGATGTCCAGCAGCCAAAGACCGCGTCGACCTCGTCGACTTCGATTAGCCGGCGCGCCAATTCCGCAGCGAGCGGCCAATCCGAAGCGATATCCACGACAACGGGTTCGAGCTGGCGGCCCATCACGCCACCGGCCTCATTCTGTTGCTCGATGAGCATCAGCATGACGTCTTTGAGCGTGGTTTCCGAAATCGCCATCGTGCCCGACAGCGAATGCAGAATCCCGACCTTGATCGGCCCCTCGTCCTGCGCAATGGCCGGCGCCATCGGCAGGCTCATGCCACCGGCCAGAACCGTGGCAAGCAAAGCGCGCGATGCGCTGAATTTCTTCATGGTGATGTCCCTCAGTTTGGTTCCCCAAGGCGTCATTGACTGACGCCCTTGCCGGACTTTGGGACACTTCGTTGAGCTGACCCTATACGTCGATTGACGTAATCAGGAAGCCATTGCAGGAGCCAACTCTTGCGCCGGGGCATGAAAAGCCGCGTGATTCCAATGCAATCCATGCTATGGAGAGGTTGGAAAATTTTTGTGCAGCCCGATAAAATGGCTAAAAACTAGACGATTCATGGCGCGACAAAGAATCATCCCCATCCGGCGCGAATACAACCGCTGGGTGGCCAACGAAACGCTGGAAGACTACGCCCTGCGCTTCACCGCCAAGTCGGCGCGGCGCTTTTCCAACGACCGCATTTCCCAGACTGCAATCGGTGCAATTTCGTTTCTGGCGCTCGAAGCCATCGGTGGCGCCATCACTCTGAGCTATGGCACGACCAACGCGATGATCGCCATCGCGGTCGCCTCCATAGCGATCCTGTTTGTGGGAGTGCCCATTGCCCGCTATGCGGCGCGCCATGGCGTCGATGTGGATCTTTTGACCCGCGGGGCCAGCTTTGGCTACATCGGGTCGACCATCACCTCGCTGATCTATGCGGGCTTCACCTTCATTCTCTTTGCTATTGAAGCATCGATCATGTCGAGCGCCCTGCAACTGGCCTTCGGCATTCCGCTCTGGCTCGGCCATATCATTTCGGCGATCGTTGTGATCCCGCTGGTTACCCATGGGATCACCATGATCTCGCGCTTCCAGATTCTGACCCAGCCGGTCTGGATCGTCCTCAACATACTGCCGTTCTTTTTCATAGCCTTCATGGATTGGGAAAAGTTCGATCTCTGGCGCGCCTTTACCGGACTGGACCAGCCGCCGGGCGAACCGGGCTCAATCGCGCCCTTCGAAGTCGCCAAATTCGGTGCCGCATCGGCCGTCATTCTGGCGCTGATGACCCAGATCGGTGAGCAGGTGGACTTTCTGCGCTTCCTGCCGGCGGAAAAAATGCCCAAATGGCGGCACAAACTTGGGGTTTTTCTTGCCGGCGCGGGCTGGGTGGCGGTCGGCGCACCCAAGCTTTTGGCGGGTTCTTTTCTTGCCTTTCTCGCACTTTCGGCCGGCGTTTCGCCCGAACACGCTTCCGAGCCGGGCTACATGTTTGCCATCGCCTTTGGCTACATGATCCCAAACGAGTTTCTGGCACTGATGCTCATGGCCGTATTCGTGGTCATAAGCCAGCTCAAGATCAACGTAATGAACGCCTATGCGGGCTCGCTCGCCTGGTCCAATTTCTTTTCCCGGCTCACCCATTCCCATCCGGGCCGCGTCGTCTGGCTGATGTTCAACGTGTCCATCGCGCTGCTGTTGATGGAGTTGGGCATCTACCGGCTTCTCGAAGAAACGCTTGGCATCTTTTCGATTGTTGCCATGGCCTGGCTGTGCTCGATTTCCGCCGATCTGTTCATCAACAAGCCACTGGGATTGGCCCCGCCGGGGATCGAGTTCAAACGTGCCCACCTCTATGACGTCAATCCCGTCGGTGTGGGCTCGATGTTTCTCTCGGCCACCATTGCACTGGCCGCCCATTTCGGAGCCTTCGGCACCATGGCAGCGGCGTTGTCTCCCTACATCGCGCTGGTTGTGTGCTTTGTCGCATCCCCCACTCTCGCCTGGGCCACCAAGGGCAAATATTATCTGGCCCGTAAGCCCCGCCGCCAATGGCAAAAGCTTAAAACGTTCACCTGCTCGATCTGCGAACACCCTTTCGAGCCCGAGGACATGGCCTGGTGTCCGGCCTACGCCGCTCCGATCTGTTCGCTGTGCTGCTCTCTCGATGCGCGCTGCCATGACATGTGTAAGCCACACGCCCATTTCCGTGCCCAGACCCAGGCCGTGGCTGCCACAATATTGCCCGGCTGGGTCGTGGAAAAGCTCCAGTCCCGTCTGGGGCGATACGCGATCGCGACGCTGGTTGCCGTATCGATGCTCGGCGGCGCGCTGGCGCTTATCTATGGACTGGCCGCCCAATACGCGCCCGAAACCGCCGATGTCGTGGGCGGAACGCTGCTCGTGGTCTTTTTCGTTTTCTCGGTGACAGCCGGGATCATGACCTGGTTCCTGGTGCTTGCCCATGACAGCCGCCTCGTTGCCGAGGAGGAAAGCACGCGCCAGAACACCTTGTTGCTCAAGGAAATCGATGCGCACTCGAAAACCGACGCCGAACTGCAGCGCGCCAAGGAAAAGGCCGAAGCAGCAAACAACGCAAAGTCCCGTTACGTCGTTGGATTGAGCCATGAGCTGCGCACCCCGCTCAACGCGGTTATGGGCTATGCCCAAATCCTCGAGCGTGATCGCGAGATTCCCGTCAATCGACGCGGCTCGGTCGAAACCATCCGCCGCAGCGCCGAGCATCTGTCGGGATTAATCGACGGGTTGCTCGACATCTCGCGTATCGAGGCGGGGCGGCTCCAGGTCTATTCCAACGAGATCAATATCGAGGACTTCCTCGACCAGCTCGTGGAGATGTTCCGGCCGCAGGCGGAGGCCAAGGGACTCGCGTTCAACCATGTGCGCTCGCCCATGCTGCCCCAGTATGTGCGAACCGACGAAAAGCGCTTGCGTCAGATACTGGTCAATCTCTTGTCCAATGCCATCAAGTTCACGTCCGAAGGCACGATCACATTCGAAATCGGATACCGCTCCCAGGTCGCGACCTTTACCGTCGCGGACACGGGAAGCGGCATTTCCGAAGACGATCTGCAGCATATTTTCGAGCCCTTCGTACGCGGCGAGGCCGAGCGCTCCCGCTTTGCCCCTGGTCTCGGGCTGGGGTTGACCATCACCAGGCTTCTGACCGAAACCCTCGGCGGCGAAATCACCGTCTCAAGCGCGCTCGGTTCAGGCACCCGGTTTCAGGCACGGCTGATGCTTGCCCGCGTCGAGCGCCTCGCCAAGGCAGGTGCGGACCGGCGCCGGGTGACCGGCTATAGGGGTGAACGCCGCGCCGTCATGGTGGTCGATGACAATGCCGAGCATCGTGACGTGATGGACCAATTGCTGGCGCCGCTCGGCTTTACGGTCCTGACCGCTGTCGATGGCCCCGATTGCCTCTCTCGTCTCGACGCGGTTCGCCCGGACCTCTATTTCCTTGATATCCGCATGCCGGGCATGAGCGGGTGGGCGCTGGCCGCGGCCTTGAGGCAGAGGGCCGTCAGTGCGCCAATCGTTCTGCTTTCGGCCAATATCGGAGATGGCGCCGGCCCGACGGGCGGGGATGCCGGCCACACCGACACACTGGCCAAGCCTGTCGATCTCTATCAGCTGCTCGACAAACTCGGCGCCCACCTCAAGCTCGATTGGGAGTACGCCAACCCTGGCCCTGCAGCGGAGGTCAGGCCCAAAAAAATGCGCTCTCCGGGCAGCGAGCACCTGCGCGACCTTGCCGGCCTGGGACAGATCGGGCATGTGCGGGGCATTGATGCCAAGCTTGGCGAACTGGCCGGCGACCCCGACAATCTCCCGCTGGTCGAAGCCCTGCGGCGGCATATGGAGGTGTTCGATTTTGACGGCTATGCCGAGCTTCTGGAACGGATGAGCCATGAGCCCGATTGAGCGCGAAAACGATATCGTGCTTCTGGTCGATGACTCCCCGGAGTCGCTGGGGTTCCTGACTGCGGCGCTCGAGGATGCCGGCCTGACCGTGCTCGTTGCGCGGTCCGGAGAAATGGCGCTCGGTATTGCCGATCGGGTGACGCCGGACGTGGTGCTCATGGACGCGGTCATGCCGGGCCTTGACGGCTTTGAAACGTGTCGTCGGCTCAAAACTGTGCCTGCCCTCGGCCACATCCCGATCATCTTCATGACTGGTTTGACCGAGACCGAGCATATCGTCCATGCCCTCGATAGCGGTGGGGTCGATTATCTCTCAAAGCCCATAAACGTCGATGAATTGAGGGCTCGCATCCGCGTCCATCTGGCCAATGCCCGACGCGCGCAAAGCGCACACATTGCGCTTGATGCCGCCGGGCGCCACCTTGTGGCCTTTGCCGCCGAGGGGCCGCTGCTCTGGTCGACGCCGCAGGCCAGCCGCCTCTTGACGCGCTCGGGCATTGATGCCGAACAGGAGGGCCCCATGTCGGAGCGCTTTCTGGAGTGGTTGAAGAGCGCCGGTGGTTCCCCCGATGCAGGCGGGGGCTTTGATGTCGCTGCTGCCGGTTCGCCCGGTTTGCAGTTGTCGTTTCTGGGTCTTGTTGCCGGCGAAGAATATCTGTTCCGTCTGTCGAGCGCCCGGACGGAAGGCACCGAGGATGCCCTGCGCCAGGCTTTTGGATTGACTCAGCGCGAAAGCGAAGTGCTGCTCTGGATTGCCCGCGGCAAGTCAAACAAGGACATCGGCGATATTCTCGGGCTCAGCCCCCGGACCGTAAACAAGCATCTCGAACAGGTTTACACCAAACTCGGCGTTGAGAACCGGGCTTCGGCCGCGATCAAGGCCGTGCAAGCGCTTCAGGTTGTTGCGGAATTCTAGAAGCGATTGCGCAGCCGGTAGGTGATTAAAAACTGACCGCAACGATTACGGTTGCCCCTGCGATATGCACATTTTTCGGGCATTTGTTAAATGACAAACCCGTCATAGTGCGCTAAGACAATTGCGCCGGATATCCTCCGGCAGAGGTTGTTTGCACCACAATCTCAGCGCCCCGTACGTTCGCGAGGCGTACGGGGCATTATCAAAACCGTGCGCGCACCCAGATAAATGGCAACAGAGTTGACCGCCTTGGGCGGTACGGTCACGGTTCTGGCCAGTGATTCGATGCGCAAGGACCGCCATGACCGCTCTTGCCGAGTTTGCAATGCTCGCCCATGGGTGGCGGCGCA
>CENV01088431.1_pt1 | contig 10634 bp, 9 predicted proteins | sample 530231 | NCBI WGS metagenome assembly CENV01 (sample SAMEA2619815, study PRJEB7988) | marine metagenome | biome: marine biome (ENVO:00000447); feature: surface water layer (ENVO:00002042); material: "saline water (ENVO:00002010), including plankton (ENVO:xxxxxxxx)" | depth 5 m | reverse complement strand
GGGGAGCCGCTGCCCTACGCGGTGATCTACCGGCCCTTCCAGCAGGCGGACCCGTCCGCCCGGGTGTTCGTGGAGCGGCTGACCCTGGACCCGCCCCTGGACCAGCTGTCCCTGATCACCGAGCACCCCATCGCCGCCCTGCGCCTTACGCCGCTGCGGGAGAGCGAACGCCCCCTGACCTTCACCGTGCGGCCGCTGCCCGACGACCGTAAGCCCGGCACCGACCCGGGCGGCGTGCGCCATCAGGCCTCGCCGCTGCCGGAGGTTCCGGACGACACCGGTGCCCTGCTGGACGGCCTGACCCTGCAAGGCCTCGACGACAACCGCCTGCGGGTCACCGGCCCGCCGGGCCTGCGGCTGTGCACCCTGACCCCGGAGGACGGCGCCGACTACCACGGCACGCCGCTGCACTTCGTGTGGGACAAGGGCGACGCCGAGGAGCACCTGGACCCGGGCTTCGAACTGCGCACCGAGGACGACCAGGTTCGCTACTTTTATGGCCGTGAACTGAACTTCCAGGCCCGCTGCCCCACCACCGTGGAAACCGTCACCCTGACCCGCGAACAACCCGGCTGCGCCCGCTTCGACGGCGACAATGGCGTGCGGCTGGGCGACGATTGCGGCGGCATCGAAGGCCTGGATTACGCCGCCCTGGACGACACCGGCCTGGCCCTGCAACCGCTCGGCCAGGACGACGACGGCGTGCGCCGCTTCTGGGGCAAGGTCAAGGAAGTGCGGTTGCTGCGCGCCGACGGCGACCAGCAGCGCGACCTGCAAGCCCGCTTCGAGGAGGTGCCGCAATGACCGCGACCCGGATATCACCTCGCCGCCGGGCCCTGGCCCGGCCATGGGCCGCGCTGCTCACCCTGGGCCTGCTGCTGCTCAGCGCCGGCGCCCGGGCGGAGCGGCTCTACTTCAGCGAATACGACTACCCCAGCGACAAGCCGGACAGCGCCTTCTACTATGTGGAGGTGCCGTTGGCGGAGAACCCGGACGGCCCCGGTTATCTCTACAAGGCCCACTATCGGGAAAACGACGCGCTCTACGCCGAAGGGGTGCGCTCCGGCCCCGGCAAGGACGACAAATGGCTGGGCGACTGGCGCTATCTGTACCCGGACGGTCAGGTCAAGGAGAAGGGGCACAACGATGCCCAGGGCCGCCCGGACGGTGAACTGATCTCCTACCATGAAAACGGCCAGGTGGAGAAATACAAACCCTACCGCGACGGCAGCATCAACGGCGTCGAAAAAGAGTACGACGAGGACGGTAACCTGTTGCTGAAAAGGCAGGTCAAGGACGGCCGGCCGGACGGCATGCAGATCTACTATTACGGCGACGGCGGTGGCCCGGATGGCGGCCAGATCCAAGAAGAGCGCCGCTACCGCGACGGCAACTACGACAACTTCTATAACCGCTACGACCGGGACGGCAACCACATCGGCCACGCCGATTACATCGCCCCCGGCGTATTGATGGCCTGGACCCGCGACCGGGACGGCAACTACACCGGCCGCGAAGCCTTCTTCCAGCGCGACGACCAGGGCCGCTTCCGCAACGACGCCCCGCTGTGGCTGCGGGTCAACGCCAGCTATGACGACCACGGCAAACCGCGCCGGGTCAATCTGCACTACCCGCGCCAGCACAGCGAATGGATCACCGGCTTCCTGGACGGCACCGTGGTGCGGCTGGAACACAAGGTGAACGACATCCGCCAGGGGCACACCATCCTGCCCAGGGACGACGGCGGCCGCGAACAGGGCGAGATGCGCGACGGCCTGCGCACCGGCACCTGGCGCGGCTACGACGCCCAGGACCAGCTGATCCGGGTGCGCGTTTTCGAGAAAGGACGGTTGCAAGGGGAAAGCCGCCAACGCAGTGGCCCGGACGGCCAGCGCTGGACCTACACCCATTACCAGCAGGACCAGAAGGACGGCCCCTGGCGCACCGAGAACGCCGCCGGCGAGGTGGTGGAATCCGGCCAATACCGCAACGGCGTGCCGGTGGGCGACTGGCGCACCCTGGACCAGAACGACGCGGTGGAAAAGGCCACCTACGTGGACGGCAAGCTGGACGGCGACTGGAGCCTGCACGCCGCCTCCGGGGCACTGCTGGCCGAGCGCCATTACCGGCGTGGCCAGGCGGTGGGTGAATGGAAAAGCTTCCGGGAGGACGGCACCCTGCTGACCAGCAAGACGTTCCGCGAAGGCAAGCTCAATGGCCCGGTCTACGAACGCCACGACAACGGCCACCAGATCCACGCCCACTTCCTGGCCGACAGCCTGCACGGCGATTATCTGGAGACCACCGAGCAGGGTTACCCGCTGCTGGAGGGCCATTATCGGCAAGGCAAACGTGACGGCCGTTTCGTGGAGTACGGCGAGGACGGCCGGGTGGAGACCATCACCCCCTACCGGGACGGCAAGGCGGACGGCAAGGGCTGGATTCGTGACCGCGACCAGGCGCTGGTGCCGGCGCGCTGGCAGCAGGGCCGGCGGGTGGAGCCGGCGCCGCCCTCGAACCGGTGAGCGGGCCCGCCGCTGCCCCCTGATCCCGGCACCGGCCGGCGCGGTTTCCCGAACAGGGGAGTTGTGGCTATGATGCGGTTTCCTGCTGAACCGGGATGTTCATCATGTCACGAGTTTTCCAGGGGCGGAGCCGACGGACGCTGGCCACATTGCTGCCCGCCCTGCTGTTGCTGGTCCTGCTGCCCCTGATCGGGCGCGCCGACGCCCTGTCGCTGCACATCATCCAGCGGGCCGATGCCCAGGCCCTGGTGCCGGTGATCCGTCCGCTGCTGCCCGAGGGCGGCTACGTCAACGCCTACCAGGGCAAGCTGATCATCCGCACGACCAGCGCCAATTTCGACGAGATCCTCGGCGCCCTGGGCGATATGCCGGAAGCCCCGCGCACGGTGTCCGTGCACCTGCGCCGCCGGGCCGACGGTGACGCCGAAGGCGGCGGTGTGCGCATCGGCACCGGCGGGGTGGGCCTCGGCGCCGGCAGCATCAGCACCCGGCGCCAGGACGATTACCGCATCAATACCCTGTCCGGCCATGCGGCGACCATCGGCCAGGGCACCCTGGTGGCGATCACCGGCACCCAGTACCCGGCCCTGATGAGCCTGAAACAGGGCATCCAGGTGCTGCCCATGCTCACCGGCGATGGCCGCGTGCGCCTGGATATCAGCCAGCGTTTCGACCGGCCCACCGGCGGCGGCACCGCCACCGTCCAGGAAGCCGCCACCACCCTGATGATGGTCCCCGGACAATGGCAGCCCCTGGGCGCCATCACCGTCACCGAGAACAGCGCCGCCCGCGGCCTGGGCGGCGGCGCCAGGCACAGCGAGCGCCTGGCCCTGCCGCTGGAAGTAAAAGTGGAGGTGGAGGGCCGTTAGCCCTCCCCCACCCGCGCCCCCGATTGCCTTCAGACCACCGGAGCAATGCCATGGACACCGTCACTCTCCACAACAGCGACATCACCTGCAGCCGCATCGCCCTGGGCACCTGGGCGATTGGCGGCTGGATGTGGGGCGGCAATGATGAACAGGACTCGATCCGCACCATTCAGGAAGCGGTGGACCGGGGCATCACCCTGATCGACACCGCCCCGGTGTATGGCTTCGGCGAGTCCGAGGAACGGGTGGGCCTGGCCCTGCAACAGGGCCGGCTGCGCCAGCGCGTGGCCATCGCCACCAAGTGCGGACTGAACTGGGACCACCAGGGCCCCTACCGGGACGCCGGCCGGGAGCGGATTTTCCAGGAAGTGGACGACAGCCTGCGGCGGTTGCGCAGCGACGTGATCGACCTTTACCAGCTGCACTGGCCGGACCCCACCCGGCCGGTGGAGGAAGCCGCCGAAGCCATGGCGGACCTGAAGCGCGCCGGCAAGATCCGCGCCGTGGGCGTCAGCAATTTCGACGCCGATCAGATTCGCGCCTTCCACGCGGTGTGCCCGCTGTCCACGGTGCAGCCGCCCTATAACCTGTTCGAACGGGACATGGAGAAGGAGCTGCTGCCGGTGCTCGGCGAACTGGGGCTGGACACCCTCACCTACGGCGCTCTGTGCCGGGGGCTGCTGTCCGGCAAGATGCGCGAGCATACCCGCTTCGACGGCGACGACCTGCGCAACAACGATCCCAAATTCCAACCGCCCCGCTACCGGCAATACCTGGAAGCGGTGACCCGGCTCGATGCCCTGGCCCGGCGGCGCTATGGCAAGCGGGTGCTGGCCCTGGCGCTGCGCTGGCTGCTCGACCAGCCCGGGGTGTCGGTGGCGCTGTGGGGGGCCCGCCGCCCGGAGCAGATCGAGGCGGTCACCGATATCCAGGGCTGGCACCTGGACGACGATGCCCGGGCGGAGATCGATCTCATCCTGGCGGACACCCTCACCGACCCGGTGGGCCCGGAGTTCATGGCGCCGCCGGACCGCCACCACCGCTGAAGCCGCCACCGCCTGCCGACCGCCCCAGCCTGGGGCGGTTTTCGTTTGCGCGCACCAAAAAACGCCCACTGCCGGGGCGTTCCAGCCCGTTTCCGCCGGAAAGCCCGGCTTCTTACCGTCCCGTATTGTGGTCCGCAAATTGCTATGAAGCCGACGGCGCTTGTAAATTTACTAATCGATTAATTAATATGTCGATCAGTCGCGCTAACAACAAAGCTCAACAGGAGATAACGACGATGAGAAAACAGATTCTGGCTCCGATAATGGCGACTGCCTTGCTGGCCTGTGCCCCGGCCCTGCAGGCCCAAGACACTGTCAAAATCGGTCTGATCCAGCCGCTCACCGGTTCGGTGGCCTACAACGGCACCGCCGACGCCAACGGCGCGCGGCTGGCCGTGAAGCAACGCAACGCCGCCGGCGGCATCCTCGGCAAACAGGTGGAACTGATCATCGAGGACGGCCAGTGCAGCCCGGCCAACTCGGTGAACGCCGCCGAGAAACTGATCCAGCGCGACCAGGTGGTGGCGCTGGTGGGCGCCTTCTGCAGCTCCGCCACCTCCGCGGTGATGCCGGTGGCGGGCAAGTACAAAACGCCGTTCCTCACCGGGGTGTCTTCCGAGGCCAGCCTTACCGAAAAAGGTAACCCCTACTTCTTCCGCTCCGCCGAGACCGACGCCCTGCTCGGCCAGGCATTCTCACGCCTGATCGTCGACAACCTGGGCCTCAAGAAAGTGGCCTATATCGGCGTCAACGACGACTGGGGCCGGGGCAGCGCCAAGGCCTTCGAGCAGGAGCTTTCCAGCCACGGCGTGGAGACCACCCTGGTCGAGTACTTCAACCATGGCGCCACCGACTTCTACACCCTGCTCACCAAGCTGCGCGGCTCCGGCGCCGACGGCGTGTTCGTGGCCGCCGAAACCCAGGACGGCTCCACCCTGGTCAAGCAGATCAAGCAGTTCGGCATCGATATGGACGTGTTCGGCGTGGGCTCCTGGGCCACCAGCGATTTCATCAAGATCACCGGCGAGGCGGCGGAAGGCATCTATGCCGCCGTGCCCTATGTGTCCAACCTGCCCGGCGAGCGCAACCAGCGCTTCGTGGAGGACTACAGCGCCGCCTATGACCACGCCCCCGGCAAGTACGCCGCCGCCGGCTACAACTCCCTGAACATCATGATGGACGCCATCCAGCGGGCCGGCGGCACCGACGCCGAAGCCATCGTCGACGGGCTCCACGCCACCGACTACCAGGCGCCCAATGGCCGCTACCGGTTCACCGCCAAGGGCCAGGGCTATGGCTTCGAGGCGGCGCTGGTGCAGATCCGCGATGGCCACACCGAGGTGGTCGCCACCACCCGCATCGCCGACCCCGAGGCAAACCACGCCAAGGACGGGCAGTAACCCATGGATATGCTGTTGCAGTTTATCGCCAACGGTCTGGTGTCGGGGGCGTTCTACGCGCTCTCGGCCCTGGGCCTGACCCTGATCTTCGGGCTGATGCGGGTGGTCAACTTCGCCCACGGTGAGCTGTACATGCTGGGCGGCGTGATGGGCTGGCTGGCCACCACGGTGCTGGGCCTGAACTTCTTCGCCGGCCTGGCGCTGACCCTGGCGGTGATGGGCGCCTGCGGCTGGCTGGTGGACCGCTTCCTGATCGAGCGGGTGCGCGACCAGGGCGAGGAGCCCAGCATTCTGCTCACCATCGGGCTGTCGATCTTCCTGACCAACACCGCCCTGCTGCTGGTGGGCACCGCGCCGCTGACCATCGAAGGCCCGCTGCCCAACAAGCCGGTGTTCCTGGGTCCGGTGGTGCTCACCGAACTGCGGGTGTTCGCGGTGGCCGCCTGCGCGGTGCTGATTCTCGCCGCCCACCTGGTGATCCGTCATACCCGGCTGGGCCGCGCCATGCGCGCCACCTTCCAGGACCCGATGGCGGCCCGGCTGGCCGGCATCAACACCGCCCGGGTGTACGCCAGCACCTTCGCCCTGGGCACCATGCTGGCGGCGTCCGCCGGCATGCTGCTCGGTTCCATCTATTCCACCCATGTCAGCGCCGGCGGGCTGGTCAGTCTGAAGGCCTTCGTGGTGGTGATCCTCGGTGGCATGGGCAGCTTCGCCGGCGCTATTGTCGGCGGCCTGTTGCTGGGCCTGGCGGAAGCCCTGTGGGGCGGCTACATCTCCACGGGAACGGTGGACATCATCGGCTTCATCATTGTCATCCTGACTCTGATCTTCAAACCCTACGGGCTGTTTTCAACCCAGGTGGAGAGGGCCTGAGCATGAAATTTGAACGCAATACCCTGCTGGCCCTGGGCCTGATCGCCCTCGCCTTTCCGTTGCTGGTGGGCAACCAGTACCTGCTGCACATCGGCATCATGGTGCTGCTCTACGCCATGCTCGCCACCAGCCTGAACCTGATCGTCGGTTACGTGGGCGAGTTTTCCCTGGGCCACACCGCCTTTCTCGGCCTGGGCGCCTACAGCGCCGCGCTGCTGTCCCTGCGGCTGGGGCTGCCGGCCTGGGCCACCATTCCCCTGGCCGGCGTGATATCGGCGCTGTTCGGTGTGCTGATCGGCGCCATCACCCTGCGCCTGCGCGGCCCCTACTTCGTGATCATCACCCTGGCCTTCGCCGAGGTGCTGCGGTTGATCGCCAACAACTGGGTGGACTTCACCAATGGGCCCATGGGTCTGTCCGGGGTGGCGCAGCCGGCGCTGTTGGCGGACGCCTCGCCGCTGATGGCCAAGCGCTTCTATTTCTATCTGGCCCTGGCGCTCACCGCGGTCTCGCTGTACCTGGCCTACCGCTTCGTCTACTCCAACAACGGCCGCGCCGCGGTGACCGTGCGCGAAAACCGTTTCGTGGCCCAGTCCGTGGGTATCCGCCCGTTCGTCTACGCCATGCGCGCCTTCGTGCTGGGTGCCTTTCTGGCCGGCCTGGCCGGCGGCTTCTACGCCCACTACATCACCTTCGTGGGCGCCAATGTGTTCGGCTTCGCCTTTATGGTGAGCATGATCATCATGGTGTTGATCGGCGGCAAAGGCACCCTGATCGGGCCGTTGCTGGGCGCTCTGCTGGTGACCCTGCTCACCGAGTACCTGCGTGAACTGCAGGAGCTGCGGCTGTCCCTGTTCGGCCTGATCGTGATGGCCGTGGTGCTGTTCCTGCCCAACGGTCTGATGGGCTTTCTCAACCAGCGGCGCGAGCGCAATCACAGCGACCAGGCCGACGACAGCGCCACCGGCGTGCAGGGAGGCCCGGCATGAACCCGACGCAAAGCGACGCGCCGCTGCTCACCGTGGAAGGCCTGAGCAAGACCTTCGGCGGCATCAAGGCGGTGCAGGACATCGACTTCCAGGTGAACCGGGGCGAGGTGTTCGGCCTGATCGGTCCGAACGGCGCCGGCAAGACCACCTGCTTCAATCTGATCACCGGTTTCTACACGCCCACCACCGGGCGGGTGACCTTCCAGGGCCAGAACATCACCGGCCAGAGCCCCTACCGGATCGCCCGCCGGGGCCTGGTGCGCAGCTTCCAGAAGACCAATGTGCTGAAACCCCTGACCGTGTTCGAAAACGTGCTGGCCGGCCATTACCTGAGCGCGCGGCAAAGCCTGCTGGCCACCTTCTTCCCCACCGCGCCGGTACGGCGGGCGGAACAGGAGGTCCGTGACAACGCCGCCCGACTGGTGAAGCTGCTGGACCTGGGGGCGCGCATGGACACCCCGGCCTACCGGCTGTCCTGCGGTGAGCTGCGGCTGCTGGAAGTGGCGGTGGCGCTGGCCGCCCGCCCCACCCTGCTGATGCTCGACGAGCCGGCGGCGGGGCTCAACAGCCAGGAGGCCATGCGCTTTGGCGGCATCCTCAAGCGGCTGCGCCGCGAACAGGTGCCCTCCATCGTCATCGTCGAACACAACATGAGCCTGGTGATGGACGTCAGCGACCGGGTCATGGTGATGGACTTTGGCCGCAAGCTGGCGGAAGGCACGCCGGCCCAGGTGAAGAACGATCCGGATGTGGTGGAAGCTTATCTGGGGAGGGCACGGGCATGACCGCAAGCAACCCGAAAATCCTGCTGCGGGTCAGCGACCTGCATGTGGCCTACGGCAAGATCGCCGCCCTGCACGGCATTGATCTGGCGGTGGGCGAAGGCGAAACCGTGGCGCTGATCGGCGCCAACGGCGCCGGCAAGAGCACCATCCTGCGGGCCATCTCCGGCCTGCTTAAACCGAGCCGGGGCAGCATTGTCTGGAGCGGCGACGACATCACCGGCCGGTCCGCCGAGAAGGTGGTGGCCGCCGGCATCGCCCACTGCCCGGAGGAACGGCACGTGTGGCCGGCCATGACGGTGCGCGAGAACCTGATCCTGGGCGCCTTTCTGGTCAGCTCCCGGCAACAGGTGGAAGAACGGGTGGGCATGGCCTTTCACCGCTTCCCACGGCTGCGCGAACGCTACAAGCAGATGGCCGGCACCCTCAGCGGCGGCGAGCAGCAAATGCTGGCCATCGCCCGGGCGCTGATGTCGGAGCCGCGCATGCTGCTGCTCGACGAGCCGAGCCTGGGGCTGTCGCCGAAAATGGCCGACGAGGTGTTCGAGGTGGTCCGTGAGATCAACGGCCACGGCGTCACCGTGCTGGTGGTGGAGCAGAACGTGCACAACGCCCTGGCGGTGGCATCCCGGGCCTATGTGGTGGAGACCGGCACCATCAGCACCGAGGCGGACAGCGCCACCCTGCTGGAGGACCCGGAGGTGTTGAGCGCTTATCTGGGCGCCTGAGGGGCGCCGGTAGGCGCCTTTCCATCGACACCGACAATACCGGCGGCGCCCCGGAAACGGCGCGCCCGCAATAATTAATTAGTTGAATATTTAATAAGGAGTTTTGCATGTCTGAGCAACTTCGTGTGGCCATCATCGGCGGCGGCATCGGCGGCGTGGCCCTGGCCCGGGCCCTGGGTCGGCGCGGCATCGATTTTCATCTGTTCGAGCAGGCACCGGCGTTCGGCGAAGTGGGCGCCGGGGTGCAGATGACCCCCAACGCGGTAAAAGTGCTCAAGGCCCTGGGGCTCACCGAGTCGCTGGACGATATCGGTTTTCTGCCCGAGTCCATGCGCGGCATCAACTGGCAAACCGGCGAGACCCTGTTCCGCACGCCGCTCAAGGACGCCTTTCCCCAGGTTTACGGCGCCGAGTTCTACCATGTGCACCGGGCCGATCTGCACGGCATTCTTTGCGCCGACCTGCCGGCGGACAAGATCACCTTCAACGCCCGCTGCACCGGCATCGAGGAGCACAGCGACGGGGTGCTCGCCCGGTTCGCCGATGGCACTGAATTCAAGGCCGACCTGGTGGTGGGCGCCGACGGCATCCACTCGCCGGTGCGCGCCTCCCTGTGGGGCCAGGACCAGCCCCAGTTCACCGGCCATATGTGCTGGCGGGCGCTGGTACCGGTGGATCAGCACCCGCTGCCCTTCGTGGGCCCGGACGCGGCCTTCTGGATGGGCCCCAAGGCCCATGTGGTCACCTACTACGTGAAAGGCGGCAAGGCGGTCAACATCGTCGCCGTCACCGAAACCGCCGACTGGGTGGAGGAATCCTGGACCGAACCGAGCAGCACCGAGGAGCTGCTGGCCGCCTATGAAGGCTGGCATGAGGACCTGGTCCGGCTGTTCAAGATGACCGACCCCAGCCAGACCTTCAAATGGGGCCTGTTCGACCACGACCCCATGGCGCGCTGGTCCACCGACCGGGCCACCCTGCTCGGCGACGCCGCCCACCCGATGCTGCCGTTCCTGTCCCAGGGCGCGGCCATGGCCATCGAGGACGCCTATGTGCTGGCCGAGGCGCTCACCCACTACCAGGGCGACAGCGCCGCCGCGCTGCGCGCCTACGAACAGGAGCGCCGGCCGCGCACCGCCGAGGTGCAGCTGCAAGCCCGTGAGCGCGGCCGCAGCTATCACCTGTCCACTCCGGAAGAACTGCGCAAGCGCGACGAAGCGTTCCGCGAAGCACAGAAGAAGGACCCCAATGCGGTGGGTATCCGTGCCGAGTGGATCTACGAATACGACGCCACCACCTGCGGCGAGCGGTTCGACGCCACCGCCACCGCCTGACCGGAGCGATGCCATGCAAAGCGCGAATAACAAGAACCTGTATCGAATCGGCCAGATCGTACCGAGCTCCAACATCACCATGGAG
>CENV01008329.1_pt1 | contig 10644 bp, 9 predicted proteins | sample 530231 | NCBI WGS metagenome assembly CENV01 (sample SAMEA2619815, study PRJEB7988) | marine metagenome | biome: marine biome (ENVO:00000447); feature: surface water layer (ENVO:00002042); material: "saline water (ENVO:00002010), including plankton (ENVO:xxxxxxxx)" | depth 5 m | reverse complement strand
CAGGAAGCTTTGAAAACCATAGTGATTATGGTGGCTTTTATAATTATTCCCGGACTTTTAGTGGGTCTGGTCGTTGCGGTTTTCCAGGCAGCTACCTCTATCAACGAGCAAACCTTAAGCTTTCTGCCCCGCCTACTTGTCACTCTTGCCGTTATTGGTCTTGGTGGACACTTCCTGACTGAAACCGTAATGGACTTCACTATCGAAATGTTTAACCGGATACCTGAAGTGGTCGGCTAATGGATCTGGTGACTTCTGTTCTGCTCGAGTGGTTGGAACAACACCTGTGGCCGCTAACACGGGTGTCATCAATGATCATGAGTATGGCACTGTTTTCCGGCACCATAGTGAACTCCCGCGTCAAAATCTTTTTATCTCTTGCCATTATTATGGCCGTTTCACCTGCTTTGCCGGAAATTAATGCGGGCGTTGAAATGATGTCGGTAGGCGGTTTCTTAGTTACAGCGCAGCAAGTCGTTATTGGGGTTGCCTTAGGGTTGCTTTCCATTTTGTTCCTGCAAACATTTGTTCTGGGTGGCCAAATTATTGCCATGCAAATTGGTTTGGGTTTCGCCTCTATGGTTGACCCCACCAACGGCCAGCAAGTGCCGGTTATTGCACAGTTCTTTTTAATGTTAGCCAGTCTGGTTTTTCTCGCGTTCGACGGGCATTTATTAATGATTCATATGGTTGTTGCCAGTTTTGACGCAATACCTGTGGGTATGACCGGGTTGGATGCCGACGCTTTATTTGCGGTTGCGGAGTGGGGCGTTTACATGTTCTCGGCGGCGTTAACGGCGATGCTTTCGGGGGTCATTGCGTTGCTGCTAATTAACTTAAGCTTTGGGGTTATGACCCGGGCGGCTCCACAGCTGAACATTTTTGCTATTGGTTTTCCTATTACTATGGTCAGTGGATTAGTGGTTGTGTGGCTAACCATGGGGGGCTTTATTTTCCACTTCGAAAACCAATGGGCGCGGGTGGTACAAACCATGTGCGAGATATTGGGTAGTCAATGTGCTTAAATCGACTTTCTCTGACAAAGGGCAGTAAGCATGGCTGAGACTGATCAGGAACGTACAGAAGACCCCACGGAGCGACGAAAACAGCAAGCCCGCGATAAAGGCCAAATTGCTCGCTCCAAAGAAATGGGAACCGGCTTTGTATTGGTGAGTGCCGCAGTTTCGTTTTTCTGGTTCGGTGGGGCGCTGTACCAGGGCGTGCGTAACGTTTTTGAAATTATGTTTACGCTTGACCGACAGCACGCGTTTGACACCAGCAAAATGTATGAAGCCTTTGCCATTGCCTTTGGTGAAATACTCTGGCCAATACTGACCATTTTTGCCTTTATCGTTGTGTTTACCTTCCTTGGAAACAGCTGGTTGGGTGGCATTAACTTTTCCGCTCAGGCAATGGCACCTAAATTTAACCGGATGAATCCGCTTAATGGATTTAAACGGATGTTTGGTGTTCAGGCGTTGGTGGAGCTGATAAAAGCCATAGCTAAGTTTATGGTGGTAGCTGTTTCTGCATACTTTCTGCTTAAGTGGAAATTTGTCGATATTCTGCAAATGTCTATGGGACAGATGCCGACCATGATTGGGAACGCGCTGGACACCCTGCTATGGATGTTCTTACTGTTGTGTTTATCGATATTCCTTATCGTCGTTATTGATGCTCCCTTTCAGGTATGGAAACACAATAAAGACTTAAAAATGAGTAAGCAGGAAGTCAAGGACGAACATAAAGACACTGAGGGGAGTCCTGAAGTGAAAGGGCGTATTCGTCGCCTGCAAATGGAAATGGCAAACCGTCGAATGATGCAGGAAGTACCTAAGGCCGATGTTGTTGTCACGAACCCGACGCACTACGCTGTCGCGTTGAAATACGATGATGGTGGCGCGCAGGCGCCGGTTCTTCTCGCTAAAGGAACCGATGAAACCGCTGCAAAAATTCGTGAAATTGCTCTGGAATATGAAATTCCGCTGGTTGCTTCGCCGGGGCTTGCCCGCTCAATTTATCATACCACCGAGCTGGAAAAAGAAATCCCGAAAGGCTTGTTCGTGGCCGTGGCACAGATTCTTGCATACGTATATCAATTACGAATGTTTAAGAAAGGACAGGCGAAACGTCCGAAAAAACCTCCTATGGATAAAGATATTCCGGACGATTTACGTTACTAACCAGCCGAATTACGACGTCATTAGACTCGCATAATTTGCGCGATAAGACGGGCTGCTATATCATTCGCCACCATTCGTGCCGATATCGGCAGTGGCAAATTTGGACTAAGCAGTTATGGCTAAACTTTCTTTGTGCCTGGCACAGCTGGACTTTACGGTTGGTGCCATTCACAACAACACCGCCCTAATTTTAAAGACGCTGCGTGAGCAGGGTGAGCAACACGACATTATTGTGTTCCCTGAGCTGGCTATTACGGGTTATCCGCCGGAAGACTTATTATTCCGCGATGACTTACATCAGGCGGTGGATAACGCCGTAGAGCAAATCAGCGCAGCAGCTTCAGATTGTGTAGTTATTGTTGGTCACCCTCAGGCTGTTGGCGGAGAGCTTTTCAACGCAATGTCCGTGCTACATCGCGGGGAATGCCTGCATCGCTACTTTAAACAGCGTTTGCCCAATTACGGTGTTTTTGATGAGCAACGCTACTTTATTCCGGGCCATCAGAGTCAGGTGTTTGAATGGCAGGGCGTGCGCATTGGCTTACAAATTTGTGAAGACTTGTGGCATCCGCAACCGTTACAACAATTACTGGACGACGACATTGATCTGGTGCTTTCAATTAATGCTTCCCCGTATGAGTTAAACAAGCACGAACAACGCTTAGGTGTGTTGAAGCAGCGTGTGGCAGAAGCCGGCAAACCCATTTTGTATTTGAATAATTGCGGTGCGCAGGATGAACTGGTGTTCGATGGCCATTCACTGGTTTTAGATGCCGAAGGTGAGTTGGTCGCCGAGTTACCGCACTGTGAAATGACCACGGCAACTGTAACTTACGAAGACAAAGGTATCCGTTGTGCCGGTTTTGAGGCACATGCCGAGCAAAATGATCTGGCTCATGTTTATGACGCTTTGGTGCTGGCGGTGCGTGACTATGTGACCAAGAATGGCTTCTCCGGCGTTGCATTGGGTTTGTCAGGTGGTATCGATTCGGCATTAACTTTGGCAATAGCAAGCGACGCGCTGGGAGCTGATAAGGTTCACGCGGTGATGATGCCGTTCCGCTATACTTCAGATATGAGTCTGGAAGACGCCGAGAAACAAGCCGATACCTTAGGTGTTCGCTACGACGTCGTGCCAATTGAGCCCATGTTTAATGAGTTTATGACTCAGTTGGGACCGTTATTCGGTGAGACTGAAACCGATACCACCGAGGAAAACCTGCAGTCCCGCTGCCGCGGTGTATTGCTTATGGCCTTATCGAATAAAACCGGTTCGCTGGTGCTGGCTACAGGCAATAAAAGCGAAATGGCGGTGGGTTATGCAACCTTATACGGTGATATGTGCGGCGGTTTTGCGCCTATTAAAGACATTCCCAAATTGCTGGTTTATCAATTAGCTGAGTTTCGCAATACGCGGGGCGCCTGCATACCTCAAAGGGTTATAGACAGACCGCCTTCTGCTGAACTCGCACCAGATCAAGTGGATTCTGATTCCCTGCCGGACTATAGCGATTTAGATCGCATTCTGGCATTGTATGTAGAGAGAGACTGGTCGGTAACCGATATTATCGCAGCCGGATTTACAGAGGAGGACGTGCGCCGGGTGGTTCGCCTGGTCGACTTGAATGAATACAAGCGTCGCCAATCTGCGGTCGGGCCTAAAGTAACACCTCGTAACTTTGGTAAAGATCGTCGTTACCCTATTACCAGTCACTATCGCCATGAATTACAGCGACAAGGTCAATAGGACAAATACTGATGAAAAAAGTTGAAGCCATTATTAAGCCGTTTAAGTTGGACGACGTGCGCGAAGCGCTGTCGGAAGTCGGCATTGCCGGTATGACTGTGTCAGAGGTAAAAGGCTTTGGTCGTCAGAAAGGCCATACCGAACTTTATCGCGGCGCGGAGTACATGGTCGATTTTCTACCAAAGGTAAAACTGGAAGTGGTGGTTGCGGATAGCGAAGTTGAGCGTTGTATTGAAGCCATTATGGAAACAGCTCAAACTGGGAAAATTGGTGATGGGAAAATTTTCATTACCGAAATTGAACGTGTTATTCGTATTCGTACCGGAGAGGAAAACGAGGACGCGGTATAAGCTACCGCGCCATTCGTTGAAAGAAACTAGCGGGCTGAGACTAACTGATTCTCAGGAAAGTTTGCTCTCAGCACCTTCATTGCGTCTTCACGCAGTTCGGGCAGTTCCAGTTGATCATAACTTTCTACCATTATCGCTAAGGCATTCTCTACTTCCGGTGTATCTGAAAAGTGCTCTAATACATACCGGCCGCGGTTAGCTGCTGCTAAGTATGCCTGACGCTCCATATAGTACTGAGCGATAGCCAGTTCTTTTTTAGCTAAACGGCTTTTTAATGCAATTAAACGCTTCTTAGCATCTGCAGCGTATTCGCTTTTCGGGTACTTGCGAACTAACTCAGCGAAATCTTTAAACGCTTCTTCCGCCATAGATGAGTCCCGGTCAGAGCGGTCAACGCCAGCCAGATTATGTATAGCGTTGTGCTCCGCACGCTGATTAACCAGCCCACGCATATAGAGTGCATAATCGACATCTTTATGATTTGGGTTGAGGCTGATGAAACGATCAATCGCGGCTAAAGCTTCATCTGTATTATCGAGTTTATAATGCAGATAAATAAGGTCTAGCTGAATTTGATGGGCAAAAGGACCAAAAGGGTAACGCTTGTTCAGGCCGGATAATTGCTCCTGCGCCAAATTCAAATTACCATTAGCCATACTCTCCTGAGCCTGCTCATACATGGCTTCGACTTGTGTTTTCGCAACTTGCTCTTCTTCCGACTGGCTTGAACAACCCGCTAACATTAATCCCAGAACCGATGATAAAACGAGGCTTCGGCTTAACTTATTACTAAACATATTATGAAGGATTCCCTTTATTTTTTTGGCGCTGCACCGGCAAACCGTTACACTAGCATATTCTTGCATTCTAACGCAGCCGTAAAGGCTTTGACAGTCGAAACCCAATATATGAACAAAAGCATTGAATTAGAAGCCATTGTTACCGAGTCTCTGGCTGGAAAAAGATTAGACCAGGCACTTGCAGAGTTGTTCCCCGACTACTCAAGGTCTCGCTTAAAAAGCTGGATAACTGATGGAAAAGTGACCATTGACACAAAAGTCATCGAGAAACCGCGAGAAAAGGTGGTTGCCGGTGCTTTAGTTGCAGTGGACGCAGAAATTGAGGGGGAGGAGCGGCACGAAGCACAGCCGGTGGAACTGGATATCGTTTATGAAGATGAGGATATTCTGGTCATCAACAAGCCTGCGGGCTTAGTTGTCCATCCCGGTGCAGGAGCGCCTGACAGAACCCTACTTAATGGTTTGTTGCATTACGATCCACAGCTCGATTTGGTGCCGCGGGCGGGTATTATTCATCGCTTAGATAAAGACACTACCGGGCTGATGGTTGTTGCGCGTAACGTGCCTGCACAAACGCAATTAGTATCAATGATGCAGGATCGGGACATTACCCGCGAATATGAAGCGGTCTGTAATGGCGTAATGACTGCCGGCGGCATGGTTGATCAACCTATCGGTCGGCATCCGACAAAACGCACGCATATGGCGGTGGTGCAGTCTGGCAAGGCAGCAGTTACACATTATCGTGTGCTGGATCGTTACAGAGCGCATACATTACTTCGTCTGCGTCTAGAGTCCGGCAGAACTCACCAGATTCGTGTGCATATGGCGCATATTCGCCACCCCTTAGTCGGTGATTTAACCTATGGTGGTCGTCCACGTCCGCCCAAACAGGCTGAAGATCGTCTATTACAAACTTTGCGAGGGTTTAACCGCCAGGCGTTACATGCTGCATCTCTGGGCTTACATCATCCAATTACCGGCGACTGGCTGGAGTTTAATGTTCCGCGGCCAACCGATTTTCAATATCTAATTGAAGAACTGCGTGTTGATCATGAACGTTTCAAGTCAGCATGACGGCATTATCGTTCCTGACTGGGAGCTGCCGCCGAATGTTCATGCGGCAGTGACCACCAGAGCTTTTGGAAACCTGGCGGTGCATGTGGGAGACGATCCTGCGGCTGTTCTTCTGCGTCGCCGACAGTTGCAGCGCTCACTCAAGTTGCCAACTGCGGTTACCTGGTTGCAGCAGCAACATACCAATAGGGTTTTGCGTTGGCCTTTTAAGTCCGCTGTTGCGGATGCTGCCTATAGTGACCTACCCCAGAGTGTTTGTGCAGTTTTAACCGCAGACTGTCTGCCTGTTCTTTGTTGCTCCAATGACGGAAAAGAAATTGCAGCCGTGCACGCCGGCTGGCGAGGTTTAGCCGACGGGGTATTACAAAATGCTCTGGCAAGCTTTAAAACTCCGGCGGCTCAACTTCGAATTTGGATAGGACCGTCTATCGGCGCTTCGGCTTTTGAAGTAGGTGATGATGTACGAGACAGGTTCGTTGTTCGTCATTCATCTAATGCAGAATATTTTCTTTCTCACTCCGGTAAATGGTTAGCCGATTTAGCCTCAATTGCAGCGGACGAGTGTTTGCGCGCGGGTGTTGAGGCTATAACCAAAAGCAGCGAATGTACTGTTCTTAATAACCGAAACTGGTACTCCTGGCGCAAGGAGAAAGCTGCAGCTAGATTTGCGTCAATTATTTGGCGAAATTAATTTTAATCACTTGAAAATGCGCAAAAAGTACCCACATTTAACTTAACGAAAGAATTAAGTGAGGAAGTACCGATGCGACACGATAAATTTACCAGTAAGTTTCAGATGGCGATTGCCGATGCTCAGTCAATTGCTCTGGGACGTGACCATCAATTTATAGAACCCGTCCATTTAATGCAGGCACTGTTGGATCAAAATGGTGGCTCAGTGCGCCCTTTATTTACTATGCTAGGCGTGGACATTCCCCAGTTCAGAGCAAACTTGTCGAAAGCCCTGGACGCCTTACCTCAGGTTGAGGGCACCGGCGGTGACGTTCAGTTATCGCAGAACACAGCTCAACTTTTAAACCTGTGCGATAAATACGCGCAGAAACGAAATGATTCGTACATTTCGTCTGAGCTATTTTTATTGGCTGCGACGGAAGATAAAGGCAAGTTGGGCGATATTTTCCGTCAGCAGGGCATAAAACGCGAAGCGCTGGAAAAAGCCATTAACGATATTCGAGATGGCGAAAAAGTGGATGACCCTAATGCCGAAGATAAGCGCCAGGCATTGGATAAGTACACCATAGATTTAACCGAACGTGCGGAGCAAGGCAAGCTTGACCCTGTTATTGGTCGTGATGAAGAAATTCGCCGGACGATTCAGGTATTGCAGCGCCGCACAAAAAATAATCCGGTTCTTATTGGTGAACCGGGTGTTGGTAAAACCGCCATTGTCGAAGGTCTGGCCCAGCGCATCGTTAACGGTGAAGTACCCGAAGGTTTAAAGCATAAACGGGTATTGTCTCTGGACTTGGGCGCGTTATTAGCGGGTGCGAAATTCCGTGGTGAATTTGAGGAGCGGCTCAAAGCTGTATTAACCGAGCTTTCTAAAGAGGAAGGCCGCATTATTTTGTTCATTGACGAGATGCACACCATGGTCGGTGCCGGTAAAGCGGATGGTGCAATGGATGCCGGTAACATGTTGAAGCCGGCCCTGGCTCGTGGCGAGCTACATTGTGTTGGCGCTACTACTCTGGATGAATACCGCCAGTATATTGAGAAAGATGCAGCGCTGGAACGACGCTTCCAGAAAGTTCTGGTGGAAGAACCGAATGTGGAAGACACCATAGCTATTTTGCGTGGTTTGAAAGAGCGTTACGAATTACACCATTCGGTAGAAATCACGGACCCGGCCATTGTTGCGGCGGCGTCTTTATCGCATCGCTATATCAGTGACCGTAAACTGCCGGATAAAGCCATCGACTTAATTGACGAGGCGGCATCAAGTATTCGTATGCAAATTGACTCTAAGCCGGAGGATTTGGATCGTCTGGAGCGCCGCATTATTCAGTTGAAGCTTGAGCGTCAGGCGCTACAAAAAGAAAAGGATGATGCGAGCAAAAAACGCTTAGAAATCCTGCACGACGAGCTTGATGAGCAAGAGCGTAAATATGAAGAACTGGAAGAGGTCTGGAATACTGAAAAAGCCGCAGTACAAGGCACCCAGCATATTAAAGCGCAGTTAGAACAGGCTCGTACCGACATGGACATTGCCCGCCGCGCCGGTGACTTAAACCGTATGTCTGAACTTCAGTATGGCCGTATTCCTGAACTGGAGCGACAGCTGGACTTAGCTTTGCAAGCCGAAATGCAGGATATGAGCTTGCTCAAAAACCGTGTTACTGAAGAAGAAATTGCTGACGTATTGTCACGTTGGACGGGTATTCCGGTTAATAGAATGCTCGAAGGCGAGCGCGAAAAGCTGTTACATATGGAAGAGCAAATCCACAGTCGTGTAGTGGGTCAAAACGAGGCCGTAGATGCGGTTTCCAATGCTATTCGTCGCTCACGGGCCGGACTTGGCGATCCGAATCGTCCTATAGGTTCATTCTTATTCCTTGGTCCAACAGGTGTGGGTAAAACTGAGTTATCTAAAGCCTTGGCGAACTTCATGTTTGATACCGACCATGCAATGGTGCGTATTGATATGTCCGAGTTTATGGAGAAGCATTCGGTTGCTCGTCTGGTTGGTGCGCCTCCTGGCTATGTTGGCTACGAAGAAGGTGGCTATTTAACCGAAGCTGTACGGCGTAAACCGTATTCGGTAATTTTGCTCGACGAAATTGAGAAGGCTCACCCTGATGTCTTTAATATCTTGTTGCAGGTATTGGATGATGGCCGCTTAACCGATGGGCAGGGACGTACGGTCGATTTCAAGAACACCGTTATTATTATGACCTCTAACCTGGGTTCCGATTTAATTCAGGAACATGCTAAAGAGCATACTTATGAGCAGATGAAGGCTGAAGTAATGGAAGTGCTGGCGCATCACTTCCGTCCTGAGTTCATTAACCGTGTGGACGAAACGGTTGTCTTTCATCCCCTGGGGGAGAGTGAAATACGGTCTATTGCTGAATTTCAGTTACAGCTTCTTTATAAACGTCTGGAAGACAAAGAGTATCAATTGGAATTGGATGATGACGCTTTATCTCATCTGGCAAGAACCGGATTCGACCCGGTATTTGGAGCGCGGCCTCTGAAACGTGCTATTCAGCACGAGCTGGAGAATCCTTTAGCGCAAAAAATCTTGTCAGGGGAACTTGAGCCTGCTAAACCGATCAAAGTAAGTGTTGAAAATGAGCGGTTAGTGATCACGCAATAACCACATAGGGCTTCGGGCATTTCCTGTTCGAAGTCCTAATGTGATAACCTGACTACTTTCTATTTAGTGACTAAAGAGTGTTTTATACATGAGTAATGACAGCTCAAATACCAATGGTAAGAGCCGCGGTATCTATTTACTGCCAAACTTGTTTACGACTGCAGGCTTGTTTTCAGGCTTTTATGCCATAGTCGCGTCAATGAACGATCGCTTTATTGAAGCGGCAGTCGCAATTTTTATTGCAATGGTTTTTGATGGGCTGGATGGCCGTGTTGCAAGAATGACCAATACGGAAAGTGACTTCGGGGCTGAATTCGACAGTATGGCCGATATCGTCTCCTTTGGTATGGCACCGGCCTTGGTCATGTATAACTATGCCTTGGCTGATCTCGGAAAAATAGGTTGGTTAGCAGCCTTTATTTTTGTGGCTGGCGGTGCATTACGGCTGGCGCGGTTTAATACTAACCTCGGCTCCTCCGATAAAAACTTCTTTCAGGGTCTGGCAATACCCAGTGCCGCAGCTATTGTTGCTGGCTTAGTCTGGGTGGGGGCTGAGTACGGTGTTGAAGGTAGTGACATGGGTGGCTTTGCTGCTGTTATTACTATTTGTGCCGGCCTGCTAATGGTGACGAATTTCCGTTACCACTCTTTTAAAGACGTAGACTGGAAAGGCAAAGTTTCATTCCTTGTTATTCTCGTTATTGTTTTGGTTTTCGTTATTGTTGCGACGCAACCATCTTTAGTTCTGTTTTCCATATTCTTTTTATATGCCTTATCGGGTCCGGTATTGACCATCAAGAATGTGAAGAAGTTGAAGTTGGGTCATGTTGTTGGTGACGATGACGAAGATGACGCAGACTTTAATGACAATAAAGAGACTAAAAAAGAAGCAGAAAAGCCTGAGAAAGAAGATTAAAACAGCAAGTTGGTGATGTTCTGACCAAACGATCAAGAAGGTTCTAAAAAGATCTTGCAAGGCACTCAGAGATCACTATAATTCGCCGCCGTTGTCATGAGTTATCTGCAAAGTGTATTTGCAATAAATTCGGACAACGGCGTTTTGTTTTAACCGGGCTGAAAAAGCTGAAAAAAAATGGGTTGACGAAACGAGAGGGACGTGTAGAATACGCCTCCCTGCTTCGAAAGAAGC
>CENV01022140.1_pt1 | contig 10649 bp, 7 predicted proteins | sample 530231 | NCBI WGS metagenome assembly CENV01 (sample SAMEA2619815, study PRJEB7988) | marine metagenome | biome: marine biome (ENVO:00000447); feature: surface water layer (ENVO:00002042); material: "saline water (ENVO:00002010), including plankton (ENVO:xxxxxxxx)" | depth 5 m | reverse complement strand
TTAAGACAATCAATAGAAACAATTACAGAAACTGCTGATGGTATAATGGTTCTCGAACATTTTATGGAACAAATGAAAGATAGACCAAATGTTCAGTCAGAGCCAGCAAATAAGATTACAATGGAATCATTAAGAGAGCTTCAAAAAGACCCAAGATATCATGATCCAGTTGCAAGGGATGCAGATTTTGTCAAAATGGTAGATGAAGGATACAGAAGATTGTATCCCAATGGAACTTAGTTCTTCTGGAAAACTTAGATTAAGATTTGCTTGTTCTAATGATATAGACTTAATCTATCCATACTTGAGAGAAAATGATATTGAAGAATGTAGGCTTCATAAAATTGATCCAAGAGAAGTATTTCAATCTGCAATATATGATAAAGAAGCTATAACCTATACAATAACAGTTGAAAGTATACCTATTGCTATGTTGGGTGTTTGTGATTCAAGATTTGAAGAAAATTGTGGTGTTGTTTGGATGCTTGGTACACATGGTATTGATAAATATAGAATATCATTCCTAAAAGGTTGTCATGGTGTGATAAAATTATTACAAGGTGACTATAAAAAGATATATAATTATGTTCCAAAACATCATTTAGATACAATAAATTGGTTAAAATGGTGTGGTTTTGAACTAGAAGATAAAAAGTATGCTATTGAAAATAGTTTATTTTATAAATTTTTTCGTTGCAATCATTTAAAAATTTAGTTTATATAGAAATTGTCAAGACCTGCAATGCACTAGCAACCCTGTATGGATAATTGCATTGACGTAGTTAAAGCAGATAATCAATGACGTTGGTGAAACTTTAACAAACGAGGTCGTAATGGCTAATACAATAGATCAAGCCTTTATCAAACAGTTTGAATCTGACGTTCACTTGGCATATCAAAGAATGGGATCAAAGCTAAGAAACACAGTTAGAACTGTAGGCAATGTTGCTGGAAGTGTTGTTCGCTTTCAGAAAATAGGAACTGGAAGTGCTAACACAAAATCAAGAAATGGTTTAGTAACTCCAATGGAACTAGCTCATACAAATGTTGAAGCTACTATGGAAGATTTTTATGCTCCAGAGTATATCGATAAGCTTGATGAGTTAAAAATAAACATAGACGAAAGACAAGCTGTTGCAAAAAGTGCAGCTGCTGCTCTTGGTCGAAAGACAGATGAAATACTTTATACTGCTATGGATTCTGGTGCTAATAGTACACAGATTCATGACACAAGTAGTGCTGTTGAAAAAGCTGATTTACTATCATTATTTGAAACTATGGGTACTGCTAATATTCCAGAAGATGGTGGAAGATATTTAGCTATGCATCCAAAAGGTTTTGCAGATTTATTTTTAATTACTGAGTTTGCAAGTTCAGATTTTGTTGGTGAACAGAATTTACCTTATGCTGGTGGAATGACAATGAAAAACTTTCTAGGTTTTAATGTTTTTTCTACATCAGCAATAACTGCTGGTAAGAATATGGCTTATCATACTTCTGCAGTAGGACTTGGTATTGGTGCAGATGTTTCAACTGAAGTAAATTATATTGCTGAAAGGGCTGCACATTTAACTAACTCTATGATGTCAATGGGTGCTGTTGTTATTGATGACAATGGTGTTTATGAAGTCTTAGATAATAATTAATAGGAGGTTAATTAATGGCTTATTCAGCAAGTGGACTTTGTAGAATGGGTGGAGATTCAAATGGAAACACTTGGGTTTACACAACTACAGATACAATAGCTACAGTAAATAGTGCTGGTTATTTTAATAGTTCAGCTAATATGCTTAAAGTTCGTGATGTTATTATTGTAAAAGATACTAACACACCAACAACTCATCATGTTACTGTTCTATCAAATACTGGTTCAGTTGTAGACGTATCAGATGGTACAGCTATAGCAGAAACAGATGGTGACTAAAAAAGGAGATGGGGGAGTTATGCTCCCCCATAACTATATATGGCTCTAACAAGTAGCACAGCAGATACACCATTAGATATATGCAGTAGGGCATTAATACTAATTGGTGCAGAGCCTATATCATCTTTTGATGATGGAACAACAGAAGCTACAGTAGCTGTAAATATGTATGAAGATGTTGTTCAAGCAGCTTTAGTTAATTCAAGATGGCGATTTGCAACAAATCAAAAGATAGTTAATAGACTTACAGATGCACCAACAGGAAGGTATGATTATGCTTATCAATTACCTTCAGATATGATTATGCTTCATGGTGCAACAGTCAATGGTAATTTAATTGAGTATCAAGTTTATGGAGATAAACTATTTGCAGATACTACAGAAACAGATACAGTAATAGTAGATTATAGCTTTAGAGCAAGTGAAGTTGATTTTCCCTCTTATTTTACGTTAGCTGTTGAGTTTTCTTTAGCTATAATCTTCGCAACATCTATAGCAAGAGATGCAAGTTTAGCTGGTTTGATGACAGAACGTGCTGAATCTGCAATGGCAAAAGCAAGATCATTAGATTCACAACAACAAACTACACGTAAACTTGAAACAAGTAGGTTCTTAACTGCGAGAAGAAGCTAATGCAAGTTGTTAGAATACCTTTTACTAATTTTCAATTTGGGGAAATTAGCCCATCTTTGATTGCAAGGACTGATACACAAGTTTATAACAACTCAGCACAAAAATTAACAAACTTTCTTATACGTGCTGAGGGTGGTGTTATTAAAAGAATGGGTACAAAGTTTTTACATAACTTTGGAACAACAGTAGATGATAATGTAGAGCAACAAGTAAGACTTATACCATTTATATTTAGTGATGATGAAAGATATATTATTGCTTTATCTGCTGGCAAGATAGAAATATTTATTTTGAACTTTGATTCATCTGGAAATGTTTCTGCTGGTGCAGTTACAAATCTAACATCAACTACTCTTACTTCTGATACTACTGGTGCATCTTTAAATACAAGAATAACAGAAGCAAGATTAAAACAAATTACTTACGCACAATCTGGTGATGTTCTTTTTCTTGCACATAATGCATTTAATACATTGAAGATTGTTAGAACATCTTTACTTACTTTTCAAATATCACCGTTTACATTTGATTTAAAAGGTGATGCAAAAGAAACCTATCAACCTTATTATCATTTTCATCAAGCTGGTTTTACTCTTACTCCAAGTGCAACATTTGGTAATGGAATTACTTTAATTGTAAAACCACCAGGGACAGATAGAGGAGCTTGGAATAGTGGAACTGGATATGAAATAGGAGATCATGTAACACATAGTAATCAAGTTTATGAAGTGATTGCAGATATTAATCCATCAAATACAGCACCAAACTCAGATACAACTAATTTTAGAGCAGTTACTTATTTTGATGATGGATCAACAAATGGTGGTGGATATGGTAATTCTTTGCATGTTGGACTTACACTAAGATATAGAAAAAGAGAAATAGATATAACTGCTGTTACTTCTGGTTCTCATGCAACTGGTAATATAGCTGATAGTCTTTTTGCAAAACTTGGTATTAATGCAATTAGAACAATAAAAGATAGTACAACAATAGAAATTACAATGCCACTTCATAATCTTTCTGTGGGTGATAGTGTTACAATATCTGAAACAGATACAGTAGCTGGAATATCCAATAGCAATTTAAATGGAGCAAGAAGTGTAACATCAGTTATTGATGATAATACCTTTACAGTAACTGCTGGTGCAAGTGCTAATGCTTCTGTTGATGGTGGGGGTGCGCCTCGTTTAACAACGACTGCACCTACAACAGATTGGGAAGAACAATCATATTCTGCTATTCGTGGGTTTCCAGCAGCCATTTGTTTTCACGAAGGTCGATTATGGTTTGGTGGTACATTAGCACAACCAGACGGTATTTGGGCTTCTCAATCTGGTGAGTTTTTTAATTTTAATATTGGAACTGCATTAGATAATGAATCAATACAATTATCATCTAGTGTTGGTGAATTAGATCAAATAAAACATTTAGTATCAAATCGTGATCTACAAGTGTTTACAGTAACATCAGAGTTTATTGTACCAGCATTTGAAAATACACCAGTTACCCCACAAAATGCAATGGTTCGTAGACAAACTCCTTATGGTGTAGCAGATGTAAAACCATTTGTTTTTGATGGTGCCACTTTATATGTTCAGAGATCAGGAACTGTTGTTCGAGAGTTTATCTTTTCTGATACAGAATCTGCATATGTTGCAAATGCAGTATCACTTATATCTTCTCATTTAATTATTACACCAGTACAAATGACATCATTGCAAGCTGCAATAGAAAGACCAGAATCTTATATCTTTATGGTAAATAGTGATGGAACTATGGCTGTATTTAATTCTAATAGATCAGAAAAACGTGCTGGTTGGACACAGTTTACAACACAAGGAAAGAAAGGAACTGATACAGTTACATCTGGATTGTTTCATTCTGTTTGCACGATTGATGAAAGAGTATTTGTCATTGGCAAATACGATAAAGGTGCTGGAACTAAAAAACTTTGTTTGATGGAGTTTAAAGATGATCTTAATATGGATCATTCTTTATCTTATACAAATGGTAGCTCTGGTGTTTTTACTGTTAGCAGTCAATTTGATAATGGTGCAAAAGTAGGTGTTGTTTCTGGTACACATTATCTCGGTGAGTTTCCAGTATCAGGTGGACAAGTAGATGTTTCTGGTGTTGATAATACATTGCAAGTAGCAGAAATAGGATTTGTTTTTGATATACAATTAAAAAGTAATCCACTAGATATACAAACTGCAAATGGTCCATCTACAGGTATGTTAAGAGGTTTAGGTAGAGTAATACTAGATTTAAATAATACTCTTTCTGTTTCTGTTAATAATAAACCACTTGAGATATTGAATGTTACAGATGACTTTTCATTAGCAAGAACAGCTATTACTGGTAAAAAAGAAATAAGATTATTAGGATATAGTCGTGATCCACAATTAACAATTACACAAAGAGCACCACTATCTATACAAATAAATAGTGTTATTGCGGAGGTACAAATATAATGGCAATACCAATCGTTCCAGCTATAGGTTTATTGTTTGCCGGAATAAATGCATATGGTCAATACCAAGCTGGTATTGCACAAAGACAAGCAAAAAACCAAGAAGCTTATAATTTAGAGTTACAAGCAGAACAAGATAGATTGATTGCATTGCAAAATGAAAATAGAAGAAGAAAACAAGCAAGTATTTTACTTGCAAGCAATCTTGCAGATCAAGCTTATAAAGGAAGATACGACCAGTCTTTTGATGCGTTCCTCGAAGAAAACGAAAATATAGTTAGTGAAGATATTGGTGGAATACAGTTATCTGCATTTATGGCTGATAGAGTAAGTAAACAAAGACAAGAGGTTGCACGTGCAGAAGGAAGAGCATTGTTTCAAGCTGGTTTACTTGGTGCAGCAACAACACTTGGCACTGGATATTATAATTATCGAAGGCTTGCATAATGGCAGTTAAAGAACAAAATAGATTTAGTATTGGTAGAATTGGTGTTGCTAATGCAGATAAAAGTGGTGAAATACTTAATCGTTCTATAGCAAATAATGCAGCACAAATAGTAAAAACAATAGAACCTTTAGCATTAGAGCAAGCAAAAAAAAGGGGTGTTGAAGAAGCAGAATCTGTTGAAACATCACAGATAACTGGTATTGATCCTAATACTGGATTACCTATTGCATATAGAAAAGATAATTTTCAAATTGATAATCAAGTTTATAACGAAATAATTAAAGATAGATTTCAAGATGAAATATTAAAAGAAATAAAAATTGCTGCTTCTGATGCTAATACACAAACATTAAACAGCCCAAATAGATTACAAGCATTTACAACTAGATTGAACTCAAGACTTTCAGCAATGTCTGAAAATGCTAAAGGTTGGGCTAAACAATTTATAGATACTAATGGTGCAGACTATTTAGCACAAACTGCAAAATCAATAGAAAGACAAGTAGCTGCACAAGCAAGACAAAAGTTAGCAGAAGATACAATAGAGTCATATAATGAAAAACTAATTACTATCCAAACATTATATGCAAGTGGTCAAGATGAAAAAGCTAAAGAATTAACAGATCAAGTTATTCAAGATGCAAAAAGAGATAGAAGTCAAAATATAATATCAGAAAAAAATTCTGCAAATATAATTGAAAATGCAAAGATTTCTTCAATACCAATTCAAATTACAAATCAAATATATAATAGAGATATTTTTGATAATCTTATAAAACAAGTACGAGATGGTAATTTATCTTTTACTGGTTTTCGTGAATATAGAGAAAAAATACCATTTGTATTAAGTGATCCATTATCAAGTACATTTATTTTAAATGACTTAAATGAATATCCAGTATTAAAACCATATGTAAATTATATAAAAAATATTACAAAAGGACTTTCTGGAAAAGAATTTTTGAAACTTGGAGAAATATCTAAAGATATTTTAGGAAATGCAAAAAGAGATATAGGTCTTGTTTTTGATAATACTTTTATTCAAATAGAAGAAGAAAGACAAGTATCTAAAAATTTAATTGACCACACAAATAAAATTTTAAATAGTAAAGAATTTGAAAAGGCAATTAGTAATGATTTAACACCTGAAAAAATAAATCAATTTTTTGAAGGCTTCGAAACTATTACAAATACATTTGTAGATTCAGAAAAAAATGAATTTTTTAGAAATATATTTTCTTCAAAATTTGAGCAAGCTTTTTCTCCTTTATATGTAGAAAGTTTAACAGGTGATTTTCAAGTTACTTCAGAAGTATTTAAAGAATCTTTAATGTATGTAACACGTAATGGACCATATCAAACTCAAAATAATAAAAAAGATCATTCTAAAAATACTGTTAGATTTATTAATTTTTTAAAAGAAAGAGGTTTTTCAGAAAATAAAATTAAAGATTCAATTTTTGAATTAAGTAGATTAACCTTAAATTTTGATACTGTTAGAGATAATAATATTCTTGATCGTAATGCTTTGAATGAATCTAACAGAGATTTATATACAATGATATATAATAATACTGTTCCATATAGAAGTATGTTGCAAAAACAAAGAACTGCAAAACAGTTAGATGAAGAACTAATAGGTATGAACAATGCTCTTACTAGAGGAACAAGTATTCCAATTACAAAAAGAAATTCAGAACTTATTCAAAAATTAAATATAATCCGTCTTAAAGATTTAGGCATAAAAAATGAAAATGATTTATATAATTATATTTTAAGTGATGAAGGGTTAGCAGTACAAGGATTTGTAGATAATGAAATAGCATCTATGAATCTTTTTCAAAGACCACCAGATCAAACTTTTATAGATATATTTCAAGATTTAGCTAATGGTCAGCTTTCTGGTAAACAATTAAAAAATGCAACTGAAATATATACATTAATGCGTGATAAAGTTGATGCTGATGGTAATTTAATTACTAGATTTTCTAATGAAGGTGATGGTATTGATGATGATACTTATGCAACTTTAGAAGCTCTTCATATTTTTAAAGAGGTTTATGGTGATAGAGAAACATATGATGATGTTTTTGTAAATTATAATCAATCTCTTGTTAATGCAGAAGCAAGTAATATTTTAGCACGTAAATTAAATATAGATGTAAGAGATAATCCAAAAGCTGTTAATGATGCATTAAATGAAAAAGTACGTGAGTATTTAATAGATAACTATAGTCCTACGAATATCGAAAGATTAACAAAAGTAATGTCTGCAAGAGCAAGAGCTTTTATGGTAAGAGAAGGACAACCAGTTGAAACATTTGAAGCTGTAATACCAGTATTAGATAAATATTTAGCAAAAGAATATCCATCTAATTTAGGTGTTATATATGATCCTTCTTTGCAAAAAATAAATTTAAATAGTAAATATTCACCTATTAAGGCTTATGGAACTAGACAAGCAGCAGTAAAAGCACTTGGTCGTATTGAAGAAGTTTTTCAAACAGAACCATATATTAAATACTTTAATAAATATCATGATGGTAAAATACCAACTTTTGATATTGATAATGCAAAAGAAAAAGAACTAGGTAAATCTTTTACACAAAGAATAATTGTAGATGGAATAAGAACTTATTTAAATACACCTTTAGATTTACTTGGTGGTTTAATAACTGTTGATGGTGCAATAAATAGGTTTCAAGCTTATGGTAGAAATATATTAGATTTAGTTGGTTTGGAAGATAGGGAGGATTATTTTGGACCAATAATGCAACTTACTCCTATTAATATTGATGGTGCATCTTTTGAATGGAGAGTAATGGTACAAGATTTTGTAGGTAGTGAGCCATATTTTATACCGACAGTAGATTCAAATGGTGATCCAAATATAAATAAAGAAACTGGTTCAATAACTCATGCACAAATAATCCCAGCAAATTTTGGTGCAAAAGAAAAATATAAATCTTTTATTGAAAATTATACAGGTGAAACTGGTATAGGAATAAAATAGTAATATGAATGAACTATTAAGAAATCCCTATGATTATCGACAAAGAGTAGAACCTGGTTTTGATGATTATCAATATTATGATAGGGCAACAAAAAGTTATAGAAAGGGACCAACATTTGGTCAAACATTGCAAGCACAGTTTGCTTATGCCTATGATCCTTTTTATGAAAGAGCAAAATTATTCTTTGATGAAAAGGCTCAATTAGTAGATGAATCATTTGATCCAACACAAATGCCTAATTATAACCAATATAAAGATTTTAGTGATACATTAAATAAAGCAAATAACGAATATCATTACAATAAAATTACAAAAAATATACAAGATTCATTTGAACGAAGAAGAATATTAATGGATTCTTCTTTAGTAAGTCAGTTTGCAGCTGGGTTTTTTGATCCTATAAATTTTGTAGCATTGCCTTTTGGTGGTCCAGCTTTTGGAATTGGTCGATCTGCATTAAGAGTTGGTCTTGGAACTGCAACATTACAAGCTGGTGCAGAAGCATTAAGACATCCATTTGATCCATTGTCTACACCAACAGAAGTTGCTTTTAACATTTTTGGTGCTGGTGTAGCTGGTGGTGTTCTTGGTGGCTTAATATCAATACCAATGTCAAAAAGAGCAGTAGCTGAAAATCAACTTGTAACAAATATAAAAGAAACTTCTGATAGATTTAGAGGTAGTAGTCCAGTTGATTCTAAAAATTTAAATATGGTTACTAAAGAATATGACCAGATAATGAGTTATAATATATTACCACCAAAAATTAAGAATCAATCTTTAAACTGGTTAAGGCAAAGAAAAAAAGTATTAGAAAAAGATATTGAAAAACTTGTAAAACAACAAGAAAACGCAGAAGGATATTTAAAAAGAATAACTGAGGTAGCAAGAATAACAGCTTTTGATAGATTAAGACCTAGAGATATTCCAAAAAATATAAAAACAAGATTAAAAGAATTATCTACTACTAAAAAAGATTTAGAAGAATCTATAGATATTTCTAATCGTAGTGGTAAATTTACTAATGAAATCAATCGTTTAAGAGGAATTGATAAAGAAATTGTAACTTTAAAAAAACAAGCAGTAGATGAAGTTATTGATAAAGAAAGTGCTTTATTACGAAATGGAGATGAATCACCAGAAAATTATTATGAAAGACAAATGTATCCATTAGAACAAGAATTAGATTATGTAATAAAAGCCGATTATATAAAAAGAGTTTCTTTTGAAAAAGGTGAAGATTTAACATTAGTAACACCAAAAATAGGTGGAAAAGCATTAGCTAAAATAACTAACTTTGGTCCATTAAAAGCTATGTTAAATAAATCAAGCAATAGGATAATAAAATTATACGGATTAAAATTAGCTATGGATCAAGGTTTATTGCTTGAAACTCATACTAGAAAAACAGCAATTAAATTTGGAAATGAAAATGATACTGGTAGTGTATTTTTAGATGCTAAAATACATCAAGGTAAAGTTGTTGCTTTATATAAGAAGCTATCAGATTTATGGGTTAAAGGTTCTGGAAATTTTGCACTTGGTTATAATGCAACTAATGCAGCAAGAAAAGTAAAAAACCTAATGCCTTTTGGTAATAGAGAAGAAGTTTTTGAAGAATTTCTAGATAGAATTGGTAATAAATATATAAGTAAATCTAAAGATTTAACACCAGAAGAATCAAAAGCAGTCGAATTAGTACGAAAGTTTTTTGAAGAATGGGATGGGATGTTACAAGAAGTTGGTATTCTTGGTAATTTACATGAAATGAAATTAAGAGTTGCACAATTTAAAGATAAAATAAAAAGAAATCAAAATGATATTGATGAATTATTAAATAAAATAGCTGTATCTGTTTCAAAGACAGCTGATTATGCATCTTCTAATATAAAAAAGAAAAAAGAAATATTAGATTCACTTGAAGAACAATATGAAACTAGAGGTTTAACAGAAAGACAACTAGCATTAAGAGATAATATTTTAGAATTTTTAGAATCAGATGCTGCAAAAGATCAAACTTATATAAATAGTATTACAAGTAAAAAAGCATTTAAAGAAGAATTAAATTTATTAAATAAAATTATAAAAAAATATAATCTTTCTGATGAAGCTATGGAATTTATTGGTATGGACAGAGAAGATATTGTTCGTATG
>CENV01043665.1_pt1 | contig 10663 bp, 10 predicted proteins | sample 530231 | NCBI WGS metagenome assembly CENV01 (sample SAMEA2619815, study PRJEB7988) | marine metagenome | biome: marine biome (ENVO:00000447); feature: surface water layer (ENVO:00002042); material: "saline water (ENVO:00002010), including plankton (ENVO:xxxxxxxx)" | depth 5 m | reverse complement strand
CTGCTGTTCCCGCCGTTCGCGCCGGTGCTGTTCGTCGGCGCGGCGGTGCCGCCGGCCCTGTTGCTGGGCATGCTGTGGTCCGCCAACGCCGGCTACATCGCGGTGCTGACCATGGCCGCCTACTTTCTGATGTACGAAGGTCTGCACACCGCCTCGCACCTGGAGCATCCGATTCTGGACCGCTTGCCGCTGGTGAACACGGTGCGGCGCATGCACGTGCTGCACCATAATCCGGACTTCATGCACACCCACAATTTCAACCTCACCTTCCCGCTCTGCGATGCCCTGTTCGGCACCAGTGACCTGAACAAGGGCGTGGTCGGCACCCTGTTCAACGGCCAGTCCGATGACGCCCGCAAGCCGGAGATTCAGGCCAAGCTGGATGCGCAGAAGAAGCCCAGACCGGAGCGGGGCGCACCGGCGGGTGAGTGATCGCGGCTGAAGCCGCTCCTACGGTGTTCCGTGGGAGTGCGATGGGCTTCAACATTCAGCCAACCGGGCGTATGCGAGCAGATGCCCGGTTTCGCCCCCACCCGGGGCCGCCATGGCCATGGCTTTGCGACGGAACAGGCCGATATCGTGCTCGTCGGAAAAGCCGATGGCGCCGTGGCATTGAATGGCTTCGGCGGTGATCCGCAGCGCGCCGGCTCCGGCCCGGGCCACGGCGGCGCGCGCCGCGGCGGCCTGCCGCTCGGTGCCCCGTGCCAGGCACGCTTCCGTCAGCAGTGCCCGGGCGGCGATCAGATCCACGTGGCAGGTCGCCATCCGGTGCTGTAACGCCTGAAAGGTGCCCAGTGCGCGGCCGAACTGGTTGCGCAGGCGCAGATAGTCGAGGGTGATATCCAGCGCCGCCCCGGCCAGGCCATTCAGATAAGCGGCCCGCGCCAGCCATTGCAGATCGCGGGCATCGGCGAAGGCCGCCCGCGCCTTGTCATTCTCGGCAAGCCGGGACGCGTCCCGCCATACCGACGGCGACAGGACCAGGCGGGTGAGGCTGCCGCCGTCCACGCAGCTCTGGCGCGTGGCCTGGATACCGGGCTGCTGCTCGCACAGCATCACCAGCCGGGCGCCGTCCTGATCCTCAACCAGAACCATCAGGTCGCTGCCCGGCGGGCAGTCCGGAATGTCGTTGATGATCGAGGATTCCGCCGGCGCCAGCGGCTCCGGGAACAGCACCACGTTTCGGTCTCCTCGCAGCAGGGCGGCCAGGGTCCGGTCGGCGTTCTCGCCGCCGCAGGCGGACAGTGCCTGCGCCGACGCCACCGCGCCGATCAGCGGGTCGGGCAGCAGATAGCGGCCGGCCATGGCCGCCAGCGCGCAGGTCTGGTGCCAGCCCATGCCGGCGCCGCCCCGCGCCTCGGGCACGGCGATACCGAACCAGCCCGGTTCGGCGAAGCGCGCCCGCTGGGCGGCATCTTCATGGAAACGCGGGTTGTCCTTGGCGTCTCGCGCACGGGCCAGGCCGCCGTGGCGTTCGGCGAACTGACGCAGGCTGTCCGCCACCAGGGTGGCGTCGCTATCGGGGCGGTGGGTCATGACCGGGCTCCGGTGGGCAGATTCAGGGTCTTCTGCGCGATCAGGGTACGTTGGATTTCGTTGGTGCCGCCGTAGATGCTGAGGCGATGGGATTGCAGAAACATCTCGCTGTAATCCAGGGTCAGCGCGCCGTCCCGGCGCGGATCGCGGAGCGCCGCCGAAGCGCCGGCCAGCCGCTGCAGAGTGTCGAGGGTGCGCTGCACGGTCTCCGTGGCCAGCACCTTGAGGCTGGAGCAGTCCGCCGGCCGGCCGTCGTCGAGCGCCTCGGCGGCGGCCAGGTAGGCGGCGATCACCGCCTCGGTCTCGACCTCGGCCCGGGCGATGCGCTCGCGCAGCGGGCCCCGGGCGGTTTCGCGGTGTTCGGCCGAGGCGGCCAGGTGACGCAGCCGGGTCAGCGCTTTCAACGCCAGTGCCGGCGAGCCCAGGCGCAGGCGTTCCTCGTCGAGCAGGGCGGTGGCCACCGCCCAGCCCTGGTTCAACGTGCCCACCACCTGATCCACCGGCACCCGCACGTCGTCGAAAAAGACCTCGCACAGCTCGTCGTCCCCGGCCAGGGTGGTGATCGGGCGGCGGGTGATGCCCGGCGAGGCCAGGTCGATAAGTATGAAGGTGATGCCTTCCTGGCGCCGGCGGCCCTTGCCGGTGCGGATCAGCGCGAACATCCAGTCCGCGTGATGGCCCCAGGTGGTCCAGATCTTGTGACCGTTGATCACCAGGGTATCGCCGTCCAGCTCACCCTTGGTCCGCAGGCTGGCCAGGTCCGAGCCGGCGCCCGGTTCCGAATAGCCCTGGCACCAGATCACGTCACCGTTCAGGATCGCTGGAAGATGACGGGCCCGTTGCTGCTCACTGCCGCGGTGCATCAGCAGCGGACCGATATGGTTCAGGCCCTGGGTGGGCAGGTCCGGGGCGCCGGCCCGCGCCATTTCCTCCATCAGAATCACCTGCTCCACGGGGGTGGCGCCCAGGCCACCATGTTCACGCGGCCAATGGGGCGCGATCCAGCCATGGGCCGACAGGGTGCGATACCAGCTCATGGCCTGTTCCGGCGGTGGCCGGAAGGTGAGGTGGCGCAGCGAATCGGGCAGGGTATGGGCCAGCCAGGCGGCGATGTCGGCGCGCCAGCGGGCTTGTGCTTCGGTCTCTGCTCTCAGCATATTTCTGCTCTCGGAAGGGTCGCTTCCCGATCACGGCCGTCAGGCCTGTCGGGCCTGGGGGTCTTGCGCCAGCGCGCGTTCGCGCAATACCGGCTTGAGCACCTTGCCCAGCGGAGTACGTGGCAGGGCGTCGACGAAGTACAGATATTTGGGCTTCTTGTAGCCGGCCAGGCGCTGACGGGTGTGCTCGATCAGCTCCGTCTCGGTGACCGTGAGGCCGGGCACCGCCTCCACGAACGCCACCACCGCCTCGCCGAAGATCGGATCGGGAATGCCGATCACCGCCGCGTCGGCCACCGCCGGATGTTCCACCAGCGCTTGTTCCACCTCCTTGGTGTAGATGTTGAAGCCGCCGGACAGCACCATGTCCTTTTTGCGGTCGACGATGTACAGGTAGCCGTCGGTGTCGAAGCGCGCCATGTCGCCGGTGTGCAGCCAGCCGTCGGTGAGGGCGGCGGCGCTTTCCTCGGGGCGGTTGAAGTAGCCTTGCATGGTGGTGAACCGCCCGGGGGTGCCCGAGCGCACCAGCATTTCGCCCACTTCCCCCACCGACACCTGCGTCCCCTGGGCGTTGACCAGCTTCACCTCCACGCCGGGCGTGGGCCGGCCCACGGAGCCCGGGTGTGAGAACTGCTCATCGTGTTCCAGACTGGTGACCGAGCCCACTTCGGTCATGGCGAAGAACGAGTGCAGACGGATCGCCGGCAGCAGTTCGATCAGTCGGCGTTTCAGGTCCACCGGGAACGCCTCGCCGGTGACGATCAGGTGGCGCAGGCTGCCACACCGACCGGCCTGCTCCTCGAGCAGCGGCATCAGCATGCGGCAGATGGTGGGCACCATGCCCAGGGCGGTGACCTGTTCCCGTTCAATCGCATCGATGGCGGCGGCGGGATCGAAGCGATCCATGACGATCAGCGTGGCGCCCAGCAGCAGCGCATTGAGCATGCGCGCCAGCCCGGTGCGATGGGCCAGTGGCGTGGTCACCAGAAAGCGGTCATCGCGATCCAGGCCCCATTCAATGGCATTCAGGAAACAATGCTGGACAATCAGATTGGCATGGGTGATCAAGGCGCCTTTCGGGCGACCGGTGGTGCCCGAGGTATACATGATCATGCAGGCCTCGGCGTCCAGCGGGACCTCCGGCAGCGTTTCGTCGTTGGGACGGTTCAGATCGGCCCAATCGAGGCTGCCGGCCACCGGCCCGTCCACGGCCACCCATTCGACCCCGCTCCGCCGTTCGCGAAGCGCGGCCAGGGCCTCCGCCTGGTCGGCGTGAAACAACACCAGTACTGGCAGGCTGTCGTCGATAAAGTACTCCAGCTCCTGGGCGGTCATACGGGTGTTGACCGGCACCACGACGGCGCCCACCGCGAAGGCGGCGAACACCGCCTGGACGAACTCGATGCCGTTGGGCAGATAGATCAGCACGCGCTGACCCGGCGCGGCGCCATGCTGACGCATGCCGAGCGCCAACGCGCGGGCCCGGCGATAGAGCTCGCCGTAGCTGACGCGCCGCCCGCCGATGACCACGGCGGCTTTTTCCGGTGAGCGGCGGGCGTGCGCCTGCAGGATGGTGTCCTGACGCATAATTCAATGCTCCGAGAAAATTCAGTGCTCCGGGAAGACGGGACCGTGCGATCAGTCTTCCGACAAGGCGAACGCGGGGTAGGGCTGACCGTCGGACAACGCGTCCCAGACCAGATGAACCCGCTTGCCGATCGCCAGGTCTTCCGGCGCGCAGTCCAGAATATTGGCGATCAGCCTCACGCCCTCGTCGAGTTCCACGGTGGCCACGCACAGCGGCAGCCTGCCGTCCAGGCCCGGCCCGGGGATGCGCACCACGGTGCAGGCGTAAATCACGCCGTCGCCCTTGACCGGTCGCCACTCCAGGGTGCGGCGTCCGGTGAAAATCGACACCGGGCGGGGGTAATGCTGAAAGCGCCGCGCTTCGGTGCAGTACTGCATCATCAGCCGGCCGTCCCGCGTCGCTTCCCAGAACGGTTGGGTGTCCACATAGGCGTTGGCGCGCGGTGTCGGTCGTTGCATCGGTTTGCTGTCCATGGTCAGGCCTCCAGAATCATGGCGGAGCTGGTGCCCCAGTTGCGGGCGTAGGGGATGACGCCGATGCCGGTGACCAGCGCATTGCGGGCATCCTCCACCTGGGTGGCGCCGCCTTCCCCGAACAATTGCCGCACCGCTTCGGCCAGGTTGAGGCCGCCGCTGGCGAGGCCCGGCTGGCCGGCGGAGATCTGCCCGCCGCCGGTATTCAGGGGCAGCGCGCCCCGGTGGGACAGATCGGTACGCAGCACGAAGTCGGAGGCTTCGCCCTTGGCGCAGAAACCGAACGCTTCCAGCTGCATCAGAATGGCGATGGTGAAATCGTCATAGGGTTGGAACATGCGGATCTCGGACGGCGTCAGGCCGGCCTTGCGCAGCAGCGCCGGGCCGATGCGGTCGAACCCGGATTCGGTGATGTCCGGCGTCGACTGGTTGCCATTGACGTTGGTGACCTCGGCGTAGGCCACCGGATAGGCGACACGGGTGAGGCCCAGCTGTTCGGCCCGTTTCTCGCTCATCACCAGGAAGGCATTGGCGCCGTCGCAGAACATCACGCTGTCCAGCAATCGCAACGGATCGGCGATCACCCGGGACGCCAGATAATCGTCCATGCTCAGCGGCTTCTTGAACTTGGACAGCGCATTGGGATTGTGCAGCGCGTGCTCGCGCTGGGTGATGGCGATCTTACCCAGGGCCTCCGGTTTCAGATCGTACTGATGGGCGTAGCGGCTCATCAGCAGGCCGAAGGTGGCCGGCGGGCCCTGCACACCGGGCGGGTCCTGGAATTCGCCGCGAAAGGCGCCGTAGTTGGCGCGCCAGTCGGTGCTCGGCGCGTCCGCCGACAGCACCAGGGCGATTTCGCAACTGCCGTCGCGGATCGCCGACATGGCGCGGGCCACGCCGCCGGTGGCGGAACAGCCGCCCATGCCGCCCAGATTCAGCCAGGTCGGCGTCAGCCCGAGGGCCTCGCACATGTAGACCGCGTAGAACGGATTGGAGGCTTCGCTGAGCGCGGTGGTCACCGACAGACCGTCGATCAGATCCTTGTCGATGCCGGTGCGCTCAAGCAGGCCGTCCAGGGCCTCGCCGGCGAAGTCGTAGGCACTGCGCCCGCTTTTGTAAAGCACCGGCGTTTCCGCGTAGCCGGCGATGACGATGTCTTTCTGTTTCATGGTGGTTACTCCCCACGGAACGACGGGCTGCGTTTGGCGCCGAACGCCGCCAGCCCCTCGTCCCGGTCGTGACTGAAATAAAGCATGAAGGACAGGTCGCCCTCGGCGTCCATGGCCTGGGGCAGCGGCTGGTCCAGGCCCTGATCGATGGCCAGCTTGCTGAACATCACCGACAGCGGTGCCGCGGCGCTGATGCCGGCGGCCAGTTCGCGGGCTTTGTCGAGCGCCGCGCCGGCCTCGGTGACATGGTTGACCAGGCGGTATTCCAGCGCCTCGCGGGCGCTCAGGCGGCGCCCGGTCCAGATCATTTCCTTGGCCAGGGCGGCGCCGATGCGGCGGGGCAGGGTGGCGGTGCCGCCGCCACCGGGCATCATGCCGAGCCGCGCTTCCGGCAAACCCAGCCGGGCGTTCTCGCCGGCCACCAGCAGATCCCCCAGCAACGCCAGTTCCAGGCCGCCACCCAGGGCGTAGCCCTCGATCACGGAGATCACCGGCTTGCTGTAGCGCTGCAGTTGGCGGAACAGTTGATTGACCGGCCGGGCGGTGCGCCGGCGCCGATAGAAATCAAAATATTGATGCGCCTCGATGGTGAAGCCGCTGGTGTCGATGCCGGCGCAGAAGGCTTTGTCGTTGCCGCGAATCAGTACGCAGCTCACCGACCGATCCTGTTCCACCTCGGCGAGCAGTGTGCCGATCTCCTCGGCGGTCTGGTCGCGCAGGGTGTTCATCTTGGCCGGGCGATTCAGGGTGATCTCCACCCAGCCCTCGCGGCGTTCGATCTCGATATCTTCGTAGCTCATGACGGGTCCTGATTTTCAGAGTGGTTCGGGTCGTGGCCCGGTGATTCCGTGTCGCCGCCGATGGCCTGGGCGATCTGGTCGTGCAGGTCGGCCAGCGCCCGCGGGTCACGGCGGGTCTGCTCGCTGACGCTGAGTGCCAGGCAGACGCGCGCCGGCGCGTCCAGCACATAGATGCGGTCGGCGATGTCCAGGGCATCCTCGATGCGATGGGTAACGAACACGCAGGTCTTGCCCACTTCCCGCACGATGCGGGAGAAATCCCGGCGCAAAACCTGGGAGGTGACGTGGTCCAGCTGGCTGAACACCTCGTCGAGGAAAATCAGCTCCGGATCCACCGCCAGGGCCCGGGCCAGAGACACCCTCTGGCGCATGCCGCCGGACAGTTCGTGCACGTATTTGTGCTCGGCGCCTTCCAGCTTTACCCGCGCCAGCCAATGCAGCGCGGCCTCGCGGGCCTGGGATTTGGAATGGTTGAGGACCAGCAGGCCCAGTTCCGCGTTCTCCACCGCCGTGCGCCAGGGCAGCAGGCGGTCGGTCTGAAAGGCCACCGCCATCTTGCCGCGCAGGGCATCGAACTCCCGGGACGGATCGACGCCGCCCACGCGCACGGTGCCCCGGTCCGGGGCGATGGTGCCCATGGACAGGCTCATCACCGTGCTTTTACCGGCACCGGTGCGGCCCAGCAGCGCCACGATTTCGCCGCGCCGGACCGTCATCGACAGCTGGTCCACCGCCAGAAAATCGCCGAAATGCTTGCTCACGTCCCGCATTTCGATAAAGGCGTCGCCTTGTGTCGTGGTCGTAGGGATTGCTGTCAGGTTCATCGTACTTTGGCCTCCGCCCGCCATTTGAGAACGTGCCGTTCCACCAGGTTGAGCAGCGACTGCAGCACCAGATTGAGAACCACCAGCAGGAAGGTCCAGGCCAGCACATAGTCGATGCGGAATGTGGATTGGGCGAGACTCATCCGTGAGCCGACCCCCACCGCCGAGGCCACCAGCTCGGCGAAGATCACCATGCGGATGGCATAGCCGATCACCGATTTGGTGGTCATGAACACGTACTGGACGATGTGCGGTATCACCAGATAGCGCATCAGTTGCCAGCGCGAGGGCCGGAAGCTCTCCATCATGTCGACCCATTCCTTGGGCATGGAGCGCACCCCTTCGTAGACGTTGAGCGCGTAGAAGGGCAGCAGAATCACGGTAAGGATGAAAAAGATGCGCGCTTCCGGATCCTTGAACCAGAACACCGCCACCAGCATCCAGGAGAGCGCCGGAATACCAGTGTCGATGATCACCAGGGAATTGAGGTAAGGGCCGAGCCGTCGGGAAGTGCCCATCAGCAGGCCGATCAACACCCCGAGCAACATGGAAAAGCCCACCGCCGCGGCCAGCCGCAGCAGCGTCACCGAGACGTGGTGCCAATCGCTGGTCAGCAATTCCAGCACCGCCTGGCCGACCACCAGCGGCGACGGCATGATGAACGGCGGCACGAAGCGACTGGCCACTTCCATGGCCAGAATCAACAGCACCGAGACCACGCACAGGGCGGTCAGGTCCCGCCGCCGGCCCGGCCTGGCCGCCGGGCGCGCGGCGGCGCGCGCGCCGAGGCGCGAGGGTGTCACGGATGAGGCGGTACGCGCGGACTGACTCATACCGCGAAGAACCCGTCATCCAGCTGGCGCGGCAGGGACCCGTTACGGATCAGGAAGCCGGCGGCGGTGCGCACCGCGTCGCGACCGTCCGGGGTGCCCATGGAGAGGTGCTTGAGCGCCATGCGACCGGAGGTGATCGCCAGCTTGAGGACCTCGGGCGGAAAACCGGAGCGCTCGGCGGTCAGGCCCACGGCTTCATCCACGTCGCCCATGATGCCGTTGACGCAGGCACCGAACGCCTGGTCCAGCCGTTGCACCAGCTCCGGATCCCGCTCGGCCACTTCCCGGCGCACGGCGATGCCGAAGTAGGGCAGCTCCTTGCCCAGGCGCTTGCGGTACTCGTCGCCGGCGTTGTACAGCACCCGCATGTCCGGCGCCTTGACCAGGCCGGCGCTGATATTGGGTTCCCAGGACAGCACCGCGTCGGCACGATCGGCCATCGCCAGGGTGACGGCGGCGGCCGGATTGTCCACGTTCTGGACCCGCATGTACTGTTCCAGATCGATATCGTGCAGTTCCTTGATCACCGCGCGCATCATCCGGTAGGTACCGCTGGATTGCGGCGCCGCGAAGATTTTTCCCTTGAGCGCTTCCAGGGTGCCCTCGCCGCCGCTGGGGGTGAGAATGTTGATCATGCTGCCGGTGCTGATCCCGCACACGAACTGCACTTTCACGCCGGCCAGATAGCGGGCGGCGAAAGTGTCCCAGCTGCCGATACAGACGTCGTAATTTCCCGCGATAAAGTCGTTATAGTAGGTACCTACGGAGGCATAGGTAGTAGGCTTTTGAAGATTAAGCCGGTATTCCTTGTCGAGGCCCTTGGCGCGCAGATATTCCGAAATAAGAATGGTGAAGCCGGGCATCAGATTGGCCCAGCTCAGGCTGGCGGCCTGGGCGCGGGTCAGGGCGGGAAGACCGATACTGGAAGCGCACAGGCCAAAGGCGAGACTCTGGGCCGTGCCGCGAAGAAACTGTCGCCGGTTAAGGTTTTGCATAATGTTCTCCGAGCCGGGCCGCGGGCGATTTTTGTAACGGTCGCGTTCGCGGGCACCGTGTGTTTGTTGGAATTTTTGATCGGTGTTTTTGCCACTTCTTGTCGTGATTAAGCTAGCAGCGCCCCCACACGGCGCCTAGCGCAGTAAGCAGGACACGGTGTTCGAATAATGGAACGCTCGGCGCCGTTATCCGTGTTTCAATTGATAAGAATTCGGGCAATCTGACGCCGGGCAGGATCGGCTGGCCTTTGTGAGGGGTACGCGGATGCATCACCGTTTGGACCTGAACACGCTCAGGCTTTTCTGTGAGGTCGCGGAGGCCGGCAGCATGACCCGTGCCTCCGAGCAATTAAGAATTTCCAAATCGACCATCAGTCGCCGGCTCGATCAGCTCGAGCAGCACTTCGGTGCCTTGTTACTGAAACGGGGCGCCAAGGGCCTGGCATTGACCGAGATGGGGTCGGTGCTCTACGAACAGGTGCAATGCCTGGTCTCGGAGATCGAGGAAATCGGGGTGAACGCGGCGGAACTGCAGGCCGGGCTGAGCGGCTCCCTGCGCGTCAGTATTCCGGTGGATTTCGGGGTCGGCTGGATCAGCCGTGCCATCGCCGGCTTTGTATTGCGCTACCCGGAAGTCAATGTGGAGGTCGAGGTGAACAGCCGCGAGGTCAATCCGCGGGACGATCCCTATGACCTGACCATACAGCTGGGCCCGCTGAAGGAATCCAACCTGATCTACCGTCGTCTCGCCACCATTACCCGTGGCGTTTATGCCAGCCCGGATTATCTGCGGCGACGGGGCACGCCCCGGGCGGTGGAGGATTTCGCCCTGCACGATTGCGTGACCACCGATCAGCAGCGACAGAACGGTGTGTGGACGTTCCGCAATCAGATCAAGCACCAGTTTATCGAGGTGCAGGGCAAGGTGGTGGTGAACAATATCGCGGTGGCCCGGGAGCTGGCCATCGACGGGGTGGGGTTGAGCATGTTGCCGAACGTGATGTGCCGTAACGATGTAAAAAGCGGGCGGCTGGTGCGGGTGCTCACGGCCTGGGAAAGTCCGCCGGTGGAAGCCACCGCGCTGATACTCAGCCGCACCCGGGTGCCAGCGCGCACCCGGGCGTTTCTGGATTATCTGTCCGAGCGGCTGACCGATGAGCTGTAATGGCTGATCGCGGCTGACACGGTGCGCCGCCCGGCGGCTCGCCGTGGATATCGCGGCTGAAGCCGCTCCTACGGTGTTCCGTGGGGGTGGATATCGCGGCTGAAGCCGCTCCTACCCCGTACC
>CENV01133253.1_pt1 | contig 10697 bp, 8 predicted proteins | sample 530231 | NCBI WGS metagenome assembly CENV01 (sample SAMEA2619815, study PRJEB7988) | marine metagenome | biome: marine biome (ENVO:00000447); feature: surface water layer (ENVO:00002042); material: "saline water (ENVO:00002010), including plankton (ENVO:xxxxxxxx)" | depth 5 m | reverse complement strand
ACAGGACGTTCGAAAGGGAGCCTACAGGGACGTACTCGCGGCGTTCCCGGAAGGGCGTCGCGCCCTGAGCCGCGCCCCATCTGGAGAGACCTCCCGATAGGCAAAAAAAAGGCGCGCCAAGCGGCGCGCCGTAGGGGGTTGCTCGTTGGTGAGGCTTAGTAGTCGTTGCTGGCGTCCAGGAATTCCTCGGCGCGCTCGGTCTGCGGGCGGGTGGCCAGGCTGACGCCCACGTACAGGGCGGTGGCGACGATGATGCCCCAGATCCCGGCGGGCAGGCCCAGGAACTTGTTGCCGGTGGCGTACATCAGCAGCACGATCAGGGTGGTGCCGACCACGCTCACCAGGGCGCCGGCGGCGGTGCCGCGCTTCCAGTAGAAGGCGCCGATGGTGGCCGGTACCACCGCCACCAGACCGGACGAGGCGGCCACGGACAGCACCGCGATCAGGTCCAGCTGCAGTTCGGCGAAGCCGAACGCCAGGATGGCGATGATCGGGATTACGACCTTGCCAACCAGCAGCTGTTTGCTGTCGTCACGACCTTCTTTCATGTTGGCGTACACATCCCGGGCCAGCATGGAGGACAGGGTCAGCATGATGGAGTCGATGGTGGAGATGGCGGCGGCCATGATGCCGATCAGCACGATGGCGCCGAGAACCGGCGGCACATGCTCGGAGCCCAGCAGCGTGGCGGTGGCCAGGTCGGCCTTGGCCAGATCCGGATAGGCGGCCAGCGCGGAGAAACCCCACAGCACGGACACCAGGGTGTAGATCAGGCCGAACACCAGGAAGCCCATCAGCATGCGGCGCAGGGCGCTCAGCGAGGACGGCATGAACAGCCGCTGGCTGACCTGCGGGTTGGACACGCTGAAGAAGAACCAGGGAATGGTCAGCCCCAGGAAGGTCACGAAGCTGAACAGGCCCGGGCCGGGCACCACCAGGGACTGGGGTTTTTTCTCGGCGAGGGTGTCGAACAGTGCGTGGAAACCGCCCAGGCCCTCGATCACCAGCCAGGCCACCAGGGTGGAGGCGATGATCATCATGATCGCCTGCAGGGAGTCGGTCCACATTACCGAACGGATACCGGCGATGTAGGAGAAGAAGATCGCCACCACGGTGGCCAGCATTACACCGGTGGTGAACGGAATCGCCCCTTCGGTGGCGCCTTGCAGCAGGTAGCCCACCCCGGCCAGCTGCACCGCCGCGTAGGGAATCAGGAAAATACAGCTGGAAATCGCCACGGCCATGGACACTTTCTTGTCGCCATAGCGGTGGCCGAGCATTTCACTGGGGGTCACGTAACCGAATTTCTTGCCCACCGCCCAGAATTTTGGGCCGAACACGGCGACCAGGGAAACCCCGGCGAAATAAACGATTTCAAAACCCAGGGCACCGACGCCGCCCTTGTAGGTCAGACCGGCCAGCCCCACCATCATAAAGGCGCTGTAGGTAGTGGCACTGTAGCTCATGGCGGACACGAAGCCGCCCATTTTACGGTCACCCAGGAAGTACCCGGACATATTGGCCATCTTGCCCTGGCGGGCCAGAATGGCGATGGCGATGGCGATCACCAGATAGATTGCCACCGACCACCAGATCATCGATTCGGTCATGTTCAGCGTCCTTCGAAATCTTTGGTGATAAACAGATTGATGGCGATCACGGCGACGCCGGCCAGGCTCCAGAACAGGAAGCTCCCGTACCAGGCATGAACGTCACTCAAAACGGTGTACGGCACCAGGTAGCAAAGCACTACCACGGCCCACACCAGCCAGATCCACTTTCTTCGTTGCATATCCCACCTCGTAGCTTCGGTTGATTAGCGATATACGCCTTTTATCATTGTTGGTCGTGCTCCCTGCGCAGGTCGGCGACGGTCTTCCCGACTTCCTTCCAGGGCGTTTCTCCCGGTGCGAAACGCGCCCGCAAGTACTGCACCAGATCGACGATCTGGCGGTCGCTGAGACTGTGGGCGAAGGCCGGCATTTCGCCGCTCCCCGCCACGCCCTCGGCGTGAACGCCGCCGAGGATCGATTGAATAACGTTGTCCGGGCGCTGGCTGTGCAGATTGGTATTCAGCGCCAGCGCCTGTTTGGCGGAGGTAAAGGTGGCGGTGCCGTTTTCGTGGCAGGCGGCGCAGGCGCCCTCGAACACCCGCTGGCCCGCTTCCTGGCCCACCGGTTCCACCTGGCTGGCGGTCACCACCGCGGCGGCTCGCTCCGCCCGGGCCGGGTCGCTGAGCGGCGCATCCATTTGCGTGGCCACGTAATGGGCGATGGCGCGCACGTCGTCTTCCGGCAGCTCGGCGAGCCCCGCCACCACCGGAGCCATGGGGCCGCCGGCCACGCCGTGCAGCTCCGAACGTCCGGTGCGCAGGTACTCGAACAGGGACTGTTCGGTCCAGCCCGCCGGGGCCCGGGAGTCGGCGGTCAGCGCCGGTGCCTCCCAGCCGTCCACCAGTGCGCCGGCCAGTCGGGCGTCGCCACCCTTCTCGGCACCGAACAGATTGCGCGGCGTATGGCAGGCACCGCAGTGCCCTGCCCCTTCAAACAGATAGGCGCCCCGGTTCCATTGCGCGGAACGGGTGGGGTCCGGCTTGAACGGCGACGGGTCGTGGAACAGGAAATTCCAGCCGGCCATCATCGAGCGGATATTGAACGGGAAACGCAGGTCGTTTTGCGGCGCTGGTGCCGCCACCGCCGGCTGCGCCATCAAATAGCCGTACAGCGCCTGCATGTCGGCGTCGCTGATCTTGGCGAAATCGGTATAGGGAAAGGCGGGATAAAGATGGCGGCCGTCCCGGCCGATGCCCTCGCGCATGGCGCGTTCGAAGGCGGCGTAGGACCAGTTGCCGATGCCGGTGTCCGGGTCCGGGGTCAGGTTGGTGCTATAAAGAGTGCCGAACGGGGTCTCGAACGGGCGGCCACCCAGGTTCACGGTGCCGCCTTCGGCGGTGTGGCAGACGGCGCAGTCCCCCGCTTCCGCCACCAGCCGGCCCCGTTCCAGGGTCTCGGCGGAATAGAGGTGGGCCGCCGGCCGTGCCACCGGCGCGATGGACGGCCGCCAGGGCCACAGGGTGGCGAGCAGGCCGGCCACCGCCACGGCCCCGCCCCACCACCAGCGGCGTTTGCCCGGCCGCGACTGTTGTTGCAGCGCCGCCCGCACCCGCGCCGGCGAGAACGGCGGCGAGCGAAAGCGCACGCCGGTGGCGTCATAGAGGGCATTGGCCACCACCGCCACCGCCGGGCTCAGGTCCACCGGATCGGTGGCGGCGGGGGTGCCCGCGGGGCGCGGTGGCGCCGGCGGCACGGACGTCTGCCGGGCCGGCAATTGGCGCTCGCCGGGGGCCGCCCAATCATCCGCCGACGGCGGCGTGGCCGGCAGGCCCAGCAGTTTCCGTTCCAGGGTGTCGCTCAGGGGCTTGGCATCGAGCAGCGGGCTCAGCGGGCCGTCGGCGCCGGCGTCCTGGCCGGCCACCAGCCGCGACAGGCGCACGCCGCCGGTCACCGTGTTGACCTCCACATCGGCGATCCAGGCACTGCGGGTGCCGGAGCCGGCGTCACCGGAGGACGAAGGCCGGTGGCTGTAGGCCACGCCACGGCCGCGAACCAGATCGGCGCGGCCGTCGTCCTCCACGGGCTTGCCCCAGCCGGCCTGGTCGGCCACCGAGCTGAGCAGCTGCTTGCCGCGCGGGTCCTTGATATGGCGCAGGCGCAGGGCGACCGGGTCCTCGCCCAGGGCCGCCGCCACTTCGTCCAGAAACGACTCCTGCACGAAGGTGAACTGCAGCGCCGCCGCGTCCGGGTCGCTGAGCAGCCCGTCGGTGAGCCGGCCGGTGAGCCACAGGGCCAGCGGCGGCACCGACACATAGCCCAGGTCGTCATCGACCCGGAAATCGTCGCCGTCGGCGGTGCCGCTGACCCGCATGCGGCGGGCCCGGGCCAGCGCCTCGGCGTCCCGGGCGTAAGGGTCCGGGTCCAGCCGCACCGCCACCGGCCGGCCCACGGCCCGCGCCAGCAGAGCGGCGTCGGCGGCGGCATCGTCGCTGCCCTGGCGGCCCAGGCCCGCTTCCGCGTCGCCGTCCACATGAATCCGTTGCGGGTCGCTTTCCAGCAGGCAGGCCAGCTCCCGGCGCAGCCGCTCGCTGTTGGCCACCGGCCCGTCCAGGCGCAGGCCACCGTCGATGAAATCGGCGATCACCCAGTCCGGGGCGGCGCCCCAGCCCAGGCGACCGGGCCATTGGTAGTCCCGGCGCAGGCGCTGTTCCGCCACCGTGGGGCTGGTGGTGGTCCGGTCCCGGTCCGGGGTGGACCAGCGCAGCGGTAGCCGGGCGGCGGCCTGGCGGGCCGCTTCGTGGCTGGCGGCCACCACCCCCACGAAGTTGCCGTCGGTGACCACGGTGATCCCTTCCGAGGCCAGCGCTTCCCGGTCCACGTGCAGAAGCTGGGAGCAGACGAAGGCGCGGGCGTCCAGGCGGTACACTGGCGGACGGATCACCACGCCATAACGGAGAGCGTCGTTGTCCTGATCCGCCGGTCGGTTGTCCGGGAAGCGGTTCATGACGGCTCCCCCTGATCGGAGAGGCCCGCCGCCCGGCAGGCGGCGGCGAGGATTTCCTGATGGGTGCCGCAGCGGCAAAGATTATGGTCCAGGGCCGCCACCAGCGCGTCCCGGTCCGGCGCCGGATTGTCGTTGAGCAAGCCGCGCACGGTCATGATCATGCCGTTCAGGCAGTAGCCGCATTGGGCGCCCTGTTCGTCGATAAAGGCCTGTTGCACCGGGTCCGGCCGGTCGCCATCGGCGAGCCCTTCCAGGGTGGTGATGCGGCGGTCCGCCACGGCGCTCACCGGCAGCACGCAGGCGCGGGCGGCACGGCCTTCCACCAGCACCATGCAGGCGCCGCACTCACCCAGGCCGCAGCCGAATTTGGGGCCGTTCAGGCACAGGTCATTTCGCAGCACATACAGCAGCGGCGTGGACGGGGCGGCACGCACGGCGCACCGTTCACCGTTGACGGTGAGATGAAGCTCCTGGTTCATAATCGTGGACTCAGCGGACGATGGCGGCCGATGACCACGAGCATGACGGATACAGAACAACTCGACTGACGAACATGCGTATGCTCTCTGTTATCGCACCGTTCGGGTGCGTACCGGAGTAATTATCACTTTTATGGGGCACACATTCTTTCTCAGCACCAGAATGGAAGGTGTGCACCCTAATTGGGCGGGCGGTACCAATTCAGTCCAAGTTGCGGACATCACCGCTCCAAGCCAGGAAAATAGCTTTAAATAGAACACCCTCGGCTGTCAACAAGGCCCTTCGACTAATCCGTGATTTTCCAGGTGTTCATTTTCTTGACCCGCCAATAAATGGTGTATACGTTTTTTCGGACATTCTTGCCGGGCACCGCCCGGTGCCGCTGCTTGCCGTGCCCGTGGTACGGCGTGATGATCGGACCATGATGCATACCGAAACCTTGCCCAGCCGTCAGGCTCTGCTGCACGATCCGGACACCCTGGTGGTGTACCGGGACCCCGTTCCGACCCCCAAGCCGGCGCCGGGCCAGCCCGGCACGGACTCGGATTTCCTGCCCACCGAACCGGAGCTGTTCGTGGCCGTGCTGGCTGACGGCCGGGTGCTGGGCTTCAACGGCCATGTGGACCTGGGCACCGGTATCCGTACCGCCCTGGGCCAGATCCTGGCCGAGGAACTGAACGTGACCTTCGACACCGTGACCATGGTGCTCGGTCATCCCCGGGACGTGCCCAACCAGGGCCCCACCATCGCCAGCGCCAGCATCCAGATCAGCGCCGAGCCGCTGCGCCGGGCCGCCGCCCAGGCCCGCGAGCGGCTGCTGGATCTGGCCGCCGCCCGGCTGGATCTGCCCCGCCAGCGGCTGGTGGCCGCCGACGGCGCGGTCCATGACGCCGAGGCGCCGGATCGGCGGCTTGGTTACGGAGAACTGCTGCGCGGCCGCCGGGAGGACCTGAAGCTGGCCGAGGCCGACCAGGTGCCGCTCAAACCCCGCGCCGAATACACCATTGTCGGCCAGGGCGCCGCCCGGGTGGATATCCCGGCCAAGGCCCGGGGCGAGCTGACCTTCGTACACGATATCCGGGTACCGGGCATGCTGCACGGGCGGGTGGTGCGGCCGCCCTACCACGGCCTGGACCGGGGCGATTTCGTCGGCCGCAGCCTGCTGGAGGTGGACCGGGACTCGGTGGCCGGCCTGCCCGGCCTGGTGGAGGTGGTGGTGATCGGCGACTTCGTGGGCGTGGTGGCCGAGCGCGAGGAACAGGCGATCCAGGCGGCCCGGCGGCTCAAGGTGCGCTGGCAAACGCCCCGCGACCTGCCGGCGCTGAATCGGGACGAGGACCTGGAATCCGCGCTGCGCGCCCTGCCCGCCCAGCGCCGGGAGCTGGTCACCGACGAGGATTCCGAACCGCCGGAAGACGGCGGCGACACCCTGCGCCGCACCTATGTGTGGCCCTATCAGCTGCACGGCTCCATTGGCCCGTCCTGTTCGGTGGCGTCCCTGGAGGACGGCCAGCTGACGCTGTGGTCCGGCACCCAGAACCCGCACAGCCTGCGCGCCGACCTGGCCCGCCTGCTGGACCTGGACGAGGGCGATATCGATATCCGCCGCTATGAAGCATCCGGCTGCTACGGCCGCAACTGCGCCGACGACGTGGGCGCCGACGCCGCCCTGCTGGCCCGTGCCGTGGGCCGGCCGGTGCGGGTGCAACTGTCCCGGGAGCAGGAGCATTTGTGGGAGCCCAAGGGCGCCGCCCAGATCATGGACGTGGAAGGCGAACAGGACGCCGACGGCGCCCCGGCCAGTTACCGGTTCGTTACCCGCTACCCGTCGGACAACGCGCCGACCCTGGCCCTGCGGCTGATCGGCAAGGTGCCGGAAGGCGAGCACCCGTTCCAGATGGGCGACCGCACCGCGGTGCCGCCATACAGCTACCCGCGCCGGCGCATTGCCTGCGACGACGTGCCCACCCTGATCCGCGCCGCCTGGCTGCGCGGGGTGTCGGCGCTGCCCAATACCTTCGCCCACGACAGCTTTATCGATGAACTGGCGGAACGGGCCGGCGACGACCCGCTGGCCTACCGGCTGCGCCACCTGGAGGACGACCGGGCGCGGGCGGTGCTGCAGGCCGCCGCCGAACGGGCCGGCTGGGTGCCCCGCCCCTGGCCCGCCCTGGCCCGGGGCGAGCAGGACGATGGCTGGCGGGAGGGCCGTGGCCTGGCCTACGCCCGTTACGTGCACAGCAAGTTTCCCGGCTTCGGCGCCTCCCTGGCGGCCTGGGTGGTGTTCCTCCGGGTGCACCCTGAAAGCGGCCGCATTCGGGTGCGCAAGCTGGTGGTGTCCCAGGACGCCGGGCTGATGGTCAACCCGGCCGGGGTGCGTCACCAGGTGCACGGCAACATCGTGCAAATGCTCGGCCGCACCCTTAAGGAGAGCGTGCCCTTCGAGGAAGGCCGGCCCGCCGCCCGGGAATGGGGTGGCTACCCGCTGCTGCGCTTCTCCGAACTGCCGGAAATCGATCTGGTGCTGATGGAGGCGCCGGACCAGCCGCCCCTGGGGGTGGGTGAATCCACTTCCCTGCCCGCCGCGCCGGCCATCGCCAATGCCCTGTTCGACGCCACCGGCGTGCGTTTCCGGCGCCCGCCCTTCACCCCGGAACGGGTGCGCGCCACCTTGCAGGCCGCTGGCGGAGCGCGCCGGTGAAAACCCTGGTGCTGATCGCCGCCGCCGGTCGCGGACGCCGCTTTGGCGGTGACAAGCGCCGCGCCCGGCTGGGCGACGGCACCCTGCTGATGGCCACCCACGCCCGGGCCGGGCAGTGCTTCGCCGATGTGCGGGTGATCCTGCGCGCCGACGACCGGCCCGCCGAGCTGGGCCTGCCGGACCAGGGCGTGCTGGTCAGCCGGCGGGCGGACCAGGGGCTCGGGGCCAGTCTTTCCGATGGCTTCGCCGCCCTGCTGGCGGAACCGGAGCCGGCGCCGGTGGCGGCGGTCTGGCTGGGGGATATGCCCTGGGTGGACCCGGCCACGGTCAGCGCCCTGCTGGCGGAAGCCGGTCCGGGGCGCATCGTGCGCCCTACCCTGGACGGCGCGCCGGGCTTCCCGGTGCTGTTCGGCCGCGATTTCTGGCCGGCACTGGCCGCCAACACCGAGAGCGACGGCGCCCGCGCGGTGATCCGCCGCCACCGCCCGGCGCTGGTGGAAATCCCGGTTAGCGACCCGGGGGTGCTGCGCGACGTGGACCGCCCGGCTGATTTGACCGACGCTGACATTTGACCACCCCCGAACACCTCATGGCGGCCACCGTCACCGTGGCCCGGTGCCGGCCGGAACCATTTCGGGGGTCCGGCGACGAATCCGATAATATGGTGCATGCACCGCTTTTGAGCGCATCGGCACCGGCCCGCACCAGGGCCGGGCACTGCGCAAGAAACCGTCAAGGATTTACACTTTCGCGCAGAAAAACGTCACTATAGCCGTCCCGTCCTCTAGTACAGCCGGTTCAACCCGGTTTCAGACCCGCAATCGTAAAAAGAGGCTTGACCGGCCAATAAATGGTGTATACGTTGTTTCTAGTCATTTTTTTTAACGAATCATCAGGAGGACCTGATTGTGAGCAACACCAAGCCGACCATCGCGGTCATTGGCGCGGGCCTGGGTGGCGCCGCCGCCGCCGCACTGCTGCAAAAAGCCGGTTACCCCACCCAGGTATACGAGCAGGCGCCGGAATTCGCCCGCCTGGGCGCCGGTATCCATTTGGGTCCCAACGCCATGAAGGTGATGCGCCGCATCGGCATCGAGGACCAACTGGAGCGCATGGGCTCTCACCCCAGCCACTGGTTCAGCCGCGATGGCGAAACCGGTGAATACCTGTCCCGCATTCCGCTTGGCGACTTCGCCAAGGAAGAATACGGCGCCGCTTACATCACCGTTCACCGTGGTGACCTGCACGCGCTGATGGTCGACCAGCTGGATCAGGACCGCCTGCACTTCGGCAAGCGCCTGGAGAAGGTCGACGATCAGGGCGACCAGGTGGTGATGACCTTCGCGGACGGCACCGAAGCCACCGCGGATCTGGTCATCGGCGCCGATGGCGTGAACTCCGTGATCCGTGAGCATCTGCTCGGCGAGGAAGCGCCCATCTACAGCGGCTGGGTAGCCCACCGCGCGATCATCTCCGCGGAAAAGCTCAAGGCCTACGATCTGGACTTCGAAGCCTGCGTGAAATGGTGGTCCGGCGACCGTCACATGATGGTTTACTACGTCACCGGCGATCACAAGGAATACTACTACGTGACCGGCGTGCCGGAGCCCGACTGGAACCACGGCACCTCCTTCGTGGACAGCTCCCGCGAGGAAATGCGCGCGGCGTTCAAGAACTACGGTCCCGAGGTTCAGGCGCTGATCGATTGCACCGAGACGGTCACCAAGTGGCCGCTGCTGGAGCGTAACCCGCTGCCGCTGTGGCACGATAACCGCCTGGTACTGCTCGGCGATGCCGCCCACCCGATGAAGCCGCACATGGCCCAGGGCGCGGTAATGGCCATCGAGGACGCCGCCATGCTGGTTCGCTGCATGGAAACCACCGGTGCCGAGAACTACGCCGACGCCTTCGAGCTGTATCGCTACAACCGCTTCGAGCGCGCTTCCCGCGTGCAGAAAGTCTCCCATGACAACACCTGGCTCCGTCAGAACGAAGATCCGGCCTGGGTGTTCGGTCATGATGTTTACGAAGTCCCGCTGAAAGACCCCAAAACGGAGGTCAAGGAGAACGCATGAGCAGCACCCGACTCTACGGCGCCAACGTCCACGCCAACGGCATTCGCCAGCACTATCTGCGCTACGGTGGCAAAGGCCAGCCCCTGATCCTGATCCCGGGCATCACCAGCCCGGCGATCACCTGGGAGTTCGTGGCCGAGCGCCTGGGGCGGAATTTCGACACCTATGTGCTGGACGTGCGTGGCCGTGGCCTGTCCTCCACCGGGCCCGATCTGGATTACGGCACCGACGCCTGCGCCGATGACGTGGTCGCCTTCGCCGCCGCCCTGGAACTGGACAACTATGTGGTGGCCGGCCACTCCATGGGCGCCCGCTTCGCGCTGCGCGCCGTGACCCGCGGCGCCAAGGGTGTCGACAAGCTGGTGCTGATCGATCCGCCGGTGTCCGGCCCCGGTCGCCGCGAGTACCCGAGCAAGCTGCCCTGGTACGTGGATTCCATCAACGACTGCACCGAAGGTGCCGGTCTGGAAACCATGCGCAAGTACTGCCCGACCTGGACCGAGGAGCAACTGTTGCTGCGCGCCGAGTGGCTGCACACCTGCTACCTGCCGGCGATCGTGAAAAGTTTCGAGGAATTCCACGAAGTGGATATCCATCAGGACTTCCCGAAGGTTCAGGTACCGACCCTGCTGATGTGCGCCGGCAAAGGCGGCGTGATCCAGGACGAGGACAGGGAAGAAATCCAGCAATTGTTGCCGTCCGTCCGCATCGAAACGGTGCCGGATGCCGGCCATATGATTCCCTGGGATGACCTCGAAGGTTTCTTCCAGGGCTTCGGTGACTTTCTGGGAGTGCGGCCCTGAGCCGCGCCCCCTAGGAGACAAAGCATGACGCGACCCTATCGAATCGGCCAGATCGTACCGAGCTCCAACATCACCATGGAG
>CENV01014448.1_pt1 | contig 10724 bp, 9 predicted proteins | sample 530231 | NCBI WGS metagenome assembly CENV01 (sample SAMEA2619815, study PRJEB7988) | marine metagenome | biome: marine biome (ENVO:00000447); feature: surface water layer (ENVO:00002042); material: "saline water (ENVO:00002010), including plankton (ENVO:xxxxxxxx)" | depth 5 m | reverse complement strand
ATCACCACAGTGCGCGAAATCCGCGCCTGGAACGGGGCGACGCCATTGCCCAATACGCGCGAATATGTGCGCGGGGTAATCAATCTGCGCGGCACAATCGTGCCGATCTTCGATCTGCGCGCCCGGTTCGGGGACGGTCAAACCAATCCCACAAAGAACCACGTCGTGGTGGTGATGAGCGTGGGCGAAAAATGGATCGGCATTCTGGTCGATGCGGTTTCCGACATCCTGACGGTTTCAAAAGACGATATTCATGCGGTGCCGGAGGGCAATTCGGGCGATACCGAGCTTTTGAACGGGATCGTTACCCATGACAGCCGCATGGTAGGTCTGATCGATCTCGCCGCGGTCGTTTCGGGTGCCAAGACCGACGCCTGAGGCGCCCCCGTTCGAGCGATAAACGCACCCGCCTGCTTCCGAGCCGGCGGGTTTTTTGTACCAAGGGCGCAGAGCCGGTATTTGCCGGAGCGGGGTTGATGGTGCATACCGCTTCTAACGGCGATATTCGGCGGGCTGCTGCCGGTCCCGCGTCTGGCGACGTTTGAGAGGCTATTCCGAGCGATGGAAAAATCGTGTTGCACGCCATCGCGGGGCGATGAACCGGAGGGAACGCTCACGCCGGGGGCCGTCGCGTTAGCAGGCGGCCAGCGCGGAGAGGTCATCGCAGTGCACGGCGGCCGGAGCTTTGTGGGAACCGAAAGGCCCGAAATCGCCATTGATGGGGAAGGGCCACTGCGGGCGGTGCGGCTCGACGATTTCGGCCTCGAGGCCGAGACCGTGACCAATGAGCGCTTTGCGGCTTTCGTGGCGGCAACCGGGTATCTGACGGAAGCCGAGCGGTTCGGGTGGTCGGCGGTGTTTTCCGGGGAGCGGGAGCATTTGGAGAAGGCCCGGGCCGAGGGGTCCGATCTGTTTTGGTGGCACCGGATCGAGGACGCCAACTGGCGCCAGCCCGAAGGGCCGGGGTCCGATATAGCCGGGAGGATGGACCATCCGGTGGTTCAGGTGTCCTGGAACGATGCCAATGCCTTTGCCCTATGGGCCGGGGGGCGGCTCCCCACCGAGGCGGAATGGGAGCACGCCGCCCGGGGCGGGGCGGGGGAGAGACGCTTTCCCTGGGGCGAGGCCGAGCCCGACGACGAAACGGTCTATTGCAACATCTGGCAGGGCCGGTTTCCTCACCACAATTCACTGGCCGATGGTTTCATGCGTACGGCGCCGGCCCGCAGCTTTGCCCCCAATCCCCTTGGGTTCTACAATCTTTCCGGCAATGTCTGGGAGTGGACCCGGGACCCGTTCAAGGTCCGCTCGATGTCGCGGCTGGCGAGGCAACGCAATGCCCAGGCGCTGAAACAGTCCGAAAAGGTGCTCAAGGGCGGCTCGTTTCTGTGCCACATATCCTATTGTTATCGCTACAGGATCGCTGCACGCATGGCGCTGACGCCCGATAGCGGGGCGTCCAATGTGGGCTTTCGGGTGGCCTATGACCATCCGGGGACTGCCGACGGCTGATCGCTTGCGACGCCGCGCGCCCTAGAGGTTTTCTTTTTTCGATCACTCCGCTGACAGGAGACCATCCCGGCGCGGCCCGCGGAGGGGAGCAATTTCCTGTTGCAGGATATCCTACAAGTCGATATGGTATAGCAACGTCAACGCCGTTTCAGCTCAGGAGAAGCGAATTTGAGCCGGCCCCTCAGACCTCTCGAGAAAGCGCCGCTCCTGCACATCAGCGTGCAGGAAAGCCTGCGCAGCTATATCGAGGAGAACGCGCTGGAGGCCGGCGCGCCGCTGCCGCCGGAAAGCTTTCTCGCCCAGCAATTGGGGGTGGGGAGAAATTCGGTGCGCGAGGCCATCAAGGCGCTCGAATCGCTTGGGGTGCTCGAAACGCGGCGCGGGGTCGGGGTTTTCGTAAAGGAATTCTCGTTCAAGCCGCTTCTGGACAATCTGGCCTACGGGCTGCAGGCCTCTCTGCGCGACATCGAGGAGTTGCGGCAGATCAGGCTGGTTCTGGAAACCGGGCTTATCGACAAGACCATCGAAATGATAAGCGCTGAGGACCTCGAGGAATTGCGCCAGGTGACCGAGCGGATGCGGGCCAAGGCCGAGAGCAATCAAAGCTTCGCTCAGGAGGACCAGCAGTTCCACAAGCTGCTTTTCCGCTGCCAGAACAATCAGATGCTCAGTTCGCTGATCGATATTTTCTGGACGGCCTACTACAAGACCTCAGGGTTTGCGGACCTTGAGAATCCCAATCCCCTTTCCACCTGGCGCGACCACCACGACATCGTCGAAGCGGTCGCCGCCAGGGATGTGGACGCAGCCCGCGAGCGGCTGGCCACCCACTATTCGGGCATCCAGCAGGTGGTGGCCCAAAGCCGCTCCGCGCTGCCCCCGGACGATTCGAAGAACTGAAAACAAGCAAAGGAGGAAACCATGCTTGGGAGGAGACTTGGACACCTGGCGGTCCTGGCAGGGCTGGCCATGGCGGGAACGGCCCTTGTGGCACTACCCGTTGCCGCGCAGGACGAAGGCAAGACCATCGTCGGCGGGTTCGACGTGGGACCGGGAGGGTTTCCCGGCAATTTCAATCCACTGACGGCGACGGCGGGGTTCACCTGGCTCAACACCTATTATGAGCCGCTCGTCACCTATACCGCCGATCTTGCGGAAATGACCGGCGATCTGGCCGCGGATTATTCGACGAGCGATGATCTGACCACATTCACCTTCAATCTCGCCGACGCGACCTGGCACGATGGCGAGCCTTTCACCTCGGCGGACGTCAAGTTCACCTTCGATCTCGCCATGAATGCCGAAAGCGGCAGCATTTTCGCGGCGCGCCTGGGTGACGTGGTTTCGGTCGAAACCCCTGACGAAAAAACGGCAGTGGTTACGCTGAACGCGCCCAATGGCGGGTTTCTTTCCACGATTACCCAGCTCATGATGCTGCCCGAGCATATCCTGGGTTCGATGCCGGCGGCCGAGCTGGCGCAAAGCGACTGGTGGTCGACGAGCCCGGTAGGCACCGGCCCCTTCAGCTTCGTCCAGTATGTCAGCGATCAATATGTGGAACTCGAAGCGTTCGAGGATTACCGCGACGGACGCCCACAGGTCGATCAGCTCATCAACCGCTACTTTGCCGATCCCGCTGCCGCGGTGGCGGCTCTGAGGGCGGGGGAAATTGCTTTTACCTATGCCGAGCCCGACGATGCGGGGAGTTTTGAGGATGACGCGGACTTCTCGGTGATCGTCGGGAATTCCTTTGTGCTCAACTATATCGGGTTCAACCACCGGACCGAGTTGTGGGACGACGTACGGGTGCGCCAGGCGGTCATGCATGCGATCGATCGCGATGCCATCATCGAAAGCCTCTTCAACGGCGCCGCTACCAAGGCGCAATGCAACTACGTCGCGCCGCAATACGTGCCCGACGATCTCGTCGATTATTCTTACGACCCGGAAAAGGCGCGCAGCCTTCTGGCGGAAGCGGGATGGGACCAGATCAACGGCACCCAGGAGATCTCGTGGGTCACCTATTACGACAGCCCGCAGGTCGCCAATGTCATGGCCGCCATTCAGTCCATGCTTGCAGAGGTCGGGATCAATGTGGTGCCGCGGGTCGTGGACACGCCCACCTATAACGGCATCGTGCGCGGGGACGACGTCGACCAGTTCCCGATGGTCTATGCTGGTGCGGGCAATGGTCCCAATCCAGCCCAGCACAACATCAACCTCAATTCCGACCAGACGCCGCCCAACGGCAACAACATCATGCATATCAACCTGCCTGAACTCGATGCCGCGCTGGAAACGGCAATGAGCGAGGCCGACACTGAAGAGGTGGCCGCACGCTGGCAGGACGTTTGCCGGATCGTCAATGAAGAGATGCCGTGGGGATCAATGTGGGTCGCCAACCGGTACGGCATCGCCTCGAATGCGCTCGAGAACTTCGTTTGGACCCCGGCGCCGGGCGGCGGACCGTTCGAGATGAACCCCGAAGACTGGGACATCACGGCTCAATAAAGCCAGGCAGCGGGCGGGGCATCGGTCCCGCCCGCGCTCGCCGGTGGGCCTGCCATATCCCGACCAGAAACCAAGGCACACGAAATGCTCCGATACATCGCGTACCGCGTGGTTTTGGGACTGCTCATGCTTTTGGCGTTGACGGTGCTGATTTTCGTCATGCTCCGGCTGACGCCCGGCGATCCGATCGACGCCTATATCAACCCAACGATACCGATCGCGGAAGCCGACCTGGCTGCGTTGCGCGAACGGCTGGGGCTCGATCAGCCGCTTCCAGTGCAATATTTTGCCTGGCTGGGCGCTGCGCTTTCGGGCAATTTCGGCTTTTCGATCCAGCGCGGAGGCGCGCCGGTGCTGCCGCTGGTTCTCAGCCGGGTCTGGCCGACCGTGCTGCTCATGCTGTCGGCCACGGCGATCGCCATCGTCGTGGGGATCGTGGCGGGCATCGTCAGCGCCGTCAGAAAGAATAAGCCAGCCGATATCTCGCTTTCGGTATTTTCGTTTCTGGGCGTATCGAGCCCGGCTTTCCTGACCGGGATTCTCGGCCTTTACGGCTTTTCGGTGGTTTTGCGCTGGTTTCCATCGGGGGGCATGCTGACGCCGGGCCGGCCGTTTTCGGGCCTCGACCTGCTCTATCATCTCATCCTGCCAGCAACGCTGCTGTCGATTGCCCAAGGCGCGCTCATCATGCGCTACATGCGCGGATCGCTGCTCGAGGTGCTATCCCAGGACTATGTGCGGACCGCCCGCGCCAAGGGCGTGCGCGAATTCTGGGTGGTGGTCAAGCATGCGGTGCGCAACGCGCTGCTTCCGGTCATCACGCTGATCGGATCGACCATCGGCGGGGCAATCGGCGGAGCGATCTTCATCGAAAGCGTCTTCAACTGGCCGGGCATGGGCCTTTTGATGATCAACGCGGTCTCGAGCCGGGACTACGGCGTCATCATGTGCGCCACGCTGCTGATCGGAGCCAGCGTCATCCTCGTCAATCTTCTGACCGACATCGCCTATGCGGCTGTCGATCCGCGCATCAGGAACGCCTAAAGTGTCGACAGCTTCCCCCACCCTATCCGCACGGCCGGCAAAAGGACCGCTCAGGCGCGCGCTCGACCGGTTCTTTGCAAACGTTCCTGCCGTCATCGGGCTGGCCGTCATTACCGTGATCGTCGGGCTCTCGCTCACCTATCAATGGTGGTGGGCCCATTCGCCCAACGATATCGATCTGCGCGCCATCAGCCAGGGGCCTTCGGGCGCGCACTGGATGGGCAGCGACGGGGTGGGCCGGGACGTTCTGGCGCGGCTCATGCAGGGCGGACGGGTCTCGCTGTTCGTCGCCGTCGTTTCGATGTTCATATCGATGTTTCTAGGGTTCATCATCGGGGCGGTGGCCGGTTTTTCCGGACGGTTTGTTGACGGTGCCGCGATGCGGCTGGTCGATCTGGTCATGACTCTGCCGCCGGTCATCTTCCTTTTGGTGCTCGCCTCGATTGCCGGAACCGGCGTCATCCCGACCATCATCGTGATTTCGCTTCTCTCATGGCCGGTTCTGGCGCGCATGGTCCGGGCGCGGTTCCTCGAATTGCGCGAGCGGGATTTCGTGGTGGCTGCACGCGGCATGGGCGCGAGCCTGCCGCACCTGCTCATCCGCCACGGCATTCCCAACTGCATCGATATCCTAGTGGTTTACGCTTCGCTGCAGATTGCGGCGGGCATCCTGCTGGAAGCCGGGCTGTCCTTTCTGGGCCTGGGCATCGCGCCGCCCGAAGCGAGCTGGGGCAACATGCTCAATGCCGCCCGCTCGACGCGGGTCCTTGAAAGCTATCCCTGGCAGTGGATGTTCCCCGGCGCGATGCTGGTCATTTCCGTCCTCGCGATCAATTTCATAGGCGACGGTCTGCGCGACGCCTTCGATCCGCGATCAGATCTCAACTAATCAATCGAACAGGTTTTCCAAAATGCCGCTCTTTGAAGGTGTCGTTCCCCCCGTCGTGACCCCCCTGACATCGAATTTCGATGTCGACTATGAGGCGTTCGACCGTGTCGTGGACTTTTTGCTCGATGCAGGCGTCCATGGGCTTTTCGTCCTGGGGTCCACAAGCGAGGTGGTGTTTCACGACGAAAAAACCCGGTTAAAGATCATCGAGCGGGCGCTCAAGCGCGCCGGTGGGCGGGTTCCGGTTCTTGCCGGCGTGATCGATACGGCGACCGATCGCGTTATCGCGCTGGCCCGCGCGGCGCAGTCGGCAGGGGTCGATGCCGTGGTGGCCACGGCGCCCTTTTATGCGCGCACCAGCCAGCCCGAGATCGTCGATCATTTCCGCTATCTGCGCGAAGCGCTCGAGGTACCCGTCATTGCCTATGACATCCCGGTCTGCGTTCACATCAAGCTCGAACGCTCGACGATTTCGACGCTCGCCCGGGAAGGCGCGATTGCCGGGCTCAAGGATTCGAGCGGGGATGACGGATCGTTCCGCTATGTGCTTGCCGATACGGCCGGCCTGCCTGATTTCTTTGCCATGACCGGGTCCGAGATCGTTGTCGACAGCATGCTCAATCTGGGCGCGCATGGGGTGGTGCCCGGGCTGGCCAATGTCGATCCGCATGGCTATGTGCGGCTCTGGAACCTGTGCCAGGCAGGCGATCTGGCGGGCGCACGGCGCGAACAGGAGCGCCTGTGCAAACTGTTCGAGATCGTCTGGCTCGGCCTGCCGCGCATCAGTGCGGGTTCGGCCGGTGTCGGCGCCTTCAAGACCGCCATGCGCAGCCTTGGCATCATCGAAACCAATACGCTGGCACGGCCCCAAAGGGCGCTCAATGGCGAGGAGACGGCCAGGCTCGACGCCATCCTGCGTGCGACCGGGCTTTTGGAGTGACGATGGACACACAACAGCCCATCCTCGAGATCGCCGGGCTTTCCACAGTCTTCAAGATCGGCAGGCGGCGCATCGTTGCCGTGCGCAATCTCGACCTCACGATCGGCCCCGGCGAGACCGTGGCGCTGGTCGGGGAATCGGGCTCGGGTAAGTCGGTCACCAGCCTGAGCATCATGGGGCTGCTGCCCAGGGGCGTGGGCGAAGTCGAGGAGGGGCATCTGGCGCTGCGCGGCAAGTCGGGAGATGTCATCGATCTGCGCGGCCTTTCGCGCGAGGCGTTCCGGCGGGTGCGCGGCAACGATATCGGCATGGTGTTCCAGGAGCCGCTCACCAGCCTCAACCCGGTCTATACGGTTGGCGAGCAGATTGCCGAACCCATCCGTATCCACATGCGCCGCTCGCGCGCCCAGGCCTTTTCGGACGCCATCGGGCTGCTCACCGATGTCGGCATTCCCGATCCCCAGCGCCGGGCCGGCCAATATCCCCATGAACTGTCGGGAGGCATGCGGCAGCGGGCGACCATCGCCATGGCGCTGGCCTGCGATCCCGCGCTGCTCATCGCCGACGAGCCGACAACGGCGCTCGACGTCACCATCCAGGCCCAGATCCTCGATCTGCTCAAGCGGCTGCAGGCCGAACGCGGAATGGGCATGCTGTTCATCACCCACAATCTGGGCGTTGTCGCCGAAATCGCCGACCGGATCGCGGTGATGTATGCCGGATCGATCGTGGAAACAGGCAGGGTCGCCCAGGTCTTTGGCCATCCACGCCATCCCTATACCAAGGGGCTGATGCGGTCGGTGCCCCGGATCGGGGAAGCCACAGCGCTCAAGAAGGCTGGCACGCCCCTGCCCACCATCGCCGGCTCGGTCCCAAGCCTTGCCAATCTGCCGGTCGGATGCCCGTTCGCGCCCCGGTGCAGCTATGCCGTCGATGCGTGCACCCAGGCTCTGCCGCTCCTTTTCGATGCAGGGGAGGGGCATTTGAGCCGCTGCATCCGCTGGCAGGAGGTTTGAGATGAGCGCTCCGCTTTTGAGCCTTTCAGGGCTGAGCAAGCATTTTGCGCCGGTGACGTTCGGGCGCGGGCCGGTGGTTCGTGCGGTCGAGGACGTTTCCTTTGACGTCCCACGCGGGCAGGTGGTTGGCCTCGTGGGAGAATCGGGGAGCGGCAAGACGACGATCGGCCGGATGGCGGCGCAACTGATCGCGCCAACCGCGGGCCGGATCGTTTTCGACGGGGTCGAGGCAAACGCGTTGTCGCGCGCCGAGCGCCGGCGGCTGCATGCGCGCATCCAGTATATTTTCCAGGATCCGTTCGCCAGCCTTTCGCCACGGATGACCATCGGACAGATCCTGACCGAAGGGCTCGATATCCAGCGCATCGGCACGCCCGGGCAGCGCCGGGAGAAGGCGCGGGCGGCTTTGGCATCGGTCGACCTGCCGCCCGATGCCATTGACCGGTATGCGCACGAATTTTCCGGAGGGCAGCGTCAGCGGATCGGAATTGCCCGTGCCCTCGCGCTCGAGCCCGAGATGATCGTTGCCGACGAGCCGGTTTCGGCGCTCGACGTTTCGATCCAGGCGCAGATCATCAATCTTTTGCGCGGGCTGCAGATGCGGCTCAACCTGACCATGCTGTTCATCGCCCATGATCTGGCGGTGGTCGAATATGTCGCCGATACCGTCATCGTGCTCTATCTCGGGCGGATCATGGAAAAGGCGCCAAGCGGGCAGCTCTATTCGATGCCGCAGCATCCCTATACGCGCGCTCTTTTGTCCTCGGTTCCATCGCCCGATCTCGAGCGCAAGACGAGCCGGCAAATTCTTTCGGGCGATATTCCAAGCCCCGCCAATCCGCCCTCGGGCTGCGTGTTTCGTACGCGCTGTCCGGCGGCAATCGGGGCCTGCGCAGAGACCATTCCGCCATTGCGCGAGGTCGTGCCGGGGCATTTCAAGGCGTGCATCCGCGACGATCTGGAGGGGATGGCCGGGCCGGGGGCGAAGCGGTGAGGAATTTGTTGTTCATCGGCGTCGACCAATTGCGCCACGATGCGATCTGGCCGCACAAGGCGTTGCCGGTCGAAACGCCCAACATGGACCGGTTGATGCGAGAGGGTGTCTCGTTTGAGCGCACCTACGCGACCTCGCCCCTGTGCACGCCGTCGCGCGGATCGATGCTGACGGGGGATTATGCCTTTACCCATGGGATGGGCACCAATTGCGACATGTATCACGCGCTGGGCCGCGAGCTCGCCGATCCGGAGCGGCTGCTTCATCATGATTTGGGGCGGGCGGGGTATCGGTGCGGGTTCGTGGGCAAATGGCATGTGGGGGTGGAAAAAGGGCCGGCCGACTATGGCTTTGAGGGCGACGTTCCTCCGGGATATGGCAATCTTGCGCGAACAGATGCCTTCAAATCCTATCTTGAAGACAACGGGCTTGAGTACACGATAGAGCCCGAGCTCTATTTCAATCCCGACGGGCAGACCCTGGCGGCGGGGCGCTGGCGCGGGCCGCAGCGCTCGACGCCGTGCCACTTCCAGACCAACCAGATCATCGAAATGCTCGAGGGCTATGGAAGCGGCGACGCGCCATTTTTCGCCACCGTGCAATATTGGGACCCGCATGGGCCGCACCTGATATCGGACGAGTTCTATCGCTCCACGGACCGCAGCCGGATCGTCCCCTGGCCAAATTTTGCCGACGACCTGTCCGGCAAGCCGCGAAGGGTCAAGCGCGAGCGCGACGATTTCTACCGGCTGCACCCAAGGACCGAAGACGAGCTGGTCGCCTATATCGGATATTATTGCGATCACGTTGCCATGCTCGATTACGAAATCGGGCGGTTGCTCGATTATCTCGAGGCGAGCGGGCTGGCCGAAAGCACGCTTGTCGTGTTCACCTCCGATCATGGCGACATGACCGGAGCGCATGGCGGGCTGATCGACAAGGGCCTGCCCTACGAGGAGGCCATGCGGGTGCCGATGGTGTTCAGCCATCCCGATCTCGGATCGGGCGAGCGTTCCGGACTGGCCCTGAACATGGACATTCTACCCACGGCGCTCTCGCTTCTCGGGGTTGCTTTTGCACCGCGGCAGGCGATCGATCTTTCGGCCCAGATACGGGATCCCGGGGCGCGGGGCAGGGATTATCTGCTGGCCGAATATCATGGCCTGCGGTTTCTTTATTCCCAGCGCATCCTGGTGTCCGACGACAATCTCAAACTGGTGTTTTCGCCGGGCGACCTTGATGAAGTCTATGATCTGGCCCGCGATCCGCACGAGATGGACAATCTGGCGCAAAGGCCCGAGCGCGCCGATGATCTTGCGCGCCTGCAGCTGGCGCTGATGAAGGAAACCGCCCGCCATGGCGATCCGCTGCGCGACTGTGTTTCGAAATTCAATGGCCAGTGGCGGACCGGGTCCGGCCAGTTCGATGCGACGGCGGTTTTCGATGCCGGGGGGACAGGGTCTTGATGGGAATGCCGGGCCGGCTCAAGGGCAATTGGGCGACGCTGCTTTTGCCCATCAACGCCGACGACAGCATCGATTTGGGCCGGCTCGGCGATGAAATCGACCACCTCGTTTCGGTAAAGATCGACGGGATTTATTCCAACGGCACGGCGGGAGAGTTCCACAACCAGACCGAGGACGAGTTCGACGCCATCCAGGCGCTTCTGGCCGGGCGCTGCCGGGCGGCGGGCATGGCGTTCATCATCGGGGCTTGCCAGCCCGATCCGCGCATTTCGCTCGGGCGGGTGCGCCGCGCTGCAGCGCTCAAACCTGCTGCCATCCAGATTATTGTGCCCGATTGGTGGCCGCTGATTCC
>CENV01000394.1_pt1 | contig 10726 bp, 10 predicted proteins | sample 530231 | NCBI WGS metagenome assembly CENV01 (sample SAMEA2619815, study PRJEB7988) | marine metagenome | biome: marine biome (ENVO:00000447); feature: surface water layer (ENVO:00002042); material: "saline water (ENVO:00002010), including plankton (ENVO:xxxxxxxx)" | depth 5 m | reverse complement strand
GTCGAACAGATCGCGCGCGATCTGGTGGAAGAGGCGATCCGGCTGGAGAAAGACCTGCGCCGCGAGAAAGTGCGCGAAGCTGCCAGCGCGGCGGCGATGGAGCGCCTGCTTAACGCGCTGGTGGGCGAGGGTGCGAGCGAGGCGACCCGCGCCAGCTTCCGCCAACGCATCGTCGAAAACGCCATGAACGACACCGAGGTCGAGATCGAGGTGGTCGAGCAGCCCAACATGCAGATGGACATTCCGGGCATGGGCGGCGGCGCAACCATGATCAATCTCTCCGAGATGATGGGCAAGGCCTTCGGCGGCCCGCCCAAGAAGCGCGCCAAGCTGAAGGTGCCCGAGGCTTGGGATCGGCTGGTCGACGAAGAGGTCGAGAAGCGCACCGATTCGGATGATGTCGCCCGCGTGGCGCTCGCCAATGCCGAGACCAACGGGATCGTATTCCTCGATGAGATCGACAAGATTGCGGTTTCCGACGTGCGCGGAGGCTCGGTCAGCCGCGAGGGCGTGCAGCGCGATCTGCTGCCGCTGATCGAAGGCACCACCGTTGCCACCAAGTACGGCCCGATGAAGACCGACCACGTGCTCTTCATCGCCAGCGGCGCGTTTCACGTCTCGAAGCCGAGCGACATGCTGCCCGAATTGCAGGGCCGCCTGCCGATTCGCGTCGAGCTGCGCAGCCTCACCGAAGACGACTTCATCGCCATCCTGTCGGAGACCCGGGCCAATCTGGTGGCGCAGTACAAGGCACTGCTTGGCACCGAAGACCTGCAGGTCGAGCTGGGCGACGAAGCCATTGCCGAAATCGCCCGCATCGCTGCGCAGGTGAACGACAGCGTCGAGAACATTGGCGCACGGCGTTTGCAGACGGTGATGGAGAAGCTGTTCGAAGAGCTTTCGTTCGAGGCCGAGGACCGCAAGGGCGAGAGCGTCACCATCGACGCCGCCTATGTGCGCGACAGGCTAGGCGCGCTCGCGGGCGATGCCGATCTGAGCAAATATATCCTGTAACGGAGCGGGCCATGGCCAGCAGACCACCCGAGGGCGCGCTGCCCTATCGCTTGCTAACCGGCAAGGACGACCGCGCCTTCTGCGAGAGAGTGTCGAAGGCGCTTGAAGAGGGCTGGGTGCTCTATGGCGAACCGAAGCTGAGCTACGACTGGTGGCGGGGGCAGACCAAGTGCGCACAGGCGGTGGTCTGGCCGGGGTATGGCGGCGTTACGCGCGAGGACTGACTCAGGGCAGCCATGGCCCGGTTGCTTCCGCCAACAGTTCGCGCAGGTCTTCCACTCGGTCTTTGCCGATCCGTGCGGCCAACCTTTCCTCCAGCGCAAGGCTGTGGCCAATGAGGACGTCCCGCGCCTGGTTTCCCTTCGCGGTCAGGTGCACAAGTCGTGCTCGTCCATCATCGGGATCGGCTGTGAGGCTGACATAGCCTGACTGCTCAAGCGCGCTGACGAGGTAACTCATCGATTGCTTGGTCATGCGCGCCTGTTCGGCCAGATCCACCACGCGCGCGCCCTGCTCGCCGACGAATCGCAGTACGGGTGAATGGGCCGGGCGTATGTCTGCAAAACCGCTCTCGGCAAGCGCCGCATAGGCCCCGCGCTGCCAGGCTTCGTAGGCGTCTCCCAGCAAGCGACCGATACGGATATTGTTCTCATGCATGTCCGGTTCTTGCCACTAGTCAGATAATCTGTCTATATTGGACAGGTTATCTGACTAATATCGCTACGGCCCAGGTCCAGAAGGAGTGTCATCCAATGATCGAACGGAATTTGGCGACAGTAGCCGAGCACATTGAGAACGAGGCCCGCGATCCCGCGCTGGTGATGGCGCTTTACACCGATGACGTGGTTCTGGAGTTTCCTGACCGCGATCTCGTCTTCGAGGGCAAGGCCGCGATCGAGGCCAACTATCGCCGTATGTTCGGTGCGATACGCCTCGATTCGCTTCAGCCGCTGGACCGCTTCGCTACCGAAGATCGGGTCGTCGACGATATGATCGCGCATTTCGAAATCTTGCGCGAGGGATTCGATAACTGCCCGTTTGCGCCGGGAGCCAATGTTGCTTTGCGCCTGGTGCACGTGTTTCACATGCGCGACGGCCTGATCGCGCGCGAGATCGTGCACGAGAACTGGCAGCTCGCCGGGTAGCGCGAGCTTTGTGCCCTCAGAGAATTACGGATGCGGCGCGAGGCCGATCTCGACGCCGGTCTTGTCGGTCAGCGCGAACTTGTCGACGAGGTCAGCGCTCGCCTCATTAAGGCCGACCACCTGCACGCTGCGCCCATGGCGGCGCATCCGCTCCACCACCTTGTCGAGCGCGCCGATCGCGGAAATATCCCAGAAGTGCGCCTTGGTGACGTCGATCACCACGTGGTCGGCGGCATCGGCAAAGTCGCCTTCGGGGCCGAGCTTGGCGTAAAACCGGCTGACCGAGGCGAAGAAGATCTGCCCCGTGACCCAGTAAACAGCCTTGTCGCCTTCGCGCACCCGCTTGACGTCGAACATGCGCTGCACCTTGCCGGTGAAGAAGATGCCCGACAGCAGCACGCCCGCGACCACGCCAAGCGCGAGGTTGTGCGTCCACACCACGATGGCCACCGTCACCAGCATCACCACGCTCGAAGGCCAGGGGTGGTGGCGGATATTGGGGATCGAGTTCCACGAGAAGGTGCCGATGCTGACCATGATCATCACCGCGACCAGCGCCGCCATCGGAATCTGGCCGACGACCGGGCCGAGCAGGGCGAGCAGGATCAGCAGGGTGATGCCGGCGGTGAAGGTCGACAGGCGCCCGCGTCCGCCGCTGGTGACGTTGATGACCGACTGCCCGATCATCGCGCAGCCGCCCATGCCGCCGAAGAACCCCGTCACGAAGCTGGCAATGCCCTGACCCGCCGTCTCGCGCCGCTTGTCGCTTTCGGTGTGCGTCATGTCGTCGACGATCTGTGCGGTCAGCAGCGATTCGAGCAGGCCCACCGCGGCCATGGTCAGCGAATAGGGGGCGATGATCTGCAAGGTTTCCCAGCTGAAGGGCACCTGCGGAATGTGGAAGAACGGCACACCATCGGGCAGCTTGCCCATGTCGGCCACGGTGTTGACCTCAAGGTCCAGCCCGATGGTGATGAGGCCGATCACGATGATGGCCACCAGCGGGCTCGGCACCACCGTGGTGAGGCGCGGCAGCAGGTAGATGATCGCCAGCGCACCTGCCACGAGCGGGTAGGTGATCACCGGCACGTCGATCAGCTGCGGCAGCTGCGCCATGAAAATCAGGATCGCCAGCGCGTTGACGAAGCCGGTGATGACCGAGCGCGAGACGAACTGCATCATGAGATCAAGCCGCAAGACCGCTGCCACCCCCTGGATCACGCCCATCAGGATGGTGGCGGCAAACAGGTATTCGACCCCGTGATCGCGCACCAGCGGCACCACCACCACGGCCACCGCAGCGGTCGCCGCGGAGATCATGCCCGGCCTGCCCCCGGTAAAGGCGATGACCATGGCAATGGTGATCGAGGCATAGAGACCTACGCGCGGATCGACCCCGGAGATGATCGAAAAGCCGATCGCTTCGGGGATGAGCGCGAGGGCAACGACGATCCCGGCGAGGATGTCGGCGCGCGGCTGGGCAAGCCAGTCACGCCGGAGCGTGGCAGTGTTGAGCATGGGGCATGTCCGTTTGGTTGGGCGCACCCCGTCCGGTGCACCGCTTCATTTACGGATGCGCGCCTGCCTCATTGTGCGCCGCAATGCAAGGCGGGGCCGCCCTGATCAGGACTCCTCTGGATACCAGAATACGTCGTGGCATGACTTGCAGCTGGGCTGAATGTCGTTGACCAGCTGCGTGACCTTGGCCGCATCCTGCTCCTGCGCGGCCAGCAGCAGCTGTGCGGTTTGCGCGCGCATTGCCGTTGCCATCGCACGGAAGGCTTGCGGCGACGTATCGAGCCGCCCCTGGATCGCGGCGAGGTCGGTGCCTTCGGGCGCTTCGGTCAGGTCGCCATCGGGATCGGCTGCCACAAAGCGCTCTGCCGCAGCCATTTTGGCGGTCTGAATATCAAGGTTGGCGGCATAGCTCTTGAGTGCGGCCCAGGTGTCGGCGTCCATCAGCGCGGGGTCGAAACCGCCCTCGTCGTCCATCACGTCGACCTGCATATCCCAGATCGCGGTGATCGGCGGGTTGATCTGGTTCACCATGCCTTCGCGGACGAAGTAGGTCGTCTCGCCCGGCCCGGCAGCGGGCACCGTGGCGCAACCGATCAGGGCGATGACGCTGGCGGTAAGGGCGATATGTCCTCGGTTCATTCCTATTCTCCTGCCGTCTCGGGCGCTGCGGGGCCAAGCGCCGGATGATCGGGATCGACGGTGCCTTCGTTCTGGAACTGCTCGATCAATTCCTTCTGTTCGGGATACCAGAAGTTGACGTGACAGCTTTCGCAAACGCTATCGAGTTGATCGATGAGCGGGCCGGCCGTGGCGGCATCACGCGCATGCGCGGCAGCGGCGATCTCGTCCATATGCACGCCGAGCGTGGTTGCCATTTCGCGGAAGAGTTCGGGATTGGCGGCGATGAAGCCCTGCACCTGTTCGGCGGTGTGCCCGCCCGGCAGGCCCGAATCGCCGATGGTCACGCCGGGTGCGGCCACGGTGATCGGATCGAGCGCGGCGACAGCATGCGATCCGGTAGCGACCTTTTCGGCAAGCTCGGCGATCTTGTCCCACCGCGCGTCGTCCATCTTGGCCGGGTCGAGCCCGCCGTTGTTGCCGATGGCAGCGTTGGAAACGTCCCACAGTTCGTCGGCGTGCTTGTCGATCTGGTTGACCATGATCGCGTGTACGGTGGTATCGCCAGTCTCAGGAGGTGCGGCTGGTTCGGGTTCGCCTGAGGAGCAACCAGCAAGCAGTGCGAGTGCCCCGACCGAACCGAAAAAAACCTTCCGCATATTCACCTCTCCTATTCGGCGGCGTCCTGTAATTCGGCCGCTTCGTTCAATTGCCGGCTCCACATCTCGGCGTATAGGCCGCCAAGGCGCAATAGTCCCGCATGATCGCCTTGCTCGACCACGCGGCCATCATCCATGACATGGATCAAATCGGCATCGGCAATTGTCGAAAGACGGTGCGCGATGGCGATGGTGGTGCGCCCGGCCGAAACCCGGCGCAGCGTTTCGAGGATGTCCTGTTCGGTGCGGGTGTCGAGCGCGCTGGTCGCTTCGTCGAGCAACAGGATGCGCGGGCCCTTGAGCAGGGTGCGGGCAATCGCCACGCGCTGCTTCTCGCCGCCGGAGAGTTTCAGTCCGCGCTCGCCGACCTGAGTCTGATAGCGCGCCGACAACTTCTCGATGAACGGAGCGATCGCAGCATCGCGCGCGGCCTGGGCGATCTCTTCGTCGCTGGCCCCTTCGCGGCCATAGGCGATGTTGTAGGCGAGGGTATCGTTGAACAGCACTGTATCCTGCGGGACGATCCCGATCGCGGCGCGCAAGCTCTGCTGCGAGACCTCGGAAATGTCGGTGCCGTCGATCAGAATGCGGCCTTCCCACGGGTCATAGAAGCGGAACAATAGCCGCCCGACCGTGCTCTTGCCCGCGCCCGAGTGGCCGACCAGCGCGACATGGGCACCGGCCTTCGCTTCGAAGCTGAGGCCCTTGAGGATCGGCCGCTCGCGGTCGTAGCCGAAGGTGACGTTGTCGAACACGACAGTCGGCTCGCGCAGCACCAGCGCCGGCGCTCCGGGCTTGTCTTCCACTTCCACCTCGCGATCGAGCAGCTTGAACATGTCGGCCATGTCGACCAACCCCTGCCGGATCGTGCGGTAGACCCAGCCGAGCATGTCGAGCGGGCGGAACAGTTGCATCAGATAGGTGTTCACCAGCACCAGATCGCCCGGCGTCAGTTCGCCTTTTGACCAACCCCACACCGTCCAGGCCATCGCTGCCGCCATCATCCCCTGCAGGATCAGCGCCTGCACGATGTTCAGCAGCGCGAGCGAGTTCTCGGTCTTGATCGCGGCCTCGGCATAGGCGCCGGTGGCCGAGGCGAAGCGCTCCTTCTCGCGGCGCTCGGCGCCGAAGTATTTCACCGTTTCGTAGTTCAGCAGCGAATCGACCGCGCGCGCCATGGCGGTGCCGTCGAGGTCGTTCATCTGCTTGCGCAGGCCCACGCGCCATTCGGTGATGCGCTGGGTGATCCAGATAAAGCCCACAACGGTCACGGCGGTTGCTGCCACCAGCTCCCAGCCGAAGATCGACCAGAAGATCACGCCCACCACCACCAGCTCGATGATGGTCGGCGCGATGTTGAACAGCAGGAAATAGAGCATCTGGCTGATCGAGCGGGTGCCGCGCTCGATCACGCGGGTGATTTCGCCCGTTCGGCGCGAGAGGTGGAACCGCAGGGACAGCTGGTGCAGCCGCTCGAACACGTCTTCCGACAGCCCGCGCACGGCATCCTGCCCCACGCGGTTGAAAATGATGTTGCGGCTCTGGTCGAACAGCACCGTGGCGAAGCGTCCGGCGGCATAGGCGATCACCAGCCCCATCGCGACCCAGACGGCGGGATCGCCCTTGGCCGCCATGGTGTCGACCGCCTTGGCATAGGCGAGGGGAAGCGTGAGCACGACGACCTTGGCGGCGATCACGAAGAAGGCCGCGCCGCCGATCCGGCGCTTGAGATCGGGGCGGCCTGCGGGCCACATGTATGGCAGGAACCGCCGGACGGTGGCCCAGTCGGCGGTTTCACCGGTGGCAGGGGTCTGCATGTCGCGCATTATTGGCCCAAGTGGGGCCTGCCATGCGCGGTGGCAAGTTTTACGGGAACAGACTGCGGTCGCCGATGTGCGTGCTATCGGGCAGGTCGAACAGTACGCGGCGGCTTTCGAAGTCGATCGCCACCCGCTTGAACAGGCGCAATTCGCTCATTCCCAGCACCATAGCTGGCCGCTTGTCGAGCCCGAGTGCGGCGAAGCTTGGCGAATCGGCAAAGGTAATGGCGATGTTGTTGATCGCAGCGCGATCAAGCTGGAGCAGGCGCGCGATGCGCGTGTCACCGGTAAGGCTGACGCCGTTGACGTCGGTCATCACGGAACTTTCGGTGGCCCGCGCGCGGCGCAGACGGCGCTGAAGGGCGAAATTGCCGAACGAGCTTTGCGCCCCGGTATCGATCACTACGTCGACATCGACCCCGTCGATCTTGGCCCGCTGGACGATCAGCTGGTTTTCCCGCCGGCGTGCACGCACGACGATATCGAATCCCCGGTTGCCGCCCAGTTCGTCGGCATGGGCGACCGCGATGTGGCTGTTCTCGAAGTCGAACAGCACGCGCTGATCCTGCAACGAATCGAGCCCGAGGATACCGTCGGCATCGCCAATGTGGGCGCCTTCAAGAATGGCGGCGGCGGCAAGATCGAATTCGCGGCTGCCCAGGGCGACCGTGGTCAGGGCCGTGGTTTCGACTTCGCGCTGGCTGGCCATGGCGACCAGCGTCACCGTGTCGCGGTCGAACAGTTCCAGCTGGTCGGCGACATTGCGGGCAACCACGGTGGCCTCGGCGCCGGTATCGACGAGGAAGCGGAACGGCCCTTCGCCGCCTATGGTCACCGGCACGGTTAGCCGTCGATAGCGCTCGGTCTCGAAGGCGATGATTTCGGCCAGCGTCAGTTCGCGCTCTGGCGCTGCCGGCTCGACAGTTTCTGGGGTTGGGTTGGCGACGGTGGCGACAAGCGCGCTCGCCATGGCGATCAGGCGCATAGGGTTTCTCCCGAACGGCAGGTCTGTGCCTGTCGTTTCATGGCGATGATCATAGCACTGATTGCGCCCCGGCCAAAGCGGGCGGAACCGCGGCATGGTCAACGCTTTGTTGAGGAGCCGACACTATATGCGTTGCGTACATGCACGCCGCCGCGTGCCGCGCCTGATATGGCAAGAGACGATGACGAGAAGGTATCCGACTTGAGTAACCTGCCGGCAAGGATTGTGCGCCGCTTGCGCGAGCAGTGGTTCCCCAGGCAGATCGCGGGCATTCTGGCAACGCCCCCGGTCACTGCGCGCGACGATGGACTGGTGCTTTTCTCGATGATCGGCACGCGTGTGCTGCTACCCTATATCGTGGCCGCGAAGAGCCTTCATGCGCGCCTCGGGGCAGGGCGGTTCGTGATTCTCGACGACGGAACGCTGACCGGGCGCGACAAGGCGCTGCTGGCGCATCATTGCGATAATCCGCAAGTCATCCCGATTGCGTCGGTCGCCACGGGGCCTTGCCCGCGCGGGGGAACCTGGGAACGGCTGCTGACGATCCTCGATCTGCGCCGCGAGAACTATGTCATCCAGTTCGACAGCGATACGGTCACCACCGGGGCGGTGCCCGAAGTGGTGCAGAGCATCGAATTGAACCGCTGCTTCACGATCCGCGGTGATGACGATGCCGAGATCCTGCCCGTGGCGGAGATCGCCCGGCGGCACCAGGGCCATCCGACCACCCATGTCCAGGCCGCGCTCGAGGGGTGCATGGACAAGCTGGAGGTGCCGAGCCTTTCCGATCCGCACTATGTGCGCGGGTGTTCGGGCTTCACCGGCTTTGCTCGCAAGGCTGAGGGGCGTTCTTTGGCGGTGGAGTTCTCGCAGGCTGCTGAGGCTTTGCTCGGGCGCGCGAAGTGGGATGAATGGGGCAGTGAGCAGGTGACGAGCAACTTCGTTGTCGCCAACGCGGAGGGCGCGCTGCTGCTACCTTACGACCGCTATATGAACTTCTGGGACGAAGGCGTTCCGGCAGATGTGCGCTTTGTCCACTTCATCGGCACCTATCGTTTTCATCGCGGTGCCTATGCCGCGGCCTGCCGCAAGGTGATCGCCGAACTGCGGCGTTAGGTCAGCGGCCCAGCGACGGCGCTGGCCATCCGTTCAGGCGGATTTCTCGCGCAGATAGTCAGCCAATCCTCTTGCGGCTTAGGCTTGCATCTCGCTGGCGTATGGGCGGAGCGGAATGCCGAGCTTGCCGGCCAGCATCGCCACTTCATCGAACAATGGGTGGCGCAGGATTCGCAGCATCGCCAGCCAGCACGCGGTGACGGGCACGCCCAGCACCAAAAGCCGCACGATCGGCCACCCGATGCCGAGCTGCGCTATGGCCAACTGGCTGACATAGGCCACGCCTGCGCAAACCACTGCGACCACTGCGCTGGGCAACAGCAAGCGCGCGAACGAAAGAGTGCCGCAACCGAGGTGGCGCCGCTGGAGAATCAGCCACACGGATGAGCTGGCCAAGGTCGCCAGCATCATCGCCCAGCCGAACGACACGATGTCGCCGTTCCACAAGACCAGTCCCAGTCCGATCCGGAACAGCGCCGTGCCAAGCAGCGGCATCGAGGAGAGGTAAGGCCGTCCGACCGCGTTGAAGGCGGCGGTGTGATAGTGGAAGGTCAGATCGATCGCCGCCATCAGCGCCAGCGGCGCGATCGCCGGGGCGGCCGCCAGCCATGTTTCGCCATAGAGGCCGACCACCATGTCCTCGGCCACGATCATGGTCACGGCCAGCAGCGGCCAGCCAATCGCGGTGACCAGCCCGATGGCCCGGTGCAGCAGCGGTTCGAGCGATTCGCCCGCATGGTGCGCCTTGGCTAGATAGGTCTGCGAACCGAAGGTGATTGCCGAGCCTGCGACATACATAAAGATGGAGACGGTCGAATTGGCACGGCTAAGCAGGCCGACCTGCCGCGCCGAGCCGATCTTGCCGAGAATCAGATCGGGCAGGGCATTGTTGCCTGCGTGCACGAGGTTGGTGAGCAGCGCGCCTGAACCAAAACGCAGGATGTCGCGCGTTTCGCGAAAGCGCGGGAGATAGGCCATGTGCAGCGGTCGCAGCCAGATATAGGCGAACCCGGTCGACACCACGTTGGCGAGGTTCGCCCAGGCAAGGCTTGCGGCGCCGTAGCCCACCAGCGCCAATCCGATGGCGGTGGCCGAGTAGGCTACGGTTCCCACGGCCGTGCTGATCGCGAGCTTCTTGGCATCGAACTCACGCGTCAGCAGCGCCAGGGCAACCGCGCTGAAGGGGATGAACAGGAAGCTGACCGCAAGGATGCGCAGCACCGGGCCGATCTCGGGATAGCCGAACCAACCAGCAACCCAGTCGCTGGCGAGCCAGACAAGCACGGCCACCGTCCAGGTGATCGCATAGGCCACGCCCAGTGCTGATCGCACTTGCGGTTTGGTGAGCCGATCGGCCCGCTGGAGATAAGAGCTGACCCCGAACTCGCGGAACACATGTGCGATGTTCACGAGTACGATCGCGATGGAGTAGATGCCGATCTCGGCAGGTGTGAGGATGCGTGCCACCACCAACGATACGACGAACATCACCATCGTCGCTCCCGAGGAAGCGAAGAAGTTGATCGCCAGTGATCTGCGGAAGGTGCTCATGCGCATAGCCCTAGCGTGCCGATGCGGCGGGGTCGCGATTCGTGTGCACGATGGGATGGGGTGGCGAGAATCATCGCCGTCTTATGCCGTCGGGGCCTTTAGATGGCGTAAAGCAAAGCATCGGTCCCGAGCACAGAGCACGTCGGATGAGGGGAGAGGGGGGAGCAGCCTTCCTGGATCGCCAAGATCTCGGTTGGGCGTCCCCTTAGCCGTCCGGCGGCAAAGGCTCCGAAAGGTCGAAACTCGAGAATTCGCCTTTCTGGTCAGTGTGTTGCTTGGATCCGCCATAAAAGTGCAAAA
>CENV01083965.1_pt1 | contig 10733 bp, 9 predicted proteins | sample 530231 | NCBI WGS metagenome assembly CENV01 (sample SAMEA2619815, study PRJEB7988) | marine metagenome | biome: marine biome (ENVO:00000447); feature: surface water layer (ENVO:00002042); material: "saline water (ENVO:00002010), including plankton (ENVO:xxxxxxxx)" | depth 5 m | reverse complement strand
GATCACCTCGGCGCCGAAATAGGCCAGCAGGGTGCCGGCGAAGGGCCCGGCGATCAGTTGTCCCAGTTCCACCACCTTGACCCCGGCCAGGGGCAGCGCGCGTTCAGTCATGCTCGGTCCTTTGCTTTGCCAGGGCGGCTATTGTCACGGCTGGCCGATGCGCCGTCCATGCATCGCGGCTTCAGCCGCGATCAACGGCGGCGTTTGCTACAATCGCCCCTTCCCCCGTAATCGGAGACCGCATGACCCCGCAACGTCTGCAGCGCCTGCGCGCCACCCTGGCCCGGCGCCAGCCGGATCTCAGCGTGATCATGGATGGCGTGCACAAGCCGCACAATATCGCCGCCGTGGTACGCACCTGCGACGCGGTGGGCGTGCTGGAGCTGCACGCGGCGCTGCCGGATAACCGGGCGCGCAACACGGTGAGTACCGCCCTGGGCTCCCAGCGCTGGGTCAATGTGCACGAGCACCATTGCGGCGAAGACGCCATCCGCCATGTGCAGTCCCTGGGCATGCAGGTGTTGGCGGCGCACTGGTCCGAGCACGCGGTGCCCTACCGGGAGGTGGACTACACCCGCCCCACCGCCCTGCTGCTCGGCACCGAGCGCACCGGCGTGGACGACATCAGCGCGGCGGCGGCGGACCGGCACGTGATCATTCCGATGATGGGCATGGTGTCCTCGTTCAACGTCAGCGTGGCGGCGGCCATCATTCTCGCCGAAGCCTGCGAGCAACGCCGCGCCGCCGGCCTGTATCAACAGTCGCGCCTGAACCAGCAGCAGTACCGCGACACCTTTTTCAAATGGGCATACCCGAAGCTGGCGGAACATTGCCGGCGCTTCGGCGTGCCCTACCCGGAGCTGCGGGAGGACGGCGAGATCGCCAACCCCGGGCGCTTCAATTTTCAGCTCAGCGAGGCGATACGTGCCGGCCAAACCTCTTGATCCCCCCGCCGCCCTGCAGGCGCGGCTGAACCGGCTGCTGCCGGATATCCGGCTGGTGGCCACGCCGCTGCCACTGGTGCCGGAGCTGTCCCTGTGGCTGCTGGACAAACTGGTGGACGAGCGGCTTGATCAGGAGGTGGCCAACGCGCTGATGGAGTCGCCGCCCTACTGGGCGCTGTGCTGGGCCTCCGGTCAGGTACTGGCGCGGCACATTCTGGCGGCCCCGGAACGGGTGCGCGGCCAGTGCCTGGTGGACGTGGGCCCCGGGTCCGGAGTGGTGGCGATCGCCGCCGCCCGCGCCGGCGCCGCCCGGGTGATCGCCTGCGATCTGGACCCGGACGCCCTGGCCGCCACCGAGGCCAATGCCGCCCTCAACGGGGTGCGCGTGGAGCTGAGCGACGACCTGGACGCCTGCCTGGCGGTGGCCGGACGCATCACCGCCGCCGATATCCTCTATGACCGGGACAACCTGCCGCTGCTGGAACGGTTCCGCGCCGCCGGCGTACCGGTGTGGCTGGCGGATTCGCGCATCGCCGATCTGGACCCGCCGGGCTTCCAGCTGCTGGGGCACTGGCAGGCCACCACCTGGCCGGATCTGGGGGAGTCCCAGGACTACAACCGGGTGCGGATTTTCGAATTGGAACCCTGATCACAGTTTCAGGTCGAAACCTTCGTTACGCCTCAATGGTAAGGAGGATTGACCTTGTACACCCCATTGAAAGGGCACTCGCCCTTGAAACACCAGACCCTGTTCGCCTGGGCCGCCGCCTTGCTGCTGGCGCTGTCGCAAACCGCCGGCGCCGCCCTGCCCAACCGTACTCCGGACGGCGGCGCCATGCCGTCGCTGGCGCCGATGATCGAAAACGTCTCGCCGGCGGTGGTCAACATCGCGGTGGAGGCGCAGGTGCGCCAGGCCCAGAACCCGCTGATGCAGGACCCGTTCTTCCGCCGTTTCTTCGATCTGCCCGACCAGGCCCCCACCCGCCGCGCGGTGGCCGCCGGTTCCGGTGTGATCGTGGACGCCAACAACGGCTATGTGCTGACCAACGCCCATGTGGTGCGCAATGCGGACAAGATCGAGGTAACGCTCACCGACGGCCGCGAGTTGTCCGCGGAACTGGTGGGCCTGGATCAGGAAGTGGATCTGGCGGTGCTTAAGCTGGACTCCGCCGAGGACCTGACCCAGGTGACCCTGGCGGACTCGTCACTGATGCGGGTGGGCGACTTCGTGGTGGCCATCGGCAATCCCTTCGGGCTCGGCCAGACCGTCACCTCCGGCATCGTCTCGGCGCTGGGCCGCACCGGCCTGGGCATCGAGGGCTATGAGAATTTCATCCAGACCGACGCGTCGATTAACCCGGGTAACTCCGGCGGCGCCCTGGTCAACCTGGACGGCGAGCTGGTGGGCATCAACACCGCCATTCTGGCCCCCGCCGGCGGCAACGTGGGCATCGGTTTCGCCATTCCCACCAGCATGGCCGAGAACGTGATGACCCAGTTGATCGAGCACGGCGAGGTGCGCCGGGGCATGCTGGGCGTCACCGTGCAGGACCTGACCAACGAGCTGGCCGAGGCCCTCAACGTGGAGGCCCGCAAGGGCGTGGTGATCACCAATGTGGTGCCCGAGAGCGCCGCCGCCAAGGCCGGGCTGAAGGCCGGCGACGTGGTGCGGTCGGTGGACGGCGTGCCGGTGAACCGGGCTTCGGACCTGCGCAATAAAGTGGGCCTGTCACCGGTGGGCGAGAAGATCGAGCTGAACATCCTGCGCGACGGCAAGGAGCGTCAGGTGACGGCGGTGATCACCGAGTCCGGCGAGAAAGCCAGCGCCGGCCATGCCATCTCCCAGTACCTGGAAGGCGCCGACCTGCGCAATCTGCGCGAAGGTGAGCTGAGCCACGCGGACCAGGGCGTGCTGGTGGAAAAGGTGGAGCGCAATTCAGCGGCCTGGCGCGCCGGCCTGCGGCACGGCGATGTGATCATCAACGCCAACCGCAAGGACATCGCCAATATGTCGGATCTGCAGAGCGCGGTGACCGACAAGAAAGCGGCGCTGTTGTTGCGGGTGAACCGGGACGGGGGGGTGTTCTTCGTCGTGGTGCGGTAGGAAGTAGCGACGCCAGCAATACAAAGGCCTGTTTTCGGTGACGGAAACGGGCCTTTTCTTTGTCGTTTTGCGCGGTGTCTCCAGCGGGGCGCGCGTCAGGGTTATGCCCTTTCGGGAACGCCGTGAACCCGTCCCTTGTATCTTGACCGCCACCACTGACGAGTGGTGCGCTCAGGGATACTTGAGCGGGGCATGGTCAGACTGCATTCGTCCCGAGGCCTCGAGCCTGTCCCCCAGATCAGTCGCCATGCCCATCTTTGCTCGACAGATCGAACGGTATCGAAGGCCGGCCCCAGCGGCCAGAGCCTGCATGAACAAGGGTGATCGCGACAATGACGACCTGGATTCTCGGCATCGACATCAGCAAACGTAAGTTTGACGTAGCCCTGTCCATGGGCGAGAAGTTCAAGACCAAGGCCTTTCCCAACACTCCGACAGGCCATCGTGCTCTGTTGGACTGGCTGGCCCGCCACGATGTGGATCACATCCATGCTTGCATGGAAGCCACCGGCTCCTATTGGGAGACCCTGGCCACCTTCCTTCACGATGAAGGGCATTGGGTGAGCGTTGTTAACCCCGCGCAGATCCATGCTTTCGCTAAGGGCCTCCTGACACGAACCAAGACAGACCGGCAAGATGCCCAGTTAATCGCGCGCTTCTGCGAAGCGATGAAGCCGGGGTTTTGGCAACCACGACCCGATGAGGAACGGGCGCTGTTTGCTCTGATCCGGCGTCTAGATGCGCTCAAGGGAATGCGTGACCAGGAACGGGCGCGTCTTCAGGAAGCTCATGAGGCGGTCGCTGAAGAGATAGAAGGTCATATTGAAGGACTGGATCGGGCGATTCGGGAGTTGGAAGAACGGATTCGCGACCACATCGAGCGCCACCCTGACCTGCGTGACAAGCGAGATCTACTGGCGAGTATTCCCGGTGTGGGCGAGGCCACTGCGCATCAGATTCTCAGCCGACTCAGTGTGTTATCGCTGCTCGGCTCGGCCAAGCAGTGGGTGGCGTACGCCGGGCTGTCGCCGGGGGAACGCAGCTCCGGCCAGCGACAAGCGAACAGCTCAGGGATGGTGCGCCTGGGCGATGCTCGATTACGCAAGGCCTTATACTTTCCGGCGATGGTGGCCAAGAAGCACAATCCGGTCTTCCAGCGCTTCGCGGAGCGGCTGCGGATGAACGGCAAGCGGCCTAAACAGATTGTGGTTGCCTGCATGCGCAAGCTGCTGCACATCATCTACGGGGTACTGAAAAGCGGCCAGCAGTTCGACTCGTCTTGTTATGGGATGCCGGCCCGCGCCATCTCTGAGTTGGTCGTGACCCGACACGGTTGACGGTCAAGACGGTATCTGGGGGCTCCCTTTCGAACGTCCTGTTCTCAAGGGTCCCGAAAGGGCATAACCCTGACGCGCTTAGTGGTGAGCCGCAACGCTCCGGGCTTCTGTCGGGGTAGTGGTCGTCGTCGGTGGGGGGGGACGTCAGCCGCCGGAGAGCTGGCGGTAAAGGTTGTTCATCACCCTGGCGCTGAGCAGGCGGGCGCGGTCGGTTTGCGGGCCGTCGAAGTGTTGGTCCAGGTTGGCGTGGAACAGCACCAGCCAGCGTTCGTGGTGGGCGCCGGTGAGGGGTTCCCGGTGGTGGACGGCCCGGTGCTTGGCCATCATGTGGCGCTTGTAGCCGGGTTGGTTGAGCAGCAGCTTTTTCCAGAACGCGGCGATCAGCGGCAGGTGGGTGTCCAGGTCGATGCGCGCCACCTCCAGGAACACCGGCGCCAGCAGCGGGTCCGCCAGCACCCGGTCGTAGAACAGCCGCACCATGCGGTCCACCTGCTCCGGGCTGTCCAGGTCCGGCTTGTCACTGTCCCGGGGGCGCGGCGGCTGGCCGGGTACGAAGCGTTGCGGCGCGGTCACCAGCGCAGCCTCCCGGTGAGCATGTCCTTGAACATGACGAAATCGCCGGCCAGGCTGTACCAGGGATGCTTGAAGGTGGCCGGGCGGTTTTTCTCGAAGAAGAAATGCCCCACCCAGGCGAAGCCGTAGCCCACCACCGGTAGCAACAGCAGGCCCCACAGATTACCGGTCAGAAACACGCCCACCAGCACGGCGAACAGGCCCAGGGTGCCGAAGAAGTGCAGCCGGCGGCAGGTCGGGTCGCTGTGTTCCTGCAGATAGTAGGGGTAGAACTCCCCGAAACTCTCGAAATCCGATTGTTTGACGCTGTTCATGCTGTTCACCCTTTTCGCTGAAGGCGCGCCGGCGCACCGCCGCAAGACGGCTGACTGACGGCGCGCACCGGTTGCCGGGTTCCTTCGGCCATTGTCCACGTCTGGCGGCGCCGGACAATGGTTGTCCGCTGTTCGGCATACAGGATATATCATGATTTTGAGTCCCCGTCTGAACCGTTTGCTGTGTGAGACCCGCACACCGATCCCCCGCGATCTGGGGCGGCTCACCGGTGCCGGCGCGGAAGTGGCGCCCGCCGAGGCAGGGTTGGACGAGAAAGGGGGGGCGGCCATCCACCGGGCCCTGCGCGGCCTGTACCGCACCGGCATGAGCCCGGGTATCGCCCTGTGCCTGCGCCGGCGGGGGCAGGTGGTGGTGAACCGGACGATTGGCTACGCGGACCCGGTAAGCGAGCGCCTGCTTACCCCTGACACTCCGATCTGCCTGTTTTCCGCATCCAAGTCCATCACCGCCATGCTGATCCACCATGGCGCCGAGCAGGGCCTGCTGGACCTGGACCTGCCGGTGAGTCATTACCTGCCCGCCTATGGCCGCGCCGGCAAGCAACGCACCACGGTACGCCAGATGCTCACCCATCGGGCCGGCATCCCGCGCCCGGACCGGCCGGTGGAGCCGGACATTCTGTATCGCCCGGACGACATTCTCGACATCCTGTGCCGCGCCGAGCCCGCCACCCTGGGCACCCAGGCCTACCACGCCATCACCGCCGGTTTCGTGCTCGGCGCGGTGCTGGAGACGGTCACCGGCGAGCCGCTCAACAGCACCCTGGACCGGGTGGTGCGCCGGCCCCTGGGCATGCGCCATTTCACCTTCGGCGGCACCGGCCCGGAGCGGGCCCGGGACGTGGCCACCGGCCGGCCGATGAAGCTGGTGGACCTGTTCCTCAATCACGCGGTGGGCGGCACCCTGGACGAAGTGGTGCGGGTCACCAACGATGACCGTTTCCAGGACACCGTGGTGCCGGCGGGCAATCTGTACGCCACCGCCGAGGAAGCCAGCCGCTTCTTCCAGATGCTGCTGGACGACGGCCGCTGGGGGGATCATCAGCTGTTCCGGCCGGAGACCGTGCGCGAGGCGCGCCGGCCCGCCTCCCGGCGGCCCCGGCTGGACCGCACCCTGATGCTGCCGCTGACCTTCTCCGCCGGCTTTATGCTGGGCAATCGGGGCATCGGCCTGTTCGGCCCGGCGGCGCCCCGGGCCTTCGGGCATCTCGGCTTTATCAACATCTTCTGCTGGGCGGACCCGGACCGGGCCCTGAGCGGCGCCCTGCTGACCACCGGCAAGGGCCTGATCGGCCCGCACCTGCCGGCGTTGCTGAATCTGCAATACACCATCAACCGGGCCACCGCCGGCGCCTGATCGCGGCTGAAGCCGCTCCTACGGTGCTCGGTAGGAGCGGCTTCAGCCGCGATAAAAAAAGGGCGCGTGATTACGCGCCCTTCTTTGTTGTGGCTGAAAGCCCCGGGGTCAGACCGCGGCTTTCATGGCCGCCCGTTCCGCGCTCAGGCCCCGATAGAGGCTCAGGCACATGACCAGCAGCACCACGGTAAACGGCAGACCGGTGGTCACCGCGCCCGCCTGCAGGGCGTCGAGCGCCTGCTCGCCGCCGCCGTACAGCAGCGCACCGGCGATCAGACCTTCCATCACCGCCCAGAACACCCGCTGGGGCACCGGCGCGTCGAGCTTGCCGCCGGCGGTGATCGAGTCGATCACCAGGGACCCGGAATCCGAGGAGGTGATAAAGAACACCAGCACCAGCAGGATCGCCAGGAACGAGGTGATGCCCGCCAGTGGCAGTTGCTCCAGCATCTGGAACAGGGCCAGGGAGGACTCGCCGATGCCGCCGGCCAGTTTGCCGACGCCGTTGATCACCTGATCCAGGCCGGAGCCACCGAAGGTGGCCATCCACACGATGGTGACCACGGTGGGCACGATCAGCACGGCGGTGAGGAATTCACGCACGGTGCGCCCGTAGGAAACCCGCGCCACGAACATGCCCACGAACGGGGACCAGGAAATCCACCAGGCCCAGTAGAACACGGTCCAATTATGCAGGAAGTCCTGATCCTCCCGGCCGAACCAGTTGCTCAGCGGAATCAGGTTGGTGGCGTAATCAATGGCGGTGCGCCCCATGGAAGTGAAGATCAGCAGGGTGGGCCCGGCGATCATCACGAACAGCAGCAGCAGCGCCGCCACGCCCATGTTGATGTTACTGAGCAGCTTGACGCCGCCGTCCAACCCACGCACCACCGAAATGGTGGCCACCGCGGTGACGCCGACGATGATGCCGATCTGCACGTTGAGCGCATTGGGCGTATCGAACAGAAAGTGCAGGCCGCCGGCGGCCTGTTTGGCGCCCAGCCCCAGGGAGGTGGCCAGACCAAAGATGGTGGCCAGCACCGCCAGCACATCGATGATGTGCCCGGCCCAACCCCAGCAGCGGTCACCGAGGATCGGATAGAACGCGGAGCGGATGGTCAGCGGCATGCCCTTGTTGTAGGCGAAGAACGCCAGCGACAGGGCCACCACGCCATAGATCGCCCAGGGATGCAGACCCCAGTGGTACATCACCGCGCCCAGGGCCCGGTCCATGGCCTGCGGTGTATTCGGTTCCACGTTCAGCGGCGTGCCATACCAGTTGGTGTAATAACCCACCGGCTCCGCCACGCTCCAGAACATCAGACCAATGCCCATGCCCGCCGCGAACAACATGGCGAACCAGGAAAGGGTCGAGAATTCGGGCTTGGCGCCCTTGCCGCCCAGGCGGATCTTGCCCACCGGCATCACGATCAGAAACAGACAGAACAGCACGAACACGTTCGCGCCGAGCATGAACAACCAGTCGAAGTGTTCGATGGTCCAGGTTTTGGCACCGCCCAGGGCGGTGTTGGCGGCTTCCGGGAAGATCAGCGTACCGATCACGAAAGCCAGAATAAGCACCGCGCTGATGAAGAAGACCGGATTGTGCATGTCCATGCCCAGGACCTGCACATTATCCTGCCCCACTTCATAGTCGGTTTCATATTCCACGCTCATGGCATGACTCCTTGTGTGTCATGCGCGGAACCGTGGCGGGCGCGACGGTTCCGCACGGGGACTCAGCCGGGCCGAGGGTCCGGCTGAAAGAGGGACGACCGACGACTAGAAGTAGAAATCGAAGGCGACGTAGAAGGCGTTGAAGTCCGATTCGTAGACATCACCGTAGGCGTTGATGTCACCGTCGGACTGCAGATACTCGACGTAGATCCAGCCGGGGCCGTACTGATAACGCACGCCCGGCGCGAAGAATTCCACGTCGTCGGCGTCGTTGCCGGTGGTGTCGGTGCTGGCGACACCGGCGTCGATGTAATAGAACCAGTCGTCGTGGTTGTAGCCCAGCTCCACCACATGGCGCTGGTTCTCGATCTTGTCATCCACCGGTGCGTTGGCGGAGGCCAGCAGTGCGTCCATGCCTCCGAAGTCCCGCTCCACGCTGATGAAACGGTACTTGGCGGTCCAGTTGTCCTTCTCGAACATGTAGTGCAGGTCGTAGGCGCGGTGGCTGCCGTCGTCATTGCTGGCGGACGGATTGCCCGCCGCCACCGGCACCAGATCCTGCAGGCGGCCGTACTGGGCGGACACACCGACGGTGTGGTGTTCCATGAAGTTCCAATCCAGATTCACCACGCCGGTTTTGATTTTCCGGTAGGTGTCGCTGGAACCCCAGTGGCCGTTGTCGTCCACGGTGTCGGTGGAGTCCTCACCCCAGTCGTCCTGGTGGTAGTAGGCCACGTCGTAGTGGAAAGCACCGGCGTCACCGCTGTACTTGAGGCCCACGTCCATCTGGTCGCCGTAGCCGCCCTGCAGGCCATCACCGGGCCAGAAGTTCGCCGTCTTCCAACCGAACGGCACCTGGCTTTTACCGATTTTCAGGCTGCTGTCGTCGGTGACGTCGTAACCGATCCAGGCTTTGTGAACGGTCAGGTTGTCGCCGCTGTTGTTGCTGGAGGGGTCGGTGAACGAACCGGTGCCAAAACGGGTTTCGGCGCTGAAGTGCCAGGGGCCATAGCTGCCGTCGTCGTCGGCGTAAATAATCAGGGCGGGATCGGCGAAGTTGCCGCCGGTTTCGTTGTCCAGATCTTCATTGAAGGCGGGTGAATTGAAATCGGATTTGGTGATGTTCTGATACACCCACCAAACCCCGGCGCTCAGCTCGGCGCCGGCATGGGCGGAGGTCGGCAGCGTCAAGGACGCAGCGGCGGCCGACACCGCGATCAAGCCCATCGCGGGCGTTTTGATAAGAGTCTTCATTATTGTCTCCCCAGCTTCAGGTAGGTGAAAGCCTAAGGATCAGAGAACCAATGTCAAACGAGGAGACCGACTCCAAGCCTCTTGCAATCGAGGAAAAAGCCTTCCAATACAGGGGTTTGGCGAATTATAAAAAGATTGAAAAATGGCGGAACTTTTCGGCGATGATAATCATTCTTGTACCAGAAAAATAAAAACAGCAAATATCAAGACAAAAAAAAGCGCGGCGTTGGACGCCGCGCTTTTTCATTCACCGTAAATAAAAACGGCGATTTTCACATGTTACTGACGATGGCATCGCGCACCGCGCCCAGGTCCGCATCGATGGTCACCATGCGTGAATCCTTGCACTGATCGATGGCGGTATCCGGGTCCTTGAGGCCGTTGCCGGTGAGCGTGCACACCACCGTGGAGCCCTCGGCGATCTTGCCCGCCTTGATGTCGCGCATGGCACCGCCGATGGAAGCGGCGGAGGCGGGCTCGCAGAAGATCCCTTCTTTTTCGGCGAGCATTTTCTGCGCCGCCAGAATCTCCTGGTCGGTCAGTTCGTCGAACCAGCCGCCGGACTCTTCCTTCACTTTCCAGGCCTTGTCCCAGGATTGCGGGTTGCCGATACGGATGGCGGTGGCCACGGTTTCCGGGTCTTGCACCGGCGCGCCGCGCAGGAACGGCGCGGCGCCGTTGGCCTGGTAGCCGACCATCTTCGGACGGCCGCCGATCACCGGGCCGCCGGCATAACGGCATTTGCCTTCGCAGAAGGCGCAGGCCTCGGTGATCAGGTCGCTCTTGGCAGAGGAATACTCGCAATAGCCGATCCAGTGGGCGGTGATATTGCCCGCGTTGCCCACCGGCAGGCAGTGGTAATCCGGCGCCCGGCCCAGCTCCTCGATGATCTCGAAGGCGGCGGTTTTCTGCCCCTGCAGACGATAGGGGTTCACCGAGTTAACGATGGTCACCGGCGCCTGGGCAGCCACTTCCTTGACCAGCTGCATGCCCTGGTCGAAGTTGCCACGGATCTGCATGATCACGGCGCCGTACATCATCGCCTGGGCCAGCTTGCCCATGGCGATCTTGCCTTCCGGAATGATCACGAAGGCGGTGATGCCGGCACGGGCCGCATAGGCCGCCGCCGCCGCCGAGGTGTTGCCGGTGGAG
>CENV01074967.1_pt1 | contig 10736 bp, 9 predicted proteins | sample 530231 | NCBI WGS metagenome assembly CENV01 (sample SAMEA2619815, study PRJEB7988) | marine metagenome | biome: marine biome (ENVO:00000447); feature: surface water layer (ENVO:00002042); material: "saline water (ENVO:00002010), including plankton (ENVO:xxxxxxxx)" | depth 5 m | reverse complement strand
ATTATCTGGCCACGGCAGCGACCCAACCCGACGTTCTCCTCATTGATGGATTCGACGGCAGCGGGCTGCCGCAGGCCCTGAGTGAACAGGCCTTCTATGATAGCTGCCGTGCCCGCCTTGGCGCCGGCGGCCTGCTGGTCGCCAACCTTTGCGACAACTCCAGGGCCTTCGCCACGCTTGTTCGCCGTATCGCCGGGAGTTTCGATGGACGGGCGATCGCCATTCCAGCGGAGCGGCGCGGCAATCGTGTTGTTTTTGCCAGCGCTGACCCTGCCTTCCCTCCCTCGTTCGAGGCACTCAAAAGCGCTGCGCGGCATCTGCCCTCTGGAGACGCGGTTGATTATCCGGTGAAGGCGCGGCGCATCATACCGGCGCTCCGTGGTTGGGTAGAGCTTCAGCCATCTCCGACAATCGGGTGCTAGGTGCATCTCGATGGTCAGCGCAACTTGAATTCCACAGGAATGGTAAGTTCCACAACATCAGGCCGTTCAGCAGGTATCGCCGGCAGCGGTTGGGCGCGCTGAAGCGTATCGAGCGCGGCCTGGTCGAGGTCGAATGAGCCGGATTTCTGCAAGATGGTCGAGGACAGTACCATGCCGGCGCGGTTCATCTTGAACCGAACATAGGCGACGCCTTGCTGGCGGGCAGCGCGAGCGCGGGCCGGATATCGACGGAACCGCTCAAGATGGGCAACGATCACCCCTTCCCAATTGGGCTTCGCCTCGCTGGCAAGCCAGTTGACCGTTGGCGCAGCGATGTTTTTCGGTGCGGTGGTCTCAGGCACGGATGGACCCGGGTCGACAATTTCAACCGGCTTTTGCATGTCAGCCTTGACCGATGAAGTCGTGGGAAGCTGGATGAGAGGAACGGGTAGCATTTCGCGCTTCGGTTCGGGTTTCGCTTCCTGCCTTTCTACCTGCTCGGGGCCGGGAGCCACCTCACGCACAGGCTTAGGAGGGGCGGCCAGCGGCGCCAGATTCACGACCGTCAGCGGCCGCGAAGTCGCAGCGATACGGGGATGCACCACCTTCCACGTGAACAGAGCCCCGGCAAGGACCAACCCAATAATCGAGGCAGTGCCGGCTAATCCGAACAGGCGAGTTCGCCAGTCCGCCGGTTGATCGCAATAGCGGCTAGAGCCGCGCGACATATCGCCGACATGAGGGCATGCCATGGATGGATCGATGGCCCTTCCGCGCTGTGGCGGGATGTCGGGATGATAGGATCGGAAGATGACATGGCCCTCAAAGAGGCCAGGTTCATCATTGGCCGCTGCAAGCTGCGTCCTTCGATAGCTGCCTCGCTTCATCGTAATACTCCCGGCTCTGGACGCCGAACGATCCAAATCGCCCAGAACAGCATGAATGCTACGACCGCGCAGGAGAGGAAAATGCCGGGGCGGAGATGGAACCAGAACAGACCATAGCCCAGCGCCATACCGATACAGGCCGCGATCTTGGCATGGCGCGGTACTGCCCGGTCTGTTCGCCATGCGCGCAAGCTCGGGCCATAGCGGGGATGGTTCAGCAACCATGCCTCGAGCTGAGGCGAGGACCGCGCGAAGCAGGGCAGCGCCAGCAGCAGGAAGTCCGTCGTGGGCAGCAGCGGCACGAAGATGCCCACGAAGCCGATCGCCACCAGCATCACCCCAAGCACGAGCCACCCGGCACGCGCCGCTCGCCCGCGCTGCAGGAGACCGGCCTGCGACGCTTCAGCCAAGACGCGCATCGACATGGGCCTGAACCCGCGCGAAGGCGTTCCGCGCCCCGTCCTCGGCGCGCTTCTCTTCATCGTCGGTAAGTGCGACGGCATCCAGGGCGGCAACGAATGCACGCCAGTGCGGCGCAGGCCCTTCGGGAGCCGGGGCGAGATGGCGCGCACCGAGATCATCGGTCAAGCCGAGCTTTTGCGCTTCCTTGCGCAGCAGGGCCGCACCCATGTTGGAACCTTCGGCTACATAGAGCCAGCCCAGCGCGGTTCCCAAGGCGAGCTCGGCATCGGGAACGAACGCGGGCGATCCCCCGTCCGGCGCTGTGATGCTGAGGTCCTTCATGTCGGCTACGACGAGCGGCAGTCGGCAGCGCTGCGCGAGGTCCGGAAAGGCTGCCTGAAGGCGCGGTTCCGCGTAGAGGGCCGCCACGTCGCGGTGAAAGAGAAACTGGATAGCCAGGAACTGTTTGTACCGCTCGATGCTGGCGAACGATGCTGCCGACATGATCGAGCGATCGACCCCCTCATGAACATCGCTGGTCAGCGCCTTAAGGCGCCTGGCGCGGCTCTCGATCAAGGGTTCGGTGATTGTCGCGGTCATGGTAATCGTCCTCCTGCTCAATGGAAAAATTGCGAAACATTGTGGATGGCTAGAAAGCATGGCTGAGCCTCACACTCGCGGTGGTGCGCCTGTAGGAATAGAGCCAGTCGATGTTGCTCTCGACGCGGGTATGCTGCACCACGACTTCAGGAGTCAGCCCGGCAAATTTGAGCACCGGGAAACGCGCGATCGCGGTGGCATTATATTGGTCGTCGCTACGCTTGGTGGCGAAAACTTCGCTATAAGCGCGATTGTCGCGGTGACGGTAAGAACCGATCACGAGCAGGCTCGCGCTCTTGCCGAACGACTTGCTGACGCCGAGGCGACCTCCCCATTGCCGATAGGCATCAACGTCCGCCGGGGTGTCCTTCGCGACAAAATCCGGTCCGCCGAACAGCGTCAAACTCGCGGAGGCGAGGTAAAAGGCTGTCAGGCTGACATCTGTCTGGGGGCCGTCCTGGGAAGTGAAGGCGCGCTGGCGATAGCGATAATCGCGAAAGTTTGCTTCAGCCCGCAGCAGGATGCTGCGTGATGCGGTATGCGTCCAATCCAGATTGGCGCCCCAGGCATTGTAGAGCACCGAAGACCCGAAACTGCCGATGTCGAAGGATGGCGATAGCGACAGCGTGTTACGGGCGGACTGATATTGATAGCCGACCCGCGTGATAAGGGTTGCCTGAGAATAGTCGTGCTCGCTTGGATAAATGTCGCCGAACAGAAGCGCGCTGGCGCGCACGCCATGATGCCCGGAGATCGGAATGCTGCGTCCCAGCGTCCCTTCGAAATTGATGCCCGTGGCCTTGATCGGATCGGGCACCTTGCGGTCGATCACGCAGGTGCCGTCATCGGTCGCAAGAAGGCAGGTATAGCTGGCTGAGGACTGGTTGAGATTGGTGCTGTAACCCGGGCCTATGGCTATGGTGCCCTGCCAGCCTCGCCTGCGCTTGAGGGCGGTCAGGAAGGCATCCACGGTACGAACCACCCCTGCCGACTTCTGGCCTTCGGCGACGAGTTGGTCTCGAACCTGCTCGAATGCGCCCCGCGCCTCACGATCCTTGCGGTTCTCGAACAGGACGCGGGCCAGTTCGAGCTGTCCGGACAGGAGTTCGGGATTGAGCGACACCAGTTCGCGGTAATGCCGCTCGGCCTCGCCCAGCTTGCCGGCCTGTCGCGCGAGCGCGCCCTTCGCGAAGAGCACAAGCTTCGGATCGCGATCGGGATAGCGCTCGTAGGCGGCGAGGAACCGGCGCACGTCAGCCCATTGCTGGCGCCTCACAGAGATAAAGAGGGCCTCGCCCATGTCATTGACATTATCGCCGACAGAATAACTCTTCCCGTCGATTTCCAGCGAGGTTGGCGGCCCGTCCAGTGCGTCGGCATCCTTCAAAATCTGTGATTCCGCCTTGCGCTGCTGCCGCTGTATCTCCTGGTCGAGGCGCAGCCGGGTGTCCTGCTCGCCAGCGTTTTGCGCCAGGGCGAGCGAGGGAAGGCATGCAGCGCCGGCGCACAAGATGGGGGCAAGACCCTTCCGGCGAATTTTGATGGAAGTTTGTCGAATCCGCATGCGTGGCTTCAGTCTCGGCGTGCTGCTGCAAAGAGAAGCCAGAGCCGGGAAACCCGGCCCTGGCCCCTCTCTTCACGGCAACGGGTTACTGCGAACCGCCGAAAGCGGCGTCATACTGGCGATTGCTGAAGGTCGCGACCCCAGCCAGCGCCTGCGCGGCGGAACCGAAGCCAACCATGCCCGGACTTGCGCTTGGCCTCGGTGATGGAGACGGGCGTATTTCCAGCAGCAGCACTGACGCTGCATTGACTCACGTTCGCCATGGTGTCGAGGAAACCGTTGATGCAGATATTGTCTGCGCGGCGGTATTTGCCGTTCCCATCCGGCACCCAGTCGGGGCCGGCATGGGTCCAGGTGAAGCTTCGGGGGTTGGCGGCGAACGCAGCCACTTCCCGAGCTATTGTGGGCTCCAGTTGGGACGGCAACAATGCTCCACTCGCGACGCGGGCGGTATGAAACTCACGGCGCGATGCTGCATAGGCATCGACCGTGGATTCCGTGGTCCTATAACTGGTTGAGTATTTCGTGTTCACAAATTGGGTGATCGACCCGCCACTATATTCGATCAGCTTGGGCAGGAAATCATCCTTCGCCCAATAGCCGGTATAGGCGATGCCTGCGTTAAGCTTGAGGAAACTGACAGGCTTCCATTCGCCGCTCAGATTGATGCGATATTCCTCGCGGCGACCCGCGCGCGGATAAGCCCGCCAACCGGGCACCTGCGTTGCGAGCAGATAATCGTCGTCCGAGCGCAGTTTCTCGTGCTGCCAGTTGCCCTCTAGCAGGACGCTGAGTTTCGATGACAGATTGAACTGGTTGCTCGCACTGAAGCCGAAACGATCGTTGTGTGCGTTGGCGATCGCCGTGTTGACGATGATTGGGTTGGCGGACGAGGCGGCATTGGGAAAGCCGCCCGCGCTATAGGTATCGCTCACCGTGTCCGTCAGCCACGCCGTCGCCTTGAAATCGATGAATCGACTGTCCGGCTGCCATTTATACTCTGCATTATAGGCCTGGAGGTGAACTTTGCTCTCGGGCCACTGGATATTGCCGAACGTATAGCCGTTGCCGGTCGTCATGATCCGCGAAGGCATGATCTCGCCGAAACTGGATCGGGTATCGCGAAAGCCGATTTGCAGGGCCTGGTCGTTGGCGATGTTCCATGTCGCCTTGAGCATGACCGATTCCAGCTCGCTCGACGTGTTGGGCACCTCATTGCCGGGATCGTAGTTAAGACCCAGCAGGCGAACATAATTGGCCGCATTGAGCGGGAGGCCGGCCTGCTGATAATAGTCGGCTTCGTGCTTGCCGGAGAAATAGTTGCCGCGCTCGCGGAACGCGTAGGCGCCGAACAGCTCCAGATCCCCAAGGCGACCCGCCGCGGCGATCCGGATCGCGCGATCGCCGAAGGAAAAGGCCTCGTTGTCGTCTTCCGTGCGCAAGTTCACCCGGAGCGAAGGGTCGCCATAGGGGTAGCTGGTCGAGAAGCCGGTGGGAAAGCCGGGTACAGTCCGATAGTCCTGCCCTGTCAGCAGCGTCGGCCAGCGCGGGTTGGTCGAATTGTTGCCGCCCTCCAGCTTGAGTTCCACGCCGAAGTTCTGGCCAGGCTTCAATATGTCGGCAGCGTCGAGCGTGTTGATGACGACCGCACCACCGGTCGAGCCGTTGACCCCGCGTGTCGAAACAGGCCCCTTGAGGACCTGCACGCCGGAAATCAGGCTCGGATCGATGTAGCTGCGATTGCCAGCGCCGTTATAGCCCTTCCACACGGTCAGCGCCTGCTCAGTGCCATCGATGACGACCGGGACACGTCCTGGCCCCTGAATGCCGCGAATGCTGGGATCGAGCGCGCCACCGTTGCGCGAGTCGCCGCTGAACACATTGACCATGCCCTTGAGCACATCAGCCGTGTTGGTGCCCCTGTAGCGCTCCACCTCTTCGCGGCTCGCGAAAGTGGAGGAAATATCCTGATCGTAGATTTCGTCCTTGCGCCGAGCGTCGCGCTCTACGCCGGTTTCCTGTGCGGCAGCGAGGTTGCCCGTTTGCGCCCCGTCCACGCGCAGCGGGCCAAGCTGCACGTTGCTTTGCGCATTGTCGGAGGCTTGCGCGTTCCGTGGCGTCGGCGCAAGGGTGACGAACCCGTTGTCCAACCGCCAGGTGAGGCCCGTTCCCGCCAGAACGAGGCTCAGCGCCCGTGCATTGGACATCCGGCCAGACACGCCAGGCGACGATCGCCCGCGAATCTCGTCCGCATTCACATTGACCTGCATCCCCGATTGCCGCCCGAAGTCGGTCAGCGCGTCGCTCAGCGCGCGGGGAGGAATATTGAACTCCCTGGTGCTCGCTGCGCTGCCAGTCTGCGCGCTAGCCGCGTAAGGGGCCGCAACGCCCGCGGCAGCAACCGAAGCCAATAGCGAAGCCGCCAGAATCCGATCTCGCTTCTTACTTAATCTTAAAACCCCCGGAAACACAATTGCACGCCCCTTCCGCTCTTTCCCGGAGTAAGAAATGCAATTGCGACGCAATTGCATCCACCCCTATCTTAAAGAACAATCCAGGCGCGGTGTTTTTCGGAAAAAAATGCAGGGGACGGCGATAAAATCGCAGGCGATGGCTATTCGGCTGAAATCACCGTGATCCACGGCGTGAGATTGCGCACCCTCAAATCCTGCGCCTTGGAGATCGCCTGCAGGGCGGGCACGGGCTGGTGCGCGTCATAGACGCCTGTGACGCGCCGTTTGGCAAAGCCCTCGCCAAAGGTCAGGATGACGCCGCTGTGCCAAGGCTTCAGGGCGTCGATCACTTCCATGACCGGCCTGTCGCTGACGACGATCTGGCTATCGGTCCACGCCGCGATCTGTGTGGGATCGATGCTGCTTCTGGCGGCACTGGCGTCATCGCAGCGCAGGCTGAGCGCATCTCCAGCCATCAGCGCTTCGGTCAGACTGGGCCGATCGTTGCAGGAGACGCGGACATGCCCGTGCTTTACGGTAACAGAGGCCCGCCGATCATCGATCCGGCTGACCTCGAAGCCGGTACCCAGAACCGTAGTTGTCGTATCGGCGGCGGCAACCTGGAACGGGCGATCCGGATCGGGGGCCACTTCAAACCAGGCCCTGCCTTTGAGGAGTCGAACTTCTCGTTGCCCGCCCTTGCTGACGTCAAAGGCGACAGCACTTTGCGGGGCGACAAGCATCGTGCTTCCATCCGCCAGATGGACCTGCTGTATCTCGCCTGTTCCGGTCGAAACGTCAGCGCGCAGATCGATGAGCAGGCCGGGGCCGGCGACAATAGCGAAGCAGGCCGCGACGGCCAGGGCGGCAATTCCGACGCCATGTCCCCTACCCTTCCCCACGAATGGAAGAATGATGGACTTCTTTCTTCGCCAGCGGTCCGCTGGAGCGGGTGGTGCCGTCCGGATCACATGGCTGATGCGCTGCGTCTCTGCCCAGGCAGCCCCATGGACGGGATTTGCGTCGAGCCACGCCGAGAACTGCGCGCGCATCGCCTGATCCTCAGGCTCTTCCTGAAGCAGGATAGCCCACCCGGACGCCTCGCGGTTGGCTCGACCGCGTTCAGCCCCATCTCCGCCAAGTCCAGCGTTCATGATTGCCCTTTTGCCGGGACCGCTATTACAATGGGCCCCTTATTGAATAAACAAATGAGCGGGACGATTTTTCGGCGGCGCACGAAATTTCTCATGCTGATCCGCGATCGGCTCCGGCGCGGCAGCGCTCGATACCGTTCAGGACCAGCGTGTGTGCGGTAGTTGTAGAGACCCCCAGATGCGCCGCGATATCCTTGAGCTTTTCGCCGCCGATCCGGTGCATCTCCACCGCGGTCCGCATGTCGTTGGGCATCCCGTGGAGCGCGGCGACAATCCGTGCATATTCGTCACGTGAAATCGCGGCGGCCTCTGGGTCCGGCATATCCGAGGGGATGTCGCTTGCCCCCGTTCCGCCATCAGCCTCGAATATACGCGCCTCGATCCGTTTGCGTCGGATACGGTTCAGGGCGAGGTTTCGCACGGTCATCCGCAAATAGGCCATCATTTCGGCAGCGGGTAGTTTGGCTGCGCCGGCAGCGCGCAGCCAGGCTTCCTGGACAATGTCTTCTGCATCGCCCCCCTCACCGGATATCCTTTTAGCGTAACGGATGAGGGATGCACGATGGGAGAGGAAAAGCTCGAGGGAGGCCTTCCCGTCCGGCACTCTCAGTTCCCTTCACCCCGTCAAAAACCAGCCTGTGTTAGCACCCTTTATTAATGCGAGTCACTCGCAAATATGCATTGCGCAGCAATGGCGGAAGGAATATCCGAACACGATCTTATAATTTGGCTTATCTCGCCGGTGAAATGACGGCCCAATTTGAGGATTCGCGCGCCGCTCGCTTCCTTCCCAGCCTGAACCGAAATCAGTCGAGCCACACTCTGAAGAGGCAGCATATTATTCGCGATCGGCGTTGGAATAGATACCTCGTCGCTTGCTGTTCACCTCCTCCCAATATGAGATGCGCTCCATCATAAACTGTTTTCGATCGGGACTGATAAATGGATTGTTACCAACTGCCTCATGGAGGCCGTTTGGACGCTCGTCGTAGCTGAACATTGTCGGACCAAGCCACAGTGTGGGCGGCACGTGAAGAACCTCATAGCCCGATGGCGTGTGACGAACGCTTGCAAACTGATCGGAATTTCCATCGAAGTGCAGTCGATCAAAACTCATCAGGACTTCGTTCGCACCCATTTGCTCGGACCGTAGGCGCGTCAACTGTTCATTGCCCTCGTATTCACTGCGTCGTCCGTAAATGAGTACATATTGTGGATCAAGCTTAAGCCGATGAAACGGGACGCCGTAATCTCTCAAAAATGCAATTTGATTTTCCGGCTTGCTGAACCACGCTTTCCATTCCAGAAGCTGATTCTTCGCCTGTGTGAATTCCGCTGTAGGTGTCCCATCTTTCCGGAACATTTTTTTGTTCGGCGCCTCGATCTCTATAAGGACGGGATTCAATGCCAGGCTATTTTTCGATATCCACATGAAATCGGGCCTGCGGCGCTGATAGCCATATAACTCTGGCTGCGAGATTACAGCGTCAGGGAAAGGTGCATGGCCCGATGGTCCGCCAACCACACTAAAGGCCCCAGGAATCATCGCCGGGTGCCGCTCCAGAAATTCTTGGACCTCACACTCGGATGGGTTTCCGTTAAGGAGGGCTAGCCATGCTACCTTTAGATAGTCAGCATAATCGTCGCCCGCCATGGGGCGGGGCGCGTCAGGAATGATCGTATAGCGTTTTTCAAACATGCGCTGACTATATCCGCGAATGCCCGGCTATGGGAACGGTGATTGAAGCTTGATGAGGCCGAGACAGGGCAGAAAATTGCCGAAGCAAGTCACTCAGATTCATCCCGTTATGTCAGTTGCCTATCGCCGCTAGCGACTAGGATTAAACAATACTTTGGGACGGATGGAAGAGCATCCACCAAGCCAAATTTGGTTTACAATGGAGCTTGACAGTTACGGTTTTCGGTGCCAAAAGCCGCAGCGGTTTACAGGAAAAATCCCTTTAAATCAAAGCAGGTTGGTGGACTCTTAATCAGCGGGTCCTTGGTTCGAGCCCAAGTGCGTCCACCAAATCTCATCTTGAAATCATCTACTTAGTGATTTATCCGCACGATGTGCCCGGCGGCCAAATGCCGCTAGGTAGCTCACTAGGTAGCTTTGGTCGTTGCAAGAATTTTCGGAATTTCCACACCATGCTCGGCACCATCGCTGTGGGCCGCCAGCTTGCTTTGAAGTTTTTCCGATTCGCTTGCGTCAGATGTCGAGCCTGTAGGTTCAACTGCCATCGCTTTCGTCGCGACGGCGGCGGCAGCGGAACCCGGTGGGCGACACGGGTGTCCGATCGCCCGGACAGCCGAAGCCCTGCACGGAGGCACCAAACCTCAGATCGCGCGGGAATGCTGCCCGCCGCCTCCACCCAGATATTGATCGAAGGCTGCCGCGACGACACGAACCAGTGGTCGTGCAGCCTCCGGAACCTCCACTATGCATCCCTGCCGCCTGACCAGTCCGTCCGCGGCTAATTGTTCGAGATCGACTTCGATAGGCGGATGCCGATGCTGGCCACACAGCTGCGCAAGATCCACACGATAATCACACATGATGCGTTCGATAACCGCGGCACGAAGGCGGTCTTCGCCTTGGAATGCATAACCTTTGGCGACGGCGTTCCCCGTCGCAGCAATGCGCTTCTGGTAATCGCCGATCAACGTTGCGTTCTGAACATAGCCTTGTGGCAGACGGCCGATCGACGATGCGCCAAGACCAATCAACGTTTGACAGGCATCGGTCGTGTAGCCTTGAAAATTTCGATGCAGGTTGCCGGCTTGAGCGGCAACAGCGAGTTCATCATCCGGCAGTGCGTAGTGATCAAGACCGATTCTGACGTATCCCGCACTTTCGAGCAAATTCGCAATCCCCTCGGCCTGCCGATGGCGTTCGGTGCCGTCCGGTAGGTCGGCTCCGATGATTTTCCTTTGGTGAAGCTTGAAGCCAGGCACATGCGCATAACCGAAGACTGCGAAGCGCTCGGGACGAAGCTCCAGGGCTTGGGTGACGGTATCTCGGCAAGATGCATCCGTTTGCTGAGGCAAGCTGCTCTATCTGCCGCCATACTAGCCCGAGTTGAACCCGATCGGGCAGATGTTCTCGAAGCTCAAGCACCTGCTGCGAAAGGCCGCCGAACGAACCGCTGAAAACACCTGGCGTCGCATCGGATCACTGCTCGATGCATTCAGCCCCCAAGAGTGTGCAAACTACTTCGTCAACTCCGGCTATGCATCAACGTTATGTCATC
>CENV01077588.1_pt1 | contig 10743 bp, 10 predicted proteins | sample 530231 | NCBI WGS metagenome assembly CENV01 (sample SAMEA2619815, study PRJEB7988) | marine metagenome | biome: marine biome (ENVO:00000447); feature: surface water layer (ENVO:00002042); material: "saline water (ENVO:00002010), including plankton (ENVO:xxxxxxxx)" | depth 5 m | reverse complement strand
GAAGCTAGAAACAACCTCCACAGGCATCGACGTAACTGGCAGCGTGACTGCTGATGGTTTGACTGTTGACGGAACGAGCACATTTAGTCCCAACAGCGGCACGCTAGACATAAAAGTTGGAACGCACGACGCCACCAACAATGTACGACTGCATGCCGGTGGAACCACAAGCACGTACTTAGAATATCGCGGGTACCTCGGCCACATTTTTGACGTGGACACTACTCGCATGATGACACTGACATCAACAGGCTTGGGCATCTCAACTAGCGACCCAAAAAGTACGTTAGAAGTAAAAGGCACCTTTGGTGCGCCAGCAACGTCCGGTTTTGCGGCAGGGTTCATTCAAAGATTCAGCCAAACGTCGGGTGTTGGTAGCTTAGATGTTGGCTTTGGCGACCCCTACTCGTGGCTTCAGTCAAGAGCATCTAATAATTACGCCACTAATTTTGCTTTAGCTTTGAACCCTAATGGCGGCGACGTGGGGATTGGGACTGACAGCCCTCAAGCAGCGAAATTTTCTACTACCGCAAGTGGCATTCTTGAAGTGGCTGGCACTAAACCAGTTGTCAACATCCATGAAACAGATGTCGCAGATGCTGAATTATTTATGGGTATGTCTGGAGGGACTGCGCTTTTAGGCACGACCGGCGATGGAATTTTAAGGTTTCTAACTGGCGCTAGCAGCGCAGGCGAAGCCATGCGTATTGATAGCAGCCAACGGCTTTTTGTCGGCAAAACGTCCGATAACGACAACACGGCAGGCCATACGTTACATTCAAGCGGCTTGGTCGTGCATACTCGCGATGCATCGCATGTCGCCATTTTTAACCGCACCTCTGATGATGGCGATGTCTTACAGGTCAAAAAGGATGGCGCGCTAGTCGGGCGTATTGGTACGTTAAGCGGGTTTCCTACAATTGGAAACGCAGCGGGGTTACTTTTCAACAGCGGCAACCCAAGTATTTCTGCTTTCAACGCAACGACTAACTCCAATAGCGACGGGTTAATTGACATTGGTGCTTCTAATGTCCGTTTCCGTGATCTTTACTTAGCTGGGGGTGCATTCATCGGAGGGACTGGATCAGCTAACAAACTTGACGATTATGAAGAAGGTACTTGGACACCTTCGTTTGCTAACGGTTTCGATGGCAATTACACAGTTCAACAAGGCCAATATACAAAAATTGGCAGACAAGTTATTGCGGCATTTCATTTAGACATAAACTCAGCATCAACTGGATCTACTGGAAATCAGATACAAGTTTCAGGTCTGCCATTTTTACCAGATGTCGGTCTTGCTTACGGTGGTTCTACGTCAATTCATGGTAGTAGTTGGGCAACAGGCCGTACAAGTTTGAATATGTTGGTCGGTGACAACAGTACGACAGCGGCGCTTTATTTCAATATGTGTGGAGGTATAGGGGCCACTATTGCGCCAACTTACGCTGACATCGGCACAGGCAACTTATTGGCAGTGTTGATTTATAACGCAGATACATAATTTCAAACTTACGCTTAGTGGACTCTAAGCATGGACAGGAGAAAATAAATGGCTTTAGAAAAAACGACAGTAGAGGACAGGATTGAGGTGGTGGATGCAGGAGATTGGAAGGTAGTCCAAGTACGGACAGCGACAGTAATTAGCGAAGATGGAACAGAGTTGAGTCGCACCTTTCACCGTCACACAGTTGGCCCAGCAGATGATTGGTCAGAGGCAAGCGCAGAAGTAAAAGCTATCTGTGACGTAGTACACACAGACGCAGCCAAGGCTGCATTTACAGCAGCACAATCGGAGGCACCGTAATGACAGCAACCTGGAAAATAAACACCCTTGACCGACAACTGGTCGATGGTGAACGAACAGACGTGGTGACCGTAATCCACTGGGACGTTACTGACAGCGAGACAGTCGAAGGCGTAACGCACTCAGGCCGCTGCTACGGCACTGTTTCACTGGCAGAGCCAGGAGACTCGTTCACTCCGTATGCCGACATAACCGAAGAACAGGCCATTGGCTGGTGTAAAGCAGCTATTGGAGAAGAACAAGTGACTGCATACGAAGATGCAGTGGCTAGTCAGATTGAACTCAGCAAGAACCCAGTTAGTGGCACTGGAGTACCCTGGTAGGAGTGAAGACAAGCATGACTACACGCACTGAAATGGAAGTAGCTTTAGAAGCCTTAGAACGCATTGCTGAACATGAGAAAGAATGTGGTGAACGGTGGGCTGAAGCTGTAGTAGAGTTACGTGAACTCCGTAAGGTGGCTGACAGTCATGCAGCCAGATGGGAAAGACTGGCATGGCTTGTTGTTACTGTGGTAGTTACAACAGCAGCAACAGTAATAACAAGTTTATTGATATAGAGAGAAAGAATAATGGCACCCAATTTAATGACTACCGCTTCTAGTTTTGACCAAACTAGCCCTGGCGCAGCAGAGGCCTATATGAATGCAGTGTCCGGCAGCGGCAGCGGAGGAAACTTCTTTAGTAATCTTCTGTCAAACATTGCAGGATTAAACTTAGGAGACTTGGCACAGACAGGGCTTTCTTATGCTGCTCTTAGGGACGAGTTTAGACGCCAATCAGATATAGCTCAACAAGCAGCCGCAGGCGCTAGAGAGATAGGGCAAGAAGCCGCTGGTGCAGCACAGTTTAGACCCTTTACTGTAACTACAGGCTTTGGTGGTGTACAGGCAACACCTGAAGGTGGTTTTACAACTGCACTGTCTCCACAGCAGCAAGCTAGACAAGAAGCACTCTCAGGCATCACAGGAGGGCTTCTAGGGGGCTTTACAGGTGCAGGGGTACCAGATGTATCAGGTATACAAAGACAGGCCTTAGAAGGCACTACAGGCGCTCTGACAGGGGCTATGGCTCCTACGGAAGCTAGAGTAGCAGATGTCTATGAGCGTATACGCGCCACTCAGCGTCCTGAAGAAGAAAGACAAAGGATAGCACTACAAGAACAGCTACAGGCACAGGGACGAACAGGACTGCGTACAGCACAGTTTGGTGGCGCTCCTGAGCAGTTAGCATTAGCACAGGCTCAAGAAGAAGCTAAGAACAGAGCAGCGTTAGCAGCAATACAACAAGCAGGGGCAGAACGACAACAAGAATTAGCTGCTGCACAAGGCTTATTTGGTTTAGGTACTGCTGCTGCTGGTCTTCCTGCTCAACTACAGGCTGCACAGTTAGCCAATATCGGTGCAGGTTTAGGACTAGAGTACGCACCGGAGCAACAGCTACTGTCAACATTGACTCCTGCTATAAGCCTATCTGACCTTGTAGGAAGGGGAGCAAGGCAAGGTGCAGGTCTTTTGGCTGAAACTCAAATGTCTGGATTAGAGGACATAATACAAGCTGAGATAGCTAAGAATCAAGCATTGTCTCAAATATACGGTTCGTTATTAGGTGCTGGTGGTCAAGCGGCTGCTGGTAGTCAAACATCAGGTTTGTTTTCAGACATCTTTGGAGGGGAAACTTTAGGTAGTCTGTTCTCAGGTCTTTTAGGAGGTGACTAACATGGGAATCATAAGTAGATTAGGTGGCTTTAGACCATCACCTCTAACTGGACAACCACAAAGCGGTGGTATGCTCACTCAATCAGGTGTGTCTCCTATTGCGGCTACTTTTGCACGTAATGTTGGTGGCTTGCTTGGTAGGGACATGAGGACTCCACAAGAGAAGCTGCAAGCTGAGTTAACTCAAGTTGAAAATCCTTTGTCTGCTGAAGGTATATTACAACGCGCTCAAATTATTGCTGCTAACAGTACTGACCCTCAATCTTTACAAGTAGCTGCTGCCTTGGCTGCTGAAGCTAGAAACCTTAAAAAAGCAGAAACAGACAAAGCAAGAGCAGAAAAAGCCAGAGAAGGAGACTTAAAGTTTCTTGAAGAAAATGAAGAATACCAACAATATGTAGATGACTATGAAAGTTTTTCTGTCGGCCCTGAATTTGTAGCTAAACTTAGGCAAGAACAAGTAGCAGAGGAAGCTGCTAAAAGAGCAGCAGGGCTTAGTAAAAAACAACGGACACGAGTTTATACAACACTAGGAAAACTTTACGGTGTTCCAGAAAAAGACCAAACAGCTATTGAAGCTGGAGACTTTTCTGATTTGGAAAGTGAACAATTCAAAGATTTATTCAAACCTGAAAATCAAAAAGCAGAGACTGTTAACTTTGAAGTTGCTTTAGACCCAGTAAGGTTCGCCGCTACGGGTGAAACTGGAGGAACAGTAGTACGCGCTTATAATCAACGCGAAGACGGGAAAGTATTAGACCCTAAAGATAGAAAATGGAAAGACATCGACGAAATAGGTATAGTTCGTAAAACAGAAGCAGTAGCAAAAGAAAAAGGACAACCTCCTAAAAAAGAAAAAACAGGGGAAGCATTGAAAACTTCTCTGTTAAGTGTTGCTCAAGACGCTTACACTGCTATGGCACAAACTTTAAGCGGAACAACTATGGAGCGTTTAGCAACAGGTGTCTTAGCGGAGGCAGGATTACCTACTGAAAAAGCAAACCAACTTAATCAACAGAAAAGAGTGCTTGTAACTACTATGGGTCGTGGTTTGTCGGGAGCAGCTATTCCTAAAGATGAAAGACCAGAATGGAGAGAGTTAACTACACCGACACTGAGAGAACTTGTAACTCCCGAAGCTCTTGTTATTAAAATGGCTTCTAATCAGTATATCCTAGATAAAGCCTTAGAAAAAGTTGAAGGAACACAAGAGTTAACACCTGAAGCTATTGCTTTCACAGCCCAAGGAGCAAAGGCCGCTGTTGATGAAGCAAACGATGTTATGTCTCGTCCTTTCTCTGAGCAAGAACTTAAAGCTATTGAAGAAGGTAGGATAGATGATGCTGTGTCGTTAAGATTGTACGGAAAACTTGCTAGAGAAGCTGAAAGACAAGAAGACGAAATTACTATAGAATCTCTTAGAGCTAAATACCCATTAAAAGGCTAAGTAATGTCACAACAACAGATTAAAGAACTAGAAGCACTAGCGATTAGAATGGAGAAAGCAAATGCTTCTCCTGCTGAAATGCGTTTTATCTTGTCTGAAATAGATGCACTATCTGCTGATTTAGACACTCCTACAAAGCCTAAAAGAAAACCTAAAGGGCGAGGTGAGATAGCTCAAGCTAAAAAACGACAAGAAGCTATAGAAAACGTATCTACTCAAGCACGTATTGACCCTATGGGAACTATGTACGCGATTAGTTCTGGGATTAACCAAGGAATCTTTAATCTTTTAGACCTGCCAGGGGACGTAGTTAATTTAGCTATAAACGCCGTAAACGGTTTAGCAGGCGGCACATATATACCACCACAAATGAATGTAACGGAAGCCGCTGACTTAGCTACTGAGTGGTTAACAGGCACTCCTGTCGTAACTGCGGCTAAAGCCCCTATTGCTGAAATAGATACTTCTTTTGAGCGTATACTTAAAAAAGGTGCTGAGTATGCTACAGAAGGCGCAGTGGGAGCCGCTGGTGCAGCAAGAGTGCTTGGTCAAGCCGCTAAACCACTAATTACACAAGAAGTTATATCAGGTGCAGCAGCAGGGACTGGAGCGGGTATAGCAAGAGAAATAGCCCCAGAGTCAGCAGCGGGTGAGTTTGTAGGCGCTGTTATTGGAAGTTTCACACCTACTGGCGTAGCTAAAACAGCGGAAGTTATAAAAAAGCAAGCTGAAAACGCTTATATGCCGCTTACTGAAGCAGGTGTGTACAGACGTATTGGAGAAACTATACAGGAAGTAGCTCAAGACCCTGCTACAGCTATTTCAAACATAGAAAGAAATAGACTAATTTTAGAAGATGCAGGAATTGACCCAAGCACAGTAACGACAGCGCAGCTTGTAGAAGACCCTGCATTATCAGCAACATTAAGAGCTATATCCTCTGATTACAATGCTGTTAACAACGCTATAGCAAAAGGCAGAGCAGACAACACACAGATTATTGTAAACAGCTTAAAGAAAGATATTCCTAAGTCTAAAACAGGCGCTGACGTAGTTAGTGCAGCAAACAAGTACGTCACTACTGAGGTAAGTAACTTAAACGACAAGATTGACTTAGCTCGTAATGAATTAGATAGGTTGCAAGGTGAAGGTAGAGACTTTGCTACTGACGAAGAATCATTAAAGTTTGTAGCCGCTATACAAGAAGCCTACGATAAAGCTAAAAAGACTGAAAACGAAATGTGGTCTGCTGTAGGTAAAAAAGAACCCTTAGAGCTACAGCCGTTAAAGGTAGCCATAGCTAAGTTAGAACGTGCTGCACGTAAAGAAGCTATACCTGATGCACAAGTTCCTTCAGGCATCTACAAGCAAAGAAATAAAATGGGAACTAAAAAAGTAGACGGGAAAACTGTTCAACTTAGAAATGACTTTGGTTTCCTAAGCGGCTACAGAAGCTCTGTTTTACAGGAAATGAGAGCAGCAAGGGCAGCGGGGGAAGGCAATAAACTAAGATTGTTGAGTGAAGTAGAAAAAGAAATATCTAAGTTTATTGACGAAGCTGGAAGCAGAGATGCTTACAGGGCTGCTTCTGCATACACTAGGTCTATCAGAGATAATTTTAACAAAGGTACTATTGGACGTTTGTTACAAGTTAACGTAGACCAAGAAGCTAGGCTTGCTCCTGAACAGGCTTTAGAAGCTATAATTAAAAAAGAAGGCAGAGGTGCCACAGAAGCTAAAAAAGTACAGCGTTTAGCTAGAGGAAGACCAACTGTAGGCCCAGCGTTACCTACTGCTCCTGCAACAGCAGAGTTAGTCATGGAAGGTTTACGTAATAAATTCTATGGTACTGTAAGAAAAGAAACTTTCTTTAGCAGCTATAAACCTATGTTAAGTAAGTTCCCTGGTTTAGGCAAGGAACTAAAAAACATTGCCGACGAAATTGAAACTGTATCACAAGCATTAGCTAGTCAAGAAGGTAGAGTAGCTTCTTTAACTGATAAAAATAAAACTTCTGTAGCTGCGCTGTTAGACGCTGACCCAGAAAAAATTTACCCTGTATTGAAACAGCTTTCCAGGGCAGAGATACGTCAACTAAATCAAGTTGTAAAGGCAGACAAAGTAGAGGAAGGTCTGCAAGCAGTAGTTCTTGACGAGTTTCTAAACAAATTAAGAACACGCACCGCCGATGATTGGTCACAAGGCTTTAAGTCTTTAGATTTTGTAATGGAGACTGACGTAGACTTCAAACAATTATTTGAAGAAGTCTTGACACCTGCACAACAGGCTTCGTTGAGAAGGCTAGACAAGATAGCGGAAATTTCTTTCAAAGACCCAACTAAAGGATTCACTGACAAAGAAGCCGCTGAAGTAGCCGCTAGTCCTCTTGTGGAAGGTTTGGCGTCTATGCTGGCTCTAAATATCACGGCTAAGTTCACCTCTGGTGCTGGGGCATTAGCGGTAGCGAATAGGTCTTCTAAAGCAGCTAGGGATGTTCTTAATAAATTAACAAGAACACAGTCTCAAAGATTGATAGAGCAAGCACTTTTAGACCCTGATGTACTGATAGGACTGTTAAAAGTACAGACTAAAGCGAAGACTCCTGAGGCCGCTGCTGACCAAGTTAGAGCCTACTTATTAACTGCTGGTGTGGATGCTGCTAAAGAACAGCAAGAAGAAACAAAGGAAGTTTCTGAAGAACCTGTGGTTAGAAGTATTCCTAGAGGTGGGCGTAATAGGGCTAGGCAAGAAAGACAAAGAGGAATGCTAACAGGGACATAGAAAACAAGGGGGCCGTTAAGCCCCCAGTTTCCTCAAGCTACATTAGCAAACTTAACCTTCTGCATATCACCTCGTAGCCCAGCCTTCATATAAGCCGTTGCACGGCCTTCAAAGAAGTTCTGGTGTTCTACCCCTAGTACTTCGTCTAACCAGCCCAGAGGGTTGTCTTTGACGTTATAGTTGGGCTTTAGACCTAATTGTAGCAACCTACGGTCTGCAATGTACCTGATGTACTTCTGCATCTCCTTCTTGGTCAGTCCTTCTATGTTGCCTTGCTCAAACACTAGGTCTAGGAATCTATCCTCTAGTTCCACCATAGTCCTACAGGCATCATAAATCTCCTTCTTGAAGTCATCAGTCCAGATGTCTATGTTCTCCTGAATAAACTCCCTGAACAGTTTAGTCATTGCTTCAACGTGTAGAGATTCGTCGCGTATACTGTACGTGATAATCTGCCCCATACCTTTCATCTTACCGAACCGTGGGAAGTTGAGCAGTATGATGAAGCTAGAGAACAACTGTAGACCCTCAGTAAATCCAGAGTAGATAGCCAGGGCTTTAGCAATGGACTGTTTATCGCCCTTAGCGACACGTACAGCGTCGATGTACTCGTGCTTGTCTGCCATAGCCTCATACTCTGCAAACGCCTTATACTCCACCTCTGGCATTCCTACGGTGTCCAATAGAAGACTATAGGCGTGTTGGTGTATGCTTTCCATGTTGGCAAAGCTGGACATCATCATACGTGCTTCAGGCTTCTTAAATATCCTCATGTATCTGTCTACGTACCCAGAGCCTACGTCTACGTCGGACTGTGTAAACAAGCGGAATATCTGAGTCAGAAGGTTCTTCTCCTGGGCAGTCATGTTCTGCCAGTCCTTTACGTCATTGTGCAACGGTACGTCTTCAGGGAACCAGTGCATCTGGTTCTGCTGTGAGTAGTAGTCGAACATCCACGGGTGGTCAAACGGTTTGTAGTAATCTCTAGTGTCTAATAGGCTCATACCCATTCATCTCCTTTGCGGTCAAATCCTGCTTCATAAAAAAATTCATCTGCGGCTATCTTTCTTCCCTGCTCTTTAGTGAAAGTTTCATAAGTAAAGAAAGGAAACCTAAAAGGAATAACATACATATCTAGTCTGTATCCTATAGATATTTTTAAGAACTGCTCATACCATCTTAGTGGCATTGTTACTGTTTCAAAACCATAGCAACCCATAGCTGTTTCTTCAATAGCTTTGTGCCATTTTATTCTTATAGGCCATAAAAGACTTGAACGTAAATGATAGCTAATATCTAATAGGCTCATTCTGCGTAGTCTCTCCCAAAGTTCAATTCAAGTGTCGCTAGTCTGTCTTCAGCTTCAGACAGTTTTATAACTAACCCATCAACAGTGTCCACCATGCTGGGATGCTCAGCGACAGCCACAGGGTTATCAAAGAAGTTTAGTATGTCAGCAGTAGCTTCAGCTACCTGTGCCTTGTATCTGGCCCGTAGTGCGCTGTACATTCTGTTGGTCATGTTCTAGTTCCTCGTAGTATTTAATCCAGTCTTCATAAGAAGTCAGTAAGTTTTCTTCCCATATATAATACAAGCAGTCATATATGGGATGTTTAGCATTATCCTCTATCATACGTAAGCCCTAAAGTCCCTTCTCTTTTTACATTCGCATATCAAGTGTGTGCCAAACTGCCTACAAATTTTTATTTGAGTAGTAGTACACTTTACATTTTCGGGCCGCATATAGTCCCATTGACTGCGTTGTGATCCATCTGTAGCACAGCCAGTTAATAGTAACACTGCTAGTAATAGTTTAACCCTCACAGCTTAAACATTCTCCTTCTTCTAAGTTAATTCTAGGTATCTTTACGTTAACATTCTCCGCATTTCTTGCGGCGGTTGTCCTGTAGTAATACATGGACTTTAGTTTGTTTGCACCAACCCAGTGTACATTGTTGACGTACTCCAGGTATTGGTCGTGCGTTTCCTGTGGCGCATTGGACGGCGGAGGCTCAAAGAATGTATTGACCGACTGAGACTGACACACATAGGGCTGACGCTGGTAGGCGTGTTCTATAACCCATATCTGGTTAATCTCAGGCGCGGTCTTAAAGGTTTCTTTTTCTTCCTCAGATAGTCCCTCAATAGCTGCAACAGAACCTTCAGCAGCGGAAATATCTTTCCATGTTTTCTCATTGTTCATACCTTTACTTTCTAATAGTTTTTCCAGGTACTTGTTCTTGACACGATAGCTACCGCTCAAAGTCTTGTGCGTAAATATGTTAGCCCTCGTAGGCTCAATACTAGGACTCGTTCCACCACATATAATACTACTGCTGGCGTTAGGAGCAATAGCAAGTAAATGTGAGTTACGCAGACCACTGCCAGCCATATCAGGAGCTTCACCCCTAAGTCCAGCCAAGACACGACTAGCCTCTGTAGCTCTTTCCTTGATGTGCTTGAAGGCTCTGTTGTTAAAACTGGCAGCGTACATTCCCTCGAAAGAGAGTCCATTACGTTGAAGATAACTATGAAAGCCCATCGCACCAAGTCCAACCGCACGTTCTCTATATGCACTATAAGCGGCTTTTGCAAAGCCTGTTTTATCTTGTCCCACATACTCCATGAACCCCTCTAATGTGTCTATTTGCTCTGTGGGGTAAAGCCACAGATCATCTAGTGCATGAACAATAAAATGCTCCAGTGTGTTATCCAGCATAGTAACTAGATCTGATATAAAGTTTTCGTTCTCCTTCCATTCGTCAAAGTATTCTAAATTAACACTTGACAAGCAGCAGACTGCTGTACGTTCCTCACTTGTAGGCAAGGTAATCTCAGAGCATAAGTTACTCTGTCGCACAGAAAGCCCTAAGTCCTTCTGCTTCTGTGGCAGATACTCGTTACATCTGTCTGTGTTGACAATGTACGGCTCGCCTGTCTCTGCCCTGGTGTGTACTAGCTGCCACCACAAGTCCCTGGCTGAGACAGTTT
>CENV01077927.1_pt1 | contig 10746 bp, 7 predicted proteins | sample 530231 | NCBI WGS metagenome assembly CENV01 (sample SAMEA2619815, study PRJEB7988) | marine metagenome | biome: marine biome (ENVO:00000447); feature: surface water layer (ENVO:00002042); material: "saline water (ENVO:00002010), including plankton (ENVO:xxxxxxxx)" | depth 5 m | reverse complement strand
CGGTTCTAAGTGGAAACCTTCGACAAGTTCTGATACAGTGCATTGCAGTAACTGCGGAAACGTAGTTGACACGCCAGAAGAGATTGCAAGTTACCCAAATGGAAATTGTCCAAACTGTGGTAACACTTGGTTAGGCTCTGAAAAGCGCAGCACAAGTATAATGGTAACGGCCCCAGAGGCCATATCTGGAGAGGCGTGATGGCAGAAGAGGCAGAAACAGAAAAGAAAAAAGGTGACTTATTCTCCTCAATAGGTGCACTTGTTGGCATGGTTGCCAGTGGAGGTAATCCATTAGGCGCGGCTCTTGGTTCTGGACTTGGTAGTTTACTTAGCGGTGGATCGTTAGAAGACGCACTTCAAGCCGGAATAGGTTCTTCTTTTCAAGGGGCAACCATGGGTGTCCCAGGTTTGGCTTTGAATGCTTTGGGTAATCGTGGAAGTTCCCGATCAACCGCAGGTGGTATTGCTAATTTAATTCAAAGCCCTCAAGCTGTGCAGTTTGCAGCCATGGCTAGTGGGGCTAGTCCTGCTCTTCAAGCTTTGGCTTTGGGTTTAGGGCAGCAAGGTAAAGATGGTAATCGAAACGTAATGAACGCATTGTTACAAGGTATAATGGAAGAAGAATTATATAAACAGCGCCGTCCACGTTTTGAAAACCTAATGTCAGAGACAGAGTTAGCCCAGTACAGGACTGGAGAAAGAAGACCAGACTACAAAGGCACACCTGTGATGGCAGCGATGGGTGGATTTATTGAAGGTCCAGGCACAGGAACCAGTGACTCAATACCCGCAGCGATCTATCAAAACGGTGGTAGGGTACAAGAGGCACGACTATCCGATGGTGAGTTTGTCATGACGGCTGATGCAGTCAAAGGTGCAGGAGGTGGCGATCGAGCAAAGGGAGCCGCCAAGATGTACAGGATGATGAACCAGTTTGAGAGGAGAGCATAATGGCTGAATCTACCGTCAAAAGTATGACGCTTCTCCCAGAGTATCAGGAGAAGTTTTTAAAAGATCTACTAGCTAACATCTACAGAGTTGATGAAGAGACGGGTGAGGTTTCTGGTATTGCATCTAGATCTCCTTTGTTTGGCACTCCAGTCATGGATGCTGATGGCAATCAGATGTACGAGACAGTAGACGGTACGTTTACTTCTGACATAGATCTAGCAAAGAAAGACCAATACGGCACCCCAATTCTTGCTGTTGAAGGTGGTGTGGCTGCACCAGATGTAATTAGATTTACAGAACCACAAACAGAAGCCATACGTTTGGCGCAAGAAGGTATCGGATCCTTTGAACCTTTTCTTACAGATGCAAGGAGCGCATATGGTGAGGGGTTAGCGGCTGTGCGTCCGACACTCGGGGCATTTGATCCTACCTCGTACAAACAGTTTTATGATCCGTTTGTAGAACAAGTTATCGACACAACTCTTGCGGACATTCGTCGCCAAGCTGACATTGAAAGAAACAGAATTGGTGCAGAATCTGTAGGTGCCGGAGCATTCGGTGGGTCACGTCAGGCTGTGGCAGAGCAAGAGCTTGCACGTAACGCAGCAGATCAGATGGCACGAACAGGTGCACAACTACGTTCAGCTGCATATACTGGTGCGCAACAACAAGCGCAGTCTGCTTTTGAAAACCAGATGAAGCGTGGACAAACAGCGGGTCAATTGTTCCAGACTCTTGGCACAGGACTTGGTGCTCTTGGAGAGGCATCACAGCAGTTAGGTCAGCGTGATGTAAATGCACTGTTTAACATAGGTCAGTTGGAGCAAGCGCAGTTACAAAGAGAGTTTGATGTACAACGAGAAGGTCAGCTTGAAGAAGCTTACGAACCGTTTGCTCGATTCTCTTTCATGAGAGACATACTGAAGGGTCAGCCAGGTGCATCTACAACCTTGGCAGCTACAGGTGTACCACAACGTGGATCTCTAGGTAATATACTAGCAGGAGCCAACGTCGCTTCTTCGGCTGCGGGTGGAGGAAACTTGTTTGGTTTAGGTAGTTTAATGAATGTAAGCGGGGCTTAACATGAACGGAGTTTATAATCGCAAGTTGTTTATAGATACGGCTAGACCTGCACGTCAGAAACTAGCAAAGATGGGTGGTATCATGGCCTCTTCATCTGATCTTTTGCAAGCAGCGATGCCTCCTGTTCAACCCATGGCACCCGCTCCCATGCCCATGCCGCAACCTATGCCACAACCTGTGATGATGGCACCAGTTATGCCTGCACAACCTATGCCAATGGCTGCTCCGGCACCTATGCCTACACAACCTATGGTTCAACAGACCCCGCCCCCTGCACCCACGCAGCCTATGGCGTTTGCCCCAGGGGGATCAGTGGATGCAGAAGGTAGAAGACGAAGACAGAACAGAAAACCTGTGGACATTTCAAAAACTCCCACTGTTGAGAAGACAGAAGGAACAAGAGGTGCTCTCGGTATTTTAGCAGAGATGGATTCTGGTGCGGCGGATGCCTCAATAAAAAGATATGGATCATTAGAGGCAGCAGAAAAAGCTCTTAGTGAAAAGGGTCAGAAGATTGATGATCTAGCAGAAAAGGATACAGAGACTGCGGTGAAAGGCACTCTTGAGGCAGCAGAAGTTCCAGACACTCCAGAAGGAAAACAGGAGTTTGCTCGTCAGGTCCTTGGTATGGAAGATGTCAGTGACATGGCAGAGATAGACCGCCGGATTGTGGACGTGCTTCAAGGAAATGCTGTGGGTAAAGGTGCTGATGCCTTTGCAATTGCTACTTTGGCAGGACTTGAAGAGTTAAAGAAAACTCAATTGGCAAAGATAAAAGCAGCGTCGAAAGAGTCTCAATATACACCTGAGAGATTTAGACAAAGAATGTTAGAAGCAGCGTCAAAAGAAATATTGAAAGATCCTGATGCATACAATGTATTTAGTGCGGACGGTACAACTGTTGATCCACTTAGAGTTGCTCAAGAAGCGTCTAAACTTGTAGAAACTTTGTCCGTCGCTCAACAGATGCAAGCACCAAGTGCTCAAGTGCTTACTATTGATTCTCAAGAGGAGTATAACAGTCTACCTCCGGGGGCGACATACATAGATAAAGCAGACGGAAAAACATATAAAAAGCCTGAGAAATAATTATGGCACAGAATCGTTTTGGCGGCATCCCCGTAGAAACAGAAACAACTGGTGGGCGTTTTGGCGGCATCCCCGTAGAGTCCTCTCCACCTCCTGAACAACCTAATCCTGATGAATATGAAGGACGCTTCAAAGAGTTTATTGAAGGGGTTGGTTCTGGTGCCACCAAGGTAGTACAAGGTGTTGCTGAACTGGGAGCACTTGCTTCAGACGCAACCTTGGGCACTGACTATCATGAAGATGTAGTAGAGGGCTTTGAGTCTTTTCGTAAAGATATGGGGATTGATCCCCAAGGTCTTGCAGGATCTATAGGTGAAGTCGGTGTTCAGTTTGTTTTGCCTGCGGGTATCGCTGCCAAAGCAGTTGGGGGTATCAATGCTGTAGCCAAAGCAGGCGGTGTTGGTAAATTCATGGCTCAAGTTGGAGCAGGTGTTGGAGCAGACTTTGTAACAGCGACCAATGACACAACCACAATTGGTGATTTCTTTGAGGGAGGTCCCACAGAAACAACAGAACTTGTCGGATTAGAAAACGAAGAACGTGCCGTGCAAGGTCTAATAAATAAATTCAAGGTGGGTGTTGAAGGAGGAGCAGGTGTCGTAGCTGCACCAATAATAGCACGTAGTGCCGTAGAGGCTGCTCGAGGAACCGCAGCGGGAGCCAAGATAGTTGGTGAACAGATTCCATTACTACCAGAAGCAGCCAGAGCAGTGCAGAGACAAACTCGTAAAGTGGGAGACTATCTAGGTAAAGTAGAAGACGCTAGAAGAATGGGACAAGAACAGGGCATGTTTGCAAAAGGTGTCGCTGATACCATGTCTATTCTTCGTTATCGTGGAATGCTACCAGAACAGATTGGTGAAGCTCGATCCTTGATCCCTGGTCTTACTGAGGCTGAAGCACAGGCTGCTAGTAAACTTACAAAAGTATTAGACAAAGACATAAACAATATCATTGCCAAGTCAAAGAATGCTACAGATGGTATGTCTCCGTTGACTCGTGATAACATACTGAATGGTATTGATCAGTATTTAACTTTGGCTAATCGGACAAAAGCTAAAGATGCTTTGGCTTCTTTACCAAAAGATTTACAAGCTCCAGTCAAAATTATGAGAACTCATTTAGACGAGTTGAGTGAAAAGATATTAGACAGCGATTTCATAAAACAAAACGACGTTGTTCAAAAGGCTACAGGTAAGCAGCTATCTGAAACAATCAGGGGTAATCTAGGCTCATACATGCGTAGACGCTATCGAATGTTTGAAGACCCAAACTTTAAACCTGATGATCAAATGTTAAAAGAAGCCGCTAAAGGTTTTAAGGCTGACCCGGTGAGTGTTCAATCTGAACTAGAAAATATAGCCAAAAGTCTCTCAGATCCTAGAGGCGTTAGAGAACTAGGTTTGAGTGATGACTTTAAATTACTTGGTCAAGTTACAGATCAACAAGCAGAGATTGCTCGTGATAACTTTTTGAAAAGATACAAAAACAAAACCAAGCCATCTGTTAAAGGTGTTGGTAGAGTAGCAGAACAAAGATTAAATACTAAACTGTTTATCGACAGACAAAACATCAAAGACTATCAACGTGCTTTGTTGGGTGAGGTCAAGAATCCCTTGGAAAATTATGTCGCTACTGTTTCTGATCTGGCTGAGTTTGCTGCTGTTGATAATTATTTTGGTAGGATTCGTAAACTTGCAGAAACAAACGAGGGAATCGGAAAAATATTCCGTAAGATCCCTCCCAACATAACTGACGAACAAGTTGCTGCATTAGGAGAAGAAGGATTCGTTGTTCTTGGTTCTAAGGGTGCAAATAGTTTTGGTAAGAAAGCAACAGAGGAAGACATCCTTAGTTCAGGGTGGGGAACTTTACATGGATATGCGGTGCCAGAACGAGTGTACAAAGACCTTACTCGATTTGTTGCAGGGGACACGGGCGTAGCAGGAAACTGGGGACGTTCTGTTTACTCTACGTTCTTGCAAGGAAAAGGTTTTGTTCAATACGGTAAGACAGTTTTATCTCCCGTTACACAGGTAAGAAACGTAACCACTGCTAGTGCATTTGCTTTGGCACAAGGCAACATAGGAAAAGGTGCAAACCTATGGGAGTCTGTAGGACTTGTTTTCAAAAATCTGAAAGATGCCACACCAGAGCAAGCTCAAAGACGTTTCAAAAAACTACAAGAGCTTGGCGTTGTAAACAGCCAAGCTGAATTAAAAGAACTACAAGAGCTTGTGTCCAAAGGTCTTGGATATTCTGATGATAAATTTATTGCCGGAACAAGAGTAAAGGAAAGGACACCACTAGGTGCTAAGTTAGCTGACAATCCATATTATGGGTTTCTTCGAGGCACAGGTAAAAAATTTGAGAATGCATACCAAGGTGGCGACGATGTTTGGAAAGTGTACAACTTTTCTTTTGAATCCAATAAGTTGCGCAATGCTTTAGATAAAATGGATGACGCACAACGTGCTAGTTACATACAAAGAAAAACTGGCAGATCAATGTCCGCTGAAGACTTCATAGATGAAGAAGCTGCACGTATTGTTCGTAACACTGTACCCAATTACAACCTAGCACCAGAAGGTATCAAGGCACTACGCAAGTTGCCAGTTGGTAACTTTATTGCTTTTCCTTACGAGATTCTAAGAACTGGAGCAAACACAATAGCCAGGGGCATTGATGAACTAGCAGACGAGAGTATAGAGATACAAAAGATTGGTCTTCGTCGTTTGACTGGGGCACTTACAACCTTTTCTATTCTACCTGCTACACTTTCTCAAATGGGTTACGCTATGTCTGGTGTATCCAAAGAAGAGATGGATGCCTATCAAAGATCAATCGCACCTCCTTGGGAAAGAAACGCTCGTTTGATTCCTGTTGGTCGTCAAGAAGATGGCACACCAAAATATGTTAACTACAGTTACTCCAATCCATATGACATACTAGAGAAAACACTTATCGCTGCGTTAAACAAAGCCGAAGAAGGACGTGCTCTAGGCAAGGGTGGGGGTCAGATTGTTTGGGAGGCGGGACAAGAATCTCTCACAGAACTCTTTGCACCGTTTACCGAAGAGTCAATTGCTGCCGCTAAGATAAGAGATGTTCTAGATCCACAAGCAGAAAATATATTTGTAAGATCTTTAGGAAATATTGCAGGGGGTCGAGCGGGACGGACGGTAACTGGAGCCAAAGTTTACAACCCTCAAGATAACGCCGGAGACAAAGTCTCTAAGTCTTTTGCCCACATAATGGATGCACTTCTTCCAAGTATTGTTCCTGTAGATGTACGTGGTGGTGAGTTTGAACCTAGTCGTTTTGTTCGTAGTCTAGTCAACAGCCTTGGATTAGAAGACGCTACAGGGATCAGTGCAAAAGATCGAATGGGTCGTGAAAGAGAAATAACAACAGAACTCTTTCGTGCGTTCAGTGGGGTTACACAATCAGATACTCAAGCCTCTGATGCTATGAAGTTCAAAGGTTATGAGTTTGCCAAAGCAAGACAAGACGCTTCAAACATTTTTAACTCTGTTGCTCGTAGACAGAACGTAGACTCAGCACAATTGTTAGAGGCGTACAAAGATGCAAACGAAGCAAGGTATCGAGTTCACAATCAGTTCTATCAAACTATTCAAGCGATGCGAACCTTTGGTATGCCTGACAATAAAATCAGGAAGACTCTAAAGGATGCCGGTATTGGTGGTGTCAACGAGATAATGCGTGGAAGATACGTCCCACTTACTCCAAGTGATTCCGTTCTAAAAGAAATGCGTAGAAACAAAACAATACAAGAGTATCCTCGTGGTGAGATAAGATCTATAATATTGCAGCAAAAGAAAAGAAAGTTTGGAGAACAAAGTTTTCAACCTAAAGTTTCTACTCCTGAAACAACTCCGCTACCTACGTTCAATCCTAGATTCCAAGGAACTAAAACACCTACAAGTCCATCCACCTTTAACCCAAGATTTCAACAAGACAGCAGTCTACAAGTACCACAGTTTCAACCGACCCAAGCTCGTGCACCTGGGCCAGTAGATCCTGCATTGTTAGGTGATAACCCGGTAACCGCTGCGCTCAATGCACAGATTGTGAACCGTCGTGGGTAATATCTAGATCTTCTTCAACAGTCATCGTCACACCGACGCCGCCAAATAGTTTGACCATCTCGTCACATAGATGCTCGGCATCGTCCATGATCTCGTCATCACCTGTGTTGGCAGCAAGATTCAATGTCATGCCCACAAGTTCCATGAGGTGTTTGACCTGCATTGGATGCATGTCCACAAGACCTACTGTTTTCATCTTTTCTGGTTTCATTCGATTTCTCCCCAATTATCCTTGAGTTCATCGTCTACTTTAGAGGGGACTCTCAAGACATCCGACAACCCATTTTCCATTATGTGCTTGATGTTGTGCGCTTGGTCGTCGCCCTCTACTGAGAAGCATAACTCATCGTGCACCGTAAGCATAGGCAAAAGTCCTTCTTTGTAACAATCTGCCATAGCTTTCTTTGTTTGATCCGCAGCGGAACCTTGAATCAATTTGTTTAACGCCTTGTAAGTAAACGCTCTTCTCAATGGTTGACCGTATTCTTTCATGGCTTCTTCGTATGGTAGCGGTTTCTTATACCCAAAGGATCGAGGCTCCCACAAATGGAAGCGACACCGTCTACCCAACAGGGTTCTGATCTGCCCTGTTTTTTCTGCTTGCTTTGACGCTAGGTCTGCAAGGTTCTTAACAAAAGGAACTTTCTCTCGGTGTGTATCCAGTAGTTCCCCTGCTTCTTCTGGTGATATATCTAACTGCGCTGCAAGCTTACCTTTGCCCATGCCGTACATGATCCCCAAGTTTACAACCTTGGCTTCCTTACGCTTGATCCCTGCAATGTCAGCCACCATCTGGTGCAGATCCACATCACCTGTGTGATACTCTTCAACAATCGTATCGACAATCGGGTGCTTGTACTCACCCTTCAAGCTTGCTGCAAAGTGCACCAGTAACCTTGGCTCTTGGCTTGAATAGTCAAACGACCCCCATTTGCACCCTTGCTCTGGTATAAACAGACCACGAATCAGCTTCTTGATCTCGGGATCTCGTGCCGGAATCTGCTGAAGGTTTGGGTTTGAACTAGAAAACCTACCTGTCACAGTGCCTCCGTCATCAGAACGTAACTGATGGAACTCGCAGTTGATCCTACCGTTGTGCGAGTGCTTAACTATTGTATCGATGAACGTGCTATCCGCCTTGTCAAATTCACGCAGCTTGACGATCATTTGTGCAACCGGGTGGGCGTGTGCATTAAGATACTGTTTGGTGAATGACGGTGCCCCTGCTTCAGTCTTAGGGTACTTCAGTCCTAGCTCCTCGAACACCGCAGCTACAGACGCAGCCGCCCATGGTTCTATCTTGATGTTTGTCTGTCGGTAGATCTCTTCCCTCAGTTCTTTACCCTTGGCTTTGAGTAAAGTCTTGGCTTGATCTGCCTTGTCCAGATCCACACGCACACCTAGCTGACGCATGTCACACATCATAGGTATCAGGCTAGTCTCCAGATTCCAGATGCTCCACAGATCTTGCTTCTCCAGTTCTATCTTCAGTCGCTCCCACAAACGCAGAGTCATACCCGCATCCTGTTCAGCGTACCGTCCGACAAACTCAGGAGGCAGCTTGTACATCTCAGCCTTGGGATCAAAGCCCCACTCTGCTGCTGCAACACGTAGGAGTTTTTCATCCTTGCGTTCATCGAGGTAGTCCCTGCCAAGGTTATTCAGACTGTAAGACCAACGGTTCTCGTCTACCACCGCACCAGTAATCATGGTATCGATGATTCGACCTTGTACTTCTACACCTTCGGCACGTAGCCAACCCAGATCATACGTGGCGTTGTGCATGATCTTGTCTATGTTTGGTGTTGCCATCTGTTTCTTGAGCCACTTGAGCGCGATCCTCGCATCCATGTTGTGACCGTTCTCATGACGGATGGGATAGTATCCCTCCCAGTCTCCGGCGGCTACGGCTATACCTACGATGTAGCCATCCTTACGCACCCATCCAGGACCAAGCGTAGTTAGGTTGGGGTCACATGTCTCAAGGTCAATGGCTATCTGTTTGTAGCCTGTTAGGTCTGGAAACTCTGACGGAATATTCCATGCCAGTTCCTTGCCTTGGTTCATCTGCTTGGCAATGATGTAGTCTTTTTCAAACATCTCAGTTTGTTTCATTGTCAAACTCCGCGCCCAGTGCACTGTATCCACATTTGTCGATCCAAGAATCCTTGTGGTCTATGGTTTCTAACAAGCGACAGGTCTTTACCCAGTCCATCATCAAAGCGACGTGCTTGGCTGTGATCTTGCCGTGGGTGCTCAATGCGTCAGTGACTATGACATTCCATCCCGTTGCTATTCTGTCGAAGTTGTCTTTGGCATCACCATAGTCCTTGGCTCTGTTGCCATTAATCAACTGCTTTGCCGTATCCAAGTAATCGTTACGTTTCATATTTCGTACCTATATGTTTTATCTGACTCAATTAGGTAGAGGTTTTGTTTTGCTCTTGTGACTGCAACATAAAATATTCTGTGCTCGTCCTCGGGATGTTTGCCCTCTACGCAGTTTTTGGTGGATCCCAAATACACCGCTACGTTGTCATCTTCTCCTCCTTTCATGGCGTGGATCGTTGACAACTTGATCCTTGGTTGCTGATATATACTCTCTCCTCGCCGCTCAATGGCGCGGATGTATATCTGTTCTTCCTCTGACAGACGAACCACGTCCATCGGGTGTGTGCTCTTCTCTGCTAGAAGACCATAATCGGATGCTAGTTCCTCCCATGTCAAGGGCTGCTCTGGATCAGCTGCATCCAGTAACTTTGCCGACCCCCTCTTGACCACAGGATTCTCTCCTATCTTTGGCACCGTTTTATAGAACTCTTTGATCCGTCCAAGGTACAATGCTTTGCCGCTTGTTAGGTCTGCCCACGTAGACATGGCATCCAGTTTCTTTTGTGACACAGACGCACTACCCTTGCGGCTGTAGAAATACCCTGCATCTCCCAATGCTTCTGCTATATCTTTTACAAAACTGTTGGTTCGAGCCATGATTGTCCACGACCCTTGATCCAGTGGCAAATGCCACAGACTACCCACAACATTGACCATACCCTCTTCTTCCTTTGGAAAGAACTCTTTCTCCAGTCTCCCTGGTATGTGGTCTGAGATACGCATAGCAAGCTTCCAGACGCTCTGTGGTAAGCGATAGGACTGATTGAGTACTTCGACATGGTCAGACGCTTTGATGAATCTCTGAACGTCTACGGAAGTCCAACGGTGTATCGCCTGATCGTCATCCCCTGCAATTAGAACTTCCTCCGCAGTCTGTGCCATCTTCTCCACCATCGTCCACTGCAATGGTGTCAGATCTTGTGCCTCGTCCACGATTAACAGGTCAAGGTTGGGTGTCTCACAGATCTCTATGTACTTGGAGATCATGTCAGTAAAGTCTATCTTGTTTGTCTTCTGCTTGTATTCAATCAACTGTTTGTTGACCTGTTCTAACTTTGAGAAATCCAAAGTGTAATCTTCTTCGTAGTTATACTCAAAGTCCAAGGACTCTTCACGGTAGATT